>MKWU01003396.1_pt1 | contig 21148 bp, 27 predicted proteins | sample 809101 | NCBI WGS metagenome assembly MKWU01 (sample SAMN05860141, study PRJNA318959) | sponge metagenome | host: Aplysina aerophoba | place: Slovenia: Piran, Adriatic Sea, Gulf of Piran | collected 2013-05-07 | reverse complement strand
CCCTGCCACGGTCCGCTCGACGTCGGAAACGAACCGCCGGTGTATACGGCTATCTACCATTGTGCAACGAGCATGTGACAGATACGACCCTCTGGTAACGGTGGCCGGTTCGGGTTCGGCTCGTCAAGCCCGGAACGCAAGCGAAACAGAGATACAGGACACTAGGACCCGAACCTTCATAGACCTGCAGTAGCCCCGATCCTTCGTGCGGTGGTCTTGGCTGGGCGTACGGGGTGTGGGACATGAGGTTCTGCCCAGGGATTGCGGGCGCTTCGATAGGCCCGTCCCGGCCCGGCGCGACCTTCACCCGTGGCGAGAAGCCGGGCCCGGCCGCGATGACGTAGTCCATGTGGCATGTCGCCGCGGGTATGTCTGGAACCATGAAGCGTCGGGCTAGGTGCATGGCCGATGCTGCCAGGGAATCGCGGGGGAGCCACTATTGTGCGGTGGACGGAATCGCAAGGGTGTGACTTGTACCTCAGATCTCTGAAGCTCGTCGGTTTCAAGTCGTTTGCCGACCGGACACGACTGCAGTTGGAACCGGGCGTCTCGGTGGTCGTGGGTCCCAACGGCACCGGCAAGTCGAACATAGTGGATGCCGTGGCCTGGGTCCTAGGAAGCCAGTTCACGAGAGCGCTGCGGACCGACCGCATGGACGATGTCATTTTCGCCGGCACCGCGACCCGCGCATCCCACTCGAGGGCCGAGGTCACTGTGGTGATGGACAATACCGATCGGCTCTTGCCTCTGGATCTCGACGAGGTTTCCCTGACGCGCCGCTTGTTCCGGGGGGGCCTCTCTGAGTACGAGATCAATGGTGTGCAGTGTCGGCTACTCGATGTACAGGAATTGCTTTCGGACAGCGGGGTAGGTCGTCACCAGCACCTGATAGTCGGCCAGGGAAGGTTGGACTCGCTACTGACCACGAACGGTGACCATAGACGGCGGATCATCGAGGAAGCGGCCGGCATCCTCAAGCATCAGGTTCGAAAGGTGAGGGCGATCCGTCGGCTTGAGGAGACTGACCGAGACGTGGTCCGCCTACACGACGTCGTGGGCGAGATAGAGCGGCGCCGGCGCCCGTTGCGCCGACAGGTGCTGGCCGCCGAACGATACGAGTTGGTCCAGAACGAACTGCGGTCCTTGAGGCTATGGATCGGTGGAGAGAATCTCCGTACTTCGAGATCCCGTCTGAAGGAGTTGGCGGAGGGGAGGGCAAGGTGGATCCGGGACGTCGAGGGAGGACGCTCGGACCTCCGCGAGCTGGAGCAGACCTTGGCGGCGCTCGAGTCGGAGCGGACCGCAACGCTGGTCGCTCTCGATCTCACAACCGCAGTTGAAGCGCGATTAGACACCGTCGGCGCTCGATTGCGAGGCATTTCCCACGTAGCACGCGAACGGGTCGGAGGACTGTCTATCCGGATCGAGGCCGCCGGCGAACGCCATCGCAAGCTGGAGGATGAGGCCCGGCGCCTGACCGAGCGGCTGATCGAGTCTACGCAAGAGGAGGAGCGGGCTCGACAAACCGTGCGATCGGCCCAGGGGGCTCTCGACGTGTTGGCCGATCGGTTGCGTTCCCTTCCGGATCGCGAGCCTCGGCCGGCGGAGGCCGACCTCCCGGCCATGCGCTTGGAGTTGCGTTCGCTTGAGGCGACCGCCCGCCAGGATGCTGGTGAACGATCAAACCTAGAGTTGCTCATCGAAGAGGGTCGGTCTCGTATGGTCGAGGACGCGGAGTCCCTGGAGGCTCTGGAGGACGAGCTTCGCGACACCGGCGAACGCCTCGAAGCGGCCCGACGGGTGGTCGATGCCCGTACCGCCGCGCGTTCGGAGTTGGAGGCCGCCTGGGGTCGGAGCGACCGGACTCTCAGGTCGGCGACGGCGGAGCGGCTTGGTGCCCAGGCCAGGGTGCAAGCTCTTGAGGAGATGCAAAGTGGCTTCGGTCGAGCAGACGGCAAGGGACTTGAGGATTGGGACGGTGTGCGAGGGGTCCTCGCGAAGATTCTGGAGGTACCGGACCGGTTCGTTCCCGCGGTCGAGGCCGCTCTAGGCACCTGGACGGAAGGGGTGGTGCTGGAACGAGTAGGGGCAATGCGCAGTGCTTTCGCCCGACTCAGGTCAGAGGGCCGGGGAGGACTACCCCTGTTGCACTGCGATGCTTCCGCCGGCAAGTCGCTCTCCGCAGAAGTGGTCAGAACCGCGGGGGTGGACGCGCTGGTCGATGTGCTTGGCCGGGATGCCGATCGCAACTTGGCTTCCTTCCTCCTAGGGGACGTGGTGCTCGTGGAGGCCTGGCAAACCGGTCTGCGGGTCGTCCGGAGCAACCCCGAGGTCAGGGCGGTGACCCGAGAAGGAGACCTGATCACTTCCTTCGGCATATGCCCGGCCAATCCAGAACAAGCTTCGCCCGGTCTCCTCGAGGCTGCCCGCCGTGAGCTAAAGGCTGCCGGGACAGTCGAGGCCGAGGCCGTCCGCGCCGAGTCCGAATCCTCCGTGTTGCTGGCAGAAGCTCGTAGCGCGGAGGAAGCGACGCGAGCGGAACTCGCTTCGCTCCGATCGGATCGTGCTCGCCTGAAGGCTGACATGGATAGGACTCACCGGGCCCGTGCCTCCGCCATGCAGGACTTGGCGGCGCTCACGAAACGGCTCGATACCGTGCGCGGGAGGGCCGCAGAGCGGGAACAGCGCCTCCGCGACCTGACGCAGAAAGTGAAATCTCTCGAGGACGGCCTAGAGGAGCACCGGGAGTCCCGCGAGCTGCTGCTGTCGCAACGTGCCTCGGTCGAACTCGAGCACAAGGCAGCCGGGTTGGCGAGGGACGATGCCATGCGGTCCTTCGGGGCGGCAACGGAGCGCCGCCGCTTTCTGGACACGAGGCTCCGGAGCGTGAGGGCTGACCTCGAGCAACTGGACGATGTGGTCGCGGAATCCCGGGAACTCTCCGACGCCCGCTCCGTGCGGCGCCTGACGCGGCGAGTCATCGACGTCGTCGAGTCCAAGGCGGCCGAGTTGGCCGTACTCCGAGAAGCATTGAAGGAGAAGGTTTCCGCTGCAGATCGGGGCATTTCTCAAACCCGCCGGGAGCTATCCGGGCTAGCGCGCGCTATCGAGGCCGGCCGGTCCCGACTGAACGAGATCGCAGTAGAGGAGACCGAAGTCCGTATCAGGGAAGAATCGCTGTTGGAGGCCTTGCGGAGGGATGCCGATGCCTCTGAGGAGGAGGCCATGGTGGCGGAGCGCCCCGCTGGGGCGGGCGGGGACACCGGAGCCAGGGTCGCCTCGCTCGCCGCGGAACTCGCCCGACTGGGTCCGGTCAACCTCCTCGCCAACGAGGAGTTCCGCGAACTCGACGAGCGGTACCAACTCATTAGTGGTCAGGTGACCGATCTCGAAAGATCGAGAGCCGAACTGGGCAAGGTAATTGCAGCCCTCGACGATGAGATGGAAACAAGGTTCTCCCGTACGTTCGAGCTTGCGGCGCGTCATTACCGCCGTTTCTTCTCCGCTTTGTTTCCCGGAGGGACCGGGTGCCTAACCCTCACCGATCCGGCGGCTCCGCTCGAGTCAGGAGTGGAGATCGAGGCGCAGCCGCTCGGCAAGAAGGTTGGCAAGCTTGCCCTGCTTTCCGGCGGAGAGCGATCCCTGGCCGCCCTTGCCTTCCTGTTCGCTGTGTTCAAAGCCCGCCCCGGTCCGTTCTACATCCTCGATGAGGTCGACGCGGCCCTCGACGACGCCAACCTGCAGCGCTTCCTTCGCCTGGTGGACGAGTTCCGGGACCATGCGCAACTGATAGTGGTTACCCACCAGCAGGCCACGGTTCGGGCCGCCGACGTGCTCTTCGGTGTGACCATGGAACCGGGCGGTTCCTCACAGGCACTGGTGCGGAAGATGGACGAGGTGCCTGCTCTCGTGTGATCGCGGTTCCATGCTTTGCCCGTTCCATCCGGGTAAAGTTCAGTGTCGTGATTTCCCCCTCGGCGCACCCGTTCGGCCCCTTTGACTCCTTACCAATGAGTCCAGTGATCTGGATTCTGGTTGCTGCCCTCGTGGTGGCGGGCGTGATTGTCCTGGTCGGGCGGTCAAGAGCCGGGCCACGTGTCACTAGCCGGGCAACGAGCGACCTGGGTCATCTTCTTGCCGACACGCGAAAGAGACTCGGTACCCGGCTCGAGTCCGTGTTCGCTCGCTCCGCGGTATCGGACTCCGTGTGGGAGGAACTTGAGGAGGAGTTGATCAGCTCCGACCTGGGGGTCGAGGCAGCTCGCCGCATCGTCGAAGCTGTGAAGCGAGCCGGTCCGGTCAACGTCCGACAAGCCCGGGAGGTGATCCGCACCGAGATGGTCCGGATCCTGACAGGCTTGGATCGCAGTCTCCATCTCGACAGCAAGCCGGCAATCGTGGTACTGGTTGGTGTCAACGGGGTCGGCAAGACCACCACTGTGGCAAAGCTAGCCGCGCTTCTCCAGGCCGAGGGTCGGCAGCCCATAATCGGGGCGGCCGACACCTTCCGGCCTGCGGCCGATACCCAGCTCCAGGTGTTGGCCGAGCGGATCGGCGTCCAGGTGGTGTCAGGGCAGGCCGGAGGTGACCCTGCCGCGGTGGCCTACGACACTCTCCAAGCTGCTCGGGCGCGAGGCGCCGACGTGGTGATCATCGACACCGCGGGCAGGTTCCAGACCCGCCATAACCTCATGGCGGAACTCGCCAAGATCCTCCGCGTGCTCGCGAAGGACGGCGATCAGGTGTCCGAGGTGCTTCTCGTTATGGATGCCACCACCGGGCAGAGCGGGCTGCCCCAGGCGAGGCGGTTCGCTGAACTGGGGACGACGGGCATGATCCTGACAAAGATGGATGGCACGGCCAAGGGAGGCGTGGTGATCGCCGTGGAGCGAGAACTGTCCCTTCCTGTGAAGTTCATCGGGGTGGGGGAGGGCCTGGAGGACCTGGTTCCTTTTGATGGGGCTGGTTTCGTCGACGCCTTGCTGGTCGCGGAATGATTCCCCAGGATTTGGCAGGACGGGCCCGCGAAGCTGCTCTCCGGTCGTACTCGCCGTACTCCCGGTTCCGGGTCGGCGCGGTGGTATTGGGCGCCGCAGGTGAGATCTACGAAGGCTGCAACGTCGAGAACGCCGCCTACGGCTCCTCGATCTGCGCGGAGGCCACCGCGATCGCGGGAGCGGTAGCCACAGGACTGCGGAAGATCGTAGGGATTGCGGTGGCTTGTGTGGACGCTGCAGACGTAGACGGCGCGTATCCGTGCGGCAACTGCCGCCAGTTGTTGAACGAGTTCGGGACAGAATGGGTCGTTGTCACTGCGGGCGAGGGTACCGAGGTGAGATTCCACGAGTTCGATGGGCTGCACCCCTACGGGTTTAGCTTGTAGATCGAGCCTGCCTCGCCGGTACCTATATCACGCTGATGTCCTATCCTGCGGCGGATGGATTGGCCTTTGACACCGCCGATAAAGCCCATGAAGGCGCGCGTGGTCGCCGGGCCACCACGCGGCGAGGGTTGGATGTTCGAGCCGAAATGGGATGGGTTCCGGATGATCGCCTACGGAGGCGAGCAATTGAGACTGGACTCCCGCAACGGGAAGACCTTACTGCGCTACTTCCCGGAGTTGCAGCCCTCCCTCGATTTGCTTCCTCCCGGTACCGTGGTGGACGGTGAAGTGCTGATAGTGGTGGATAACACCACCGACTTCGATCTGCTGCAGCTGCGTGTGCATCCAGCCCGTTCACGTATCGAACGACTGGCCGAGGAGATCCCTGCCCGTTTGGTCGCCTTCGACCTTCTGGCCGAGAGGGGAGAAAGTCTCGTTGAAGCTCCCTACGCCACCCGCCGGGCTCGCCTGGAGGATCTATCGGAGGAACTGGGGGATCGCTGGCATCTGACTCCCGTCACCTCTGACCTCGACACCGCCTCCCTCTGGTTCCGAGACTACGAGTCGGCCGGGTGCGACGGGATCATCTGCAAGCGGGCGGACGGTGTGTACGTGCAGGACAAGCGCCAATGGCTCAAATGGAAGCATCGGCGATCGGTCGACTGCGTGATCGGCGGATACCGGCTTCACAAGAACGGCGACCGGATAGGGTCGATCCTGCTCGGGCTGTACAACACCGAAGGCGACCTGCACTTCATCGGCCATTGCTCCGGCTTCTCCGACCGGGACCGGGTCACCCTCCTGAGTCTGCTCGAGGAGATTAGTGCAGATGAGAGCTTCGGCGGTGGTGAGAACACCCGCGCTCCGGGAGCACAGAGCAGATGGTCGACCAAGCGGTCCATGCAGTGGACTCCTGTCGAGCCCGGAGTTGTCGTCCAAGTGAGCTACGACCAGCTGCAGCGAGGAAGGTTCCGCCACGCCACCCGGTTCGAACGGTGGCGTCCGGACAAGGCTCCCGAGGAGTGCACCATGGACCAGTTGGTTAGACCCACGGGAGCCGGGTTCTCGGAGGTGGTTGGTTGAGCAACCAGGGGAGGGAGGTCCTTTCCCTGCAGATCTCATCGATCCGCTCCGAGACACCAGATGCCGTTACGGTTACGTTTCACGATCCCGAGGGGAGGATCGGAGGGCATGCCGGGCAATACGTAATTGCCAGGGTGGTGATCGGAGGGGAGGAGCAACGTCGGGTCTTCTCGCTCAGTTCGACTCCCGAGCTTGGAGCGGACCCGTCGATCACCGTCAAGCGGTTACCGGGCGGACTGGTCTCGACCTACTTCGTGGAGCGGGCCGAGCAGGGGGAAGTGGTCGGGTTGGAACCGGCGGCTGGAAGCTTCGGAGTCGGCCTTGCTGTCGACAACCGGCGGACCTACTACGCGTTTGCGGCCGGGAGCGGGATCGTACCGGTGATGAGCGTCCTACGAGGAGTTCTGGAAGTCGAGCCAGGCTCCGCTGTCTATCTCGCATACGGTAACCGGCGCCGGGCGGACGTGATCTTCGCCGACGAATTGGCACGACTCGCAGAGTCCTTCCCCGGTCGGCTGCACGTTTATCACGTGCTGAGCGAGCATGGCAACCGGATAGATCACCGTTTCGTAGATCGTATGGTTGTCAGCCATCCGCCGACCACTGCAGACGTGTGGTATCTGGTGTGTGGGCCACCCGGAATGAACCGGACCGTTGAAGCGCGTCTGCTGACTCTGGGCGTACTCGAGGACCGCCTGAAAGTGGAGCACTACGTGCCTCCGAGCCGGGAGAATGTCCCCGCACAGTATCGGGACGCCGAACTCCGGTTGGAGGGCTTGGACGCGTCCAGCCCTGTCGAGGCTGGGGAAGTACTGCTGTCCGCCCTTGACCGGATGGCCGCGCCGATCTTCTATGCCTGCAGATCGGGCGTATGCGGTACGTGCAAGGCGCGGCTTGTCTCGGGGCGGGTGGATCCCGGCGTTCCGTTTGCCCTCACCTGGAGCGAGCAGGAGTCGGGCATGATCCTCACCTGTGTGTCCAGGGCTCTCAGCCCGGAGGTGGTGCTACGACAGATTACGTGAGGCGTGCGGCTCTTCTCGCTCGAAGAGCCCTTGGTGCTGGTCGGCGGGGTCTGTCGCTGCCTATTCCCAGTTTGCCCTGACCATCTTCGAGGGTTGTACGCGGGGTGGCTCGCCGGGCATCTTCGGGTAGTTGGGCGGCCAGGGCGCGTCGCCCTCGCCGGCGGCTTCGTCTCGCTCCACCCACTCGAGCAACCGGTCTATCCGTCCGGGGTTCTCGTCGATGCGTGCCGTCAGGTCCCCCACCTCCGCGTATCGATCAGAGAAGCGATCCATCGGAAAGTCCTCAATCTCCACATCGGGTAGTTCCGCCCAGGTGATCGGCGCTGACACATACCCTGTGGGCCGGACACCGTATGCGGAGGAGACGGTCTTGTCCCGGGCGTTCTGGTTGTAGTCGACGAAGATGCCCCGGCGCTCCTCCTTCCACCAACTTGTCGTGACCAGTTCCGGATGGCGCCTGGCAAGCTCCCTTCCGAACGCAAGAACGGCACGCCGGGTTTGGAAGAAGTCCCACAGTGGCTCGATCCTCACGTATACATGGATGCCACGGCTTCCTGACGTCTTGGGCCAGCCGATCAACCCCAGTTCGTCGAGCAGATCCTTCGCATGCAGTGCCACACGCTTGACGTCCGCGAAGACAAACCCGGGTGTGGGATCGAAGTCGAATCGCAACTCGTCCGGATGATCCAGGTCCTGGCTTCGCACCGGCCATGGATGGAGGTCGAGGCAGCCCAGTTGCACGAATCTGAGAATGTCGGCGGGCACTCTCGGTACGTTCATCCGGCCCGCCCGCTGGGAGGGGAAGCGAATCATGGCTGTCTCGAACGGACTCTTCGACGATGCACGCTTGTGATAGATGGGTGGGTGGTCGACATCCTTCATGTACCGCTTCATCATGGTCGGACGTCCGTAAACCCCCTTCAGGCATCCTTCGGCCACTGTCCTGAAGTGGAGGGCAATGTCGAGCTTGGTCCAACCCTGCCGCGGGAATACGACCCGATCGGGCGAACTCAGACGGACGTCCTCTCCTCCGACTTCGATCGTTGTAGCTGAGGACACAATTAGTCAAGGTTACCGGACCCGATCGCAGTCCTGAGCAACCCTGGCAGGAGACCCCCACGAGCCGGCCTCGCTTCCGGCGTAGGGTCGGGACGAGGTAGAGGGGGGCCTCGGGGAGGTGTCCATTGTGAGAAATCGGCTCTGCGAGCAGGCTGCTATCGGCAGGGCTGCGGTGGTGGATCCTGAGCCGGGTTTCGTGGGTAGGTTCTCTGATGACGATGGGAGTGTGCATGAGGCGAACATCGAGCTTATCTCGAGCTTGGGGATTACGGTAGGTTGTAATCCTCCGGACAATGATCGGTCTTGTCCGAGGAGGGTGGTCACTCGGGCGCAGATTATGGCGTTCCTGTCACGGGCGCTAGGCGATTCGGATGGTGTGGCGTCGGGGACGATCCGGTTCTCGGATGTGGCGGATGACGCGTGGTACCGGGCGGATCTGGATCGGATGGCCGCGCTGGGTGTGGTGGCGCCGTATGAGGATGGGTCGTTCCGCCCTGATGCACCTCTGACGCGTTTGGATATGGCTGTGTTTCTGGTCCGGGCGTTTGAGGCGATCGGGTCCGTGGACGAGCCTCAAGGTGTGTTCTCCGATGTTGCTGCCGGTTCGCCAACCGACTCGTAGGCATCCTCCGCGGCTGCCTCAAACACCGAACCCCCTACAACGAACACACGGCCTGGGCACACCGAACCACCATCGACCAAGCCGCAGCTTGACATTTACGCGCCTGAGGATGCTCCTATGTCGTCAACAACACGGCAAGTGGGCGGCGGGGCGATGGGGTCCGGCCTTCTGCGCTTCGGTTGACCTGGTTGCCGACTGCGTCGCTCTGGGCGGTGGAGTCCGGTGGGTGAGCGACTCGGCTGCCCGTACAGGTCGGGCGTCGGCTACGCCTGCACTCTCGGTGTCACGGGCCGGAGACGGGAGTTCGGTGCCTTTGACTTGGTGGACATCCCGGCGGCCAGCGCGGCGTGTGCGAGGCCGCACGCATGGAGATCAAGGCGGCTTATGTCCTGTAGCGAACCCAAACGGTCAGAACCCAAAGGAGACGACAATGACGCACCCTGTTTCTCCCCGACGGCCCGATCCCGTCGGTGTCACGCCGGGATCGACTAGGGCGTGATCTATCTGGGGTGGCGTCACTATGTCCTGGCCGGGGTTGTGTTGCTCGACCCCGAACCCGCCCGCCTGGCCTTCCACCAACCTGCCGCCAACCGCCTGTACCCCGAGCCGATAACGTCTCTCTGGTAAGGCGAGTGTCCTAGAGCGGAGGCACTTTTCCAGGTCCGTCCATCCCCCAGTCATTGAACATCTGGCGTGGATCGAGGCTGAGAGTCCGCGGCTGTGGGCAGCCCGGATCGGGATTGTTGGGATCTGGTGTTGCTAGCTTCGGTTGATGACGCCGCAGGCCACGCGGTCGCCGGCGCCGGGTTCCGGGCCGTAGCTGTCGGGTTTGGCGTGGATGATGATCGCGGAGCCGTCGGCGTCGAAGAGGGAGCCGTCGGCATCAGCAGCGAGGGAAACTCGGTCGGCGAAGTAATCGGTGCGTGCAACCCCGTCGTCGCCGGCGTGGAGGTTCGGTAGGTCCCCTGGATGCCAGCTCTCTCCGTGCATGAAGCCGTGGCCCTCGTCTTCGGGATCGAAATGGCCTCCAGCAGCTGAGAAGTCCGGGGTGCAGGCCCCGACAGCATGGATATGGAATCCGTGCAGTCCGGGGGTCAGTCCGCTCACGTCGGCGGAGATCAGAACACCGTTGGGTCCTTGCGTGAAGACGACCTTGCCCATCCCGTCGCCCTCGGGTCCCGACAGCGACGCTACGGCCGTCTGGCCCACCGTGCTCGTGTCCTCCCCGCATGCTCCCATGCCGGCAATGGCCACCAGGCAAAACAAGGTGATGGCGATGCTCCGTTTCCCGATCATAAGTCCCTCCTTTGTGCGACCACCCGGCGGATCATACTGGGGCGAGTTCGCCCTGGTAGCCGGACATTACCCGCAGTGAGAGCGGGTTGGCACCGACAAAGGGGACTGCGCACTGGAAGGATGCCCGGTTCAAGGTACGGTGTGTTGCGTTCCACGATTATGGCCCAACCCAGGAGTCGCAGGTCAGCAGCGTCTTCATGCTGCATGGGACCCGCCGATTCAGACCTCGCTAGATGTCGGTCAGGTGCCAGTTCTGGGCTACCCGGGTTCTTTACGTCTGACCCTTGACGACCGTCCCTGATGGGAGGCCATCGCCGAAGCCAAGGGCCACATCCCAGTGGCTACTTCCTTCAAGATCCCACCACATGCCCGGTCATCCGCGTTTCGCCACACCCGGCTTCGGGCCGCTCCGAACCCGTGATCTTGGACTCCTGGTGTCAGGGCCGGTCTTGTTTTCTGCTGGGAGCCCAGGTGGTTGAAGGGTGTGAGGCTGCGCGATTTCGTGGGTTTCGGCGTTCTGGTGCCGGTGTGGGGTTGATGTTGCGAGGAGTCATCGGGCTGCGAATTGTTGGTGCTGGTGAACCCGTAAGCGACTGGTCGGAGGACATGGTGGACGTTGTTTGGTCTCTTCGATAGGTCTGTTGGATGCTCGTCTGCTGGTGGGGTAGGCCAGGGCTCATTCTCCCCAGGCGATGATGGTGTCCACGATGTCGTGGTATTCGGGGATCTGGCCGCTGTTGTAGAGGTCGGCGAACTGTCCCAGGGCTTGGTTGGCTCCGTCGAGGAGGTCGGTTTCGTAGGTCCGGTGGAGTTCCTGTAGAGCGTCCCCGGCGGTGCGGAGACGTGGATGAGCGTCGAACAGCCGATCCAGGTGGGCCTGGTGGCGTCGCTGAGATGATCCGCCCGCCGCAGGAGGGTGAAGCGGGCTCGGAACAGGTCCGGTTGGTATGTTGGGGGCCGCTGATCGGGGGGGCGGCGTTGTATCTCCCGGCGGTGGAGGGTGAGTCCTTCGGTGAACCAGTAGGGTCGGACCGGGGCGCCGTGCCGATGTTCCTATCGGTCGGTTTCCCCGGTCCGCGCCTCGTGATGCGGACGTACGGCTTTCACACCGCATCCGGCTCTCCACGGGTCGGATGGTTGTGTCTGGTTGGTGGGTCCAGGGAGTAGGGATGCGTGTTGGTCGGTAGCGGTGTCGGGTGACCCGAACCGCGGCCGGGTTGAACAGCAGTGTGTTACCGTCGGATGGTCGCCATCGGGCATCGAGATAGCGGCGTTTCATGGGTGCCCGTGTTTTGAGTCAGGCCGGGTAAGGGACCGCATGGAGCGAAGCTTGAGTTCGAGTCGGCCCGATCTCGGGGAGTTGCTGTGGTCTTGGTGGGTTACCTGTCATCCGTCGCGGTTGCGGGGTCGTACGTAGGCTGGAAGGGCTTGCTATCGGAGAGAGTCGTGTCAGCAAGAGAATTGGTGGACTCCGGACGCCTCGTCGAGTCCTGTGTTGTCTTTTGGCCCGCGCCGAGGGATGGGCGCTAGGCACCGGGCGGGGGTCGAGAACCTGCCGGGGGAGTGTTTCCGAAACTCCCAGCGTCGTTGACGACTTGGGGTCGGCTGGGTGAAGCACCGGGGCGGGCTGTTTCTCGCGGTGATGATGGTGCTGGTTTCGGCGTGTGTGTCGGCGGTTGGGTCGGGCTGTTCCGGTTTGGGGCCGGTTCTGAATGTGGGGTTCTACGCTTTCTTCGAGCCGGTGAGCTACAGCGCGGCGGCGGATCCGCTCGATCCCATGTTCGACAGCCATCGGGGCTATGAAGCCGACCTGTTGACCGCCGTCGAGAACATGGACGGAGCGGGCCTGCGGTTCCAACGGCGCGCTATCGGAGCCTGGGACGGTATCTGGTTTCTTCCGGCCGGCGACGACTTCGACATCGTGGGCGGCGGTATCACGATTCTCGACTCCAGGACCACGGACGCGTCGGGTGACCGAGTGGTGGCGTTCACATCCGGGCATATCACGTTTCACCAGTCGCTGCTGGTACGAGCCGCCGACGCCGACCGTCTCGCGACCCATGCCGACCTCAACAGCGAGGTAGTGATCGGCGCGCTGGCGGGCACGACCGGCGAAGCGCGGTTTCTGGTGCTGGCAGGTATAACGAACGACGACGGGGTGCTCGTGGCCGGTGTACGGGTGGAAACCCCCGGGGGGACAAAGACCGCCGATGGCACCGACGCTTTCTACATCAACGCGGCGGGTGCCACACCCGGCTTGGAGGACCGGTCTCACGTCCACCCAGGGTCGCAAGACATGCCCCAGGTGATTTACCTGGGCGCCGAGGGGGGCGAGGCCGAACTCATCGACGCTCTCACCGAAGGCCGCATCGACGGCGTAGCACGTGGCATCGTCGGTAACACGGTCGCTGCCGATGCCTCCGCCGGAGCACTAGCAGTCACCGCCCTCGACACCGGAACCGACGAACGGGGCGGTTTCGCGGTCGCCGCCGGCAACGCAGACCTCCTCCAATGCCTCAACACCCGAATCGGCTGGCTCACCGACAACAACCGGATCGGATACCCCGAATGGCACACCGACCCGACAATCTTCATGACCAGAGCCCAACTCTGGAACGAGCAGAACTAGGTCGTGTTAACGCTGTGAGTGTGTCATGGATGAGGGTGAGGGTGATAAAAGCTAGGAAGATGAAGATCACGTCGAGTTTGTCGTAGCGGACAAAGACGCGCCGGTAGCCTTTGAGCCGACGGAAGAGCGGTTCGACCTCGTTCCGCCGCTTGCATATCTGCTGGTCGAAGTCTCATTGGTCGCGGCGGTTGCTCTTCGTTGGGATGACCGGTGTGTAACGTAGATCTACGGTGAGTTGCCGTGTTTCGTCCCCTTCGTAAGCCCGGTCTGCCACCAGGAACAGTTACAGTTGTTCCCCTCCCGCCTTCCTCTTTGCAGGTCCGAGAGTCTTGAGAAGTCCCCGTCCGTGGGGACCATCATGGTCTTGACCTGAGGAAAGAGCACAGATGATTGCAGTACGAGCGTCCGCTGCGATCATGTTCCTTTATGCTACGAAACACGGCGTTGTTGCGGCTATCCCAAACTAGATGCTGGCTCCACCCGATGAGTTGTGAAGGGACGTCAGGATGAGGCTCCCGACCAAGAAGGCGTTTGTTCGTGTTATCTGGCTACCGGTTGTGGTCGTCGTCTTGATAGCAATGTGGCTGGGTGATCGTTGTGATGTTGGTCGTTTGCCCGTCTATGGATCCATGAGCGGGCCGGTGTACGAGTCGGTGGAGGAACTGACAGAGAACGCAGATCTCATCGTCGTGGGCACAGTTACTGGATGGGCCAGAGGCGAGAGATGCGCGACGGTGGACTTCTGGGAGTCGATCAAGTACAAGCTCGGCGGGATACACGCTGATCCGATCGTCTTCACCAGAGTGAGAGTTTCCGAGACACTCAAGGGCAGAGCCGGGACAACTGTCACGCTGGGTGGCTACGACGCACAGAGGTTCGTCGCCGACAACCTGACGTTCTTGGACACACCTGGGGAGGTCTTGCTGTTCCTTTCTGGACCCGTGCCCACGGACAAACCGCGTTACCGGATCCACGGAGAATCGGTTCCCGACATGTATTACAGCTCGCTGGGCAACGACAATGGCGTGTTCGACATTTATGCGGGAGGAAGGTTGGTCATACCCAGGCTGCACGAACGCTTCGACTTCGACAGACTGCCCGAGGACCTCCCCGGGATGCGACTACGCGTCCAGCACGTGCTGTCTTCGTCGACCTGACGACACCTCTTCGTCCATACGACAGATAGGCATCCCTGGAGTGTCCGACTCACAGGATCCGCGTCCCACCGCGAGTCGCGTACGGTCCGACGACCCGCTCACGTTCCATCCGTCCACCGAGCCGCTCCCACGGCCCGGATCCGGTGGTTACATGCCTGTGGTTTCGGCTCATGCTTGTGTGCGGGTCCGGGCTTCGCACGCCTCGATGACTGGCCCGCCGGGGGCGGGGTGACACGGAGATTCCTCCTTCCCGGGGCGGGTGTGCGGGCTGGTATCGCCGAGTTCTAACTCGTCGTGGTGTGGGTCTCCGCCGCGTTGGGTGGTGGTGTTGGTGATCCACGTGGCATGGTCGGGGTGCGAATGCGGTGTGGGGTTCCTGTACGGGGGCGGGTCCGCCAGCGGCGCCTTCGACTTCGGCGTGGCGCCCTATTCCGGGTGACTGGGATTCGTGTTGAGGTGGTCCGCGTCGTCTTGCCTACCGCGGTTGTAGCCTTGCTGGGCGCTGCGGGAGTGCGGGCCCGGGTCCCCGATCCCGTTCGGGTCGGCCGTCTCGGGGGGTGGGAAACCCCAGGTCAGAGCGAAGCGTGCGCGGAGACGCGTGCCGGGATCGAATCGTGCGCGACCGTGCGCGGCTCCCGGCTGCGCCGGCGTGTCGTATCTCTTTGGAGTGGTTGGCGGCTGCGGGAACGGGGGGTTAGGACCGGACGGTATGGGCAAACGTGGTAGAAACCGGTCACGAAACCACGTCGGACCAGGGCGGGGAAGCTGGTTCCCATGTGTTGCCTCATAGAGCGGGTGGAGCACATCGCGGACCGGTGCCGCAGGACGCCGGCAGCAGTCGAAGGGCTCGGCGCCGACCTGCGCGAAGCGTGCGACCTGGTCCGAGTCCACGGAGCGACCTGGGCGGTTGGGGGACCGAATGGCAGTATCTCCCCAAGCTGTCCACCGCTAGTGGACATCCACTAGCCCCCTTCGGGGATCGCACCGCCGCGGACACGACCCGAATCCCCGTTCCGGGTGCTCAAGCTGGCGTTGGGAGTCGATCGATCTCACTGTTGGTAGGGATCCATCTGCGGGGACGGGTCGATACCTTCGTCGTTTGGCAGCGTCGACACGGTTCCGGGAGTGGCTGTTATGGAAGGTTGCGGATCGGTGTCGCAAAGGCTCGGCGTAGGAGGGTGCTGACCAATGACGATTGCTGGGGCCTGCCGTCCGCCGACCAGGGATTATGTCGGCGGTTGGCATGCCGCTGGTGGATTGCTCAGTACCCTCCTAGTTCGCCGAGCGTCTCGATGGCCCAGGTACGATACTGCGGCCATCTGGCGCGGTCCTTGGGATCGGCAGGGTCGAGGTAGACCTCGATTCGTGACGAGCGTGTGTTTTCGCTCGGTTCCCATTTGAGGTTGAGACAGCAGCCGGTTTCGATGGCCGATCGTTGGGCTTCCAGAGCCGGGTACACCGATTCCCCGTCGTCCATGTTCACATACGCTCTGAGGTTGTAGTTCGAAGCGCCGGTGGGATAAGCGAAGCTCAGACCGTATTGACCCCGCCCTTCCCGCTTGGGAAGTGCATCCAGTTGGCGTACGACGGTGCTTTAGCGTTGCTCCAACCGGGGTGCGCCGCGTGGAACTCGGGATGGAACTCGGCCCACCAGTCGGTGTAACGTCCCGCCGCTTCCGACATTGTTTTCGCTTCGGCCCTGGCTCGCCTCGAGAAGTCGTTGGGGTAGACAACCATGTCGAGCCGGACAGCTGCGGGGGAATCCGCGATACGGACGGCGTGGACCTCGATCCCGGAGAAGCCGCTTCCCTCACCCGAGATCGAATTCAACCAGGTGAGTGCGGAGCGGTGCTCGGGACGGAACTCCTTCGCGACCAGCACAGCCCAGCGAGCCTCCAGCGCCGCAGCGTAGGTGATCAGCTTCCCGAGGTGGTCATGGTCGGTCGTCTCCAACCAGTTCTCCACAACCACCCGCTCGCCGGTGTTTGCGTCCCGAAGAACAACATCCGCGGTGAACGACCCGACAGCGAACTCTCTACGTTCGAGTTCGAGATCCATCTGGAGTTCTCTACCCAACAGGTCCGGATGCTCAGCCAGCCACGGTGTGAAGTCTCGGGCTTCGTCCTGCCACACCGACCGCAGCGGAACCTCATCAAGCGATGCAACCTCAACCAACGGACTCGTCCCGTCCCTTCGCGACGACCGGCTCCAACCCTACTCGAGGCGAAGGCTGACGCACTTCGTCCGTGAACGGGCTGAGCCCGCTTCACGTAGTGCAGCCTTGCCGGTAGGCGTCTCAGCCCGGTGCTAGGACGGTGCTGAACAATGACGATTGCTCGGGCCTGCCGCCCGCCGACCCAGGAACAACGCCGGCGGTTGGCAGGCCGCTGGCGGATTGCTCAGCACCCTCCTAGGCATGAGGAGAGCCAAAACGGGGGATCGGCTGGGATTCCGCCGCCCGAACACCCGGATCCTGATGTCCGAGAAGATTGACATCTCTCCGGTATTAGGTATTATGGGGATTAGCAACAGTTTAGGAACCTGCTGATGGTTGCACGTAGCATGACCGGATGTCCGGAGTCGGTCCGGGGTAGGGCGGAGCGGACCCCTGCCGAATCGATCGAGCTATCCCTGCTCTGGATAGGGCGCATTGTCGTCGTTGCTTCTTTCGCGCTTGTAGGCGCGCATCTCGATGGGACAGCGCTGCTGATGGTTGTCCTGTACCTGGGGTATGTGATCAACTATTGGGAGACTGTGAGGACCCACCGGGTCGAGGTCACCGTCCTCACCTGCATCGCTGTTGGCTTGACGGTGTTCTGTGTGGCCACCGAGATGCTGCAGTTGGCGAGAGGCGCGGAAGCCGGAGCCGTCATCTCGGTATCGGTCGCGGTGTCCTACCTGGTCGCTGCGTCGTGACGGCGACCCCACAACGCGCACCCCGGACACATGGTGGCGGACCGGGCCGGAGAGACCCGGTCGAGTGGAGGATCCACCAGTGGGAACAGATACTCCCGGGATCCCGATTCGACCGGATCGGGCCGGCAGCCCGGATCGTGTACCTCGGCGCGGAGCTCACCAAGTCAATGGACCGGATAGCAAAACGCGAGGGTCTCTCCAACCAGGAGGACTATCAAGTGCTCTCCGCTCTCCGGGTCGAGACAGGCCCCATGACATCCACCGCGCTGGCGGCACGGCTTGAATCGTCCACCGCGACAGTAGTCAACCGGATCGACCGCCTCGAAGCGCTCGGTTACGTCCGTCGGGAGCCGCATCCCAATGATCGCCGTTCGGTGCATGTCGCTATCACAGCAGAAGGAGCAGCGTGTGTGGAACGGACCGTGATCGCTCGCACCACCGAACGCGAACAGTTCCTGTCCGCTCTCACCGACCGTCAACGAGACACTCTGGAGAAGCTGCTGGCGAAACTCGGCTGAGCCCGAATCCCTAACCAGGCCCCAACCCATCCGTGTCGGAACACCGAACAACATCAAAGCGATAACAACCGCCCACAGCTATTAAACCTAGCCAGATGAATGTACGGCAACGGCAGAGAGAGCGCGACCGCCAGCCCTCGCTGGTACCAGGAAGGACATCCGGCCCGGACCGACCCGGAAACCATGATCGCCACCACCCCGGTGAGGGTGGTGGTCTCCGACGCCGGAACCCGGGGATCCGGCTTCTGAATCGGGCGGCGACAAGGATGGCGAAGGGCCTGCCGACAAAACCCGATGGCCCAGCGTCGGTGGAGGAGGCTCCCGGCGTCGCCGGCGCTTCGCGGTGGGCCGACGGGCCGCAGGCATCTCTGGCGGTGTTCCCGCTAACGGAGGTGTTCACCAGCCGGGGAGATGATCCACCCTCCTAGGGAGGATCATCGTCGAGACCCCCGGCAGGGGGCAACTCACCACCCTGGTCCCACGTCCGTTCCCCTCCCCCAGCCTCTGCGCCTAGACGAACGAGCCTAGCCGACTATTCGATACTCATACTGATAACCAACAGGTCCCGCAAATGTGCGTTGAAATGGGAATATGTCGCATAGTAGGGGTGGAGGTGCGGTGATGGAGCCTCCGTTTCGCACCGTAGTACAACTCTCCTTACTGGTATGAGACCAATACCGGGTCGGGGGTGAGTTCTAGCACCTGTGTGGGTGTAGCGATGGGTGTGTCTTCGTCAAACAAGACCAGCCCTCCGCCGGGGATTTCCGCGTTTCGTCGGACCACATCCAGCTGCCTGACCGCTTCGGGCCCGAGTTCGGACATCAGCCGTAGCTTCTCGGCTCTGGTAATCAACTGCCGGGTGCCGGTGGGGAGGGCCCGCAGGTCGGGTCCGGCGATCACCAGGACAGCACCCGCGTTGGCGGCGGTGACCGCCAGCGGCGCAGCCGCAGTATCCGGGTCGATCAGCCACACCTCTGAAGGCTCCGAGATGGGGGAGAGAAGGACGACAGCTTGCGACCCGACCAACCTCACCCGTCCGGACGGCATGGTTGGGGGGGTGTGTGCCGATTCGGGGTCAACCTCAACGAAGTGCACGTCGAATCCGAACAATGCCTGCTCTATGTCGTCGCCGGCGCCTGCTACCAGCACTCTGGTGGGCTCCAGCCGTTCCAGTTCGGCAATCAATGTGCCCGTCAAACGGTCACTGACCAGCAGCAACGGACCGTCGATCCCCGCGGACGCCAGAGTAGCCACAGCCTGCCGATTCCCAGCCGGAACAAGCCCCACTTCGAGGGCGCAACGATAGGCAACTGCCGATAATTCCAGCGAGGCGGTTACGCATCGCCTCGTGCCACATGGAAGCCGTACGGTATCGAAGGTGTACGATCGCGTTGCGGTGGAACCGTAGTCGTACTCTAATCCCAGCAGGATCGCGACGGTTCCCAAGCGGCTAGCCCCTGTTCGTCATACACCACCGCCGCCATCGCGGCGTTGTCCACCGGGTCGTACGGGTCCACGCCGTCGAACAGAGGCTTCCACCAGCTGTCGTTTATCTGCCACAAGCCGTGATCTCTGGACCCGTTCGGGTTCACGTGAACGGCCGCCGGGTCAAAGTTCGATTCGCATCGGGCGATAGCCACGAACACGGCCGGGAGTCCCACATCCCGCACCAGGTCGACTACAGAGACGACGCGGGTCGGTGGCACGGTAGTCGGCGGCACACTGGCAGAGATGGGCTGCGGGATTCTTGCACCGGTCTCCTCCCGCAGTAACGGATCGACTGGGAAGAACGCAAAACAGGCCAAGACAACAATGCAAAGATGTAACAGCACCCGGCGCATCCCGAGCCACTATATGCTCCCACCACCGGACCACAGGTCATTTCCCGCCGACCGCTGCGGCCCGGTACGCGCCCCGGGCCGCTCTCAACTCCTTCACCGGCCGGCTTGCAGACAAAAACGCTCCCGCGCAGCCCACCCCAGGCCGCCCGCGACGCTGCCGCGTTGTCGATCACGACATTGCCCGAACAGATCTGCCGGTCGGTGACCTGGGATCAGGGCGCTGAGATGGACCAGGATGCTCAAGCTCCGTGCAGTGCCCGCACAAACTGAAACCCGCCGGCTCAGCTTTTGCCATCCCTTGGTGGCGGGTGGCCGCTCGACTTGATGTCATCCGCGGTGTCCTGGACTATGCGATTGGGGAATCGGCGGGTCGGATGGGTTTCGTGGCGGGTACGGTCCTCGAGATGCGGTTTCCCATGGTTGGCCCCGGCGAGGATATCTGGGTTGGGTGGGATGTGATCCTTGGGGGTGAGGCCTCGCTGGAATGGGTGAAGTAGCAGTTGTGCCGTTCAGGGGGGCTGCGCGGTTCTGCTTGGCCGTGATCAGCAGGGAAGGCCAACTGATCACGGCCAGCATAGAGGTTAGGGTGGGAGTGGTTTGGCGGAGGTCTCTTTCTAGGACGGTGCTGAACAATGACGATTGCTCCGGCCTGCCGCCCGCCAACCCAGGATCATGCCGGCGGTTGGCAGGCCGCTGGTGGATTGCTCAGCACCGTCCTAGACGGGGATTGCCGGTCTTAGCCGAGGGCGAAGAGTGCCAGCACGCCGGCGACGCCAACAACCACGTAGATGATCCTTGAGATAATGTTGGTCTCACCGAATTTGCCCGCGGTTGTGATCGCCGCTACCAAGTCGAACCCGAACAAACCCACCAGGCCCCAATTGATGGCGCCGATAGCTGCCAGGATCACACCTATATCGTACAGATCCATGTTTACCTCCCTAGATCGGCGGTGTCGCTTACTTACGGTGCTAGTGTAGCAGTTCCTATCCTGTATGATCACGAGATTCCATGTCGATTTGAGTCTTTAAAGCTGGGTTCACATCTGTATCTGAATTCCAATCCGATCGAACAAACCGAGGAAATAGTTTCCTCCTTCGTAGTAGGTGTGTGAGCCCGTCTTGGGAATCGGCCGTCGTAAGGGCAGGCTACTCAAACGGTGGCCTAGCAGTACAGGGGAGGTCAACCACTTGGTTTACGTTCACTATCTGGTGGTCCTTGCTGAGGGTTACCCGTCCTAAGCCGATTGGATGAACCAGAACAGGCCGGTAGGGGGGATGGTTGATCTGTTAGCTGCCACCTATGTGTGGTGAACCGCCCCGGGGTTTGCCGGAGAGTGTTTTAGGTGACACCTGCTACCTGGGCTGGGGTGTGCTGCTGATGGTAGTTGGCCTCCCTTTCTGTGGGTGGTATGTGTCCGATGGGTTCTAGGAGCCGACGGTGGTTGAACCAGTCCACATATTCGAGGGTGGCGTACTCGACCTGGTCGAGGTCGCGCCACGGGGCCCGCTTGTGGATGAGTTCTGTCTTGTAGAGGCCGATGACGGACTCGGCGAGGGCGTTGTCGTAGGAGTCGCCGACTGATCCGACTGATGGTTCGATGCCGACCTGCGTCAAGCGGT
>MKWU01003395.1_pt1 | contig 21154 bp, 20 predicted proteins | sample 809101 | NCBI WGS metagenome assembly MKWU01 (sample SAMN05860141, study PRJNA318959) | sponge metagenome | host: Aplysina aerophoba | place: Slovenia: Piran, Adriatic Sea, Gulf of Piran | collected 2013-05-07 | reverse complement strand
TCGGCGCCGAGTATTCGCACCACCCCTTCGCGCGGGCTCGTCACCCCGCCGATCAGGCTGAGCAGGGTGCTCTTGCCGCTGCCGCTCGGCCCGTCGATGAACACCCGCTCCCCCGCCGCGACGGCGAAGCGCGCGATGTCGAGGACGTCGCGCTGCCCCTTCTTCCAGGCGAAGCGAACGCGGTCGATCGCGACGGTCAGCGCCGGCTCGGCGCTCACGCTCCGCGCATCCCTGATCGGTCAACACGTCTGCCTGGCATGGTTCGTCACGAGCTCGATTCCCGCAATTCCGGCTCAGGGTGACAGCTCGACCACGGCTTCGCCGGGATGGAGCTCCATCGCCGTCTGCGCGGTCGCGGTGACCACACGCACGTCGATCTCCTCGGCGTCGCGCAGGTGCTCGAACACGCGCACCTCGATTCGAACGAGCTGCTCCGGTGCACGACAGTGGAAATGATACGTCGCGCGCAGCTCCGAATGGGCCTCGCCGTCGGAGTCCGCCGAGTGCCCCTCCTCCTCGTCGTGCTCGTCCTTCGCGTGGTCGTGGTCCTCCCCCTCCTCCTCGTCGTGCTCCTCCTTCGCGTGATCGTCCCCCTCTTGGCCGTGCCCTTCGCCTTCGTGCCCCTGGTCTTCGTCGTGTTCCCCGGCGTCCATGCCCACGATCCCGGCCTCGGCCTCCTCCAGCTCGCACTCCGCCTCCGCCGGCAGCACGAGCACCGACGCCGGGTCCCGGAACGTCTCGGCCGCCTTGCGTACCGCCTCGCGCTCGGCATCGTCGCCCGGGGCGTGCTCGAATCCGACCACGTTCGCCGCGGGGATACGGAACTCGACCACGAGCTCTTCACCTTCGGCGACGATGTCGAGCATGCCGCGTCCGTGCTCGTGGGCCTCGTGCTCGCGGTGCTCGTCCTCAGACGCCGCAAGCGCGACTCCCGCCGGCATCCAGCAAGCGAACACGATCGCGGACCGCATCATCAGTGCAACGTCCAGTCTCGGAATGATCTTCACTTCACTTCCTCCCCTCGGTGCGCTCTTCGTCTCCGGCGAATCAATCGCAGCATGCAACGTTATGCTATTACACTCACCGGCGCATCCTCAACGGCCCTTCCCTTCCTGTGCGACGGCCCGCGGCCGGCGCACGCGGCCGGCGCAGGCCGCGTCCTGCCACCCCCCGCGCCCGCCGCCCGCACCCGCGGCGGACGCGGTATCCTCGCCCCGCCCGTCACCCCGCCGCCGAATCCGGCCCCTCCCACGCACCGATGACCACGACCACCCGCGAAAGCCTTGCCGACGCCGAGCTGACGGGAGTCCAGAAGGCGCTGATCCTGGTCACGGTGTCGACCTGCACGATGCTGTACGCGCTCACGGCGACGGTCATCAACGTGGCCCTCCCGCAGCTCCAGGGGGCGCTCTCGGCGACGCCGGACCAGATCGCCTGGGTGGTCACCCTGAACGTCGTGGCCACCGCGGTGGTCACGCCCATGACGGGGTGGCTGGTGGCGGCGATCGGGCAGCGATGGCTGATGCTCGGCGCGGTCGCGGGGTTCGCGATCACGTCGATGTTCTGCGCCACCGCCCTCACGCTGGAGTCGCTGCTCCTGTGGCGGGTGGGCCAGGGGATCTTCGGCGCCCCCATCGTGCCGCTCTCGCAGGCGATCCTGCTCGCGGCCTACCCGGGCAAGGACCGCGCGATGGCGCAGGGCATGTTCGGGATGGCGGTGGTGATCGGACCCGCCATCGCCCCCGCCCTCGGCGGCTACCTCGCCGAGGCGTACGACTGGCGATGGATCTTCTACCTCATCGTCCCGTTCTGCGTCGCCGCGTTCTTCCTCGCGCTCGCCTTCGTGCGCGAAGGGGGAAGAGACCCGGCGGTGCGCCTCGACTGGACCGGATTCGTCACCCTGTCGATCGCGATCGTCTGCCTCCAGCTCATGGTCGATCGCGGCGAGCGGCTCGGGTGGCTCGAATCCGGGGAGTTCATCGTCTACGCGTGCGCCGCGGCGCTCGCGTTCTATGTCTTCCTTGCCCACACCGCGACCGCGAGCGCGCCGTTCCTCAGCCCGACCCTGTTCACCGATCGCAACTACTCCGTCGGGCTCGTGCTGGTGTTCGTCTACGGCATGCTGAACTTCACCCCGATCACGCTCCTGCCACCACTGCTCCAGACGCTCAAGGGGTATCCGGACTCGCTCATCGGGCTGCTCCTCGGCATGCGGGGAATCGGAATGGCGATCGGCTTCTTCCTTGCGAGCCGCATGGGTGGTATCGATCCCCGGCTCAGCTTCGCCCTGGGGATGGTGCTCACGGGGGTGAGCGGCGTCATGCTGGCGACGTTCGAATTCAACGTGCCGCCGTCGCACATCACCGTCGCGTGCGTGATTCAGGGCATCGGGAGCGGCGTGATGTGGGTGCCGCTCACCGTCATCACGTTCGCGACGCTGCCCTCGCGGTGGCTCCCCGAAGGCGCGTCGATCTATCACCTCCTTCGAAACTTCGGATCGAGCCTGTTCATCTCGGTGAGCTTCATGGTGGTGGTGCGCAGCGCGAAGGTCAGCTACGCAGGGCTGGTCGAGCAGCTCACGCCGCTGAACGAGACGCTGCGGCTCGCGTTCGTCACCGGCGCCTGGACACTCGACAACACCCCCGGCCTCGCCCACCTGAGCTCCGAGGCCCACCGCCAGGGGATGATGGTCGGATACGCGAACTCCTTCGTGCTGTACGCGGCGGTATGCTTCGCGACGCTGCCGCTGCTGCTGCTGGTGCGGGGCAAGCGCGAGTAGGAGATGCGCGCGAGTGGCTGTCTCATCCGTTCCCGGCGAGAACCCATGACATGAACGACCTGGACGACGACCCCCGTTTCGGCGCCCCCCTGTTCAGGGACATCGGCACCTTCATGGGCGTGCCCGCGTCGCGCGACCTCGCGAACGCGAAGGCGGCGATCGTCGGCATCCCGTTCGACTGCGGGCTTCATCCGGTGCGCCTCGGCGCCCGCCTCGGTCCGGCCGAGATCCGGCGCCAGTCCTCCCTGGTGCGGCGCTATCAGCCGCCGCTGTGGCAGGCGGACCTCCTCACCGAGCTCGGAGTGGTCGACTGCGGCGACGTGAACGTGACGCTCGGCGACATCGTGGAGAGCTACCGGCGCATCGAGGCCGCGCTCGACGCCCTCTTCGACGCCGGCGTCGTTCCGGTCACCTTCGGCGGCGACGGCGCGGTGACCCTGCCCCAGCTTCGCGCCGCGCACCGCCGCCACGCAGAGCTCGTGGTGCTGCACTTCGACGCGCACACCGACACCTATGCCGACAGCTCCGCCGGCGCCACTGCCGGCTCGAACTACAGGGAGTACAACCCGTCCACGACCTTCACCCGTGCCGCCGAGGAGGGGATCGTCGATGCCGCCAACTCGCTGCACATCGGCCCGCGCGGCACCGTGACCGACGGTACCGTTTTCGAGCACACCCGCGCGAAGGGCTTCGGGCTGATCACCGGCTCCGAGCTCGGCCGCATGGGCGCCGACGCCCTGACCGCGCACGTGCACGAACGCCTCGCCGGGAGACCGGTGTACCTGTGCTGGGACATGGACTTCTTCGATCCGTCGTGCGCGCCCGGGGTCTTCACCCCCACGTGGGGCGGGGTGTCGGCGCGCGAGGGGCTCGCGTTGCTCCAGGGTCTCGCCGGACTCGACATCGTGGCCACCGACGTGAACACCCTGAGCCCGCTGCACGACGCGAGCGGCATGAGCGGGTTCCTCGCCGCGACCTGCGTGATGGAGTGCGTCCACCTGGTGTACCGCGCGCTCGAAGCACGGGGGCGCGGCTGACCGGAATGCCGGCGAACGTGCGAAGGGTGCGCGCCGGCAGCCATTCGTGTTCGGTTGAGGCCGTATGGATTCCCGCCTTCGTGGGAATGACGGTAGTTGCCGCAACCACGACCGTGTAGACGGCGTCATTCCCGCGTTCGCGGGAATGACGGTAGTTGCCGCAACCACAGCGTTGTCGATGGCATCATTCCCGTGAAGGCGAAAATCCATTGACTTTATGAGCAATTGTGGCGCGTGAGTTCGTTGGCTGATGACGGGTACGGCGACAGCCGGACGCGCCGGATGCCGCGCTTGCGTGGAACCCGACAACGCGTCGAACCAAGGGAGGCAGACGCACGTGAATGACGACAACCGCCCCGGCGATTTCTCCGAGCCGATGATGTACCCCCGGTACACGGGGATCCCGACCTTCATGCGCACGCCCTACGCGGAGGCCCTGGACGACGTGGACATCGGCCTCATCGGGGTCCCGTTCGACGGTGGGGTGACGAACCGCACGGGTGCCCGGCACGGGCCGAGGGAGATCCGCAACCAGTCGTCGCTGATGCGCCGCGTGAACCAGGCGACGAAGGTCGCGCCGTTCGATCTGTGCCGGGTATGCGACGTGGGCGATACGATGATCAGGAGCCCGTTCCACCTGGAGTCGAGCCTCGACGAGATCGAGCGGGCGTTCGCCCGGCTGCACGCCGCGGGGGTCGTACCCGTCGCGGCCGGCGGCGACCACTCCGTCACACTGCCCATCTTCCGGGCCATCGCGAAGCACCGGCCGGTCGGCATGGTGCACTTCGACGCCCACTGCGACACCCACGACGACTACCTGGGCTCGAAGTTCCACCACGGAGCGCCGTTCCGGCGCGCGGTGGAGGAGGGCCTGCTCGACCCGCACCGCACCATCCAGATCGGGATTCGCGGCGGCGTGGCCGACATCGATGTGTGGAAGTTCAGCCACGACACCGGGATGCGGGTGGTCTACATGGAGGAGCTGTTCGAGCGGGGATGGCGCTCGGTCATCGAGGAGGCGCGCGAGGTCGTGGGCGACAGCCCGACCTACGTGAGCTTCGACGTCGACGGTCTCGACCCGGTGTACGCGCCCGGCACCGGCACCCCGGAGGTCGGCGGCTTCTCCACCATCGAGGCCCAGCTCATGATCCGCGCGCTGTCCGGCCTCGACCTCGTCGGCGGCGACGTCGTCGAGGTGGCGCCGCCGTTCGACCCGAGCGGCAATACCGCGCTGGTGGGCGCGACCATGATGTTCGAGATCCTGTGCGTGGTGGCGCAGGCTCGTGCCGAATGATCGAGGCTACTTCACCGATCCCGCCGACCGCCGACCGCCGACGAACTCGCCTCCGGCCATGGACCCGGAATCGAGGGTCTTGCGGAAGTCGCGGCGGATTGAGGTCAGGTGACCGGATACGGCCGACTTGCACCGGCCGATGTCACCTCGTGCGACCGCTTCCACGATTCGTGCGTGTTCGTTGTAGGTCTTGTCGCCGCGTGGCCCGATGTTCCAGCTCGCGTAGCGGATGATCTGCACGTGCTGGTTGAGGCGGGTGTACCAGTCGGCAAGTGCGCGGTGGCCCGACGCGCCGACGAGGATGTCGTGGAACCGTCGGTCCAGCTCGAAGGCCGCCGCCTGGTCGGAGAACCCGCCATTCTTCCGCAGTGCACCGATCTGCTCGTTGCACTCGGTCAGGCTCTGAATCAGGCTGTCGTCAAGTGTCCCCGTGGCCCTGGCTCGCCGCAGCGCTTCGATTTCAATCATTTCCCGCAGGTCGTACAGCTCTTCCATCTCCAGCCTGGTGAACCGGCGGATGATGGAGCCGCGGCGTGGAACGTTGGTGATGAAGTTCTCTGCCTGCAGGACAAGCAAGGCCTCCTTCACCGGGATGATGCTCGTACCGAACTCCTCGGCCAGTTGCGCTGCCCAGATGCGGTCTCCGGAAACCAGCACCCCGTCGAGAATGCGCTTTTTCAGCCGGTCGACGATCTGGCTCGTCAGGGTCGCGCGCTCAATGCCCGGTGGGTTCGGCTTCGTCTCGGCCTCGCTCATCCTCGCGTTCCCGTCGATGTCGCCAACATCAAGAGTCCTCCGGAGAAGCGAATGACCTGGGGCGTGTTCACACGAACGCACCGCATCGACACTGTAGGTCGGCTTAGCCGAAGGCGTAAGCCGACATCACGGCCCGAGTCGGGCGATGCGCCACGTCGGATTACGCTGCGCTAATCCGACCTACGGTGAATTTCTGTCCGAAACGGAGCCTTTTTCGTCCTGTTAGTCCGGCTGGCAAACAGTCTAATCGAGATGACCCGTGCCGGCAGAGACCGCTCGTAGCGAGCGCACCGCAGGGGTCGAAGCATCGCTGCGCACGGCCGGGTCCCGCGATGCGTATCACGAACGCAGGTTCGGCGATGCCGGCCGGGGACCATGCTCGATGGGTCCGGAGGCGTGCGGAGGTGCGCACCACCAGCCGCGATGAGCGTACGACACGGGGCACTACGCGCGGTTGAAGAATCCGCGCTTCGTCGAGGGATACACGATCGGTTCGCCCGGCTTCAGACCGACCAACCGCCGTCGACGACGTGGATCTGGCCGGTGGTGAACCCCGCTTCGTCGCTCGCCAGGTAGGCGACCAGCGCGGCAATCTCGGCGGAATCGCCCAGTCGGCCCATCGGCTGTCGGGCAATGAAGTCGTTCCTCGCACGGCGATAGTCGCCGGTGGCTCGAAGCCGTTCGTTGAGCGACGGCGAATCCACGGTACCGGGGCAGACGGCATTGCAACGTATGCCGCGGGTCGCGAAATCGGTAGCCACCGACTTGGTCACTCCGATGACCGCGGCTTTCGAGGCGGAATAGACGAACCGGTTCGGCACACCCTTCACGCTCGAGGCCACCGACGACATGTTGACGATCGATCCGCTGCCGGTGTCGAGCATCCCGGGCAGGAAGGCGCGAATCGTCCGGAACATGGACTTCACGTTCAGGTCGAACGCGCAATCCCAGTCCGACTCGTCGCTGTCGAGGATGGTGCCGGCGTGGACGAAACCGGCGCAGTTGAAAAGCACGTCGATAGTCCCGGTGCGCTCTGCGAAAACGCGGATGGCGTCACCGTCGGTGACATCCAGGACGGCCGTGGGCACGGTTCTCAGTGTATCGAGCGCTTCGGTGTCGATGTCGGTCGCGATCACGCGCGCGCCTTCGGCAACGAAGCGTTCGGCCGTCGCCCTGCCAATCCCCTGACCGGCGGCCGTCACGACGCAGCGCTTGCCCTCCAGGCGCTTCATGACGATACCGTCTCATGGGGAGCAAGCCTGGCCCAGTCGAACGAGACGCCGATGCCAGGCGCATCCGGCGCCACGGCCCGGTGGTTCTCGACGGTCAGTGGGCGATGGGTGTATTCGTCGATCGGGAAGCTGTGAACTTCCAGCCAGCCGGCGTTGGCCTGTCCCGCCAGCAGGCTGACGTGCAGCTCCTGCATGCCGTGGCTGCACACCGGGATGCCGTACCTTCGCGACATCTCGGCAACCCGGAGCCAGCCGGTAATTCCGCCGCAGTTGGACGCGTCGGGCTGAATGTAGGACAGGGAGGCCTGGTCGAAGGCGTATCCGAATTCGTGGATGGTGTGCAGGTTCTCACCCATGGCCAGCGGCATGCCGGTCGCTTCGGCGATGACGGCATAGCCGCGGTAGTCGTCGGGGACGATCGGCTCCTCGAACCAGAGGAGGTCGAAGTCCGCGAAAGCCGTGGCGGCGCGAATGGCCTCGTCGCGGGTCATCGAGTAGTTGGCGTCGACCATGAGCGCCGCCTCCGGTCCGACAAGGTCACGCACCGCCCGCACGCGTTCGACATCGTCGTCCAGGGATTCGCGCCCGACCTTGATCTTCACCGCGTTGAAGCCCCGGTCCAGGTAGCCGCGGACGTTGCTCACCAGCCGTCTTGTCGTGAAGTTGAGGTCGATTCCGCCGCAATAGGCCGCCGCGGTGGTGCCGGCGCCGCCCGCCATCGACGAGAGGCATTCGCCGGCGGCTCGTCCCCGAAGGTCCCACAGCGCGATGTCGACCGCGGAGATCGCGAACGACGCGATGCCGCCGCGGCCGACGTAGTGGATGTGCCACTGCATCGCGTCGTGGAGATGATCGATGTCGCCGGCGTCCTTGCCGACAAGGAACGGGGAGAGGTCATGGTCGATCATGGCCTTGATCGCTCGGCCCCCCTTGCCGCCGGTGTAGGTGTAGCCGGTGCCCTCGAGGCCGTTGGTGAGCGACACCGCGACGGTCACCAGCTCGAAGTGGGTGTGATCGCCGTGACGCGCATCGGTCAGGGTCTCTTTCAGCGGCACCGTGAACAGCCTGGAGCGCACGGCCGCGATTGGAGCCGTGTTTCGGTCGCTCACCGGTAGATCTCCGTCGGAAGCCACAGTGCGATCTGCGGAAAGAACGCGATCAGCAGCAGCACGATCACCAGCGGCACCAGGAACGGCATCGTCGCCTTGACGCATTGCTCGAATCTGACCCCCGCCACGTCCGCGAGGACGTAGAGCACCATCCCGACGGGTGGGGTGAGCAGGCCGATCATCAGGTTGAGGATCACGATGATTCCGAGATGGACCGGATCGAGGCCCACCTTGGCGGCGATCGGCAGCAGGACGGGAACCAGGATCGTGATGGCGGCGATGGTCTCCATGAACATCCCGATCAGCAGCACCATCGCCATGATGATCATCACGAGGATGTACTTGTTCTCGGTCAGGTCCAGCAGCGAATCGCCGAGCAGGGTCGCAACCTGGTTGGCGGTCAGGATCCAGGCGAAGATCGTCGCCGCCGCCACGATCATCAGGATTGCGGCGGACGTTTCGATCGTGTCGATGGAGACGCGAACGAGGTGCCTCCAGTTGAGGCTCCGGTAGATCACCAGGCCGAGGAACAGGGCGTACGCGACGGCGGCGACTGCCGCCTCGGTCGGCGTGAAGGCGCCGGTGACGATTCCCCCGACCACGATGACCGGCGTCAGGAGCGGAAAGAAGGCGCCCTTGAAGGTCACCCACAGACGCCGGGGGTCGAACGCCGCGTCGCGCGGATAGTTTCGGCGGCGCGAATAGATGGCCACCATGATCATCAGCGACAGCGCCATCAGGAGCCCGGGGATCAGTCCGGCCGCGAACAGCTCGCCGATGGAGGCCGACGCCATGACACCGAAGATCACGAGCGGCAGCGACGGTGGAATGATCGGTCCGATGGTCGACGAAGCGGCCGTGATGCCGACGGAGAAATCGGTGTCGTAGCCGGCGTCGCGCATCGCCTTGATCTCGACGTTGCCGAGACCGCCGGCGTCCGCGACGGCGGCACCGGACATGCCGGCGAAGATGATGCTCGCACCGACGTTCACGTGGCCCAGCCCGCCGTGCATCCAGCCGACCAGGGCGCGGGCGAACGCGAAGATCTTCGTCGTGATGCCGGCGGTGTTCATCAGGTGGCCGGCAAGGATGAAGAATGGGATGGCGAGCAGCGGAAAGCTGTCGATGCCGTTGATCATGTTGTGGACCAGAACGACCTCGGGCAGGCCGTCAATCATGATGTAGACCAGGGAGGCGACAGCCAGTGAAACCGCGACCGGAACACCGATGATCAGGAGAACGGCGAGAAGAACGAACAGTATCGTCAGGGCCATGTCTACCTCCTATATCGCATGCTCGATCTTCTCGGTCGCGATTCGCTCGGAGGGCGACCGGAGGATGTGAACGAGCCGGATGACGCCGAACACCGCCATCGCGAAACATGCCGCGACCACGGTGTAGTAGATGACGGCCTTCGGAATCTGCACCGACACCATCATCTGCGCGCTCGTTCGTTCGGCGAGCTCGATCGCGAGGAATCCGGCGTAGGCGAAGAACGCCGCGACCGAGGCATCGACGAACACCACGAGCGACTTGATCGACCGTCTCGGGATGTAGCGGTAGAAGAACTCGAGGCTGATGTGCGAGTTCTTGCGAATGCAGGTGATCGAGCCGACGAATCCCAGAAGGATGAGCAGGTATCGGGCGATCTCTTCGGTCCAGCCGAGGCTGTCGTTCAGGACGTAGCGGGTGAAGAACTGGAGCCCGACGATAATCAGCAGCGCAACGAAGATGACTATCGCGGGGACGTCCCAGGCGCGCACGTCCGAAATGTCGTCCGACATCTCGTCGAATTCGATCTCGGAGGACGTCGCGAGGGTATCGGAGTCTCTGGCCTCACTCATCGGTTGCCGCCTCCTCTGAAACGGCGCGGGGGCCTCTCGGGCGCCTGCGCGCCGGGTTCGTGTTTCGCGATGACCGGAGCCTCGATCCCGGACGGACCGAGGCCCCGGACCGGACGAGCCGTCTACTCGGAGTCCGCGATTGCCTGGAGACGCTGATAGACGTCGGCGCTGAACGGCAGATCGTCGCCCTGCAGGGCCGGAGCCACGGCCGCGATGAACGGCTTCCGGTCGACCTCGTTGACGCTGATTCCCTTGCCGCGGAACCAGTCCACGAGGCTCTCCTCGGACTTGATGATCTCGGCCGTGACCCAGTCCGCCGAGTCCTGGAGGACCTCCATCACCGCCGCACGGTCCTCATCGCCCATCTTGCCGAGCGTCCACGGCGACACGATCGTGAACGTGGAGTTCGTGATGTGACCGGTCAGGTTGATGTGCGGCTGCACCTCGTAGAACTTCTTGGCCTGGATCGTCGGCAGGGGATTCTCCTGGGCGTCGACCACGCCCTGCTGAAGCGCCAGATAGACCTCGGAGAACGCCATCGGCGTCGGATTCGCGCCGACCGCCTCGGGAAACAGCACGTACGCCGGCGCGTTCGGCACCCGGATCTTCACTCCGTCCATGTCCGCCGGCTTCAGGATCGGCTTCTTCGAAGTCACGTGGCGGGTGCCGTAGTAGCTGATTGCGGCGATCACGTTGCCGCCGGTGGCCTTGGAGAATCCGTCGGCCAGATCCCTGAACAGGTCGCTCCTGCCGTACGCCCGCCAGTGATCGAGGCTGCGCAGGGTGAACGGAAAGTCGGTGATCGAAATCGGCCCGTAGATCGAGCCCGCAAAGCCGGCGCCGGTATAGATGATGTCGACGGTGCCGAGCGACAGGGCCTCCGTGAGTGCCTTTTCCTTCCCGAGCGACGAGGCGGGGAAGACCTTCACGTCGTAGCGTCCGGCCGTGCGCGCGTTGATGTGCTCGGCCGCCATCAGCGCCGCCTGGTGCAGCGGATGGCCGGCTTCGTAGACGTGGGCGAACTTGATCGTCGTGGCGGCGAGCGCCGGACCGGCGCATGCGGCGGCAACCAGGCCGAGCGCGGCCGCTCCGATCAGCGCCCTCTCCAGTGTGCGAGTCATGTGTCCCTCCCAATCGGTTGTTGACATGCCGGGCGGCCGCGGACAGTCGCTTTCTGTGCGCATGCAGCACCGGATGGTCGGCAGCCTAGAATAATTAATAAAAAATATCAAATAATAAATCTTTTATTTTCCGACATTGTGACCGCATCGACGATCGCGTGTTCTCGGCCGGCTCACACGGGCGCCGACAATCGGGGCCATGCTCACCGGCGACGAGCGAAGCGAAACGGTCGGCGGAGATGATTTCGTCGCGGGCAAAGTGCCGAAGAATTGCGCGAACATGTGTACGGCGTCGGGTTGGTCCCGTACAATTCCACACCGTCCCGATCGTCGCGCGGAGAGTGCATGGCGGGACGCCTCGACCGGAACCACCCCCTGAGTGGCCGCAAATGCGGCGGTTCCAGTTCGGAAACTCGACCCAGACTTGAAATCTCGCGTCCCCGCCAACCCCATGGGCGGCAGTCCGGAGCGGACATCCACCGGTGAACGATCGCAGCTACAGCGACGTGCTCGAGAGAGTCGACCGATTCGTCGGCGACCCGTCGCATGCGCAGCAGGCGTCGATGATCGTGTTCTCGGGATCCGCCAACCCCCCTCTCGCGAGGGAGATCGTGGGGCGCCTGAACATGCCGCTCGGCAAGGCGATCGTGGATCGCTTCAGCGACGGCGAGGTGATGGTCGAGCTGATCGACTCGGTCCGCGGCAAGGACGCGTTCGTGGTCCAGCCGACCTGCGCGTCGTTCGACGGCAACCAGCGCCGTTCGGTCGACGAGAACCTGCTGGAGCTGCTCATCCTCACCGATGCGATCAAGCGTGCATCGGCGAACCGGGTCACCGCCGTCATGCCGTACTTCGGATATGCCCGTCAGGATCGCCGCCCCCGCTCCGCGCGCGTGTCGATCTCGGCCAAGGTCGTCGCCGACATGATCTCGGCCGCCGGCGCCGATCGGGTGCTGACGATGGACCTGCACGCGGATCAGATCCAGGGCTTCTTCAGCGTCCCGGTCGACAACATCTACGCCTCGCCGGTGCTCCTCGGGGACATCTGGAGGCACAAGTATCAGGACCTGGTGGTGGTCTCGCCCGACGTGGGCGGCGTGGTACGCGCCCGGGCCATCGCCAAGCGGCTCGACGACGCCGATCTCGCGATCATCGACAAGCGCCGTCCGCAGGCGAACCAGGCAGAGGTGATGAACATCATCGGCGACGTCCGCGACCGCACCTGCGTCCTCGTCGACGACATGGCCGATACCGCCGGCACCCTGTGCAGCGCCGCCGCCGCGCTCAAGGAACAGGGCGCTTCGACGGTGGTCGCCTACTGCACGCACCCGGTGCTGTCGGGCGCCGCGGTCGACAACGTCGAGAACTCGGTGCTCGACGAGCTGGTGGTGACGAACAGCATTCCGCTCCACCGCAGGGCCGCCGAAAGCGCCCGGATCCGGCAGTTGAGCGTGGCGGAGGTGCTCGCCGAGAGCATGCGGCGAATCAATGAAGAAGAGTCGATCGGCTCGCTGTTCATGGATTGACGGTGCGCCCACTGCGCGCACCGGTGACACGACAGACACGTTGAACCCGGAGCAAGGAACGATGAACGAGTTCGAAGTCGTCGCTCAGCCACGCGCTGCGCTGGGTACGAATGCAAGCCGCAGGCTGCGCCGTTCGGGACAGGTTCCCGCGAATCTCTACGGTGGCGGCAAGGATCCGACACCCCTCTCGCTCGAGGAGAACCGGATCCGGAAGCAGATCGAGAACGAGGCGTTCGCCGCCCACATCCTCACCGTCAAGATCGAGGGCGAGGAGAGCCAGGCGGTGCTGAAGTCCGTGCACCGGGACCCGGTCACCAACCGGGTCATCCACATGGACTTTCAGCGGATCAGCGCGCGCACCGAGATCCACATGCACGTCCCGCTGCACTTCGTCAACGAAGAGGAGTGCCCCGGCAAGAGGACCGGCGGGATCGTCACCCACCTGCTGGTCGAGGTGGAGGTGGGCTGCCTGCCGAAGGACCTGCCCGAGTACATCGAGGTCGACATGGCCTCGCTCGACGTGGGCGACGCGGTGCACCTGTCGGAGCTCGTGCTCCCGCAAGGCGTGCACCTCATGGCGCTGGCCCACAACCCCGACAACGACCAGCCGGTGGTGAGCGTGCAGCCTCCGCAGAAGCTCGAGGCCGAGGAGGTGGCGGAAGAGGAAGAGCTCGGGTTGGAGGAAGCGCCGGCTCCAGAGACACCCGAGGCCGAGGAAGACTGATTCCGCGCCGGCCCCGCGCCGAATTTGAGCGCCTCCTATCAGCTCCTGATCGGGCTCGGCAACCCGGGGGCCCGCTACGAAGCGACCCGGCACAACGCCGGCGCGTGGCTGCTGGACCGGGTGGCGCGGCGCCATGCGACGGGCTTCAGGTCGTTGCCACGGTGCTTCGGGTCCATCGCGGACGCGGACATCGAAGGCATCCGGATCCGGCTGTTCCGGCCGGACACGTTCATGAACCACAGCGGCCGGGCGGCGGCGGCGGTCGCGGGGTTCTACAAGGTGGCGGCCGAGCGGATCCTGATCGCGCACGACGAGATTGATCTGCCGCCCGGCACGGTGCGCCTGAAGCGCGGCGGGGGCCATGGCGGCCACAACGGACTGCGCGACGTGGTGCCGCAGCTCGGCGACTCCGGGTTCTCCCGAATCCGCATCGGAGTCGGTCATCCGGGACACAGGGATCGAGTCATCGGCCATGTCCTCGACCGTCCGTCGGCAGCGGAGCGTAGCGAAATCGACGACGCGATCGACCGGGTGCTCGACGACATCGCCCGCATCGCCCGGGGCGATCTCGAAGGCGCGATGAACGCGCTCCACCGGCGCGACCGGGCCACGGACGAAGAGTGACGGTCGGCCCGGAGCTCCGCCGGCGCGGCGCCGGCCGCACGAGAACCGTTCGGCGGCCGCGCTGCCGGCTCGTGCTCCCGCAGCCCGGCCGCGTCCACCGAACAGCCCGCCCGCGGAGCGCGGAAGCCGGGTACGCGAGCCTTCGGCCATGAGCATCCAGTGCGGGATTGTCGGGCTGCCGAACGTCGGCAAGTCCACGCTGTACAACGCGCTCACCAGCGCGGCGGCAGCGGCGGAGAACTATCCCTTCTGCACCATCGAGCCCAACGTCGGCGTCGTGCCGGTCCCCGACCCGCGCCTCGATCGCATCGCGGCGATCGCCCGGCCCGGACGCGTGGTGCCGGCGGCGATGGAGTTCGTCGACATCGCGGGGCTCGTGGCCGGCGCATCGAAGGGCGAAGGGCTGGGCAACCGGTTCCTCGCCAGCATCCGCGAGACGCAGGCCATCGCACACGTGGTGCGCTGCTTCGAGTCCGAGGACGTCGCTCATGTCTCGGGACGAATGTCGCCGCTCGACGACATCGAGACCATCGAGACCGAGCTGTTGCTCGCCGATCTGGAGCAGGCCGAGCGGGCGAGGGACCGGGCCGCCAAGGCGGGCAAGGCGGGGGGAAAGGAAGCGCGGGCGCGTGAAGCGCTGATGGCGCGCGCGCATGCGCATCTCGCCGAGGGCCGTCCGTTGCGGTCGCTGGAGACCAGCGCCGAGGAGGCTTCCGTTCTCGCGACGCTCTCCCCGCTCACGGCCAAGCCGGTGCTCTACGTCGCCAACGTCGCGGAGGACGGCTTCGGGCCGAACCCGCCGGCGGAGGCGGTGGAGGCGCGGGGGCGCCCCGACGGGGCGGCGGCGGAGGGCGGGCCGCGCCCGGGTGGGGGCGCAGCGCGGCGGCGGGGCCCGGCGCGGAGAGGGGGGGCGCGGGGCCGGGCCTTGCCCGGTTCGTTCATGCCGCGTACGCGCTCCTCGGCCTGCAGACGTTCTTCACCACCGGACCGAAGGAGGCGCGGGCCTGGACCCTGCGCCGCGGCTCCACCGCGGTGCAGGCGGCGGGCGCCATCCACAGCGACTTCGAGCGGGGGTTCATCCGGGCCGAGGTCGTCGGCTACGACGATTTCGTCGAGCTCGGCGGCGAGCAGGGGGCGAAGGCGGCCGGCCGCTGGCGTCTCGAAGGCCGTGACTACGTGGTCGCGGAAGGCGACGTCGTGCGCATCCGTTTCGCGGTGTGAGCCCGCAAGTTTCCCTCTCATCCCTCTTGATCGGGGATACGGGAATCCAGACCATGTCGACATGCGCAACGACCGGCTCGATTCCGCGCCACCCCCGCCGCCCGTCATGCTCTCGGTGGAGGAGGCGCGCGCATACCTGCTCGACCGCGCCCGCCCCCTCGAGGAGAACGAGCGGGTCGCGGTAGAGGACGCGCTCGGACGGATCGTCGCCGAGGACATGACGGCACCCATCGACGTGCCCGGCCACGCGAACAGCGCGATGGACGGCTACGCGGTGCGGGCGGCGGACATTCCGGACGAGGGAGAGGCGACGCTTCGCGTCACGCAGCGAATCGCGGCCGGAGAGGTCGGCTCGGCGCTCGCGGCCGGGGAGGCCGCGCGGATCTTCACCGGCGCGCCGATCCCCGATGGCGCGGACGCCATCGCCATCCAGGAGGATTGCCGGCACGAAGGCGCATCGGTGACGGTGCCCGGCCCGCTCGCGCCCGGGACCTTCGTGCGCCCGCGGGGGAACGACATCCGGTCCGGCGCGGTGGTGCTCGCTGCCGGTACCCGGATTCGGCCACAGGAAATGGGGGTCGCCGCGTCGGTGGGAGTCGAACGGATCGAGGTGCGCCGCCGGCCGCGGGTAGCCATCGTCTCGAGCGGCGACGAGCTGCGCCGGCCGGGAGAGCCGCTCGGGCCCGGGCAGATCTACAACTCCAACCGGTTCACGCTGCTGGGCCTGCTCCGGCGGCTCGGCTGCGACATCGTGGACCTCGGTCTGGTGGCCGACACCTTCGAGGCCACGCGCGGCGCCCTGCTCGACGGCGCGGCCCGTGCCGACGTCCTCATCACCACCGGCGGCGTCTCGGTCGGAGAGGAGGACCACGTCCGGCAGGCGCTGGAGGCCATCGGCGAGCTCGAGATGTGGAAGGTCAGGGTCAAGCCCGGGAAGCCGATCGTCTACGGCCGCATCGGGGCGTGCGACCTGCTCGGCCTGCCCGGCAACCCGGTCTCCGCCCTGGTGACCTTCTGCCTGTTCGTGCGCCCGTTCATCCTGCGCCGCCTGGGGGCTGCCCGCGTGTTCCCGCCGCCGGTGCGGGTCGGCGCCCGCTTCGAATGGCCGAGACCGGGCGGGCGGCGCGAGTACGCGCGCGCGCAGCTCGTGGAGGCCGAGTGCGGCGAGACCGTCGCCGAGATCCACGCAAGGCAGGGCTCGGACGTGCTGTCCGCCACCTCCTGGGCGACGGGGCTCATCGAGATCGCGGAAGGGACGACCGTCGCCGCCGGCGATCGGGTCCGCTACTGGTCGTTCGGGGACCTGCTCGACTGATGGCGACCGTCCGGATCCAGGAAGAGCCGTTCGACGCGGGCGCGCTCATCGCGGAGACGCATCGCGCGAACCCGAAGGTGGGAGCGGTCGCGACGTTCGTCGGGCTCGTGCGCGACGTCAACGAAGGCAGCGACGTCGCGGAGATGACGCTGGAGCACTATCCCGGGATGACCGAACGCGCGATCGAGAACATCTGCCGCGACGCGGCCGGACGCTGGGAGGTCCTCGACGCGCGCGTGATTCACCGGGTGGGGCGGCTTCTGCCCACCGACCCGATCGTCATCGTGGTGGTGGCGAGCGGACACCGCAGGGACGCGTTCGAGGCGTGCGCGTTCATCATGGACTTCCTCAAGACCCGCGCGCCGTTCTGGAAGAAGGAGCGCACCGGAGACGGCGAGCGCTGGGTGGAAGCACGCGCAAGCGACGACGAGGCGGCGGCGCGCTGGGAGTGACGGCGCTCGCCGCAAGGCGCGCCGCCGGCGCGGCCGCGCCCGACCCGAGCGGTGCGAGGGGCGGCCTGCGCGGCCGCTCCTCGATCAGTACATGTGCTGCCCGCCGTTGATCGACAGTGTCGAGCCGGTCATGAATCCCAGGTCGTCGTCGACGAGGAACATCACGGCCTTGGCGATCTCGCTCGCGTGTCCGAGCCGACCGACCGGGATAGTGGCAATGATCTTCTCCAGCACCTTCTCCGGCACCGCCCGCACCATGTCGGTGTCGATGTAGCCGGGCGCGATCGCGTTCACGGTGATCCCCTTGCCCGCTCCCTCCTGGGCAAGCGCCTTGGTGAAGCCGTGGATGCCGGACTTCGCCGCCGCGTAGTTGACCTGTCCGTACTGACCGGCCTGGCCGTTGACCGAGCCGATGTTCACGATGCGCCCGAACCCGCGCTCGCGCATCCCCTCGATCACGCAGCGCGACATGTTGAAGCACGAGGAGAGGTTCGTCTGAAGCACCGCGTTCCAGCGGTCGAACGACATGCGGTGCATCGTTCCGTCCCGGGTGATCCCGGCGTTGTTCACCACGATCCCGATCGGGCCGAGGTCCTTGGCGATCCGGCCCACCCCGTCCTGGCACGCCTCGAAGTCCGAGACGTCGAACTTGTAGGTGCGGATTCCGGTACGGTCCTCGAACCGCTTCGCCGCGTCCGTGTTCCCGGCGTAGACCGCGGCGACCGAATGCCCGGCGTCCTTCAGCGCGACCGAGATCGCCTCGCCGATGCCGCGCGTCCCGCCGGTGACTATCGCTACGTGTGCCATGGTGGTCGTCTCCCTTGTGCGTGGCCTTCAAGCTGCGTGAAAGCGTTCCAGCGATCGGTCAGCGCCCGGCGAATCCCGCTGAGGCGGGAATCCGCGGATCCGGCACCGGCGATGCCGGATCCGGCGCCTTCCGTCAGTCGCGCTCCACGCACATCGCGATGCCCATCCCGCCACCGATGCAGAGCGTGGCGAGACCCTTCTTCGCATCGCGGCGGCGCATCTCGTGGAGCAGCGTGGTCAGCACCCGCGCACCCGAGGCGCCCACCGGGTGCCCGAGCGCGATCGCGCCGCCGTTCACGTTGACCTTGTCCGGGTCCCACCCGAGATCCTTGTTCACCGCGCAGGCCTGCGCCGCGAACGCCTCGTTCGCCTCCACGAGGTCCAGATCGCCGGGACTCCACCCCGCCCTCTCCAGCGCGCGGCGGCTGGCCGGAATCGGGCCGGACCCCATGATCGAGGGGTCCACGCCCACGGTCGCCCAGGAGACGATGCGGGCCAGCGGCTCGACCCCGCGCTTCTCTGCGTTCTCCCGGGTCATGAGCACCAGCGCGGCGCCGCCGTCGTTGATCCCGGAGGCGTTGCCCGCGGTCACCGTCCCGTCCTTCGCGAACGCGGGCCGGAGCTTCGCCAGCGTCTCGGCGGTGGTGCCGTGCTTGGGATGCTCGTCGGTGTCGACGATGGTCTCGCCCCTCCTGGTCTTGATGGTGACCGGGACGATCTCCTCGGCGAACGTGCCCGCCTTCTGGGCCCGCTCGGTCTTCTCCTGCGACGCGGCGGCGAACGCATCCTGCTGATCGCGGGTAATCTGCCACCGCTCGGCGACGTTCTCCGCCGTGGATCCCATGTGGTAGCCGTTGAAGGCGTCGAAGAGTCCGTCGCGCAGCATGGTGTCGACGAGGTCTGTGCCGCCCATCTTGGTCCCGTTGCGCAGGTGCACGCAGTGCGGGGCCTGGCTCATGCTCTCGTGCCCGCCGGCGACCACCACGTCGTTGTCGCCGAGCCGGACGGCCTGGTAGCCGAGCGCCACGGTGCGCAGCCCGGACCCGCAGAGCTGGTTGATGCCGTAGGCGGTGCGCTCGACCGGGATCCCGGCGTTCACCGCCGCCTGCCGGGCCGGGTTCTGCCCCGCGCCTGCGGCCAGGATCTGGCCCATGATGACCTCGTCCACCTCACCGGGCTCGACCGCGGCGCGGCGCATCGCCTCCTCGATCGCGATCTGGCCGAGGTAGTGCGCGGGCACCGATGCGAGGCCTCCGTTGAACGCTCCGATGGGAGTGCGGACGGCAGCGGCGATGACGACGTCGTTCATTTGATGACTCCTGCGGAGAACACTTTCCGCGCTGAGGGAGAGGACGGTACATTGTAGATGGAGTTTGTGCAGCGCACCAAATCGAATATCGACTCGTCATTGACTCAGGTCAAGTCGCGACCGCCTGCCCGCGACGTCCGCGCACCCGGAGGCCAGCGCGTTCCACGATGAGCCCCATGCACGACAAGAGCCACACCCTGCGCGAAATCGACGAACGCCTCGGTCTTCGCAAGGGGAGCGCGTTTCGCGCGTTCAAGCGGCAGCGGCACTCGCTCAGGGAAAACGTCGACTTCACGGTGCTGCCGGCGCACACCGCAAAGGCCGAGATCGAGCGCCTCCGGGCGCAGGGCCGGATCTACCGCTCCAGCATCAACGTGGTCATCCTCGCCGAATCGGGATTCGAGCGGGTGAGAACCGAGCTCGACAGGGACTGAAGGGCACGACGCGCCTGGGGCGTGTTCACACTACCGCACCGCATCGACACTGTAAGTCGGCCTGGCCGAAGGCGTAAGCCGACATCACGGCCCGAGTCGGGCGATGCGCCATGTCGGATTACGCTGCGCTAATCCGACCTACGGTGAATTTCTGTTCGAAAGTGCCTTTTTCGTCCCGTTAGTGTGAACACGCGCTAGACCCGCGCCCCGCCGAATCCGATCCGGCCGATGCCCGGGAGCTTGATCGCCGGTCCGAGCGGATCGACGCCGAAGACCAGACCGAGCAGATTGACCTCGATGCCCTCCTCCACCCCGAAGATCACGCCGGCGAGTCCGAACAGGGAGAGCTGGAATCCCCGCCCACCGGGAGCGACGGCGGCAATCCGCCCTCCCTCCAGAAAGTCCTTGCCGATGGCGATGGCGGGAAGCTCAACGCGGAGCTCCGGCACCCGGCGCACGATGTAGGCCGTGAACGTGTTGCTGTTGGGTCCCGGCCACAGGCGATACTCGTGGGTGTAGGGGTAGGAGTCCACCGCGTCGAGGATCTTCGGAATCGCTCCGGCCGCGGCCGGCCCTCGAAGCTCCCGCACGAGGCGCGGCGGCTGGCCGTACCAGTGCCGATCCGGCAGATCGGACGAGGAATCGACCACGCTGCCGCCCCACCGGCCACGCCAGCCGATCACCTGGTGGACCGTGTAGCCGGACGCATTCTCCGGCTTGGTCGCGATCCAGGTATGCGCCGCGAGCAGGCCCCGCCAGTTGAAGGCGCGCGCCGCCCAGACCGAGACGACCGCTTCCGGCGTTTCACCCGGCGCCGGCGCGACGGAGGCGCTGGACCGATCCGCCGTCCGCCAGTCCTGCCCGAACCGCGCGGTGCTGCCGGCCAGGGCCAGCACCGGACCGATCAGCAGAAAGACGAGAAGAAGAACCAGCTTGCCGAACCCGCTCATGACCCTCGCTCAAACCGTTTGTCCGTTCTCCGGGTCCACCGCAATCGTTCCGGCACACGACCCGGACGAGGAGTTCCTCGAGCTTCGGGCATTCGTCCCGCGCCGAGGGTGAACCGATCCCGGCAATCGGCCTCCTGCCGTTGTATCCATGGGCGATGACGATGGTAATATGTCGCGCGCTTGATACCGATGGCAACAGCGTGACAAGCCGGGCGACCGATGTCTCCAACACCACTTATGGACTAGAGAGGTTATCTTCATGAACAACAGAACTGCCAAGTGGGCTACCGCCACCGGTGCCGCTGCGATACTGCTGCTCAGTTCCGGGTGCGCCCGTATTCAGGACGTGGACTCCCTCCAGGCCGAAGTCGATGCCCTGAAGGGCGAGCTTGCCGCGGCTCAGAGCGAAGCCGAGAACGCCAAGGCCGAAGCGATGGCCGCCCGCTCGGCCGCCGGCGACGCCGCGAGTGCCGCGGACAGCGCGATGAGCGCGGCGAGCGACGCACAGGCCAGCGGCGCCGCCAACGCCGAGAAGCTCGACCGCATGTTCGAAAAGGTGATGATGAAGTAGCCATCCGCGATTGCGGCCGGTCAGTCGGCGAACTCGCCCTGACCGGCTG
>MKWU01003393.1_pt1 | contig 21171 bp, 23 predicted proteins | sample 809101 | NCBI WGS metagenome assembly MKWU01 (sample SAMN05860141, study PRJNA318959) | sponge metagenome | host: Aplysina aerophoba | place: Slovenia: Piran, Adriatic Sea, Gulf of Piran | collected 2013-05-07 | reverse complement strand
CGACCCGGCTGCCGCCGGGCGCGGGGTCGCGGCGGACTTGGTCGACGAGTTGCGCGCGACGGCACGCGCATGGTCGCGCGGCGCGCGCACCAGGTCCGCGTCGACGACGGCGCTTGGGTTGGCGCCGGTGCTGATGGCGATTGCGATCCACGCGCCGGACGCCGGCGGCGCGACCCTCGACGAAGCGAGAGCGTTGTACTCGGACGCGCTCGAGGAGACCGACCACCAGCGCCGCGTGCGCCGGTTCGCCGCCGCCGAGAAGGCGTTCCGGCCGCTGGCAGCGGCGAACGCCACCGCCGCGCATCTGCAGGTGGATTGGGGCAATGCCGCCCTCGGCGCCGGCGACACCGGCCGCGCGGTGCTGGCCTATCTGCGCGCGCTGCGGGTGATGCCCGACAACGACCGCGCCCGCACGAATCTTGCGTGGGTGCGCGGCCGCATGCCGGCGTGGGTGCCACGCCCGGTGACATCCGGTGCGTGGGAGTCGCTGCTGTTCTGGCGCGGTCGGTTGACCACGGCGCGGCTGCACTTGGCGGGTGCGACCGCGTTCGCCATCGGCGTGCTGGCGCTCGCCGGCTGGCTCCTCACCGCGAAACGGGTGCTCAGGGCGCTGTCCGTGCCGGTGCTCGCGGTGTGGGCGGTCGCCGCCGCATCCGCCTGGAGCGTGCGTCCGCCGGCGGGTGAAGCGGTGGTGATCGTGGACGAGGCCACGCTGCGTTCCGCCGACAGCGCCGGCGCGGCCCCGGCGTTCGGTCAGCCGCTGCCCGGCGGCACGGAGGTGGTCGTCGTGGAGACCCGGACGCCGTGGGTTCGAGTGAACCTGGCGGACGGTTCGTCGGGCTGGCTGGCGGCGGGCGCGGTGGAGCCCGTGGCGGCACCATCGCGTTGAGTCGTGCTGAAGATTGAGTATCGCCTCGATCAGATCGGCCGCAATCCGCCTCTACTGGCGCCCTGAAGTCTCCATGAGCGCCTTCTCCAGCAGATCGGCAACACCGAGCACCGGAGCCCACCGCCGCAGATACTCGACGTCGAGTTCCCGGCCGCGCAGCTCGATTACTCCCTGAACGTCACGCCATTGCCGTTCCGAAGCGCCGCCTCCGCGCCGATACCACGCGAGCTTCGCAAGGATCGTGTCTTCGGCGGATGCGACCCAGAGATGTCGGGTATCCGCGGCATCGCCGATCGGTTCCGGCATGCGTCTGGCCCGTACGCCGGATTCGTACTCGGAGTCGGCGGCAATGAACACGTCGATTTTCAAGCCCGTACCGTAGTGCACCAGGTTGAAGCTCGATTCGTGCCGCACGGCGTCGCGGATCGACTCCTCGTCGACGTAGTGATCCGCCTCCAGAGCGGCACGGAGCTCACCCGCATGCGCCTCGCGCAGACCCGCAATCAAGTCGACGTCGTTCGTCGCCCGAAAGCGGCCGTGCACCGCGCTGGCGACGGAGCCGCCTACGTACCAGACAACTCCCAGCCGCTCCAGTACGTCGATCAGCGGCGTCAGCGCGACGACGAGATCGTCGTGCCGGTCCATCCCACGGCTTCCTGGTGGCGCCGCACCTCTCGCGCGAGCGCGGCGCCGTAGTTCTGCTCGATCCACAGGAGCCGCAGCGCATGCTCGTCGAGCTCCGGGTGTCGCGCTCGCAACGCAGCGCGCGAGAGCGCGATCATCGAGCGGCTGAATCGCAACCCCGCCCGAAGGCGGCCGCCGGGTCCCATGCGGCGCAACGTCTCGAGCTGCGCTTCGTCGGCGGCGCGGCTGGTGTCGCGTGACGGGTGACGGTGTTCCATGCTCGATGCACTATCTCACGCAGTCGGCCCGCGAGGAATGCCTGCCCGAGTCACCACTGCGTCGTCCTGTGGTCGCAATCGGTCCGGCCGGCAGCACTCGCGAGTGTACGAGCCAACCCCACGGCCCGGATAGCTCGCGGCGGTCGAGTCGTCGAATTATGGAGTCGCGCAGGCGCGGTGCAGGTATCTCGCGGCGCCGCAAGCCGGCAACATGCGTGCGACGGGAGCCCAATGACGGCGCACGGAGGGATCATGCCGGACCGCGTGACGCAGATCGTCGTCGTCGGAGGAGGGGCCGGCGGGCTCGAGCTCGCCACCAGGCTGGGGCGCAGATATCGACGCAATCAGCGAGTCGACGTCCTCCTCGTCGACCGCAACCGCACCCACATCTGGAAGCCGTTGCTGCACGAGGTCGCGGCCGGCTCGCTCGATGCCAATCTCGACGAGGTCGGGTACGGAGCGCACGGGCACCGATGGGGTTTCCGCTTCTTCCTCGGCACGCTGGAATCCGTCGACCGGCAACGCCGCGAAATCGTGACTGCGCCGATGCGCGACGACGACGGGTCGGAGCTGCTGGCCCGCCAGCGCATCTCCTACGACTACCTGGTCATGGCGGTCGGCTCGGTGACGAACGATTTCGGCACCCCCGGCGTTCGCGACCACTGCGTCTTCCTCGACCAGCGCCAGGATGCGGAGCGGTTCCGGCAGCGGCTTCTGAATCACTGCCTGCGCGTCTCGCGTGCCGGGGCGGCATCGGATGCGAAGGGTGCGCAAGTCGAGATCGCCATCGTCGGCGGCGGCGCCACCGGGGTGGAGCTCGCGGCGGAGCTGTTCGACGCCGCCGGCGCCCTTCGCCAGTACGGACTCGAGGGCTTCGACGAGAACCGGCTGCGGGTAACGCTGCTCGAAGCAGGACCGCGAATCCTTCCCGCGCTTCCGAAGAAGCTGGCGGCCGCCGCCCACGAGGAGCTCGAGAGCCTGGGGGTGCGAATCCTTGTCGGCACCCGGGTGACCGAGGTCGACCGCACGGGCGTGCACACGGGCGACGGGGAACTCGTGTCGGCGAACATCAAGGTCTGGGCGGCCGGCATCCGGGGGGCGGATTTCCTGGCGGATTTCGGCGGGCTGGAGACGAACCGAATCGGTCAGCTCGTCGTGGAGCAAACGCTGCGGACCACACGCGACGAGCGCATCTTCGCGTTCGGGGACTGCTGCGCCTGCCCCCGTCCCGACAGCGATCGGCCGGTTCCGCCTCGGGCCCAGGCGGCGCACCAGATGGCCGTTGCGGTGCTGGGCAATCTCGAACGGGTCCTCGCGGGGAAGCCGCCGGTGCCCTACGTGTACCGGGACCACGGGTCGCTGGTGTCGCTCAGCCGTTTCTCGACCGTCGGCAGCCTCATGGGCAACCTCATCGGCGGGCGAATGGCCGTCGAGGGCCGGCTGGCGCGGTTCGTGTACCTGTCGCTCTACCGGATGCACCTGATCGCCATCCATGGATGGTTCCGCGGGGTCCTGCTCATCGCGATCGGGCGCGTCAACCAGGTGGTGCGCCCGCGGCTGAAGCTTCACTGAGGAAGAGCGACGGGGTGCCGGCGGGCATCCCCGTCGTGTCGAGCTCGGCGTGCTTCCCGCTTTGACGGTTTCACCGGCGACTCGTAGGATTCGGCCGAATGGTCGCGGTCGGGCATCATTCTCTCGGGGCAGGTCGCGAGGGGTGGATCCGCGCCCTGTCGATCGGCGGCAACTCGAACGGAGAATTGGCGAAGTCATGGCAGATTCCGAATCCCGGCCCTACGTCGTCGAGCGCCGCGAGGTGGTCGCCGAGACCGATTCGCTGCGGGTCAGCATCATGACCCTCGCGCCAGGGCAGGAGGTGCCCTGGCACCATCACAGCCGGGTCACCGACACCTTCTACTGCCTCGAAGGCGTGCTGTCGGTGGAAACGCGCACCCCGCCGGAACGCCACCTGCTGAACGTCGGTGAGAGCTGCGCCGTGCCGCCGATGACACCGCACCGGGTGACCGGTCGCGATGGCGGCCGCGCCCGGTTCCTGATCGTTCAGGGAGTCGGCACCTACGACTTCTGTCCCGACGGCTGAGACACGCCACGCCTGCGGATCGACGCCGAGCGCCGAACGACGCTCGACCGGACCGAGGCGCCGCCCCAGGAACATTTCAAGATGCCGAAGCAGACCATCGTTGCCGAAGACATTGGAGGGTCCTACTCGACCACGACCGTCCACGCGACGAGCGCCGCGGGTCTCGTGTTCGTGACCGGGCAGGTCGCCAACCGCCCGGACAGCGTACCGGCGGGCGATCCGCTCGCCCAGGTCGAACTCGGAGGGTTGGAGGTGCAGACCGTGCAGGTCATGGAGAACATCCGCGCCATCCTGGAGAAGGCCGGCACCGGTTTCGAGCATGTCGTGAAGCGAAACGTCTACATCACTCACGCGTCGGACTTCGAGACGGTGTACGCGGTGATGGAGCGCTACTTCGAGTCGCCGGTGGCGAGCACCGGCGTCATCACCGGGCTCGTGCCTCCGGGCGCGCGCGTGGAGGTCGATGTCATCGCCGCATTGCCGGATTCCTGATCGGTTGCGACACTCCCGGTTCGCTCTTCCCTGTCCGATTGGACCAGAACCGCGCCCGAGGCGCTCTTGCGAGGAATGCACCCATGACCACGGATTCGAATGGCGACGCGTTGTCGCGTGCGCTGTGGGAGGCTCGCCGCGACGGCCGGCAGGTTCGAGTCGACGACCGGGATCGTCCTCGCGACGAAGCGAGCGCTTACGCCGTGCAACGCGGTGCAACCGAAGCGTCGGGGTACGAGATCGCCGGATACAAGATTGGGGCGACGGCACGATTCGCGATGGACCTTCTCGGAGTGGACGGGCCGTTCTTCGGACCGTTGTATCGCGAGGCGTTCCGCGAGAACGATGCGGCCGTATCGCTCCCCATGGCCCACTCCCCGGGTATCGAATCGGAGTTCGCGGTCAGCCTGGCGTCCGATCTTCCACGGCGGGCCGAGGGGGGGACGAAGGGAGAGGGGGGGGGGGGGGGCGCGCGGGGGGGGCCGAGGAGTGGACGAAGGAAGAGGTGGAGGCGGCGGTCGCGTGGGTAGGGCCGGCGTTCGAGATCGTCGGCACGCGCCTCGAAAGCGGCCTCCCGGGCGCCGGGATGCTGGTGATCGCCGACGGCGGCGCCAACATCGACTTCGTGCGGGGCCCCACGGGCACGGCGTGGCGCGACGCCGACCTCACCGCCCATCCCGTTACCCTGCGCATCAACGGGGTGGAGGTCGCCTCCGGGAACAGCGGCATGCTCGTGTTCGGCGATCCGATCTCGGGTGTGGTGTGGCTCGCCAATCACCCGGAGCTCGGCGCCCGGGGCCTGAAGGCCGGGGACGTCGTGACCACCGGCACCTGCACCGGCATCACGCCGCTCTCGCCGGGCGACGAAGCGGAGGCGGACTTTGGAGCGCTCGGGACGGTGAGGGCCCGCTTCAGCGGCTGACAAGCTACCGCCGACTCAGGGTGACCGGCATCCCGTAGCGCGGCTTCAGGGTGACCTTGGCCAGGGTCTCGATCGGGTGGCCGGGAACTACCCGGACCTTGAAGCGCTGCACGATCTGGGCGAGCACCAACTGGATTTCGAGCATCGCCATGCCGGCGCCGATGCAGGTCCGCGGTCCCGCCCCGAACGGGAGGTAGCAGTACGAATGCCGAGCCCCGGCGCGGTCCGGCTCGAACCGGTCCGGCTCGAACCGATCCGGGTCCGGCCAGAATTCCGGGTGTCGGTGAAGTGCCCAGGCCACGACTGCGACATAGGAGTTTGCCGGCAGCACGTGCTCGCCGAATATCATCTCCCGTTCCGCCCGGCGCGCGACGGCCCACACCGGGGGATACAACCGCATCGACTCCTGCACGACCCGCTTCAGGTAGGGAAGCCGCGCCAGGTCGGCGGCGGTGGCCGGTGCGCCATCGAGGTGCGCGGCGAGGTGCTCGGCCAACCGCGACTCGACCTCGGGATGCGTGGCGAGCAGGTAAAGCGTCCATGCGAGGGCGTGCGCTGACGTATCGTGGCCGGCCAGCAGGAGGGTCACGACCTCGTCGCGGATCTGCATTTGGTCCAGCCCTTCGCCGGTCTCCTCGTCGTGCGCCTGGAGCAGACGGCCGAGGATGTCGTCGTCGCCCGGATCGGCGCGGCGGCGGGCCGCGATCACGTCGTGGACGATGTGGTCCAGCCGCTTCAGCGCACGCCGCCACTTGAGGTTGTGGGGCGTTGGAATCCAGGAGGCGAGGGTCATGAGCCCGCGCAGTTCCTGCGGGCGCAGGTTGATGATTTCGAGAATCTCCGCAACCTCGCCGGCATGACGATCGATATCCGCGCCGAACAGCGTGGAGCCGGCGATGCGGAAGGTCAGCGCCGCCATCTCGCGATCGACCCAGACAACCTCGCCGTCGGGCACGGCGTCCCATCGGCTCATCAACGACGACGTGAGTGCGTTGATCGTCGCGTCGAAGCCGGCGACGTTGCGGTGGCTGAACACCGGCTGCATGAGCTTGCGCTGTCTGGCCCACAGAGGCCCGTCGCTGGTCACCAGGCCGTTGCCCATCACCCCGGACATCACGCGGTAGTCGATGATGCGCTTGGAGAAGTGCTCATGGCTCCGGGACAGCACCGGGCGAATGAAGTCGGGATGGTTGACGACATAGATGTCGTAGAGCCCGCGCCAGCGCACGAAATCGCCGTACTCGGCGAGCATTTCGTGGACGACGAGGTGCGGTTGGGCGACGAAGCGCCGGAACTTGTGAAACGGGGGCGGCGAGGGCGGGCGCCGGGGGGGCTCGGCGCGAGCGTCGGCAGCGTGTGTCGATTGAGCGCACATCATTAGTCTCGATGATGATGTCCGCGTAGAAATATAACCCACAGTGTGGATTACGGGCCTGCGACGGTGGAGCCCGTGGCGAGGGTCGACGGCTGCATCGTCCCGGGCGGACCGGCGGCGCGTCGCCCGGCCCCGTGCTCGGCGCCGTGCATCGGTGCTTGCTCGACCGCTTCGCGGAAGTGACGGTGAGAGGCGCCGCACTGGCGTACCGGCCGCCGGTTCGCCTATCCTGCCGCGCCTTCATCCAGGGAGAATAGCCATGCAGCTTCTGCACACGATGCTCCGGGTGGGCGACCTGCAGCGCTCCATCGACTTCTACACACAGACGATCGGCATGGACCTGCTGCGCACCACCGACCGCCCGGACCAGAAGTACACCCTCGCCTTCGTCGCCTTCCGGGGCGGCAACAAGAACGGCGAGGCGGAGCTGGAGCTGACCTACAACTACGGAGAGTCGGAGTACGACCTCGGAACCGCTTACGGACACATCGCGCTCGGCGTGGACAGCGTCGCCGAGACCTGTGAGCGAATCCGGGCTGCAGGCGGCAACGTCACGCGAGAGCCGGGTCCGGTCAAGGGCGGGACGACGGTGATCGCGTTCGTGGAGGACCCCGACGGCTACAAGGTGGAGCTGATCGAGACGAGCTCGCGCGAGCTCTGACGGCGCGCGGCGCGCGGCACATCAATCGGGCCGCCGGTTCTCGATCGCGAACGCTCCCAGGCCGGGCCCGCGTTCCTCACCGAGGCACGGCTGCGGACGCTCGACCGTCTCCACCCCCTCGCTCGCAATCCGGCTGGCAATTCGGGCCGGGTCTCCGTGCGGCGTGCATCCCGTTGCGTCGGGTCGTCGCACTGCGCGGGCCGGACGTGGTGCCGGCCGGCCCGCGCAGTTCTACTCGCCGATCCGCCGCACGAAATCGGCGACCGCCCGCCCGATCTCGTGCGGGGAGTCCTCCTGGATGAAGTGGGCGCCCGCCACCGTCACCTCATCCTGGTTCCTCCATCCACGGCAGAACTCGCGCTGAGCGCCGGTGAGAATCGCCCCGGGCTCGGCGTTGACGAACAGCTTGGGCAGGTCGTTCCCGTTCAGCCACTCGGCGTAGCGCCGGACGATCTCCGTCACGTCCGCGGGCGTTTCCTCGATCGGGATCTCCCGGGGCCAGGTCAGGGTCGGCCGTCGTGACTCGCCCGGCTCCAGGTAGGGCGCCCGGTACACGGCCATCTCCTCTTCGGTGAGATCGCGCAGAATCGAGCCGGGCAGCACCCGCTCGACGAAGACGTTGCTCTCCAGCACCATCCCTTCGCCCGCCTCCGAGCGGAACCCCTGGAAGACGCGCCGCGCCTTCTCCGGCCACTCCTCCCAGGTCAGCGGCCGGACGATGGCCTCCATGTAGGCGAGCCCCTTCGTCGCGTCGCGGTTCCGGTTGGCCCAGTCGAAGCCGAGGGCGGAGCCCCAGTCGTGCATGACCCAGGTGACGCCGGACGAGACCCCGAGTGCGGCGAGCGCCGCATCGAGGAACTCGCGATGCTCGACGAAGCGGTAACGCCCGGGCCCCGAATCCGCGAGCTTCTCCGAATCCCCCATGCCGACGAGGTCGACGGCGATGCAGCGCCCGACCCCGGCCACGTGCGGCATGACGTTGCGCCACAGGTACGAGGAGGTCGGGTTGCCGTGCTGGAACACGACAGGGTCCCCTTCGCCCATCTCCACGTACGCCATGCGCCGGCCGAGCACTTCGATGGTCTTCTTCTCGGGAGGTCTGCTCGAAATCATGTCTGTGGTTCCCAGTGCCACGATGGCGGCGAGGCTGCGCCTCGGATCGAAGAGGCACCCGGTGCCTGTCCCGCGCTCCCGGGGGCGCCTCGCGAACGGCTTCGCTCAATCGTCGAGCCGTTGGCCCTTCGCGGAGCCCAGCGTATCGCCGCCGCGCCGACTGTCAATGGGAGTACCGCCAAGCAGGGATGATTTGATGTCCGAAAGGATGATGATATGGTGCAAGGCACGATGCATCACGCAGGACGAGGGCCATGCGAACGACACTGACCATCGACGATGACGTCGCCCGGCAACTCAGGGAAATCGTCCATCGTTCCGGAAAGCCGTTCAAGAACGTGGTGAACGAGGCTTTGCGTGCCGGAATCGAGAACGACCGGATCGCCGACGTCAGCAGACCGTATCGGCTCGAACCTGTTTCGATGGGTGAAGTGACGGGTCCCTTCGACCTCGACAAGGCGCTGCAACTCGCGGATCGGCTGGAAGACGAGGAGACGGGCCGCAAGCTCCTGCTGAGAAAGTGATCCTCATCGATGCGAATCTGTTGATCTACGCCGTGAATCTGGATGCCCACCACCACCAGCGTGCGCGCGGATGGCTCGAGGACACTCTGTCAGGGGCGACATCGGTCGGCTTGCCGTGGATCTGCCTCCTTGCCTTTCTCCGCATTACGACGCGTCCCGGAATACTCGCCCATCCACTGCGGGCGGAGCGGGCGCTCGGCTTCGTCGCCTCCTGGCTGGACCAACCCTTTGTCGCGCCGGTCGCACCAGGCAGTGGCCACTGGCCCATCCTGCGCAATCTGCTGCGCTGGACCGGTACTGCCGGCAATCTGACGTCGGATGCCCATGTCGCGGCCCTCGCGATCGAGTACGGCGCTGCCGTCTACTCGGCGGATCACGACTTCACGCGGTTTCCGGGGGTCGAACACGTCAATCCGCTGGACGATCCGGGGTGGTCAGGGAGCTGAGATCGAGAATCGCCGCGGGCGCCCGTGAGGCCGGCCCTGTCCGTCCGGCCGAAACGTGAGCACGGGGATTTCTCGATGACATTCGGGCTCCTTCAAGGCGTATCGACCGGAGGCAGTCCCGCTTTCGACACCAGGTCGTTGAACGCCTGGAGGTCGTGGTCCAGAAGGGCTTTCAGGCGCTCGAGCTCGCCGTCGATCCTGGCCATGTACTCCTGCGCCAGTGCGCGAGCCTGGACCGTCGGACGCGCGTCGGCACTGTCCACGATGCCGATGACGGAGGCGAGCGCCGCGTTCAGGCGCACCCGGTGGTGCAGGCCGAACGAGTCGGTTTGCTCGCCCGGAAGGATCAGGGCGGATTCCACCGCCGTGAGCGCCTCGCGCAGCGCCGTTCCCGCCTCCACGGCCGCCTCGTGCCCGCCGTGGCGGACGAGGCGCGCGCACCACCGTTCGACCTCCGCGCTCGCGTCGCGGATGCGCTGCACGCCCGCGTAGGCGTCCGAGATCCTGTCGCGCATCGCCAGCAGGCAGTCGAGCTGCTCGCGAAGCTCGTCGACGCTCGCCGGGGATCGGGGGTCGTTGACCACCTCGAAGGACTCGGCAAGCGTCCGTTCGCCGACCCGCAGGCGGACCTCGTAGGTGCCCGGCAGAACGAGGGGTCCCCGATCCGCCTCCTCCCCGGTCCTGTTGCCCCGCAGCCGCATCGCCCCGGGATGGCGCAGGTCCCACACGAACCGGTTGACGCCCGCGCGCACCGGAATCCACGGACCGGGGTCGAGGGACTGGTCCTCCTCGCTCAGGTCGTCCCAGCCGGCGGGCTTCGGGCGGAACTCCCGAATGAGAGAGCCGCCGGCATCGTGGAAGGCGATGGAGACGAAGGGGGGCGGCGTGTCAACGGAGCCGGAAGAGCCGGACGCAGCCGCGGCGTTCGACCCGGCGCCCGACTCGCCGGTCGCCGGATCCGCCGGCTGGCACTCCAGCCGGCCCTCCGGCAGCGAGTAGTACACGATGACGCCCACCGGCGCCGCCTCTCCCGCGTCGAGGAACGCGCGTCGCACCTGACCGGACTCGTCGCGCGCGGCGACGGACGTCGCCGGCCGGCCGAGGCCGATGCTGTAGTCCTTGCCCTCGGTGCTCGTGATGAAGTCCATGACACCCGGGAGCAGGCGCCACGCGCGCCGGGGTGGGTACAGCCCGACGGACCCGGAATCGTGCCGGGTGCCGGCGGAGGCGTCCGTACCGGTCGCGGCCACGGCGCCGGCCGTCGCCTCCCGGTGCAGCGGCGTCAGATCATCCACGATCCAGAACGAGCGCCCGTGCGTCGCCACCACGAGGTCCGTGCCCTCGACCTTGAGGTCGTAGACCGGAACGACGGGGAAGTTCGAGCGCCAGCGCCGCCACGTCGCGCCGTCGTCGAGCGAGACGTGGAGCCCGGTCTCGGTCCCGACATAGAGCACTCCGCGACACCCGGGATCGGCCCGGATCACCCGCACGAAGTCGTCGCCCGGGATCGCCAGCCCATCCTTCGACCCGATGATGGGCTGCCAGGTCTCCCCGTAGTCGGTCGTCCTGTAGAGATAGGGCGCGTTGTCGTCGAGCTTGTAGCGGGTGGCGGCCACGTAGAGAGCGGCAGGGTCGTGTGGCGAGGGCTCGACCGTGCGGATGAACGCCCACTGCGGCAGATCGGGCGGCGTCACGTCGCGCCAGCTCCGCCCTCCGTCCCGGCTCACGTGCACCAGACCGTCGTCGGAACCCGCCCAGAGCACTCCCGGCTCGTGGGGGGATTCAGCGAAGGCGTACAGGGTGCAGTAGTGCTCGGCCCCGCTCGTGTCACGGGTGATGGGGCCGCCGGAGGGGCCGAGCTTGTCCGCCGCCGCGCGGGTGAGATCGGGGCTGATGGGCTCCCAGCTCTGTCCTTCGTCCGTGCTGCGGAACAGCCGGTTGCCGCCGGCGTAGAGCACGTTCGGGTCGTGCGGCGAGAACCGGATCGGGAAGGTCCAGCCGAACCGGTACCTGAGCTCCCCCGGTCCCATTCCCCCGTGGTGCTCGGGCCACACGTTGACGAGCCGCACCTGACCGGTGCGGTGGTCGTAGCGCTGGAGCGCTCCACCGCCGCCCGGCGAGCTGCCGATGGCGCCGACGTAGACGACGTCCGGGTCCTTCGGGTCCACCGCCACGTAGCCGCTCTCCCCGGTGCCGGCGATGCGACAGTCCTCCCAGGCAATGGCGCCGTCGTTGGTGCCGGACGGCACTCCGATGCTGGAGTTGTCCTGCTGGGTGCCGTAGACGAAGTAGTGCGGGGCGCGGCCGTCAGTGTCCACGGTGTAGAACTGCGCGGTGAGCTGGTTGTGGATGGAACTCCACGAGGCGCCCGCGTTGAACGAGACGTTTGCGCCGCCGTCGTTGCCCTGGATCATTCGCCGGTTGTCGTTGGGGTCGATCCAGAGATCGTGGTTGTCGCCGTGCGGGGTGGGCACCTGGGTGAAGTGCGCGCCGGCGTCGGTCGACTTCCACATCCGAAGGTTGTTGACGTAGACGGTGTCCTCGTCCCGCGGGTCGGCGAAGACGTGCATGTAGTACCAGGGGCGGTGGCGGAGCTGCTGGCGGTCGGTCGCGAGCGTCCAGGTCTCGCCGAAGTCGTCGGAGCGGTAGAGGCCGGGCGCCTTGTCCGACTCGACCAGAGCCCACACCCGGCCGGACCGGGCGGGCGATGCGGCCACACCGATCTTGCCGAGCGTGGCCGAGGCGGGGAGGCCGAGGTTGTGGGTGATCCGGGTCCACGTCGTGCCGCCGTCGTCGGAGCGCCACAGCCCGCTGCCCGGCCCGCCGCTCGAGAGCTCCCAGAAGTTGCGGTGCGCCTCCCACAGGCTCGCGTAGAGCACGGTGGGATTGCGAGCGTCGAGGGCGAGATCCGCCGCGCCCGCCCGCTCGCCCCCGTGCAGCACCCGCTCCCAGCTCGCTCCCCCGTCGGTGGTGCGGAACACGCCGCGCTCCGGATTGGGACCGAACGCGTGTCCGAGGGCGGCCACCCACGCGCGGTCCGGGTCGCGCGGGTGGACGCGGATCTCGCTGATATGCCGGGTGTCGGCGAGCCCGAGGTTCACCCAGCTCCTCCCCCGGTCCGTGGACCGGTAGACGCCGTCGCCGTGGGAGACGTCGCCGCGGATGGTGCTCTCGCCCATGCCGGCCCAGATGACGTTCGGGTCGGACTCGGAAACCGCCAGCGCGCCCACCGAAGAGGTCTTCAGGTACCCGTCGCTCACGTTCGCCCAGGTGACGCCGGCGTCCTCCGTCTTCCAGATGCCGCCGGCCACCGCTCCGAAGTAGAACACCGCGGGCTCGGACGGGTCGCCGGCCACCGCCACCACCCGGCCGCCGCGCGGCGGGCCGATGCAGCGGAACCGCATGGCGTCGAGCAACGAGTCGATCATCCGAGTCTCTCCAGTGACGATGTGCCGTCGATGGTGGCGGGAGCGCCGCGGTCGAACGTCAAATCCGGATCGAAGGTCTTCGCGACCAGCCGGGCGAAGCGCTCGGACGTTTGCCGCTGCGCCGTCGCCCGGGCCTCCCGCGGCGGTACGGCGAGGTCAGGCGGCCGAACGGCCGCCGTTCATCCCTGGTCCGCCGCGGGCCTGGCGAATGTGCGCGCGAGGAGCGCGAACGTCGCGTCGAGCACGAGCCAGGTGGCGAGGAAGCCGAGGCACTCCAGGGTGAAGCTGCCGAACTTGTAGAACAGCTCGGCGACGATGAGCGAGATGACGAGCGCGGGCGCCTGCCGGGCCAGAAGCTGGCGCAACGTGCTCGATCGCAGCAGTTCGAACATCACCGTCTCTCCATGCGGGACGTCCCGCGGATGATAACCGCTTGTGCGGCGGCCGATACCGGCGAGGAGCGGCGACTCCGTCTCACCGCGAACGCGCGCCCGGCTCCGCCGCGAACGTTCCGCCCGTCCGGATCTCTTCATGGCTTGCGTCAACGCGGCGTTCCGACGCGACCGTGCGCCCGCCTACTCCTTCGCCTGCAGCTCGCGTGGCCAGCTCGCGAGCGTCTCCACCCCGGTCTCTGTGATTCGGATGCTCTCGCTGATCTCGAGCCCCCAGTCCTCGAACCAGAGCGCCGGCATGAAGTGCAGGGTCATGTTCGGCGCGAGCACGGTGCGGTCGCCGGGACGCAGGCTCACGGTGCGCTCACCCCAGTCGGGCGGATAGCTGAGCCCGATGGAGTAGCCGCACCGGCCCTCCTTCACCAGGCCGTGGCGCGCCAGGACTTCCGACAGGGCAAGATGAATGTCCTCGCAGCGGTTCCCGGGCCGGGCCGCTTCGAGCCCTGCCTCGATCGCTTCGAGAAGCGCGCCTTCGGCATTGCGCTCGCGTGTGGACGGGCGGCCCAGGAAGACGGTGCGCGAGAGCGGGCAGTGGTAGCGCCGGTACACGCCGGCGATCTCGAAGAACGTCGCCTCGCCCGGGCGCATCGGCCGGTCGTCCCACGTGAGGTGCGGCGCGGACGCGTCGATGCCGGTCGGCAGCATCGGCACGATGGCGGGGTAGTCGCCACCGGCTCCCTCCACGCCGGTGATCGCGGCGTGGTAGATCTCGGCCGCCAGATCGTTCTTGCGCATGCCGGGCTCCACCACCTCCAGGATGCGCGCGTGCACCTTTTCCACGATGCGTGCCGCCCTCCTCATGCGGGCGATCTCGGCGGACGACTTCACCACCCGCTGCCAGTTCACGAGTCCCGTCGCGTCGAGCAGGGTCGCCTCGCGCAGATGCATCTCCAGCGACCGGTACGCGGCGGCGCTGAAGTAGTAGTTGTCCATCTCGACGCCAATCCGCGACCGACTCCACCCTCGCTCGGCAATCACCTCGCTCAGGAAGTCCATCGGATGGCGCTCGGTGGACTGCACGTAGTGGTCGTCGTACCCGACGATGTCGTCGTGGGCCATGAACACGGTTCGCTTCGCGCCGTTGGCGTCCATGCGGCGGCCGAACCACACCGGGTCGCCGTCGAGCGCGAGGAGCACGCACTGGTGCACGTAGAACGACCAGCCGTCGTAGCCGGTGAGCCACGCCATGTTCGACGGGTCGGAGACCACGAGGAGGTCGAGTCCCCGCTCGTCCATCGCGCGTCGGGTCTTCGCAATCCGATCCGCGTATTCCTCGCGCGAGAAGTCGAGCTCGACAGGCGGGGGTGTGTCGATGCCGCCGGCGGCGGGGTTGGTGGTGTTCAAGGCTGACGGTCTCCGAAGGCGCATTGATATAGGCTTACGGTCCGGGCGGATGGTTCGATTGATGCGGTTTTCCGGTACATTTTTCGGCGAACCCCTGCGAGTCGTTCCCGCCGGCTCGCGGCGCGGACCCGGGATTCGCGACCGTGGGCGCGGAATCCGGAGCATGCGGCGGTTGCCGGAGTATTGATCGCGATTGCGCGAATTGCGCGCTTCCCCAAGGCGCGGGCCCTCCGGCACGCACTGCCCGGCCCGGAATCCGTCTCGCCAGCCCCGCGCTGCGAGCGGGGGTTGCGGGTCGACGGACCGCCTCGAGTCACGGACATGGAGCAGTCACGCGCATGATCGAGAACGCCCTGCTGTCCGTCGGCCTGCTGATCGTCGTCGCCAAGCTGCTCGAGGGCGTACTGCGGCGTTTCCGGCTCAACGCCATCGTCGCCTACACCGCGACCGGGATCCTGCTGGGACCGATCGCGGGGGTCATCGAGCCCACCGGCGAGATGCAGATCCTCCTCGGCATCGGCATCTTCCTCCTGTTCTTTCTCATCGGCCTCGACGAGCTCGACATCTCCGGCTTCATGGCCGCCGTGCGCGGCAGGTACTTCGTCGCCGCGGCACTGTCCGTCCTCATTCCCCTGCTGGCCGCGTTGGCGGTCACCTCCGACATCGTCCACGACTTCGGACTGGGCCTGGACTACACCGAGGCCATCGCGCTCGCGGGGATCCTGTCGCTCACCAGCCTGGGTGTCGCGGCCAAGGTGCTGGTCGACGAAGGCCACCTCCGGGATCCGATCGGAATCCGGATCTTCACCACCGCGCTCATTGCCGAGCTGATTGCGCTGCTGGTGGTGGGGTTCACCATCGGCGAGCACACGCATGAGATGAGCTGGAGCGGCGTGCTCGTCCTGCTCGCGCAGATCGCCGGCTTCACGGTGGTGACCTGGATCCTCGCAAGCCGCGTGATTCCTCCCCTGATCGTGCTGCTGCAACGGTTCCTGTACGTGCCCCAGCTCTCGTTCGGGCTGGTGCTGGGCGGGCTTTTTCTCACCGTCGCCGGCGCCGCGAAGATGGGGCTGCACGGCTCGCTGGGGGCTCTGCTGTTCGGGGCCGCCCTGTCCGGGATGCCCTACCAGGTGCGGCGGGACATCGCTCCCGGCATGCGGAGCGTCGCCGAGGGGCTGTTCGTGCCCCTGTTCTTTGCCGCGGCCGGGCTGCACCTGAGCCTGTCATTCACCGAGATACCCATCTTGACCATTGTCGCGCTGGTGCTCGTGCCCCTGATCGGAAAGTTCGCCGGCGCTCTCATCGGCGCCCTGGTGGCGCGCCTGGACACGCCCTTCGCACTGGCCACGGGGCTGATGGCCAAGGGCGTCGCCGAGGTCGCCCTGCTGCTGGTGCTGCTGGAGACCGGGGTCATCGGGCGGGACGTGTTCTCCCTGCTCGTGCTCATCATGTTCGGCTACATCCTGCTGACGCCGCCGGCGATCAACGCGGTCATACGCCGGACCCGATCACCGGCTCCGACACGAATGCCCGAGCCTCTGCCGCCCTCTCTGGCGCGCTTCGCCCTGGACGACATCACCGTCGGCGACATTCTCGACCGCACGCGCACCTTCCCGGACCCGTCGCTTTCGGTGCGCGCCTTCGCCGATCGGTGGATCGCGCCCCACCAGCAGGACTACGTGATCGTGGACAAGGGAGAGCTCGCCGGGATCGTGTCCCTGCCCATGCTGCGCTATGTGCCGAAGGAGTCGTGGTCCACCACCCTGCTGTCCAGGATCGTGCGTCCCGACCCGCCGTCGGCACGGGCCGACGAGCCGGTGGAGGACGTGCTGCAGCGGATGACGGAGCGATCGCTGACGGCGATGCCGGTGATGGAGCGGGAGTCCGGGGGCTTCGCGGGGATGATCACCAGTCAGGACATCCTGGAACTCGTCATCGCGGATGCCCGGGGGGAGCCGTGACCTGGTGAGAAATGCGGCTCAAAGTGGCTCGGAATTCAACGGGCCTTCGCCCGCAGTTCTCACGGCGCCGGGTACCGAAGCCGCGGACCCCTGAGCAATCTCCGGCCGCAGCAGGGAACTGGTGAGAAATGCGGGTCGATGCGAATTCGATGGAGACGAACGGTCGGCCGCATTTCTCACGGCGCCGGATACCGAAGCTGCGGACCCCTGGGGACTCTCCGGCCGCAGCAGGGAACTGGTGAGAAATGCGGGTACAACGCTTACGCGGCGACCCGCCCGTCATCAAACCGCATGTAGTTGGCATCGAAGCGTGTCGGATTCGATCGAAGCCATGACGGCGGTCCGTCGGCCACGTCCCGACGACATCGCCCTTTCCACGCATATTGGCGTGTCCGGGCAAAGCTCTGCCGGAAACGATCGCGTTGACAGGGTTTTCCAGCCCAGTACCGGCGAAACGCACCCAGTAGGGAAGGATGACCCAGGCAAGTCAGTCTCCGAACAACTCGGAGCGGTTCAGTTCATGGCCGCGTTACGGGTTCCGACAGGGAGCGTCCCGTCCGTGGAATGGGTGCCGTTGATGACGACTGTCCAGCACGACTACCGCAGGTCGAGCCTGCGCAGCAGCTCCTCGACGCCGATGCCGTGATGCCGGGCGACGCTCTTGAGAATGCTTGACAGCGTCTTCGTGCGGATCGGATCGTGCAGCGGGATCACCTCGTGGTGTTCGCCCCCCGCCTGGGTCGTGATCCGTACGTGTGAGCCGCGCTGGCGCACCTTCTCGTAGCCCAAGCGACGCAGCGCCGTCACGAGGGCGCCGCCGCTCACGTCGCGCGGGAGCCTCAAGCCACGAGGACCTCGTCGCGCACGTAGTGCAGCCGGATGAGACGCGGGCGCTCCATGCTGTCGTCGAAGTAGCAGTCCACTGCTTCCCTGACGTTGCGTCGGAGCTCGTCCATGGTGTCGCCCTGGGTGTGGATGCCGAAGCCGAGTGCGCTCGCCGAATATCCGCCGTCGAGCTCGTCCTCGCTGACCTCGAAGATGATTTCCGTCCCGGACATCGCTCGCTCCGTTCGGCTTCGCCTGCGCTCGCCGAATCCTACGGCGATTGGCGCACGGGCGAACCTACTCCATGCCGCGGTGCGCGTCGAACCGATTCCCGGCCTGCGGGGCACGTCGGCGGCTGTGTAGAACCGCGCATGACTGGCGAACAGCGGCACGGGTGTTCGGGTGATTGCCGCTGCGGATGACGATTCAGAGAGGTGACGGTCAGGGATCCGCGAACTCCGAATGCCACGCCGATCGTCTACGGCGGCCGGGGGACCCCCGGTCAGCACGCCTTCATCACCGGCTCGCCGCATAGCCGCCACGCGGTGGCCACGGCGTCAACCGACATCTGGCTGCTTCGGCGCAAGGAGTTTCACCGGGTTCTCGGCATGTCGAATGTTCTCACCGCCTCCACCGTCGAGATCGTGGGCAGTGACGCCGTGACCGACTACCTGGGGAACCGCCAAGGCCTGACGCCCGAGCGGATCGCCGCGTGGCGTACCAGCGCCCTTGCGGGCCTCACCTCCGGAATCATCCCCAAGGCGGTCGCCGTCGAGCGCCACCGCGACGAGTTCGTACGGATATCGGACGGGATCCGGCGGCTTCCCATCTTCCGGGGACTGTCTCCGCCGGAACTGCGCGCGGTGGCCGACCGCCTGTGATGAGCTTCGCGCGGGTGCTGGTCATGTGGACGTCGCTGATGGTGCTGACCGGCATCGGCGCGGCGCTCGGCAGCATCTTCTTCGTCGGTGCGAGTCCGCAAACATTCGCGCTCGTGGAAGGCATCGCCGCCGGCGCCATGCTGACCATGATCGCCCAGACGATGGCGCCAGAGGCCTACCTGAAGGCTGGCCCAGTGGTCGGCATGTCCACTCTGATGAGTTTTCTCGCCGCGATTTTCTTCAAGACCCTGGAGTAGTCGCGGCGACACCCGTGCGACCTCGTGTAGACACGTCCCGGGAGCCAGACCTCCGCGAACACGATGCGCCTGGGCCGGCAACCCGGCGCGGTCAGTCCGGGAGCATCTTGCCGGGATCGAGGATGCCGTCGGGGTCGAGCGCGGCCTTCATGCGGCCCATGATCGCGACGCTCGCTTCAACATACTGGGCGTCGTCGTGCGGCTCGGCTTCATCTCGCAGCTTGCCGATGTCGTGACCCGGCGGTCGCCGGCCCATCCGGAGCTTTCGGGGACCGACCGGCTCGCTGCGGAGTCCCCGCGTCTGCCGCGCGCCGGCGTGATGCCTTACCCGCTGTTCTTCCCGGTTCGGGCCTTCACGATCATGACGGGGACGGGTGCAAGCTGGGCGACCTGCTTGGCCTTCGATCCCGTCAGCAGGTGCCTGAAGCCGGTCTGCCCCCGGCTGCCCATGACGATCATTCGCGCATTGCATGTCTCGGCGAATTCCAGGATGCGCCGGACCGGGACCCCCTTGACCAGCTTCCGCTTGACCGACCGATCGTCCGCCGTCTTCAGAGCGGGGATCTCCGCGCTGCAAATTTCGATGAACTCGTCGAAGATCTGCTCCGCCGCCTCCGTCATCGGCAGCATGATGTTCTTCTGCTTCTCTTGGTAGTAGCCAGGTGCTTCTGCCGGATCGTGAATCACGTGGAGAATGGTCGTCGGCGCGTTCCTGAACGCCGCCTCTTCGATTCCCCATTCGAGAGCCGCTTTCGAAGCGTCCGAGAAGTCGATGGCGATGACGACGGGACGGTCGGCGGAATGCTCCTGTGCGGGCGAGGCCTCTTCGTGCCTGGCTGCGTGGGGCATGTGCGAGGGTTCCATGGATTTGTTCCCTTCTTGAACCGGCCTTCGATCCATATCCCGCAGTTGTTTCATTTCGTTGACAGTGACGTCCGGTCTTGATCGAGATCAGTTTCCTCGAACACCGGCCGCACGCTTCCGGTGGCCGCTTGTGTGCGAATGACGGTCGCCGACTTGGAGGCCTGATTCGGGAGCGCCCGCCATCACCTCGCCCGAATGCGCCGAACGTGAACTTCGTTCGCATCCGGTGTGATGACAAGCCGATGGCCATGGACGAACCGGCCAATCCGATCAGTCTCCGGAGCATCTGGGGTGGTCCAGATCGGCTTGACCGGGTTCGGTGGACCGATCGAACCTGTACGGCATGATGTCTCGGACTGAATTCGACGAACGGCGTCCCGGGCGATCATGACGTTCATTTCCAATGCCCGCATGTATGCTGTCAGCCCCGAGGCCGAGGCGGTCTGGGGCGATCTGATCGCCCACGTGGCCGAGGACGCCGGCGCGTCATTCGTTTACCTGATCCACGAGGCGCCGCGCCCACTCGAGCAGCTCTGGTGCCGTCCCGACCTGGGTTGCGTGCAGATGTGCGGATACCCGATTGCGCTGCGGATTGCCGATGTCGTGCCGCTGGCGGCGCCCGTCCCCGCCGCGCCCTGGGCGCAGGGTGAGGCGGTTTACCGAACCGATCTGATCGTGCGCGACGATGCGCCGTTCACGGCTCTCGCCGACACCTTCGGCGGCACCGTCGGCTGGACTGTCGAGCACTCGCATTCGGGCTTCAACGCGCTGCGCCATCATCTTCTGTCCCATCGAAGCCGCGACCGGTCGCGCTTGTACCGGCGCTGCGTCGGCAATCTCGTCACCGCACGGCGCATCCTCGGGGCCGTGGCCGACGGCACCATCGACGTCGGGCCGCTCGATGCCTACTGGCACCTGCTGGCAAGGAAGTACCATCCCGCGATGACGGACACCATTCGGGTTCTGGAGTCGACGGCGACCGCGCCGATGCCGGCATTCGTCGCCGCGCCGGCACTGGCCGAGGAAACGGTCGACCGTCTGCGCGAGTCCTTTTCGGCGGCGCATTCCCGACCCTGGTTCGACCAGTTCCGGGAAGCGCTTCTGATCGAGCGGTTCGTGCCCGTCACGCGCCGGAGTTTCGACCAGACTCTGGCATGGGACCGGGCCGCAGGCGCCGCCGGCTACCTCGTGCCGGCATGAGTCCGGCGGCGAATCCCCTCGTGAGACCGGATGTGACCTACGACTTCGACCTCGGACCCTGGTCGCGCAAGGTTTCGACCAGTTCCGACGCTTGCCAGCGTTGGTTCGACCGTGGACTGAACTGGACCTACGGATTCAACCAAGAGGAAGCCGTCGCGTGCTTCCGGCGGGCGGCGAGCGAAGACCCGAGCTGCGCCATGGCGTGGTGGGGCGTCGGCTATGCGAACGGTCCTTTCTACAACCGGCCGTGGATCCGGCACTCCGATGCCGAAATCGCCGACGTGCTGCCGGCGTGCCACGACGCGGTGACGACCGCGCTGTCGCTCGCCGGCAGTGCGACGCCGCCCGAGCAGTCGCTCATCGCCTGTCTGGCGAGGCGATACCGGCATCCTCACGAGACCGATCGCGAGGTCCTCAACGCCTGGCACCGGGACTACGCCGACGCGATGCGCGAAGCGTACCGGGCGCATGAGGACGACCCCGACATCGCCGCCCTCCATGTCGAGGCCGCGATTACCTGCACCCCGCGCCAGCTCT
>MKWU01003392.1_pt1 | contig 21183 bp, 17 predicted proteins | sample 809101 | NCBI WGS metagenome assembly MKWU01 (sample SAMN05860141, study PRJNA318959) | sponge metagenome | host: Aplysina aerophoba | place: Slovenia: Piran, Adriatic Sea, Gulf of Piran | collected 2013-05-07 | reverse complement strand
AGATGACCTATGACCTGCGCCGGTTACGACTGCATGGGTTGATTGAGCGAATACCATCGAGCCGCCGCTATCGGGTGACGAGTGCGGGGCTGCGTATCGGTCTGTTCTTTACCAAGGTGCACAGCCGCCTCCTGCGCGGCGGGTTATCGCAGTTGTTCGACCCGACCGACGTCAGTCTGTCCCGACCCTTGGCGGCGGCTGTCAATCGGGTAGAAAAAATCATTGAGGGGCAAATCCAATGCGCGAAAATCGCCGCGTGAAAACTTGACCTTTTTGTCCATCATATTGTGAAACAAGGACTTCTAGGAAGAAAAACAGCAGCTAACGAAAGCTTCTTTGAAAATTTCCTTCTCACGATGGGAGGAAAGCCTAAGCCTCCTATTTCAGGAAGCGATGCTCACAAAGTTTCGGACTATGGTCAATTTCCAGGAGATCGAATTACCTGGATAAAGGCAGACCCTACGTTTGAAGGGCTGAAAAAAACGCTTATAGAACCAGAAGGACGAGTTTTTATCGGGGAATATCCTGAACAACTTCAAATTATCGACCAACGACCAACTAAGTTTATCAAATCTGTTTCAGTCAAAAAGAGGGCCAATTCAACATTGACTGAGCATTGGTTTGACTGTGACATTCCAATAAACCCGGGACTCGTTGCAATAATCGGCAACAAGGGGAACGGCAAAAGCGCACTTGGAGAGACTATAGGATTATTGGGTCAGACAGCGAATGCCTATGCGTTCTCGTTTCTCAATAATATTAGATTTCGTCAGCCAAAGAACAATAAAGCAGCTCATTTTGAAGGAGCGCTTGTCTGGGCAAGCGGCAATGCTGAGAATGCCACTTTAGAGAGTAACCCCGGCCCCAATGCTTTCGAGCTAGTAAAATACATCCCACAAAGCTATTTGGAGACACTTTGTAACGAACTGGGAACAATTGAAGAAACGGGATTCGATCATGAGTTGCGTTCAGTAATATTTTCTCATGTTCGTGAGGAGGATCGCCTAGGACAAACTAGCCTTGAAGCCTTGATCGAATATCAGACCGCTCAAGCAACAGTGAAAATAGAAATCCTACAAAAGGAACTGAATAAGATCACCAACAAAATTGTCACACTCGAGTCCCGCGGTTCTACGGAGTACCGAAATAAGCTTGAAGGGGCATTATCTGCAAAACAATACGAGCTAGAAAGCCACAATAAAAACAAGCCAATTGAGGTGCCAAAACCAGAGGCTTCTGATATACAAAAAGAAAAGATAGAACAGCTAAGCAAGCAGCTTGTGGATAAAAAAGCAGAATTATCCACCGCAGAGAAAGCAATCTCAGATACAAGAGTGAAACTTTCCAGCGTAAATAAACAATTATCATCGACGCACCAGCTTATTGCAAAGATTGAAAACTTTGAGCGACAAGCTGAAAGCTTTAAGAAAGAGGTGGCTAATGATCTTGAAGCGCTTAATTTGAAGGAGAAGGAAATTGTATCAATCAAACTCTCAAAAGAACCTGTCATTCAACTGCGTTCCCGCCTGCTAGTTGATAAGACAATACTGGAGCGTGATCTCAACGTTGGCGTAGAGGAGTCCAAAGTTGCGACTAAAGAGAGAATAATCACAGAATTGAAACAAATCCAAAACCAACTCGACGCTCCACATAAAGAATATGAAACATACCTAGAGCGAATGGCCACATGGGAGAAATCTAAGAAAACGATAGTTGGTGAAAAGGACATTCCAGAAAGTATCGAATTTTACAAAGAACAGCTCAGAAAATTGGATACTCTCCCGCACGAGATACTGGCTGAAAGGAATAGCGCCTTAGAGAAGACAAAAGAAATCTTCCGCGTGAAGACGACCCTTGCTAATACTTACCGTGGCTTGTACGCTCCGGTCCAAGCATTTATTGATTCAAGCACGATAGCAAAGGATGAACTACAACTAAGGTTCAATGTTGAAATTTCGGACACAGGCTTCGCTGACACCTTTTTCTCTTATGTGAGCCAAGGTGTACGAGGCACATATTGCGGCACCGATGAAGGGCAGAAACGCCTCAAGAAACTTCTGGACAATAGCGATTTTTCGACTGAAGACAGTGTAGCGACGTTCGTCGAAAAGTTGGTCGCAAGCCTACTTCTTGACGAAAGAGACGGTAAGACGGCGACAAATCTGAGCGAAATGGTGAAGAAGGGACAGACTACACAATCGCTTTACGATTTCGTCTATGGATTGAGTTACCTGCGACCACGGTATTCGCTAGGGATTTCTGGCAAAGCCCTCCATGAACTTTCACCCGGCGAGCGTGGAGCGCTGCTCCTTGTGTTTTACCTGCTCGTAGATCAGAACGATGCTCCACTCATCATTGATCAACCTGAGGAAAATCTTGATAATCAGACAGTCTTTAAGCTTTTGGTTCCCTGCATTAAGGAAGCAAAGAAACGTCGGCAAATAATTATCATTACTCATAATCCAAACCTTGCCGTTGTATGTGACGCCGAGCAGATCATTTGTTGCTCAATCGATCTGCATGATGGCTATCGATTGACTTACGAATCTGGAGCGATTGAGAATCCAATGATTAACAAGGCCATTATCAACATTCTTGAAGGTACTCGACCAGCTTTCGATAATCGAGGTGCCAAATACCTAGAGTGGTAAATAGCTAATAACACATGCCCATTCCGTTCAATACCCTCTGCGCAGGTGGCAGGTTGATTCCTGATAATGAAATATGCCCGACAAACTAATCCCATCCCCTGACTACGCTACATGGTTAGGCGAACTAAAATCGCGCATCCAATCAGCACATACCTCGGCGGCGCGTTCAGTGAACCGCGAACTCATCCTGCTATACTGGGATATCGGACGCGGGATCGTGGAGAAACAGGAAGTACTGGGCTGGGGCGAATCGGTAATAGACCGGCTTTCAGGAGATCTCAGACAAGCTTTCCCTGAAACCAAGGGATTTTCACCACGAAATTTAAGGGATATGAAGCGCTTGTTCAGCGCTTACTCCAACGCCAGAATTTGGCGACAACCTGTCGCCGAACTTCCCGTTATGGAAATGCCTGCTTCAAATCGGCGACAGGTTGTCGCCAAATTGAAAGAATCTGAAGTCATCGAAAAACTGCGGCAACTTATTGCAGAAATTCCTTGGGGCCACAATTTGCTGATCCTCAACAAGCTATCCGAACCCAACAAACGCCTTTACTACATTTACACCTCGTTTCGATGCGGCTGGACACGGTCCGTTTTATTAAACCAGATCAAAGCGGATGCCTACGGGCGCAGCCTTGCCGAAGGAAAAGCCCACAACTTTCCTGTCGCACTGCCGGAGCATCTTGCCGAGCAGGCGGAAGAAGCATTGAAAAGTTCCTATAACCTGGAATTTCTTGGCATCGGCCGTGAAATCAAGGAACTGGAACTGGAAAACAGGTTAATTGAAAAGTTGAAGGGTTTTATCCTTGAACTCGGCTATGGTTTCTGCTTCGTCAGCCGGCAACATCGGTTGCTTGCTGGAAATAAGGAATATCTCGTTGACCTGCTCTTCTACCACCGTTATCTCAAATGCCTCGTAGCAATTGAATTGAAGATAGGCGAATTTAAACCTGAGTTTGCGGGCAAAATGGATTTCTATTTAAACGTGTTGAATGAAACGGAACGGGCGAGTGATGATAACCCATCCATAGGTATTATCCTCTGCGCTGAAAAAGATGATGTGGTAGTCGAGTTTGCACTTAAATCGAAAACCAATCCGATTGGCGTGGCGGAATATCAGTTGAAACCAACCCTGCCGAAGGAACTGAAAGGCAAACTGCCAACGGCGAAAGAACTGGGAGAAGCCATAGGATTACACGCGAAACGTCTCGGAAGAAGCAAGAAAAGCTAGAAAAGACTAAAAGTGCCCACCCCCACCGAACACAAAACCGTCCAGGCCCGTATTCTAAAATACGCACAGGACGTCGGCTGGACCTTTGTACCCCAGGATGATGCTGAGCAGCGCCGCGGTTTTGACCAGGGTACGTCATCTGACGGGCACGCCAAAGGCGTATCGATCTTCTTCAACGACCTGCTCGATGCCAAGGTGCGGGAGTTCAATCCACTTTACGCTGAACCCAGGGGCGCGCTGATTAACCAATTCAGCCATCTTCACACCAACATCTACGGCAACCGGGAATTCGTCGATTACCTGCGCAACAGGGGCAAGTTTTTTGACCAGGATAATAACCGCGAGCGCGACCTGATTCTGATCGATTACGACGACCCAACGCGAAATGTTTTTGAAGTCACCGAAGAATGGGCCTATCACAACGGACATTACGGCACACGGGAAGATGTGGTCTTTCTCATCAACGGCATCCCCGTACTGGTTATCGAATGTAAAAACGCCGATAAAGACGAGGCGATAGCCCTCGGCGTAGATCAGATCCGCCGTTACCACCGGGAGACGCCGGAACTGTTCGTCCCCGAACAACTCTTCACCGCCACCGACGCTATCGGTTTTTCCTACGGCGTAACGTGGAATACGGCGCGGCGTAATATTTTCAACTGGAAAAACGAACAGATCGGTCAGTTGGAAGCTAAGGTGAAAAGCTTCTGCGCCATCCCGCAAGTACTCTCCTACCTGAAGGACTACATCATCTTTGCCGAGAAAGACGAGGAACTCAACAAATACATTTTAAGCCAGCACCAGACCGGCGCCGTGGGCGCAATCATCGAGCGCGCGCTCAATCCTGACCGGACACGCGGCCTCATCTGGCATACCCAGGGCAGCGGCAAGACCTTCACCATGATTAAGGCGGCGGAACTGCTTTTCCGCGCGCCGGCGGCAGACAAGCCAACCATTCTCCTGATGATCGACCGCAACGAACTGGAAGATCAGATGCTCAAGAACCTGGAAGCGGTCGGTCTCAGCAACCTGAAGCACGCCGACACCATCGCCCGGCTTAACCGTCTGCTGAAGGACGACTACCGGGGCATCATCGTAACGATGATCCACAAGTTTCATGGTATGCCGGCAGATATTAATACCCGCTCAAACATATACGTGCTCATCGACGAAGCCCACCGGACCACCGGCGGCGACCTGGGCAACTATCTTATGGCCGGCTTGCCGAAGGCAACCTACATCGGTTTCACCGGCACCCCGGTGGACAAAACCGCATATGGAAAGGGCACATTCAAGACTTTCGGCTGCGAGGACGACCAGGGCTACCTGCACAAATATTCCATCTCCGACAGCATAGATGACGGCACGACCCTGCCGCTGTACTACCAGCTCGCCCCCAACGAAATGCGCGTGCCGCACGAGACATTGGATGCGGAGTTCCTCTCCCTCGCTGAAGCTGAGGGCGTTGCCGACATCGAAGAATTGAATAAAGTCCTGGAGCGCGCAGTCAACCTCAAAAACTTCCTTAAAGGCAATGAGCGTGTCAAACGGGTAGCACAGTTCGTGGCCGGGCATTACCGCGAGCATGTCGAGCCGCTCGGTTACAAAGCCTTCCTCGTTGGTGTTGACCGCGAAGCCTGTGCCCACTACAAGCATGCTCTGGATACTGAATTCGATAAGCTTGGTCTCCCACCCGATTATTCCGAGGTCGTTTACACCGGGAACAACAGTGATTCTGCCCTGTTGAAGGAATTTCACCTTGATAAAAAAAAGGAGCGGCAGATTCGCAAGCGTTTCACCAAGCTCGACCAGCAACCCAAGATTCTGATCGTCACCGAAAAACTGCTGACCGGCTTTGATGCGCCATTACTCTATGCAATGTATCTCGACAAGCCGATGCGCGACCATACGCTGCTTCAGGCCATCGCGCGAGTGAACCGTCCTTACGAGAACGAGGCGCAGAAGATGGTTAAGCCCCACGGCTTCGTCCTTGATTTCGTCGGAATCTTCGAACAACTTGAAAAAGCCCTCGCCTTCGACAGTGATGAAATCAACGCCATTGTAAAAGACATCAAGCTGCTCAAAGTGCTGTTTCGGAACAAGATGGAGGAAAAAGTTCCCGAATACCTGTCCCTTATCGAAAGCGGCTTCAACGACAAGGACGTCGATACACTTATTGAACACTTCCGCGACCCTGAGCGCCGGAAAGCATTCTTCAAGGAATACCGAGAGATCGAAATGCTGTACGAGATCATCTCTCCCGATGTTTTTTTACGGCCGTTCATCGAGACTTATGGAACATTAACCGCAATGTTTCAGATTGTCCGTAAAGCCTACACCAAACGGGTTCAGGTCGACCGGGAATTTCAAAGGAAAACGGAAAAGTTGGTTCAGACTTATGTGGATACCTATGGTGTGATGCCGCTGGAAGGAAATATTGAAATCAATGCAGTTACTATTGACATCATCAAGGGGCAAAACAGCGGCGATGCAATCAAGGTCATTAACCTGATCAAAGCGATTGAAAAGTCGGCGGAAGAAAGCAGTGACGACCCATATCTTATTGCCATGGCCAAACGCGCCCAGGCTGTTCAGGAAAATTTTGAAAACCGTCAGTCCAGCACAGCAGAAGCCCTGGAAGCACTAATCAAGGAAGCGGAAAAGAACGAGGAACGTAAAAGGGAACAGTCGGATAAGGCCTTTGACGGACTGACGTATTTTGTTTATCGAAGTCTGCTGGATGCGGAGATTACCAACGCAGAGGTGGCAAGTCGAAAAATCCGACGGGCCTTCTCCGACTTTCCTAACTGGAGAGTAAGCGAGGATGCTTTGCGTGAATTGCGCAAAAAAGTGACGTATGCCATCTTCGAGGAGACAGAGGACCTCAACCAGGTAACATCGCTGGTCAATGAATTGTTCACGTTATTGGAGAGTGCAGACAGGATTTGATCCATGCCGGTGACTGCCCAAAAACAAGAGTTTAAGCAACGCGTCCGCCACTGGGCTGAGAAACTGGACGTCAACATCGTCTGGCTAGGCATTCGGCCAATGAATAACAAGTGGGCATCCTGCTCAACAAACGGCCACCTGAACTTCAATGACGAACTACTCGCCCTTGATGATGAACTCTGGGATTACGTCATCGTCCACGAACTGCTTCATTTTTTCGTTCCGAATCACGGGAAGCTCTGGAAAAGTCTGATGCGTGCCCACCTGGGTGATTATGAAATACTGGGAGATTCTTTAAGGAAAATCAGCAATGAGAAAAAACGCTCATTGGCCGACGCGCTAATGGATATCCCCAGGTTGGATACGGATTCGGATGAACTGTTTAAAAGACCCGGCGGTTACTCACGTAACGTGGATCAGTCATAACGAGTCATGCACCACGCCTCTGTTTCTCATAAAACGGAATATCTCGGAAAACGGATTGTCGCCTCACTGCGGCGACAATTGGGTTGGGCTCACTTCAAGGTTCTGATTCCGAGCCAGGATCCTTTGACACGGGAATTCTACATCGGTGAGTTGTTTGCTATGTAAGTTTTCGAATCTGACCCGTGTTTACATCCCCATGACTGAATACCGGCTAATCCCTGGCCGGTATGACGAACAGTAGGCTTACATGCCAGCGGAGTGTGCAGTGCCCTGATCATGAGGGTTTAGGGCTGGGGATTGATGGTCCGTTTGAAGTGATGACAAAAGCACTTGCATGTGATATTATAATCTGATATCATATGATATGAACAGGCGTCGAGCAAACCCTATCAGGTTCGCGCTGCACGGGAGTTTCTCAAACGTATGGGAGTAACACCATGAAACCAATGCGCTACAAAGGATACCCGGCACGAATCGAATACAGTGACGAGGACGGATGCTTCGTTGGCCGCGTGGCTGGCATCCGTGACATCATAACATTCCATGGGAATAACGTAGGCGAAGTTCGTAATGCCTTTGAAGAAGCGGTTGAATTCTACCTGGACAGCTGTGACGAACGTGGAGAGGCCCCGAATAAACCCTATTCGGGAAAACTCTTGTTGCGCATTGATCCGGAAGTACATGCTGCGGTAGCCGAGGCGGCAGGAATCAAGGGCGTCAGTATAAATCAGTGGGCTAAAGAAAAACTGTCGGAGGCTGCCGGCCGATAGTCTGACAGACGTTCATTCGTTACCTGATTGACAAGGCCATTTTATTTCCAACATCGTTTTCTCCAGCAAATAAGCCGGTTATTCGCCGGCATGGCATAGTCTTGTTGCAGGTACAGGTTTGCTAAATTTGCCAGTTCGTCAACGTCTTCAAAGTTCCTGATACCGCTGTCCGGGTCCCGCTGTCTCAGCCAGATGTCGAATCTCGCATTACTCTCGCTGGTGTAGGCGTTGTTGTAGTTGAACGGGCCGTACAGCGCCAATATGCCCTTGTCGGGCAACAGCCTCCCTGCTCCGGCTATCATGGCCTTGACCGAGTCCCAGTCGACGATATGTATCGTATTTGCGCAAAATACTGCTTCAACTTTCAGTTCAGGCCAGTGTGCCTGGTTCACGTCAAGTAACAGGGGTGGAGGCGTATTGGCAAGCTTTGCCTCATCCAGCCACATTTTTATGCCTGCATGATTCTCCTGCAGGTCACTGCTGCGCCATACCAGGTGCGGCAGTCTCTCTGCGAAATAGACCGCGTGCTGGCCGGTGCCGCTGCCTATCTCCAGAACTTCCTTGCAGCCGGCAAGCAACACCTCGATAATCTCAAGAATCGGTTGCCGGTTGTTGTCGCAAGCAGCGGAATAGGGTTTGTGCATTACTTTGGCTCAATATATCCAGGCGTAATATACCGGGTTATAAGCCGGGCAACCAGGGTACACCCCCCCTGAGATTGCCCTGTACATGACACAACATTGAGTAACAAGATGTCATTGCTGCTATACTTGTCACAGTTGTTATTTGCCTCAAAAGGAGTCACACAATATGTCCGGCGCCTTCGCATTGCCAGCCAATCCTGTCACTCAGATCATAGAAGATAAACTGCGTAAACAGTTGAAGGCAGTCAAACGCACTTCCATGGGGTCGGAGTACGTGGCCTTTCATGCAAGCAGAGACGAGGTGATTGCGCTGGCCGAATCAGACCTCGTGAGTGCGTTCCGGCGCGTGGTCCTGGACCCGGTACGGGGCCTGGTCATGTTGATGACGCCGAGTGGGAAACATGAAATTACTTCACGCGACATGGATCGTTTTGTCGGTTGTGTTGCCGCTTTGAAGGGAATTAAGACAAAACAACTGGGTTCCACCCGCTGGCGTCGAGAGAGCGATCCCAAAAACACCGGCAATGAAGCCGATTGCAGCTTTTACTTTGGTCAGAATGCGATTGATTGCGGCCGGGCGTATGCCCGAAGTGAAGCAGAAGGCGATGCGTACACATACAGGGTAGCGCCGGACCTGGTGGTTGAAGTTGAACTTACCCATAAATCGAAGGAGAAGTATCTCAGTTACCGGGACAAGGGCGTGGTTGAGTTCTGGCAGTTAAACGCGCGCGGCAAAACAGTGGCAGCGACCTTCCTTGACTTGCAGGCACAGCCAGACCCGCTTGAGGTGGATACATCGATTAACCTGCCTGATCTAAAACCGGCGCATGTCATCGAGTTTATACAAAAATGGTCTAAAGAAGCGTTGAGTTATCTTGAATATTATGAAGTGGTTCGCTACCTGCTTGAGGATAACAAGGACGCATTGAGGATTCGGGAGGAAGCAGCCGAGTATGAGTTTGCAAGCTGACAAGTACGCACAGGACATCGGCTGGACCATTGTGGACTAGGGTTTGATAGAGTTTTTCACCTGTCGGGTAGTTCCGGACCGGTTTACCTGTGTCAGTCGGAAAAGAAATCTTCCCGCAGGCCCTCCTCCGGGATGAATCGACCTGCCTGTCTGTAACTCGCGTGAAGGGTGCCGACAGACATCTTCCGGTGTATTGGAACAACCAATATTTCTGTTTGCCCGGCGTTTCCTCCGAGTGGAATGCGCACAAGCTTCGCATGGCTGCCCTTCACCGAGACCACTTCAAACCCGAACCTGCCGAGGATACGCAGGGTATCGCGTGACGTCAGCCGTTTGAGACGCGGCATCAGTTGAAGCGCGCCAGGGTCTCAAAATTCAATACCAGTCGCGGGTCAGGTTCCAGACCCAGGAGATTATGATCCTCTCCGCTCATCAGTAATTCCAACGCTTCGCGCAGGTTAATGAGAATCTCGTCCAGCGATGCTCCCTGGGTTACAACTGCCACCTCGAGGCACTCGGCCGTAAACAAGCCTTCACTTTCGGTAACGACTGCGTGAATTGCAGGACGCAATGATAAGGGTTCCGCTCCATATGCAGGGGAAACCTCCGCTACCTGGAGTGATTCCCCGGCACGAACCTGCTCACTAGTATCGCCCCGATATGCCTTTTGTATTTCATAAACACCCCTGCCAAGGCGCTTGAAGTACGGCTGGCGACTCTGGTGGTTGGATGGCGCATTGACACAGCACCGACTGCTGACATGGGTTCTCACGGATCCTTCGTTCAGGTGCGGCATGGCGCGCACAATTTCATTCAGCGTGAAAGTCCAGTTGGGTTTTCTGCACACCCGGCGGGCGATCTTCAATATTTCTTCATGAATTTTCACGGTGATATTTACACTTGTAAATTATTTATTACATATTTTACAAGTTCCTGAGGAAAAATCAACGATGATAATCGAATGTAATGCCTTTTATGCTATCTTCATCAATGAAGGAATAATCCGCATCTCAATTCACACTCAAGAGTTGAAGTCATGAGTAACAATCCCGTTGAGAAAGCCATGATTGATTCAGATGAAGAAGTTGTCCGGCAACTGATAATTTATTGATACCTCAATTCCCGGTCTTTTGTGAAGTTTCAGACTGCCCATTGCGGGGCCTGCGGCCTGTCGCTGCCTCGGACCACGTATATAATCGCGGTTTCCTCTCCGGCATTTCTGAATAACCGGTCCAGTTTTTTTGGGATGGTAAGCACGTCACCTGCGTCCAACTCCAGCCTGCCGCCGCGCCACTCGATGACCATAGACCCCGCAAACACGTAAATTACTTCTTCTTCCAGCCTGTGGTGGCTTTCAATCAAACTGCCCGGTGACATTTTTACGCATCTCAGGTGAAACCCATGGGGCCAGGCCATCTTCCCCGCCGAAATGCCCTCAACAGGATTTGCTTCCCCAATGACAGGCATTTCTTCCATTCCTTCAGCCCTTGCAGACAGCACTGTGGGTGAAGCAGCAAATTCATCCGCACTGTAAACACACTCCTGCAATTCCCTGCCATTGATTTTACGCATGCTTTCGACCACGTTCCGGGAGGTTGGCGACATCACCGATGCCCCGTCAGGTATCTTTTCTCCATTTGCAGTATCGATCAACTGCCCGTTTTCCAGTAATACGAGGCCATACTCCCTGGCCATCTCGAATACGTTCGGCGCCCATGTGACCTTGCCGGGGTCGTCACCGCCAAGCACCGAGTACATGTAGCCGGTTTCTTCTCCTATATTTTCGAACCCGCGAAACACTCTGGTAGGAATGGAAATTACATCGCCGGGACCGACGGCAGTCTCTCCTTCTTCCCCTTCCACTCCGCAACGAAATGCCCATTGGCTGTTCTGTACAATAAATACTTCAGCCGTCTCATGGCTGTGTTGTGAATTTACGCAGTGAGGCTCCTGTCGGACTCCACCGACATTGAAACCATGAGTGATATCAATATGTACGTGCTGGTCCGGGTTCTCCGCCACACCCGGACCGATGATGGTGAAGTTTTCCTTTTGCTTTCCCGGTGTCCTGGTATCAATAAATGCCGTCGTGCACGGTATTAGTTCCTGATAGCGAATGAGTCGCTGCTCCATTTGTTCCTGGCTCCACATGGCGGTCTGTCTAATTAATTAACAAAAATTAAAATTTACTTCGAATGCAAAATTATTGCAATATATGTTTCGCTTAATCCGAACAAACAAGTAAACACAGGCCCGCTGCCTGATCCCGGGAGAAACAGACCATGCAGTTCACCGTATTACAAAACAAAACGCACGTTAAAGCATTGATGGATGAGATTGCCGATGCCGGCCCCGGCAATCTCAGGGATGCCCTGGTAAATGCTTATCACCCTGGTGCACACTGGCGCGGCTCCCACCCGTTGAACGAGGTTGATGGCGTTCCCGCCATAGAGAAAACCGTATGGCAACCCCTCATGCAGGCCTTCCCGGACCTGGAAAGACGCGACAGCCTGGTTATCGGAGGCAGTTACCGGAACAGGGATTACGTCGGCATGGTCGGTCATTACGCCGGCACATTTGCGCGGAACTGGATCGACATCCCGGCAACCGGCGGGTCGATCTACCTGAGATACGGCGAGGTCCACCGACTTGATGGCAACAGGATTATCGAGAGCACGGTGCTTATCGATGTGCTCGACCTGATCCGCCAGGCCGGTATCCGGTTGTTGCCGGCAAGTCTCGGCAGCGATGAAATGTGGCCCGGCCCCATTTCCGCTGACGGTTGCCTGCTGGTGGAGAATGACGAGGAAGAATCGGCGGTGAGTCTCAAGCTTTGCCTGACAATGCAGAAAACACTGGATAATACCCTGGTCCAACGGGATGATTTGCTGAATATGTCACAGAAAAAATACTGGCACCCGAAGATGATGTGGTACGGTCCCGGCGGAATCGGGACCGCACGGGGGTTGCAAGGTTTCGTGGACTGCCATCAACGCCCCTTCCGGATCGCATTTCCTAAACGCTATATCGGGGACAACCATTACCTGCAGATCGGTGACGGTAAATTCGCTGCAACCGCAGGCTGGCCGAGCGTCATGACCACGCACGCCGGAGACGGCTGGCTGGGTCAGGCGGCAACCGGACGTAAAATCAACATGAGGGTAATGGACTTCTACCTGTGCGATGAGGGACTGGTGAGGGAGAACTGGGTACCCATTGACATCATTGATATTCTGCTGCAGATGGGCGTGGACATCATGGAACAGGTCCGGCAAAAATAAATCCCAGGTATTGTCCTTCCGATAACTAGGAGTTACATGACCCGGATTCCCGACATCATCGATGCTCACCACCACCTGTGGGACTTGCGCGCCTGCCATTACCCCTGGTTGATGGCCAGGGGGGTAAATCGGTTTTTCGGGGACCCTACCCCGATACAGAAAAACTACCTCGTTAGCGATTATTTCAAGGACATCGGCGACCTGCCGGTTAACGCATCGGTCCATATCCAGGTGGGGGTCGAGGAAGACCAGGCCGTGGCGGAAACCCGCTGGCTGCAATCGGTAGCGGACACGGGCCTCGGGTTCCCCCAGGGCATTGTCGCCTTTTGCGACCTGGCCGGACCCGGCACCATGGCCTGCATAGAGCAGCACAGCAAGTATCCCAACCTGCGCGGCATACGCCAGATTGTGGGGCGCTCCCCGGAAGAAGACGCCGTTACCGGAACCAACCAACTGCTGGCTGACCCTGTCTGGATACGGAACCTGGCCAGACTGGCGGACTGCGGCCTGTCCTTCGACCTGCAACTTGTCCCACACCAGCTACGCCAGGCCAAAGCCGTGCTCGCGAAAATTCCGGACCTCAAGGTCGCCTTGTGCCATTGCGGTTCCCCTTTTGACCAGAGTGAGGCAGGACTGGCCCGCTGGAAGACCGGCATAAAAGAACTGGCTGAATTGCCGAATGTATACTGCAAACTCTCCGGTTTCGGGATGTTCGACCATGACTGGAGCCCCGCTTCGATAAGACCGATGGTGCTTCACGTAATCGAGATTTTTACCCCCGAACGCTGCATGTTCGGTTCCAACTTCCCGGTCGACGGCCTGTATGCGGGCTATGCAGACATCTGGACTGCTTATAACTATATTTCCAGGAATTTTTCCGCCAGCGAACGGCAGCAGTTATTCGCCGGCACAGCCCGCCGCTTTTACTCGATCCAGAATTAGGATTTAAGCAGGTCCGATACCTGATTCGCACCGCGCAGTACAAACGAGTGCTCGGACCCGCATAAGAAGAGGTTCACGCCATACTCCATCCATTTTTCGGCCTCGTCCGGGGTGGAAATGAACATACCCACGGATTTTGCCGTGTCCTGCCCGGCCCGGCAAACTTTTTCGATCGCCTCCAGCACCACCCCATCGGACGGCGAGTCCGCGCCCAGCGATACTGTCAGGTCAACCCTGCCGATGAACAGGCAATCAACGCCGTCTACGGCACAAAGTTCGGCAACGGCATCCACCGCTTCACGGTCTTCGACCTGGACAATCACCGTGGTTTCGGCCGCGCTGTCAGGCAGGTGCTCCCGCATTGGCTTGGTCGTATATCCTGCGGCTCTGGTGGAACCGGCATAGCCGCGCCCGCCCGCGCCAAACCTGGCTGCCTTCGCAACCGCTGCCGCCTGTTCAGGCGCAGTCACATGGGGCACGACTACTCCGGCAGCGCCGCAGTCCAGCGCCTGCAGGATGTATTCCGGCGAATTTGCCGCGACCCGCACTAGGGCAGGCATCCCCGCCGCGCGCAGCGCCGCGATGCACCCGTCCAGTTCCATCCTGCCGAAAGGCGCGTGCTCCGCGTCCAGGCATACGGTATCAAGGTTGCTCAGCGCGAGCACTTCACAGACAATCGGTGAAGGAGTTTTCACAAATGTGCCGGCCAGGACCTCACCTGACAACAGGCGTCGGCGAAACGGAGTACCGGATGGGTTCATGCTGCGCTGCGCCTCCACAACCGCTCGCCGGCAAGCCGGGCGCCCTCCGCGAGAGCGGCCAGTTTTGCATAGACGATATCCTCATCCACCGCGCCGAAACCGGCAAAGGTGGAGAAGCCGCAATCGGTGCCTGCAATTACCCGCTCGCGGCCGGCAATATCCGCAAACCGGCATATTCGCTCCGCTACAAGCCGGGGATGTTCGATAAAATTGGTCGTCGAATCGATCACTCCAGGGACCAGCACCTTGTCCTCGGGTATATGACTCTTCTTGAAAACCTCCCATTCATGGGCATGTCTCGGGTTAGCGGCCTCGAACAACAAGGCCTGGGGCCTGGCCCTCAAGGCGATGGGTAGCACCATTTCCATGGGTGCGTCATGGTGATGGGGACCCTCGTAATTACCCCAGCAGACGTGCAGGCGCATACGCTCTGCCGGAATGTTACGAAGCGCGTGGTTCAATATATCAACGTGGAGATTGGCCAGCCTCACGTATTCTTCATCGTCCCGGTCCTTGAACATCATGTGCCTGCCAAGACCCAGGTCCGGCGCATCGAGTTGCAACAGGCAGCCCGAGTCGACAATGGCCTCGTACTCGACCTGCATCGCCTCGGCCAAAGCCAGCAGATAGCTTTCGTGGTCGGGGTAATATTCATTGGGCTGGAATAGCGCGATGACGCCTGGAGACGCCGCGGTAAGGAACCCCTCCGCCGGCTTGTCCGCGGCAAGGGCGGATATGAAGTTGGCGATGTCCCTGTTCAACTGCTCCTGGTCCTTCACCTTTATTTCACCGGTACAGCGCGGCCGTTTATAGCTGGGCGTGCCGCCTGAGCGGGCCTGGCGTTCGAGAAACCCCGGAAACTCCTCCAGGTCAGCGGGCGGTTTACGCGGGCTGTCGCCGGCAAAGCCCGTCATACGATCCTTGATATAGGTCGCATAACTTATCTTGCTCATCTCACCATCGCTGACTACGTCCACGCCGGCCTCAACCTGGCGCCTGACTACCGCTTGTACTGCTTGTTTTACGGTTTCCTGCAATGCACACTCGTCGTCCAGTTCACCGTTTTCTTTTGCGAATACGGCTTCCGTCACCTTGCGAGAACGGGGCAGGCTGCCGACGTGGGTGGTAAGGATTCGGTCCGTACTGGTTTCCATGATCTTTTCCTGAAGTAACCGGCCCGGTTTCAGGCGATGCGTGCGGAGTTGCCCGGCTGCAATACCCCGGAAAATACGCGCATTTCCGGCGTCTTGTCCGGTTTGTTCACGCGTTCCATCACCATCTCCACGGCGGCCTCGGCCATTTGCTGCACCGGTTGCCTGATGGTGGTGAGGTCGTAGCCGGACCAGAGGGCGGGCGCGATACCGTCAAACCCCACGATCGAGATATCGTCCGGCACCCGCATGGAATACTCGTTACGCGCAGCATCCATACAGCCTATTGCCATTACGTCATTTGCACACAGGACAGCATCTGGCCCGTTCTCAAAGCGCTTCATCAGTTCCCGCAAGCCTTGCTGGCCGCTTTCATAGGTATAGTCACCCTGCACAATCGGCACGTTGTCAAAACCCAGCCCGGCGAGGCGGTCGCGCGCACCGGCAGTGCGCTGCATACTGACCAGGGAATCCTCGGGCCCGCTGATTAACCCGAATGATTTATGCCCGGCGTTCACCAGGGAATTGACCAGGATTCTCTCCCCGGCCTCCTGGTCGCAGCATACGGCATTCACCGACCTGTCCTGGATAGTACGATTAAAAAACACCAGCGGCAGGTTTCTCTTTACAAACCTGTCGATTTGTTCCAGGGATAAAGTACTCGCAACTACCACCCCTTCCACCTGATACTGGAACACTTGCTGGATAATTTCATCGATGTCGCGCTCCTGGCGCAGGGTGAACAAGAGGATATGCACGGCGTCTTTCGAAAACCCCTGGTTAAGTTCGAACAGTACCTCCGGATAATGCAGGTTGGTGAAATCCGACAGGATGACACCGACCAGGTTGGAACGGCGGGTGATCAGGCTGCGTGCGATGGCGTTTGGTTGATAACCGAGTTCATCCGCAGCCTGCATCACCCGTTCACGCATCTTTTTGGAAACACTGGCGCCGGGTTTGAAACAACGCGATACCGCAGACTGTGACACGCCGGCATACCTGGCTACATCATAGGATGTTACCCGCTGTCCCGATATTTCCGTGATGCTGTTATCGGCCATGGCTAAAGGTGTGCGATTGTATCCGTTAAATTTAACTAGTCCGTTTCACCGGCATACCTGCGTAGCCGTATATCCGCCTGTTCCTTATGCCCCATAAACCCTTCCAGTTCACACAAGCGGGAGCAGTACTCGCCAACCTGCAGCGAGGCCTCCCTGCTGATTTTCTGGTAAGTGCAGGTCTTGAGAAATTTACCCACCCATAAACCTCCCGTATAGCGCGCGGCTTTCTTCGTCGGCAGGGTATGATTGGTGCCGATAACCTTGTCGCCATAAGAAACGTTTGTTTCCGCCCCCAGAAACAACGCGCCGTAGTTGGTCATATTCTGCAGAAAGTAATCAGGGTTGCGGGTCATGACCTGGACGTGCTCAGAGGCTATATCGTCCGCCACCTGTACCATCTCTGCATCGGTATCGCAAACTATAACCTGACCGTAATCATACCAGGCCTGTCCTGCTATGTCTCCGGTCGGCAATATCTTCAACTGCCGTTCTACTTCCACCATGGTGGTTTCAGCCAGTTTCTCTGACGTTGTCAGAAAAATCGCAGGCGAACTGGGACCATGTTCCGCCTGCCCCAACAGGTCCGCGGCACAAAGTTCGGCATCGACGGACTCATCCGCAATCACCAGGGTTTCCGTGGGGCCGGCAAACAGGTCTATTCCCACCCTGCCAAACAACTGGCGTTTGGCTTCGGCAACGTAAGCATTGCCAGGTCCGACCAGCATATCCACGGGAGCAATGGATTCCGTACCGATGGCCATGGCTCCCACAGCCTGGACACCGCCCAGACAGTAAATCTCGTCGGCGCCGCCCATATCCATAGCAACGACGATAGCCGGGTGAGGTTTCCCCCGGTTGGGCGGCGCAGTAGCTATAATCCGCTCCACGCCGGCCACCTTGGCAGTTACCACGCTCATGTGCGCGGAGGCCACCATGGGGTATCTGCCCCCGGGCACGTAGCATCCCACACTGTTAACCGGGATGTTCTTGTGACCCAGGACTACTCCCGGCAAGGTTTCCACTTCCACGTCCCGCAAGGCAGCGCGCTGGTGGACGGCAAAATTACGTATCTGTGTCTGGGCAAAACCAATATCATCCTTGACCCTGTCAGAAACCTCTTTGTAGCAGGACTGGATTTCCTCATCAGTTAGCCTGAAAGACGGCGGGTTCCAGTTATCGAATTTTTCCGAATACTCACATAAAGCCGCATCACCCCGCCGAGTGATATCGTCAAGAATTCCCTCTACCGTCTGCCTAACCATGGCATCTTGGGTCGCCACTTCTTTTCCGGGTCTGCCTGTCTTCATATGCCTGATCATTTACGATTAGCCTCCAATATAATCTGCCTTCAATTTACTAAACTGGTTTGCCAAAGTATATTGTACTTCGGATGCAACCAAAAAGAGAAAAAAATGACAGCCGATGCAACGACAACCGCTTCCGGTATGTTCAAGGGTAAAACCGCTCTGGTCACGGGCGCGGGCCGCGGTATCGGCCGCTCCTGCGCAAGCGCCCTGGCCGGTGCGGGCGCCCGGGTGATCACCGTAGCCAGGACCCGGGTGGATCTGGACTCACTCCATGAAGCTTTCCCCGACCTGGTTGAGACATGGCAGGAAGACGTCACGTCCGAGGCGTTTTATGCCAGGATTGAAACCCTGCAGGGCCTGGATATCCTGGTGAACAATGCGGGAACCAACAAACCGCAGGAGTTTACGTCTGTGGATACCGAAGCCCTTCACACCATGCTGAAACTCAATGTGGAAGCGGCATTCCGTACCGCCCAGTCCGCGGCCAGGGTCATGCTGAGAGAGCAGACCGGCGGATCCATCATAAATATGTCTTCGCAGATGGGTCACGTCGGTTCTCCGGGGCGAACCGTTTACTGTATGACCAAGCACGCCATTGAAGGCCTGACCAAGGCTATGGCGGTCGAACTTGCACAGCATGGCATCAGGGTAAACAGCATAGCTCCCACATTCATAGAGACTTCCCTGACCAGTGCAATGATCAAAACCCCTGAATTCAATGAATTCATCATCAGTCGCATACCAATGGGGCAGATTGCCCATGTGCAAGACATCGCCGAAGCCGTGTTATTCCTCGCCTCATCCCGGTCAGGAATGATCACGGGCGACAGCCTCAGAATCGATGGCGGCTGGACCGCGCAATAGTCCCCAGCCATGAAACTCGTGCTGAACACAGTTCGCAGTTATATACAAAAATATTTGTTGCATTCGAAGTACATTTGTGGTGATATTATCAACATAAACCTGATTATCATCAGATACTCATTCAAGAGAATACCAGGCGGAATTGGATGCCCGGCCTGATTAGTCATAAGTAATTGGAGGATATAAATCATGCTCATCATGCAACGAACTCCGTTTTTGTTTACGGTACTCGCACTATTAATGGTTTTTTCGGCCGGACCGGGCGCCCAGGTAATCGAAGAAGTCGTCGTTACCGCGCAGAAACGTGAACAAAGCCTGCAGGATGTGTCCGTCGCAGTCACAGCCATCAGTGGCAGTGACCTGGTCGATCTGGGCATAACCGATGCTTTTCGACTCGACGTACTGGCTCCCGGATTGCAACTGGGCCTGTCGGGGAATGATCCGCGGCCGGCACTGCGAGGCGCCAGGACACAACAGGTCGAAGCTAACGATGTCGCCATTTCCTTCTACAGCGATGGCCTTTACAGGCCCCGCCATGGACAAGCCCTCGCCGGGTTTGTCGACGTAAACCGGGTCGAAGTGCTGAGAGGCCCCCAGGGTACGCTGTTTGGACGGAACTCGTTTGGAGGACTGATACACGTAATCAGCAACAAACCGGACTTTAGCGAAGTCGATTACGGCGCGGCTGTTACCGGGGGCGACTATGAACAGATCCGCGGTGAGGGTTTTATCAACGTCCCCCTTGGTGAAAAGGCGGCCTTCAGGGTGGCCGGCGTGCGGGAGCACCGCGATCCGTATGTAAAAAATGTTACGCTTGGAGACAAGGGCGGCCTCAAGGACGCAGACACCACCTATATCAGGGGGCTGCTGTCGATAGCGCCCAGTGACTCGGTGGATATCAACCTGCGCGCGGAATATTGGGATGATAATTCAAACGGCAACGGCTCTTTCGGTTACTTCATCGAAGGTATCCCCGTTAACCTGGAAACCGGCCTGACCAACGGGGTCGACGGCTCCCTCAGACCCAGGATTGGCCGCTCTGACGAGTGCGTGGGAACCTGTGGCCGCTACGGCGCCGGTTTCGATTATGCCGACACGCCGGGCCCTGATAACGTGACGCCCACCCAGTCGAGTCCGTACAGGATCTCCGACGATACAATCCCGCAGCGCAATCTCGAAGAGGTGACCCTGGCAGGTGATTTTTCCATGGATTTCGGTTTTGCCACCCTCAAGGTGACACTGGCCTACATGGACTACGAAGAATACCGCTGGGCCGACTGTGATCTCTCGCCATATCCCACCCTCTCGTGTGGGAACGACATCACTTCCGAGACAACCCAGCAGGAGATACAGTTGACATCCAGTCCTGAATCCAGGCTGCAATGGGTCGCGGGTATGTTCTTTCTCCAGGAAGATCTGACCAATGCTTTCCTGTGGCAGGACATTTACTATGATCTGGTGGACAACGCCCCCAACCCCGACGGCGCGCCGGTGAACCTGTATGCCGGCTGGGCAAGCCAGATACGGGTAGACAGTTCTTCCATTGCCGCATACGGACAGGCGAGTTACTCGATTACCGATAATATTCGGATCCTCGGTGGTATCCGTTATACGGATGATGAGCGCGATTGGAAAATTTACGGCCAGAATCCGGATGACCTGACTACGATCGACTTCAGTGTTCTGAGTGTCTCCGACGGTGAGGGTTCATGGGACAAGGTCACCTGGAAAGCCGGCGCCGAACTTGACCTGGGGGAGAATTCAATGGTGTATTTCACTGCATCCACGGGTTTCCTTGCAGGCAACCAGCAAGGCGCGTTCAGTGGAACTGCCTCCTACGACGAACAGACAGTCACCGCCTATGAAATCGGCAGCAAGAACCTGTTCGCCGATGGCCGGTTGCTGTTCAACGCGTCGATATACTACAACGAGTATGAAGACCTGCTGTCTACTCGATTTGTGGATACGGGCGCGACCACGCTGGCGTTCAGCGACAATGCGGGTGAAATCGATGCATACGGTCTTGAACTGGAAATAGACTGGGCGGCCACGGACGAGCTGCAACTTGGCGCTCGAATTGCGGTCCAGGATGTCGAGTACGGAGATTTCGTAACACCCAACGTCTTCCAGGAGGGCGGGGAAACCATTAACGGCATTGCCAACCTGTTCCAGCTT
>MKWU01003391.1_pt1 | contig 21188 bp, 20 predicted proteins | sample 809101 | NCBI WGS metagenome assembly MKWU01 (sample SAMN05860141, study PRJNA318959) | sponge metagenome | host: Aplysina aerophoba | place: Slovenia: Piran, Adriatic Sea, Gulf of Piran | collected 2013-05-07 | reverse complement strand
CGCACCAGGGCAAGGATGTGCGAGCCGAGGTTGGGGATCTCGATCCACGGCAGGATCAGGAACCTGGGGTTGTCGACCACCCGGGGAAGGTTCTTCTCGCGCTTCTCGGGCGTCCATCCGATGAAGTGGTCGCGCGGGGCGAGTTTCCAGGCGGCGGTGGAGAACCCGAGCAGGGCCAGCGGGTCGCCGTTTTTATCGTGGACAGCGTAGCGCATCTGGGCGCCGACCAAGGTCTTGTAGCCAAGGTAATGGTAACGGGCGACGTACTCATTCCACAGTCTGCCCTCCCGGGTTTCTCGCACAACGGAGCGCAGGTCGAGCGGGCGGACTTCGTCCAGGGCGGTCGGTGCGGGGAACGGCGGCGGCTCGGTGTCCGGTCCGAACACGATCCGCTTGGGCGGGTGGCGTTGCCCCCGCGGTGGCGGCAGCACGATCACGCCGTCGCGGTGCATGGCGAGCATGGTGACCCGGGCCATCATGTCCTTCAGCCCCCCGTCGGGTTTGAGCCAGCCGATGCGCCGGCAGAACTCCCTGGACAGGGCGGCGCGGTTCGGCTGCGGATCGGCGCCGATCAGGGCGCGCAGCAGCGCCATCTCCTCAGCGGTGAAGTCGCGCCCGTGATAGCGGCACTCGATCGCGCCGCTCATCCCGGCGCCATGAGCTTTCGCCTGCGCGCCTCGCTCATCGACCACGGCAGCCAGGGCGACAGGTCGTCCGGCGCCTGACGGCCGTTTTCCGCGCACGTGCTCAACCACTCCTGGAGCCAGCGCAGCACGTCGATGCGGTTCATCGAAAGCGTTCCCAGCACCGAGTGCATGATCGCGGTGAACCGCGCGCCGTCCTTGCTGTCGGAACCGTGAGAGAGGCGCCGGCCGATCGCCGGACCCCTCAGGAACCTTTCGGCCCGATTGTTGTCGAGCGGAACTGCCGGGCGGTCGACGAACACGCACAGCCCCTCGCGATGGTTCAGCAGCGAACGCAGCGCCTTGCCCTCGCGGGCCTTGTCCGGCAGGACGGTAAGTTCGCATTCGGCCTGCGCGAACAGGCCTTCGACCGCCGATGCCAGCGCGCTCTGCGCCGCGTCGAACGCCGCCATCTGACGCTCGAGCCCGGGATCGTAATGCTCCAGCCGCGCCGCATTCAAAAGGTAGATTCCGGCGATGCGCCCGATCCAACCGTGGCACCATGGCTCCAGCCGCGGCTGGCCGGCCGCACAGTCGATAAAGTCGCGCCGCATGTGGCTCCAGCACCACGCCAGCGTCATCCGCCCCCCCAGAAGGCGCGCAAGCCTCTTGTAGCCGCTGTAGCGGTCGCACACGATGACCGCGTTGAGGGCGGCCCGGGCGAACAGCTGCCGCGCCGCCTCGGCGCTGCGGCTCGCATCGATATGGAAGCAGACCGCGTCGCTGCTGACCGAGACCCACAGCCACGCCCGGTTCGACCGGTCTTCGCCGGCCAACTCCCGCACGCGCCAGGAGGTCTCGTCCGCATGGCGCACCTCCGCGGTATCCTGGTGCGCAAGGATGGCCTGGAACAGCGGCTCGAACAGCGATACGAAGCGCCTCGGGCTATTGGCCAGCGTCCCCGGGGCGACCACCAGTCCCTGGGCCGACAGCCATGCGGCGACGCGGTGCACCGGGCGCAGGCAGACACACAGCTCGAACAGCACGCGCGCCCAGACGCTGATCCCGTAAGGCGTACCGCGGAACAGCCGCGGCACCGCAGGCGCCGATACCTCCAAGGGCGAGGACGCACACGCGCAACCCCGGCGCCAGCGCGGGCGGCGGATCACGCGCTTGTGGGCCTTGACCTCGATCTCCACCAGCGTGGATTCCTCGGCGCCGTTCGGCGCATAACGCCGTCCGCACTGTGCGCACACGCAAGCCTCCTCGGGCAGATTGAGTTCTTCGGGGCGCCGCTCAAGCCCAGGCCGTTGGGTACGGCCGTGGCCGGGCGCGCCGCGCCGCTGACCGCGCTGGCGTCCCGAGCGCGGCTTCTCCTGCCGTTCGCTCTTGCGACCGTAGAGCCTTCTCGACAGCACCGCCCCGGTCGCGCGCAGCTTGAGAAGCTGGGCTTCCAGCGCGCCGGTCCGGTTGCGCAACCCCTTCACGGTCCTGTGCAACCGGGCTTTCTCCCTGGACAGCGACTTGATGGCGCTCTTCTGACGACGCGATCTCCTCAAAGCCTTGCGAAGATCGGCGTCCACACCGCACAGCGTCTCCCGAACCGCGCGCAGCTTGACAACCCGGCCTTCGAGCGCGTCGTTGCGGGTCTTCGACGCCCGTACGGTCCTGCACAGACGGCGGATCGCCTTCGACTGTGACGCGATCGTCTTCTTCTGCTCGCGCGATCGCCTGAACGCCGCCCGCAGCTGGGCGCCCGCGATCGGCCTGGAGAACGCCTTCCGCTCCGCGACCCGTTCGGCGAGCCCGGCCTTCAGCCTGCCGTTGTGCGTCTGCAAAACCTCCAGGGCAACGTTGAGCCGGTACAGTTCGCTCGACTGCCGGCGAACCGTGTCCTGCTGGTCCCGCAACCGCCTGCGCTGCGCACGCAGCTCAATGTTCTCCTTGAACTGCCGCCGGATGGTCTCCTTGTGCGCTTCCGCCCCCTCAAGGTCTTTGCCCAGCCGGCGGGCCTCGTATTCCAGATACCCGATCCTGTGATCCCGGGCCTCGCACGCCGCCACAAGCTTCGCGTTCTCCTTGTGCAGCCGGGCAACGTCCGTGCGCAGCGCCCTTTTCGTGGCGCCCCCGCTCAACTCGACAGCGGATTCGGACAAAACCGACTCCGGACGCCCCATCACGGCTTGCAGGCCAGACGCCTCCCGTACCGCCCGACGCAGGGCCTTGGTCTCGCCCTCGACCGCTGTCAGTCTGCTGCGGCACTTGCGGAACCGCGACTTCCACGACCCCGCATCGCAACGGGCGGCCACTTCGGCCCAGCGCAACTCCTCACAGCGCGTCTCGGCCGCATCCGCCCGCGCCTGCTCCCGGTCCGCGCGGGCGCGTTCCCGCTCAAACCGCGAGCGCAAGTCGCACGGCTCGCCTCCCGGCGTGAATGCGGGAGACGCCTCCATTCGCGAGGCCCCGTCGATCGACCTCAGGTCGGCGCTGAATTCTTCGTCGAGAACCGCCATGAGCAGGACGATAACGCAAAGCCGTCCGTGTTACCAGCCCCCCCTTTGCTCAATCCGATGTCCGTTCCATGCTAATCTGACTGACGACCGATGCCGGGATCTCCACGGCTCGACGGAACAATTACCTTACCGTGGGTAACTGTTGGGCGCCGAGGAATGCCCTGAACGGAGCTTATCCCGGCCCGGTCGCGCTCAAGGCCACGGAGCGGCGGTATTTTGAACGCGGGAACCGGCGATATCCTCGATTTCGGCCTGTACCAGGCCGACTGGGCGAGATCCGGCTTGTGGCGGAACCGCAGCCAGCAGGTGGACTTTCTGCGCCTGCTCGGCGACATCGTCACCCCGGCATCGGCCGGGTGCGCGGCGGGCGGGCTGGCCGGGGCGCGGCGGCGGGCCGAATACCGCTGAGCGCGTGCCGCTTATCGCAGGGAAACCGGGTTGCCGGGGACGCTGGGCAGCAGGTTTTGCCAAGAGGCTGCCGATGGCGGACGATTGTGGCCGGACAGTGGTTTTCCCAAAAGGGCGGAGCGTAACTTCGGACCGAGCCGACAACGCCATGGCGCGGCTTCAACCGTTTTTTTGCCAAGACCCAACCATCGCGACGAAGCAGGCCGTTGTATCAGCGGGCAACGCGCGCCCCGCGCGGGTAGGTCCCGTGGCGGGCGAATGAACAACTGCCCCGCGGATGATTCGGACACCGCTCAAGGGTTGCATCGCGCCATGCACGGCGTTTAACGTATTGCTGGCTGGTTAACCCCGTTGAATACCGAAGGAATTCTTGAGGCTTGGATTCTCTCAGTATTCTGGGACGAATTGCCAACGCATCTGGTGCCTGACGTCACTCTCTTTCCGACGTATCGCTCGTCGAAAGCCGTCTGGTCGGTGCCAGCCCGGTCACTGTCGTATCGTCAGCGCTGGGCTCACTTCCGCGCCCGATAATCACGATGCCTTGTTGCGGCGTGCTCACGTACATATAACGGTCGTCGGGACTCGTCACGAATCCCAATAGTTCGTCAAAAGCGGGCAGCGGCAATCCGTTGAACTGGTCGCTCTGCCGCTCGCCGATCCAGTCCGTCACCTCGAGCTGTCCGGCATTGGCATCCCACGACACGGTGAACGCCAGGGCAGGGCAGAACACGTCGACGGCGACCGACCCGCCGCGTGCGTGGGCGAACTTGCAATATCTCGATTCCAACGGAGCATCCCAGAAGCTACTAGGCGACAAGTCCGCCAATCGCACCGGGTTTAACCGGTCTTCAAGCGAGTAGAGGATGGGCCGTTGGCCGTCCTGATCGAACGCGAACAGATGGGCGTCGTCATGGGTGATCGCCAACGGCACCGTGCCGTAGCCCGGCGCACTAATTGCCTCGTCGAAGTCCGTCGACGTCAGTTCGCCGGATTCCGCGTCCCGTTCGAACACCTTCACGGAGCTGGGGGCCACTGCGTAGACGTGTTTCCCGTCATTCGAAAGCACGGCCCTCAGAAACGAACCATGGTCGGCCCCCACAAATCGCAGCGACCCGTCTTCTTCGATGGCGAAATGGTCGATACCGTCCTCGCGAACGCGGTAGAGGTTCGAGCTTTCGGCGTCCAGCAGAAGCTGTTTCCCGCATGTGCCGGGGTTGTCCGCAACCGTTAGTTCGCCCAGATACTCCAGTCGCGGGCCGGCGCCGGCCACGCCAAAGGAACGCCATTCGGTACACTTTTCGGCCAGCAGCCGTTCGCGGTGCGGATCCCAGATCAGATTAGTTCCGGAGTTTTGGATATCGGTAAGGCTCTGCAAATGGTCGAGCCCGCCGGTTGTCTCGTTACGCTCGAACACCTGTAGTCCGATCCCGGAGGCATGGTAGAGCGCGGCGCCGCTCGGGTGCATGGCTAGGGGACCGGGATCCCTGATCTCCACTGGATTGTCCCGGGAGCCCACGTCGCCGTCCGCCAGCCGGCCCACATAGCGCAGCCATCCCGGATCGTCGGCCTCGTCCCAGCGCAACGTGAACTCCCCGCCACTCCCGCCGCCGCGCACGCCGAGCGAGATCGTGTAGAGGACGCCCGCCCTGGCCTCGAACAGCACTTCGTTCCCGTTGCGCTGCCAGCGACCCGACGCGACGACTTCGAGACCGCCCGCGTCTTCGCCATGGATAGCCAACGCCCAAGGTCCGCCCTCACCGTCCACGGAGAAACGCACCCAACCCGACGCGGGTGCTTCGTATGTCCACCACATCGTCGACCGGCCCAGGATATCGCTCCGCTCGCCCCTTGTCCCCGTCGCGAATGCGTTCGAGCCGGAGACAAACCCCGACGCGCCCTCCAGCGCCACCGCCCCGGCTGCCAGGTCGTTGTCCGGCGCGGGACCCCAGACCAGCGTCGCGTCTGCCCACTGATACTCCCAGGATGTGAACGCCTCCTGGTCGCCCGCGGGCAGTCCGGCGGCAATCCAGTATCGCTGGCCTGCGGCGGCGGACACGACAAACTCCACGGACATTTGCTCACCGTTCGTCGCGACGGGTTGCAGATCGTCCACGGCCTCGCCGGTGAACACCGTCACCATGAGGCGATTGCCGGAGCCGGTAGTCGGGCGCGTTAGTTCATCCAGCCGCCAGGCGTAGCGGCCGGCCGCCGGCGCGGTCCAAGTCCACCATTTCGTGCGGATGCCGCTTTCGACGGGCTCCCCGGGCTCCACCGTCGCCTCCGCGTCGATGTCCACCCGATGCGAAGACGAGGCCTCGCCCGGAATCTCCACGGCGCCAGCGAAGTCGTCGTTGCCCGATTCGCGGTCGACGCTGCCCCACGTCAGTTCGTAGGTCAGCCCCGCCGCTTCCGCGTCCTGCGACGCCACTGCAATCCAGTACACGTCCCCGCCACGTGCCGGAAATTCCGCCCGTTCCGCAGGGAACCCCGACACCAGCCGAAGGTCGGGCAGGCGTTCGCCGACGAACGCGAGCACCCGCAGTTCGCCGGCGCTCGACCTGAACTGCCACGACCCGTCGCTCGGCGCCGTCCACCGGTACCAGACCGTGGCTGCCAGGCTGCCGAAGAACTCGCCGGGCTCGAGGGTGGCGCCCGCATTGGTTCCCTCGATGCTGCCGCTCGCGTCCTCCAGCACCGCCGCGGCCCCGAAGTCGTCGTTGGCGGGACGCGACCCGACCGTCCAGTTCAGCATGACAGGCACGCTTCTGCGGGCGCTGCTGACCCTGATACGGTAGACTAGTCCCGACTCGGCGAAGAATTGCACGCCCCACTGCGCGGATGCGACGGATTCGAGGGCCGCGACCCGGTCGCCCCGGAACACGTCGACCCGCACCGGGTCCGTGGAATCGTATACGGCATCGGGCGTCACGCTGAAAGAAACCTTGTCGTTTGAAGGGGCCGTCCACGAGTACCACACGGAACTTGCCGGACGCCCGTCCCCAGGCGTAAACACAGGTTCCCCCGGTTCGGCGCCGGCAGATACGAGATCGAGACGTTCGCTACCCTCGTCGCCGCGTATCAAAGTCGCACTCGCGAAGCCGTCATTCCCGCGCGGCGGCATTTCCGGCACCTCGGTTTCCGAACCCGTGGTGCGCGTTAGCACTGACGTCGAGGCCGCATTCGCGTTCCACGCGCTCGCCTTGAAGTAGAGACGAAACGAGCCGGTACCGTCTTCCGCAAGATTGCCGAAGGAGACCGACGCTTCCCAGGCCTCGCCAGCGGCCAGTTCGCCAACCTCGACGGATTCGCCAATATGCGCTTCCAGCCGTTGGCTGACGTCGTCCTCGCGTTCCGCCGCAATGCGCACTTTTTCCCATTCGAGGCAAGGGGAGCCATCCACGCCGCGGCAGTCGACTTGCAGCCGCGTCCCCGCGGCAACGTATTCGTCCGCCGTCAGACTCAGGGTCAGTACCCTTTCCTCGTACGGGTCCTCGACTTCCAGAAGTTCCTCATCCACGGAGATATTGATATCCGGCGTCGAGTCTCCCCGGATGATGGTCCAGGCCAGCGCAGCGCGGGGCGCCTCGGTGTACACGCGGGACGCCGCCGCCTTTGCCCGATAGGTACCCGGCGCGGGATTCCGCACCACGACCCACTCGACGTTGTCCACCCGGGACGTGGAGGCGTGCTCCCCGCACGGCTCCGTACCGCAATCGGCGCCGTAGTCGAGCCACAGGTCGAGATCATTCAGCACGGCGCTGGCGATGGTGTCGGTCGGCGGCTCGTCCCAGGTCAGCACCAGGTCCAGACGGCTCGCGCCCTCGGGCACGTCGATGTCCACATGCGCATATTCGCCATCCGCAAGTTCCGACACGACGCTGCCGCTACGCCAACCGTCAGGCCGGTCCCTGTTGAGAACGCTGGTTCGTCCGGACACCTTGCCGAGCCCGTATTGCATCTGAAGCCGGCCCGGCCCGCTCGAATTGTCGGCCCGAAACGCCGCGGCGTCTTCGAGCCACGCGTCCGGCCTGATCGCGCTCGCCATCAGCCGCGCCCTGGCCAGCGCCGGACGTTCGCGATGCGCAGGCGCCGCGTCCATCAGCAATGCGGCCACACCAGCCACCGCGGGGGATGACATGCTGGTGCCGCTATAGTTGGCGTAGCCGCCACGGCTGCCATCACCGGCCGCCGAGTAGATTTCCACACCGACGCCGACGACCTGCGGCGCCAACCGCCCGTCCCTTGTAGGACCGTGGCTGCTGAACCCCGCCAGACTGCCGCTGTCGAGCGCCGCGCCCACAGCCAGCGAGTTCTTCGCCGCGCCGTAATTCGAGAAACCGCTTATGCCTTCGTTCGAGTTGGCAACGACGTAAAGTTGCCGCTGACCCCAGACGATGGCGTCGAGCTTGCGCTCAGCAACCGTTCGGCCTTCCCAAACGCGTTCACTCGCGGCAAGGCTCATGTTGACGATCAGCGGCTTGACCGGATCGGCCGACCAGCCCGCTTCCGGACACGCGGTCGGCCGCGTGAGGAAGTCCATGCCCCTAAGGATGAAAGTATCTTGGCCGAATCCCGAGTCACTCAGCACCTTGGCAAAGCGAATGTCCCGGACTAGGGGCGCCATGCCCGCATAGCGGGCCTGCACCGCGCCATTGCCGACGATCGTGCCCGTCACATGCGTCCCGTGGCCGTCCGCGTCCACCCAAAGGTCTTCGTCGTCGGCGAGGGGGTCGTAGTACACGAAGTTGGCGCCGCAGATGCTGCTCCGGTTCGACGAGATGTCCGGGTGGTTGATGTTGAGCCCGGTGTCCATCACGGCTATGGGCGTGGAGGCCCCGCCCATTCCCGAGAAGAGTCCGGGAGAACCCTCGTACATGCGCAGGGCGTCGGCGCCCATTGCCGGAACCGCCGTGTCGTGGGCGGCTTCGACGGCCCCGACGGGCTCCACGGCAAGCACAAAGTCGGCCGCGCCGAGCGCATCCAGCACGTCACGCGTCACATTCGCTTCGTACACGCGGATGTCCGGGTCGTATCGGCCGACCACGGCTCCGAGGGCGGCCAGTTGGCGACCCCAATGACCGTCTGAATCGTCCTCCATCAGCGTGACGAAAACCGGCGTGGGTTCGTGGTCCGGAACGTGACGGCCGTCCAACGCGCGGAGTCTCACTTCGGCCGGCATGGCGCCCACCCCGTTTACTCCCGGCAGTCGGGCGATCCCCGCGAGGCGTGTCTCGCCGCCGGGCAGCCGGACCCGCAGCAACCTCCCCGCGGAGCCGACGACCGAGGCGCCCGCGCCCGTCAGCGACGGTTCTAAATCGGCCAAGCGGGCGTCCGCGGCAAGCCTGATCCAGCCGAATGACCAGCCGCGCCCGTTTTTCGCGGCCTGCGCCGCCAGCGTCTCGACTGCCATCGGCGCACCCAGCCATTCCAGGCCGTCGTGCGCCTGCGCGCGGTCGATCGCGAATGAGCGATTGTCAACGCGCGCCTTCACCATCTCGCCGTCGAAGCCGACCACCGAATACCCTTCCGGCAGCGTCAGGGTGTGCTCGCTCTCGGCGACCGTGTCGCTGTCGGGCTGCAGAACAGGGGCCCGCACCCAAGGCGGCGGCGCGGGCTCGCGGCTTTCCGCCGCGATCCGAGCCGCCGTCGCCGCGACGCGTTGGGATGCCCGCGCGTCAGCCGGCGTCTGGTCGGCGAACGTTCGCACCCCCAATATGTAGAGCACAATTACTGCAGCGGACACCAACACCGCCATGGCAAAGAGAAAATGCTTCCAAACGGCCCCCGAGAAACGATGTTGGCCGGACCGCATTGCGACTCTTCGCCTATTTTGACGCACTCTCCTGCGCTGGATATACTCCCTCACGGCGACACCACTCTCACCACCAGCCCCAAGCGTGAGCTGCCAGCTGGCGCACGTGTCGTCGACGAAGACATCTTTTCCATCAGCCGCAGCCGGAGCGAATCGTTCGGAGACACGCGGAGCGAACCCGGCGTCTTAATCGCCAGCAGTTCGTTCAACGCGTCCTCCCGCGTTCTGAGGCGGCCTCTGCGCTCTGCGAGCGGAGCCCGCTGATCCGTCTGATCCCGCAAGAACCGCGCCTCCTCGTCGGACAGCGGTATGCTGTCCTCCAGCCGCCGCAGGGAGCTTTCGGTTTCTGACTGCTCGCTCTCCAGCGCGAACATCTCTTCCATCAACAGTCGCCGTCCTTCGCCCCGATTCTCCTTCCAGAACGACGCGAATACCCGCGTTGCTGCCGGATTGCCAGCATCCTCGCGCGCAACCCCTACCAGTTCCCGCTGCTCGTCGACCGATAAGGGGCACCGTGTTGTACTGGCACCGCCGTAGCGGTTCGATGCGTTCATCGAACATCTCGATTCTTGAATCGAGATGTTCCAGCTCGCCGCTGATCACCTCAAGCTGCTCCTCAATCGCCGGATCCCCGCCTCGACGCGGCCGCGTAGTATTCCGGCTTGCTGTGGTCGTCGCCGCTCACCTCGTAGGTGAGCATGTCGCCAGCGTCCGGATCGTCCGAATCGGCATCGGCGGAAAACGCAACGCGATAATAAACCTCATCGCTTAACTCTCCCATCTCGCCAGCAATTGAGTCGACGACCTTGACCATTTCACACCTCCGCTCCCATCCGGTGAACGGTTCTCTCCGTCCAAACGAAAGTCAGACCCGGACCGGCGCTCACCAGCTGTCGTGTACGCATAGATCTTGTGGTCACCCTAGTCCACCACGTAGAGCCTGCCATAGGCCAAGGCGATTCCCAACGGCGCATCATTGTCCGAATCGAGTTCGAACCCAAGGTCCCCATTATAGTCTGAGCAGCCTTCGACCTAGGCAAATCCCGACTGCAAGAAGACCACCGCGCCCGCGACAATCAGCGCCATCCCGAACTTGGACCTTGGTCCTGCACACACGTTAGAGGCTTTTTTAGTAGTTATAGTATATGGTCGGGCCCGCGCACCCGCGCACCCGCGCCGGAGAGCCTGCGAACCCGCCAACCGCGTTCGACCGTCGACTGTGGCTAGAACGCCATTAGCATATTCCCGATCCCCTGTTAACGGCGCGGCGGTAGAGGATTGCGACATTGAGGGGTCGTTGCCTTCCGGACAACCGGCGACTGCGCCGTATAGCGGCGCCGACTCTGGCGACCGGGAGTGCCCCCTACTCGACTTCCTGTGCCGTTAGGAAAAGGCTCTTGCCGACGGCGGCAAAGAAGCTCTGGTACGGCTGTGGACGCTCGACGGGCTCAAGCCCAAACTGCGCGTTGGCGCGCACCAGCAGTTGAGTCTCGGAACGCGGTCGCACCGTCACCGCCATGCGCATGGATTTGTGCCCGACGAACTTGCTGCCCGTGACGGAGCCCAACACGAAATCCGCATTGCCGATCACAAACCCAAGATCCTGCAGCGTGGCGATGACGCTACGCATGACTTGCGCCTTGTCGTTGGTGTCGAATGTGCGGGTTTGGTAGCTGCGCAACTGCACCTGATCGCCTGTTTGGAGGATCGGCGCGGTGGGGACGCCGCTGGCGCAGGCGGCCAGAATCGCGGCCATCAACCCCGTGACAATGAACTTCGTGGCCGGTGAGGTCACTGGTGTTCGGCTTCCAGGAAAACGGATTTCGTCAGCGTGTCAAAAAACGCCTCGTAAACCTCGGCACTGCGCAACGTTCCGGATTCCATCCGGGCACCCGTGGTGCTGTATATGGTGCGGTCAAAAACAACGCGCGCCTGGAAGGCCCCTTCCCTCGTCGTTGACGGCGACGTGGTCAGGCTGACGCGTACGGTCTGTTTGGAAGGGAGCTCCGGGCCGTCCGTGTCAATTAAACCGAACAAGCCGGCCGAGAGCGCGACCAACACCGAGTACGTCACCATGTCGCCCAACTCGTCCGAGAAGCTCTTCGTGGCGTCCACGGTCTTGGATGCGGTTACAAGCCCCAGTCGCGTCTCCGATTCGTCCACCACGAAACCCATGTCCTGGAGTACCCCGGTGCCGGCATTTAGCAGTTGCAGTTCGCTGTCCGTTTCGAACAGGCGCGTCTGCATTTCCCGATCCGCCGCCATGCTCGGGAGCGGTTGCAGCGCCTCAACCTCAGGCGGGAGGCCCGCGCCCGTGCAACCCAACAATCCGAGGCAAACGGCGCTCGCCATGACGGCCTTCACCGGGGCCACCAGCAGCGGGTTAGACTGAGGTCTCATACTTAGGTTGCACTAGAAGCGGGACGTGTGATACGCGAAGTCGCGCACCCGATGGTCGTCGTCGAATTTGATGATGACGGTTAGGGTTCGCTGCGATGTGGAATCCGCCCCGGTGTCAACCGCGCCCCCACCCGCGCCGCCGCTGTCACCGCCGAAGATGAAGCCGAGTATGCCGGTCGTGCTGTTCGAATACACTCGGTCCGTGGCGATCTTGTCGTAGATCCAGACTTCCCGACGCTCGGCGTCGGTGGAAACCACATTCGGCGAACCCAACACGACCGCCACATCGGCTCCGCTCATGCCCACTCGAATCTCCTTCTGGACAACGCCGACCGTGAGTCGGTCATCGGATTGATCCTGCACGGACGCCTTGTGCTGCGACGCGGTGCAGCCGACGAGCAGGATCGAGGCGGCGAGCAAGGCAGGTAGAGAAGCACGTCGCACGGTCGTCTCCCATAGAGTGAACCGTCTCCTCGTCCGGCATGACCTGATCCTACGTTGTACGCAAGATTCCATGCCGCCGTTAGTGCCCGATCCGGGCCGCCACAATGCCGTTTCCAATACGTTGCTGCTCCACACCGTTCTTCCTACCTGCCTCTATCGCATACGATACCACGACGCGTTTCCGTCCCGATCAGCCGCGGAAACGACCGCCGGAAACCCGGGTCGCGGCCGTCATCGTCCCGCTGTCAGCCGTCCCGTCCCGGCACGCGGTAGCCGACGCCGCGCTGGTTGAAGATCCAGGTCGGCTCCGCCGCGCTGTCGCCGAGCTTGCGGCGCAGGCCGCCCACCAGCATCCGCAGCAGGCACCGCTTCTTCTCGTCCCCGTCCCACAGCCGCCCGACGATCGTGTCGAGGTGCACCCAGCACCCGGCGTTCGCCGACATCAGGCGCAGTAGCTCGAATTCCTTGGGCGCTAGTTCCACCGGCTCGCCGCGCACCGTCACCTCGCGGCTTTCGTATCGGATCTCCAGAGCGTCCACAACGAACGCCTTGGGCTCCCGGCGGCGGCGCAGCGCCCGCCCCCACCCGGGCCGCCAGCTCGGTCGGCGAGAACGGCTTGACGATGTAGTCGTCCGCGCCCGCCTCGAAGGCCTTGGCGATCGTCTCGTCGCGCCTCTAGGCGGAGACGAAGATCACCGGCAGGTCCGAGAGTTTCGGAGTCTCCTGAAACAACTGCAGCCCGTCCCGGCCCGGCAGCATCAGGTCGAGCAGCACCAGCGCCGGGCGCTCGGCGCGGATCAAGCCCGCGAGGTCGACCGGCGCGCCGATCGTGACCGGGGCGTAGCCGGCCTTCGACAGCGCGTCGCGCGCGAAGCGCAGCGCATGCGGGTCATCGTCGACCACCAGGACGTGCGGGCGCTCGCCGGTCCCCGAACCCTTGCGCCTCGGGGCGGCCGGTCCGGCCGCCGCGTCTCCCGGTTCCGCCGCCGGGAGGGCGAACGTGATCGTCGTGCCGCGGCCCGCGCCTTCGCTCTCCGCGCGGATGTGGCCGCCGTGGGCCTCCACGAGTCCCTTGCACACCGCGAGCCCGAGTCCGTGGCCGGCCCCAGCGCGCTTCCTGAACAGGTGTGGCAGCAGTTCGGGCGCCAGCCCCGCGCCGTCGTCGCTGACCGAGACCGGGACCTGCCGCCCGTCGCTCCTGGCAGCCACTCGGATCGTCGCCGACGCCTCCGTGTGCCGGGCGGCTTTGGCGAGCAGGTTGTTCAGCACCTGCACCACGCGCCGCCGGTCCGCCATCGCCGGCGGCAGGCCGTCTTCCAGGTCCACCGCGACCGCGCATCCGGTGTCGCCGGCCAGCAACGTGCTGCGCGCCCGCTCCACCAGGCCCGCCGGTTCGAGGATGATGCGGAAGAACTCGCGCATCTCGGCCGGGTCGAGCGCCTCCGGCGGGTCGAGCAGCGTGAACGCCGATCCCGTGATCGCCGCCAGCGGCGCGCGTAGCTCGGGGCTCACGAGCCCGAGGAATTCCGTACGCAGCCGCTCGAGCTCGTCCAGCGGCGCGAGGTCCTGCACCGCCACCAGCACCGAGGCGGCCTCGGGCCCCCTGCGCGGCACCGGCGTCGCGTTGACCAGCGCCCGCACGCTGCGCCCGTCCGGCACCGACAGCGTGAAGTCCTCCGCGCGCACCGTCTCCGCGCCCGCCAGTCGCTACGCCAGCGGCAACTCCGCGAGCGACCCTCGCTGCCGTCCGCGCGCTGCACGACGACCGTCTCCAGCAGCTCCTCGATCGGCCGCCCCGGCGTGCGCAGGCTCTCGAAGATGCGCCGCGCCTCGCGGTTCGACGACACCATGTCTCCGGTCGCGCTGTCGAACAGGACGACGCCCACGGGCGAGGTCTCGATCAGCGTCTCGAGGTCCATGCGCGCGCGCGTTACCTTATGTGCGGTCGGCGAACACCACATGCCCGCCCCGGCCTGCGCCGCGAACAGCAGCAGCACCTCCTCGTCCGCCGCGGTGAACGCCGCACCGTCCACCTTGCCGCTGGGGAAGAGATAGCCGACGCTGCTTCCCCGGTAGCGCGCCGGCGTGCCCTGGAAGGCGCTGGGGAAAGCCGCCGGGGGCTGTTCCAGGCCGAGCCCCCGCACATGCAGCCGCAGGTCCTCCACGCGCAGCGGCCCCGGCAGCTCGTGCAGGTGGGCGAGGAAGGCGAGTCCGCCGGACCACTCCACGAGATCGCGCTCGTCGTCGGGCGCGATGCCGCTGAAGACGTAGTCGCCGGGCTGCCCCGACTCGTCGAAGGTGGCGACGATGCCGCGCTGCGCCTCGGTCAGGCCGCGCGCCCCCTCGACGATCTCCCGCAGCACCGTGTCGAGGTCGAGGCCCTCGCTGATGCCGAGGATCGCCGCCGCCAGCCGCGCCGCGCGGTCGCCCCCGTCCTCCGCTGGGCCCTGCCGGCCTTCCCTTTCCGTCACGAACCGTCCCTCCGCTTCCGACCGTCGCCGGCGCCGCCCCGGACGGACGCCACTTTTGCCTTACCGGCGCGACGCGGGGACATCCACACAGTGGCTTGCCCGGGCGGGCGCGCCGCTTGCCCCCCGCCGAGGCGTTCCCGACACGCCAAGAGGGCTACGAGCGAGCCGCCGTCAACGATGTCGACGTCAACCCGACGGCATGGCGCGCGCCCCGCTATGGTAGGGCGCTTCGCCTGCCCGGCCATAGCGGGGGCGCGCTATCTCCATCCGTTCACGCACACATTTGCGCGCACTACCCGCCGTCGCCCATAATTCTCGCCACTACCCGCCAGCTCCGACCGGAGCGGCGACGTTGGACCGACCGGTCCTAGCTGCGCCAGAGAAGCGGCGCACCGACGCCTGAAGCGGGACACGCGTACTGGGCTCCGCCGCGTGAAGACGCGGCAAGTGCCATGTGACACGAAGCGTACCGTGGGCGACGGCGGCCTCCGGCGCGGCGACCTCCGCGCAGAGCGCCAACCGGGGACACCCGGCCAGCGCAACGTCGACTGGCCATACCTGATTCCCCGCCGACCACGGGGACGTGCCGACCGAAGGCAACTACCATGGGGCGACCGCACGGCTCCCCGAACGCAGCGATCCTGCGACAGTGCGGCAGGAGGCCGCCCATGCCTCCCGCGGGTACCGAGCCTGCGAAGTCGAGCCGGGCGGTCCCGGCAACACACCGTTTGGGCCACAAGCCCATAACAGCAAGCAGCCGATGCGATCCATCGGCGCTTCCGGGCGTCCATGCGCAACCGTGCCGAGCGCGACATGGGCCGGATGCGGCAGATGCATCCCGCGCGGCTAGACGGCGCGACAACCACCTGCAACGGCGAGAACGTTCCCGGCCGCGTCCCATTGGACAGAACGGGGGCGAGTCGGGAGAGGAACGCGAAAAGCGATTCCGATCCCGCTGAGCCGCGACGATCCGGACGTTTCTAGAGAAGCGTTGGAACGCGGCAATAGCTCTTACGACATCGGATCACCACACGCGTCGTGCGCTCGGAGGCACGCATGGGACATCGCCGGTCGAAGCTCGACCGCCACGGACACGAACTGCTCGCCCTGCGGCGGGCCGGGGCCTCGGTCGCCCAGATGACGCGCTGGCTGCGTTTCGGGCGCGACACCGCCGTCGCGCCCACCACCGTTGCGCGCTGGTTCCGCAACGCGCCTGCGCGGGACATCGACCCGGTCGACGGCTTCGATGCCGTTGCCGCGCTCGATGCCTTGCGCAACCGCGACCGGGAGTTCCGCTTTCCGCGCCTCGCCGTCTCGCACATCAACGAATACGGCTATCACGTTCTCCGGCTGTGGGCCGAGGGCGCCACCATCGGCGAGTGCCACCCGGCACTGCGCGACGAGCACGGAATCCGCGTCGACCGGTCCACCGTCTCCCGCAGGCTGAAGAGGCACGCCAATGGCCAGGCGTAGCCGTCCGCGCCGCGGCGGGGGCCAGCCACGCCACCGGTTCCGCTCCCGGCCCACCGATCCGAGAAAGCAGGCGGCGAGAATCGTCAAGCGGCTGCAGGGCGTGCGCATCCAGTCGGTCGGCACCGCGAGGAACTACCAGGAGCGGCTGGTACAGATCGCGGCGCGGCTCGACGTGGCGCTGACCGCGCTGACGCCCGAGCGGGCCGTGGCGTACCGACGACACCGCGCCGCCGAGGTGGGGTAGAAGACGCTCGACATGGAGCGCCAGACGATCCAGACCATGATGGTCAACTTCACCGGGCAACTGCCGCCGGGCGCCACGCTGCCGGTAGTCAAGTCGGCGGAGCCGCACCGCCCCACGCCGCGCGCCTACTCGCCGGCGCAGGTCCGCGCCGTCGCCGCCCGGCAGAACGCGCGCAACGCGCTCGCGACCGAGATCGTCCACGCGTCGGGGATTCGGGCCCACGAACTGCTGACCCTGGGCCGTCCCGGGGGACAGCCGCCTGACGACCGGCGCGACCGGTCGCACCTGACCGGCACTATCGCCGAGGGCATGAGGTTCGCCGGCCGGGACGGCGCGGTCTACACCGTGGCGGGGAAGGGCGGACTGGTCCGCGAAGTGCTGTTGCCGCCCGGTCTGGCGGGACGCCTCAAGGAGCGGCGGCTGGACGCGCCGGCCGTCGTCGTCGACCTCGGCGTAAGCTAACTGCAACGCTACGACGTCGGTGGCGGACACGCCTTCAGCGTGTCGTTCTCGCGGGCCAGCATGGAGGCGCTTGGGAAGAGCCGGGGCGCGCACAGACTACGCTACGGGTACGCCCAATCGAGGATGTGGGAGTTGATGCACCATGCGGAATACCGCCTCGCCCTCGCCATCGTGTCGGAGGAGCTTGGCCACCTGCGCGCCGACATAGCTCGCCAGTACATGATTTGATCCGGCTGCCGGGAACCCGCCGGTTTCACTCCGCGTTTGCCCGTTCCTCCCGTCCCGGGCGCGGCAGCAGGTACTCGATCGCCACCGGCGCGCCCTGGCCGCTCGGCGGCGCCGACAGAAGCTCGTCGACCCCCTCGACCATCTCGGCGTACATCACGCCGCAGCACATCGGCATCCGGTGATTCGTCCCGGGGTAGCCGCCTACCGCCCGGTGCAGGTCGCCCGAACGCACCACGATCGTGCCGCGCCCCACGTTCGACGCCACCTCGAACAGGCTCGCCAGTTCGGCTCGGAAGTCGTCGGCCGTCATGTGTTCATGCCGCCTGCCGGCGTCGCTCCTGCGCCAGGTTGTAGGCCGCCTGCAGTCGCATCCAGTAGGCCGTATTGCTCCACCCCAGCCGCTTCAGCCCGATCGCCATGGCCGGCGAGATCCCCGCCTTGCCGTTCAGCAGCCGCGACAGCGCCTGCCGCGTGTGGCGCGAACGCTTTAGCCTGAATTTGGCACCCCTCGACAGGGGCAAGCTCTATTTGAATGATCCTAAAGCTTGGGTGCCCAATAGCAGAGTAGGAGAAGCCCATTCCGCAACGCTGTCCATTCGAGGGGGAGGTGATAAGTGTACGCTGCGGCGCACAAGGCAACTCACGGTGTCCGGAGTCTTGCATCAACGACTCGTGCAAAACAGGCTGTCTGCAACCGAATCCACATATGTTAGGATTCCCATACTATTCGTGGTGAACGGCAAGTACATAGTGCGGCTGACTCTCGCCCGCGACCTGCAGGAACTGCGAAATATCGCCGACCAACTGGTGCGGCAAAAATCCATTAATTGCTTAGGAGAAAGGAACATTAGCATTCAAAAAACCTTGCTTACGAGTGTCTCGGCGGTGGCATTATTGTTCGTTCCGCTGTTGAAATCGGTGGCGCAGGATCACGCCGACGATCAGGATCACGCGGAGGTTGGTTTGCTCACTTGCGAGCAAGTGGGATCACGCGTAAATCTCATCATTAGTTCCACGGCGAAAATCAACTGTAAGTTCACGGATGTCGAAGGCAATGTCGAGCGTTACATGGGGGAGACCGGCGTCGGTCTTGGTATCGATCTGCAGTGGAAAACGGAAGAGGTCATGACGTTCACCGTGCTGGCCGCGGTGGGCGTCGACGCCAATGAGCACGCCCTCACTGGCAAATATGTCGGCGCCACTGTCTCGGCCGCGCTGGGCGGCGGCGCAGGGGTGTCGGTTTTGGTCGGGGGCAGCGCAGACCAGTTCTCGTTGCTGCCGGTTGCCGTTTCGGGCAGCACCGGTATCGGTGCGGCCATGGGTGTCAATTATTTGTACATCCAGCCGGCCGTCGATGCCGCAGACGATGAAGGCGCCGAAGAGAACTAGCTTCCAAGCCAAGACGGACATCAACGGTAGCCGAATAGGACCGCCTCTGGCAGGCGGTCCTATTTTCGAGCAGGTCGGCGTCGTTGGCGCGGTGAGTTCGGTCACGGAGAACGGCTTGACAAGGGAGTCCTTGGTGCAAGCCTGGAGGTGTCCGAGGCGAAGCGGCTGAAGCTGCTGGAGGAGGAGAACCGGCGCCTGAAGCGGATGGTGGCCGATTTGAGCCTGGACAAGCAGATGCTCGAGGACATCATCAATCAGTCAAAAAACTGGTAACGCCTGCCGCCAAGCCTCGAGCGGCAGGCCAATTACTCAAGACGCATCCAGTCAGCCACCGTCGTGTGTGTCGCTTGCTGAAGCTGCATCGTTCGGTGGCCCGATACCCATCGGTCGGTAACAAGCACGACGAGGCGCTCGAGGCCCGTCTGAAGGCGTTGGCGGATCAGTATCCACGCTACGGATATCTGTTGCTCCACCAGTTGCTGAAGAACGAAGGCCTGGTCATCAACCTCAAGCGCACGTATTGCCTGTACGTGGAGTTGGGACTGCAGGTGCGCACGAAGCGGCGCAAGAAGCTGCAACGCCCGCAGGTACCGATGCCGGTCCCTTCACTGTGGCGCGACAATCAGTGTGAGACGTGTGAACCGGTTGTCATCGTTCAGGCGGCTAGTTGAAATCGCTCTCCGAACTGGATCGCGAACTGGTTCTTGGCAGCATGCCACTCCTTGGGTGGAATTTTCCACTTGGCCGCGATGTTTCGCAGCGCCAGGTAGATCAGCTTGGTGGCGCCTCATCGCTCGGAAAATGCCCCTTGTTGCGGATCGCCTTGCGGACCTGGCTGTGCAGGCTCTCGATCGCATTGGTGGTGTATCTGTGGGGGCAAACACTCCAATCACCCATAGTGCCCGTAAGGGTCTGGCAGCGGACAAGCCGGCGACGCTCAGACGGTTCATGGATCGGCCGAAGCGCCCGATCAACAAACAGACAGTTTGAACTCCCTAGACTGTAGTGCATGCACTACAAGAATAGTATTTCCTGATAGACATAGATCTACTATTCCAGTAAATATATGGCCATCCAATTTACTCACAACTTCACTCCAGAAGTTCAATCTGGATCCGGCAATGATCGCTCGGCAGCGCGAAGATGCGACGGCAATTGCCGCCACATGGAAAGGGAAAGAAATCTCATACACTACGTATTGTGATTATTCTCCATTTGTTCCCATGACATGCCGAGTAACGGAGCGATCAACGCTTAGGAATTGCGTCCCATGATGCTCTTCTCACGCCTATTGGTGTACAGCTATCTATTGGGCTTTCTGGCCTTCTTGTCCTTATGGCAACTTTCCCGCCTGGCAAATTTGCCGCTGATGGTCCGGCGTGCGCTGTTCTGCGCGCTGGGCACGCTCATTCTCGCCCCGATGGTTGCGCCCGCCGGGGTTGCGGTCGTTTACGTTCCCAACGGTCTTATCTTGCTGATTCTCTTCATTTCCGGAACCCCGATCGGAGAGATTCTCGGCGACTATCTGGAAATGTGGCGATTCACCTTGCCGTCCCTGGGCATTACGGCCACGGCCTTCGCGCTGATTGCCTGGCGCGTGGTGAAGGCCGACGCCAAACCGCTCAGGCATCGATGGGTGGCCCTCGCGTTACCCGCCGTCCTGTTGGTCGGAATCTTCCAGGTTTACCGGTTCGTGTTTCCCGACCGTGGCATTCCGGACGCGCAAGGCCAAATGCATGCACAAGGGAAACCGTGCCCAAGCCACGATACGGACTTGCGATATGTGAATGGTATGGACGCCGCCCACTCTGAGGTCTGACGTCAAAAGCGTGGAGCAACCCCCTTAGCCCAGCGGCATCAGGGCTCCGTCCGCCACCTTGATCCGCGTCCAACCCCGCATTTGCGCCATCTCCAGCTTCCGTCCCAATGCTTCGCCTGACCCGCGAAGAGGGCGAGTCTGGCCGGAACCAGGGCGGTGGTCGGCGCTCCGGGAGAGGGGCGCCGCCGCCGTTCCCTTTTCCCGGACACAAGGAGCACGGCACCATGCAGGCGGCACTCGCACCGCGCGGCGACGCGCGCACCTATCTCACGCATTTCGTCGGCGACGGACTGGAAGATGACCGCTACGTCGTGGAGACGTACCGATCCCTCGCCAATGGCGAGATTATTCCCATCCATGCCGACGGTTCCAGGCCCAGGGGGCGGCGCAAGGCGTTGGGCCGGATCCTGCCCCTAAAGGCGGTCCAGAAACTGCGCCCGGCGCGCGACGAGATCATCATCGCGACCGGGGTTAAGTTGCGCAACTGTGGGCTGCAAAGGTGGGGCTGGCGCGCCCTGGGAATTTTTGTCGAGCGCCGCCAGAAGGGCTGACGCACGCGTGCCCGGACGTCCCGCCGCCGCGCGGACCGCCGGGCATCTCTTAGACCGATCGGTACTGACATTGGAGGCGCCATCATGCCCATCCGCGATTCTGTCGCGCGCAAGGCGAGCGACCGCGAGCGGTTCCGGAGACGGACCGAACAGCGCAAGGCGCAGGGACTGTGTCCCCGCTGTGGAGTCCGGCCTCCGGCGTCCGGGCTGAGCCTGTGCGATCCCTGTTCCGAGAAGCGGCGGGCCTGGGAGCGGGCCCGCGACGCCCGGCGGCGGGCCGCCGGCATCAAGCGCCGCCGCAACGTCGCGGCCGAACGGGCGAGAGACCGGCAGCCGACCGGCGAGCGGATT
>MKWU01003388.1_pt1 | contig 21203 bp, 22 predicted proteins | sample 809101 | NCBI WGS metagenome assembly MKWU01 (sample SAMN05860141, study PRJNA318959) | sponge metagenome | host: Aplysina aerophoba | place: Slovenia: Piran, Adriatic Sea, Gulf of Piran | collected 2013-05-07 | reverse complement strand
TGCGCAGGTGGCGCTTGGCGTCAATGTGATCAAGGACTTTTTCAGTGGCGTGCGCGGTTTCGTGGGAGGACGCATGGGAGCGATTGAGGAGGAATTGACCATGGGTTTCGAACAGTGCGACAATGAGTTGCGTGAAGAGGGCAGTCGATTGGGAGGGAATGCAGTCATTGCGGTGGAATACGACAGCAACGTCGAGGGCGAGAGCAACAAGATCCTGATGATCACGGCATCCGGGACCGCCGTTGTGCTTGCCAAGAGGCGGTAGCCTGGGATCGGGCCGCTTGGTTGAATGTCGTGCACTTCATGGGAACTGTGATGTCAGGACTTGCCGGCAGCGTTCCACAACGATGATTGGCGAAGAGCCCGTGCAGGTCGCCGTCCTGCAACCGGCATTTGTGGTCGATGCACAGTTCTCTCGCCTGGAAATGACTGTGGCAGACTGAGCGGGTGGCATTTGTCCGCTGTCAGTCCAATGCAGAGCCATGTGTCCCATCCGAAGCACGGCATGCCCAGTCGCTTCACAGTCGGCCAATCCGCACATCAAGCCAACGACTTCTGAAAGTGCGGTCTTCGTTTAGGAAGCCCTTCTCTGGCTGATGTGCCGTGGCCAGTTCGGCCGCCATGCGCCATCGAACGCTGTTCAACGGCTCGTCGACCGAAGGTCACCAAAAGGACTCGTCACGCGGCTTGCGCACCGTCCCCTCGACGCTCAAGCCGAGGGCAGAGATATTGGAAGCCGACAAATTCCGCGGCCTCGCCAGCAATGCATTTGCCCGCCGATCCGAATTCGTCACCGCCGCCGCCTGATTGATCAATCGCGATCGCATTGTTTCGACGCAGGCCAATTTGACCCGGACGACCTTCAGACCGGTCCGGGTTCAACTCCTCGAACCACTCGCCGGGCGAAGCAGGATTGTACGGGCTCGGTTGATTGGCCACCATCACCCTCGGCGCTGGCTGATTCGAGAAGGGGCAGGGTTGCTGTTGCCGCTTCTCGCTTTCCCTTGTGCCCGTCGCATTGTCCGGACACGCCTTGGATTGTCAGAGCGGCTTTGTCCACGGGTTGGCAGACCACTGCTCGCCACATTTCCGAGCAGCGCTTGACGGTGTGACGCGTCAGTCAAAGTCCCGCAATTGACTTCCGGCCTTGGGAACCTGCCACACTCGTTTCGGTCAGGAGTTCGGGACCGCCAATCGCGTCGGACCGGACTCTGTGTCGTTTCGGCCGTGAAGTGGAAACAAGCCCACCGTTCCTTCAGGCGCATTGCCCGCAATTCAAGCGAGCCATTGGCGGATCGAATCTTCCGCCATGTCCATCACAGGCTCTTCAGTTTCTTCGGGTGATTGTGGCAACAAACCCAAATGCGAGGCGTGAAGTCCAATCTGCGCCCACCAGGAACAAAATGGGGAAGACAATGGTCTTAACCGCGACCGCAACAACAAGCGTTTTGACGTATGTCGCCATCCCCTTGAGCAGTTCGCGAACCTTCTGCAGTTGGTCAATGGCCTCGGTCGCCGGCCCCAAAGTCCGTGTTCGAAATGAATCGCACGAATCTCCTCCAAGCTGTTTGTCAATGCAGGCTATGCTTGCTTCGGCTTCGCGAATGTCCCGTTCAATGGTTTCAATCCCCTCCAGAGGTCGATCCTTCTCGGCTTGCAGCCCTTCCCATTCCGAACCCTCTGGATCAGACCATGAATTGTTTCGCCGCCACCAAGCCACCTCGTCCCTAAGCTGCTCGACTTGCTGATCAAGCCTATCAATTTCCATTTGAACAGATGCCATTGACTACCTGAACACCCTTAGCCAGTTCTCTTCGAGATCTCTCGCATCAAGCGGACTGTCCCTGTCAGGAGAGGAGGAGCCTGCGATGCCGGGCAGCTCGGATTCGGATTGCGAAAGATGCTCTCTGTTGTCTTCAACGTACGATTCCAGGAACATTTGATTGAACAGGAAACTCAGTGCAAGAAAGGCGGGGACAACAAACCGAATGACGGCTGCCAGCACGAACATCCCAATCAGCCAAGTCCGGAAGTGTTCGAGCCACTTTGCGGCAACGGTGAGACCCTGGTTGGACGCCGCAAGGGATCTGGTCCACTCATTGAGCAATACAGCCACGCCGATCACGGTAAGGATCCACGTCAATGCGGAATGTTCTGTGAGTTCGAGCAGAATGCGCTGAAACAACAGGGAGCCAATTGCCCACGTCAGGCTTGTCGCCAATCGTTCAATCGAATCGTTAACCGGATCGAGTGCCTGGCCAACCTCCGCCGATCCGAGAAACAAATCGAGCTTCATTGACTTGAGCACCGAAACCACGCCGTAAATCACAATTGCAGTTGCGTATAAGCCAACAGCCCGTTCGGTCGTTCCGGCGACCTGCTCCTCAGCAAATCTATCCAGTCCCCCATGATGCGAGACCAGTATCAGGGCCAGTGCGACGAAAGTGACGACGATTGCGCGTACCAATCTCACTCCCTTCGGCATCGCTAAAATCCTCCAGCCAGTGTATGCAAGTTTCAAGGCGATCCATCCCGCTCCACTTGTCGTGAGGCGCAAATGCAGTTGCGGACGCGGCAAAACAAACTGGGTCGAGTGGAGTTTCGCATTCCGAACGCATTTCCACAAAAGCAACAATTGATTCGGGAGCCATCTCCCCCGCCGGGACAGGATAGCTTGGAAAGCCACTCGGTATTCAGCAAAACTTTGCAGGCCATGTTCTCCAGCACGGATGCGACAATACAGATTTGCATGCATCGTGGGAACAAATGATTCCAGGACAATGAATGATTGTGCAAACGCTGTTCAATTGGCCGTGCCATTGGCCGATTTGGGAGTCCGCGGCTTTGAGCCAAGTTGTCCACAGTGGATTTCGGAGCCGGTCACGATCAGGCAACTGCGATTTCGCCAGTGCAATCTAATGTTTGCCATGAAGTTGCATAGAGGTGACCGATGGCGGGAAAGGTTCGAAATGGCAGCATCCAGGTTGCCATTGCATTGCTTGTCGCAGCGTGTGCCAAGCAAGATACGGAGCCGGCGGAGCAAAGTGTCAACGCGATCGACGTTGTCATTGCATCGGCGGTGTCGGAAACTGCGCGAGCGTCATCGTCAATTCCCGTTAGGCAAAGCAACATGGCCCACGGTTCACGTGTACGTGGGGTGGTGCGGTTATTGCCTCCGTCGCATGAGACCGAAGCTGACCCGCAGCGGAGGGTTGAAGTGAGATGGAACGGCGCCGTCGAACCTCTCGTGCGACTGACCGCGAGGTACTTTGGCTACACTTTCCGAACTGAGCAAGACCGTCCGCTGCAACCAATTGTCGTGAACCTTTCACTCTCCGACGCGACGCTTCTCGAAGTCGTCTTCGGCATCAACCGAGCGGCTCGCGGGATGGCGAGAGTGGAGATTGGCGACGGGCCCAGTCTCAACCTTGTCTATGCACGCTAGTCGCGTCCCATTCGTCGTCAGATTGGGCGCGAGCGCCGCATTGCTGGCGGGCGCTCTGTTTGGTTGCGCACAAACGGAGTCCCAAGGCAGCCATGTCAGCGAGTCCAAAGCACAGATCGGTCGCCCCGACAAACTCGTCTCAGGCCCTGAGCCGCCCGCTACTCCGGGACATGTCAGGTTGCCTGAAGTCGAACAGGGACAGCCCACTGCAATTGCCGGAATTCGTCGTTCGGCGTTGCGGGAGGGAGCCCTCACCCTCGGCACTCAACACGGCTACCGGCGAAGGGCGTGGGAGATAGAGCGGCGACTCGAACACCGGAGCAACGAACTGTCGGTTGCTTTCGACTTTGGCAGAGTTGCCGCACCTGCACCGCTTGGTCTTGGTTACGTCGTTCCCCCTGTGGTCGCGTGGGGCTTTGATGCCTCCTCCGTGAAACAGGGCGGCAAAGGCATTGCGGGCAGTCGCGAATTCATTGCCCTCAGCAAGCCGGGGCGCCTGACTCCCGTGGTGCCCACTTGGAGGGACCACCTGTTGATGGTTGCTCCAGTTCCGAACAGACTTCCCCCAAGTCTGCTTCCTCATGCGGCCGAGGAAAGGCTGCTGTTTGCGCGCTGGTTTCGGGAGGGATGGCGTGCCGGTCGAAACCAGGCAAACCGCGAGTTCAAGCTGCGGATGCAAAGGCTGAAGCGAGAGTATCTGGGAATGTTGAAGTATCGTGAACTCGTGTCACAGGGCGTGATCAACCAGATCGTGCTGGCCAGATCGGAATACGGAACGACCGTGGAAGGAGCGGTGCTTCGCATTGATGACCGGGCCGTCGAAATCGTGTCGGCCGCGTCGTTCGAAGTGCGCAGAAACAGATGGAGACTGCCAACCAATGGTGGCCAGTCCGTGATTGGTCGCAGGTAAATGCGAAGCACAGGGAGAAGGGTCATCGCAAGGCGTTGGCTCAAACTGATCCACTGCCTGGATTTGAGTGGTCATGTGTCTTGGTTCGGTGTTGATTCAAACTCCATCCAAAGCTGGTTGAACCGGCATGTCAATGGCAGGAATTGACCTGAATCGGCGATTCGGTGCACCAATTGCCAATGAGTATGCACCACAGTTGCTTGTCGATCGGAACCGCAATCAGATCACGCTTGAAGGCGGGCAACCGGAGAGAATCGATGCAAAGCACCTGCGATCGTTTCTCATGTCCTGCAGTCTTGCCGGAGCTTCCGACATCACGATTCAGAGCGACAGGCATCCGCGTGTCGAGATAGACGGCACACTTCATTTCCTGGCAGGAAAGGCCTGGTCGCCGTCGGAGGTGGATCTTGCGCTGACGGAACTGTATCGGGCTCCGAACGCTTCCGCCGAGATCAGGGGACGGAAGGTTCTGGACTTCGCCTATGAACTCCGAAAGGCGGACTTCACCCGCCAGCGCTTCAGGATCAACGCCACGGGGATCCACATCCAGGACGGTCATGGTGTGGAACTCTCGGTTCGAATTCTTCCGGCAAGCACACCCACGCTGGAGGATGTTGGGCTTGAGCCTCGCATTCTGTCGAACTTCTGCCCGTCAGACGGGTTGGTCCTGATTGCCGGCGCCACTGGGAGCGGCAAGTCTTCGACGCTGGCGGCCATTGCGCGACACTTCCTCGAATCGGCTGTGCCACGGAAGATCATCGATCTGCAGGCGCCGATCGAATTCACCTATGAGGATGTGGCAATGTCGGGACAGTTCTCCGCATCCATCATCGGCCAGTCTGAGGTTGGTACGCACATCGTTGATTTCGCACAGGGCGTGCGCGCTGCCTTGCGGCGCAATCCCGACATCATAATCATTGGCGAGTTGCGGGATCGCGAGACCATGAACTTGGCGCTCGAGGCTGCCTTGACGGGACACATTGTCTATGCAACCGTGCATGCCAGTTCCGTGTCGGATTGCATGGGGCGCATGCTGGCAACGATGTCATTGAACGAGCGGGACCGTCGCTCCTACGACCTTGTCAGCGTCCTGCGCTTGGTGCAGGTTCAATGTCTGGTGGACGAGCTGCATCGGAATGGACGCTTGGCTGTCAGGTCATGGCTCAGGTTCAGCCCGCGTCTTCGCCGCGAGCTCTTGGCCGTGGACCATTGTCGCTGGCCGGAGATGGTGCACACCCATCTTGCCCGATGCAGGAAACAGTTGCAGCAAGACATCCAGGGCAGATCGTTGTCCGACGCTGTCGCTGAACTCCATCAGCAGGGCAGAATAAGCTGCGAAACTGCACAATCGCTTACCGAGAGTTCGATCCTGCCTGCAACATCGTCACAATGAAGTCCGAAACGAATCATTGGAGGGCGACGCAGACGCCAACCAGGTTTTTCCTGCTCGATTCCCGGGTAACAATCTTTGTTGCGCTGTGTCTTCTTCACTTTGCTGCCTGGACCTTCATCCTGTTGATTGTTGCCGTTTTCCTTTCCATCTGGTTGACGCTTCGTGGCATTCGTCCGGGAACCGAATGGCGACACATATGGCGCCTGATGGTCGGTCGGAAGTTCACTGCGCGCGGGCGCAGGCATCAACGCTTGCCTGTCGACTTTGGCTTTGAGACCGAGCCTGCGCTCGGTCGCCCAGGCAAGCGCAGGTGGATCAGTTGATGGAGTCCTGCGAGTTAGGGCCGTGGTTGAATTCAGAGCATGGACTGTCGGATGGGCAGAGCAACAACTCGTGCTTGCCCAGGGTTCCTTTCGTTGTGAACTCAAGGCAGGATACCGATCAATGGGCTGCAGGGCCGCATTGCAGAGTCCACTGTTTCAGGCGCGTGTGCCGTTGGCCTCTTGCCGCTTCCACATCAGGTTCACTCGAGCCTCGATGTCGGCGAGAATTTCGCTGCGGCCTGCATAGTAGGGCGTCACGCTGCGTTCCTTGGCACGAATGAACTGTTTGAGATTCCTTATTTGCTGAACCGAAAGCTGTCGCCGCGGCGGGCAGCGCCGCTTCCAATTGTCGAGAACATAGTTCAACTCGCCTGCATTCAAGTTGCCGGGGCGGCAGTCGGCGTTGCGGAATTGCATGTCTCACCACGCCATTGGCGTTCGGCGCATCAAGGAGCGAAGGCAGGAAGGATGGAACAGCGCCGGAACAGAGATTCACTTGCCGGGACCGTGCCGATGGATGCGCAATGCCGCGCCTCCGGCTTGCCCTGCGCAATGCAGTCTCGGCGCGAAACCAGCGTCGAACAGGACTGCCTTGATGGCAACAGCCGGTTGAACGGCGCAGACTGCGCGCGCCATGCAATGACAGGCAGCCGGGCGCGCAGGCGTTGCAGCGCCCTTTGGAAGGTCCGTCATTCGACCCGAAATTCGAAGGCCGCAGACACCGGCGAAAGCCTTGCAGTCAGGATCGGCCTGATGGATTCATTCATTGCGTTCGGATTGGCGGCGCAGGCATTGACTGGCTAGGAACCGATCAAAAAGCTCCCAATGGCTACATGGCCGTACTGTCATCAGGATCGTGTTCGGCTGCCAGAAGCAGGGCGGCCAGCCCGTCGTAAACGTCCGGTCTCCTGTCCTCGCCCTGCCGCGCCCAAGTCCGCTCCCCCAACTCGGCAATCATGGCCATTCGACCAAGCAGGTCGCTTGGCGCCGCCGAATAGGGCAACAATCCCTCTTCGAGCGAAGAAGCATCCAGGAGTGTCCTCCCCAACGCGAGAAGTCCCTGCCTGAAAGTGTTGTCCCTGGACTGATCCAGTCCTGGCGCCCGATCCATCGGCCCACGAACCAACAGGAACTTGTTCAGCGCCAACTCCGACGTCCAATAGTTGCCGGTGTAGAACGCACGCGCCCTGACAAGCACGGATTCCATCATGAAGTAGAACTCACCCAATCCCAGCCTCTGAAGGTCGGATATCTGCACTCGGCCTTGCTGCACAAAGGCAAAGTCCGGACGATCAACCCATCTGGTGCCAAGAATGCCGCCCACAGCGGTACGCCCCGAAACCACAGGCACCCGGTGCGTTCCGAACTTCTTGTCGAGAAAATTCCATGTGCGCTGGGAATCCTCCATCGCCCCGGCTGCAGTCAGGCGGGCGTTGGCGGAAGCGGTTTCCGCAATCTGCGGTGAAACAGCCTGCATTGCCGCCATGTCCTGCCCAGCCAGAATTATCATGAAACCAAGCGACCTTGCCTGGGCCATCATCGTGTCGATGCCCTTGACCATGTAGTAGCCAGCCTCGTCGAGAATGGCGATGAACGGCGACGGCGAATTCGTCGATCGGGCATCTATGAGCATTTTCTTGGAGCCAACGGCCTCGGACCCGGCGGTGCGCCCCATCATCATCTTCAAGACTGCTACCACTATCTTGCCGCAGTTGCGCATTTCCTCGGGCGCCTTCTGCAGCGCCGGCAGAAGGACGACCAGTATTCGCCGATTCAACACAACGTCCTCGATGTCGACATCCCCAAAGGGCGTGCGAAAGATGTGCCCGAAATCGTCCGCCAATGCGCCCAGAGGCTTGGTGAGCTGCATCGCCAGAAATCCGTGCTGCTCGGCTGCCTTGCCTTCCTGCGCCCGGCCATTGAGCGCGTTGTGCAAGCTGAAGCCGGGAAGTGAATCGAAGAAGCCCTTGAGGGCCAGCCGCGACGAATTGGAGAACTCGCCGCGCAACGAGCGCAGGTACAGTTCAATCATGCCGCCCCGTGAGCGCAATTCCGACCAGGCCGCATCGGGAATGTCGCTGACGTCGGAAATCTCCTTTCCTTCCAGCAGGTCCGCCTTGACGCCGATGCCGAGCGGCAGAAAGTCTCGTATCGACTGCACGTCCAGCAGAACATCGCCGGCATCCCTCAATTCGCAGAGGGCCTTCATTGCCGTGGTCACCAACGACATGGCGCGGTGCTGCCAGAATCCCGCTCCGCCGGTCTGGCCGCCCATCAGCGATATGATCAGGTTGATGAGTTGATCGGGGGAGCCGTGCGAGAATGGATTGAGCGTGTTCGACTGAACGACGGGACCTCCAGCCGGGGAATCGATGGCGCCCTCGGCGTTGGTGAAATTGAGCAACCGATAGTCGTCCTGGCGTCCGAAACGCGTCGCCAGCGACCACACTCGCCCATGAAACTCACCCGTCCCCTTGCCATCGATGAACAGAAAGCCCGAGGACCACATCATGGATTGCGATGCAATGCCAAGTAGCAACTCGGTGTTGTGGGTCACCAAGTAGTTCTCCATCACGAACAGGCCGTTTTCGGCATCGGTTCTGATGCAAAGCGTTTCTCGTGTTCCCGTCGACGCCGGATGTTGCGAGGGCAGGCTGCCATCGTTGTGCGGAAGGTTCAATTCACGACGGCGCTTTCTTGCATTCGATTCCTGTGCAGGACTGGCCTCCAAGCTTTCGACTTCCATGACTTCGAGCCCAAGCCGAAGAGTTTCTGCATCCATTCTGGGAGCGCCCTTGATTGCCCTGTGCTGGCCGGGAAACGTGGCGCGCACAAAATGGCGCCGGCTGGCCCTGAATTCGCCGGCAATGCCGCCAAGGGACCAAATGACTTGCCGCAGACGAAAGCTGTCGATCGCTCCGAAAACCGGGATTTCAAGCGAACTGTGATTGATGCGCACGGGCTGAATCCGGTCTCGGCGCCGAAGCAAGTCCGAAAGCCATGCCAGCCGCTCGTTCGGCGATCCGTGCAAGGAAGGCAGAAAGTCGCAATTGTCGAGACCCGACGTGGCAAAGGTCCTGCCAGGCACGGCGTTCAGCATCGAGCCGCCATGCGGGCCGCTGCAAGGTTTGCAAAGTGGCACAAACAGGCGCAAGGGAGGAGCTTCCGGGCACTGTATCTTGCCGACACCGATCTGGATGGCAATGTCGGAGGCACATCTCGTTTCGGTGCCGGAGGGCGGCAGCGAGGTTCTCGAGCCTGAGCTTGCTGCGTAGTTGACCTGCCAAAGGTGATCCGCCGTGCATTCCGCCGTGCGACCATCGGCAAAGTGCATTCTGACTATCTGCCTGCGTCCCTGCGGATATGTTCCGACAACCGTGCACAGGCTTCCCGAAGCGTCCATTACGCGATCTCCGGTCCGGATGTCGGACACCAGCTGCCAGCCGGACTCGGAGAGTATCAGCGCGTCAAGGGGGAGCGCCTTGCCCGACCCAGTGGTTCCAAGAACGAATGCGTGGCGTCTGGCGTCGTCATTGGACAGCCAAAGTTCTTCGTTCGTGTCGCACTTGTTGCCAAGCAGCAGCAGACCTTCCGCCCTGCCAAAGGCCAAGCGCTCTCCCGGCTTCCTGCTTGAGAAATCCCTGCCCTTCCACCCCATCGGCAACCGGAATTTCAGAGTGTTGAACCACGTGCCATATATCAGGCATGCCGGTATGGCCATCAGCCATGCTCCGGGGATCAGGAGCGAGGCCAGCCACCCCAACAGCATGGTAGCCACCAAGCAGTCCGGATGGGACAGAATGTCCCTTGCGGCGCGCCCAATGCCGACGGGACGATCGGCATGCCCGCCTCCGTCGGGCGTGTGCTCGGAGTAACTGCTGTGTTCGGCCACTAGCCGGCATTGGTCGGTTGCCTTGCCGACCAAACGACTTTTCGATCAAGCAAGCAAGGAGCGGCCAGAGGCATTCGGCGAATCTTCATGTGGTACCAGTCACCTGTGGGTCAGTGTGGATCGCTGCCCGTCGGTCAAAACCCCGAGCTGGGCCGCGAGCATTGCGGCGTTGCGTGTTTCCTGAAGCAATCTGAGATAGCCGATGCGCGCCTGGATTGACTGTATGTCAATGAGATCCTGCATCAGCGCCCTGACTGGCTTGCCATGCCGCTCTTCGAGCGTGTCGGCGTTCGGCGCAAAATATGCCATCGTTCGAATGTCGAATGCCTGGAGATCGCTGATCACATCCGGAATGTCCGTTGAATAGTTGGCACGGCTTGCAAGCGTGCGAAACACCGCCGCATCGTGCCTGGGAACTGACAGCTGCAGCGACAGCGAGAGCGCCGACCGGGCAGCGTTCTTGCGCGTTTCCACAGCCTTTCGAACGATGGATTCCGACAGCCCGGAGGGTGTCTTCAGCTCTTCCTCCGTCAAGGCCGGAGGCGGCGCAGGATCAACAGTGTTGGCGACGAGCCGCACAATTGCGTTGGAAGCGCCGTGCAGTTCAATTGGAAGCGTCGGGTGTTCGTTCACTAGTTCCCAATCGGTCGTGACCCCGGGAATTCCGGTCGCCTCGTCGATTTCGCGACCCTCGGCATGCAGCCAGGCTGCCAGCCTCAGACCGCCCTCAGCAACTGGCGTCGCCTTGCCGCTCGACCATTGATCAAGCGTGGCGTCGATTGCGGCGACCTGCCGGGAAGGACTTGGCGAATGCAGCTGGCTGTCTGCCATGTCGACAAGCAGGCAGTAGTCGGGATTGGGATCGAATTCCCCGCTCTCGGCTCGGGCGCGGAAGTATTCGCGCATGCGCATGCTGGCCGACTGCTCCTGGCCGTCTGCAATTCTCTTGCCGGCCTCCACCTGACGATCGATATGCGTGCTGGTTTGCTGGGTCTGGGCTCTGAGGGCCTCGATGATTCTTGTCGCCGCTTCGGTAGTCTCCTTCGTTACCCAATCCTTTGTGTCTCCATGGTAGGCTTGGACAACGCCACACGGACAACCTGGAACAAACGCGTTTGACGGCGATGCTGCCAGCAATGGCAAGGAAAGACACGATGCAAGAAGTACGGCGGTTGTGTAGGCTCGGTTCATTGTGCCGCTCCCGTTCCAATCAGCGACCGACTGCCGTCATCGCTTTGACCGTGTCGCGAGGCAATTCCAATGGTCGCCATCGCGCTTGCGCTCGAGATGGCCGGTGGAGGTGTCGTCTGCTGCGACTTGGAACCGGAACGCTTGCGTATGCCGGTGATTGGGTTGATCGTGCCCGAGTCTGTTTTGGGAAGCTCCCCATGTCTGACGCCTTGGAGGCCAGTGCCGACATTGAGAAAGGAGGGCAGTCTTGCCTCGCCGGAGCGATAGCCTGTACCGCCAAGGGACTTGGTTGCCTCCTGCCATCGTCTCGCTGCCACTCGACAAATCCTCCGGGCAAGTTGACCATTGCCGTCGACAAGCTGGGCAAGCGACTGGTTGAACAGCGATCGAATGCCGCTTGTCGGGGCGAAGCTTGCAATGTCCAGCGTCATCAGGTTTTCGAGGCAGGCCAGCTGTTCGACAGGAGCTGGCGGCGCAATGGAGGCTTCGGCGCGTCGCACCGAGTTTTCGATTCCTGACCTAACGCTTGACGCAATGCGGTTGCGCGCCGCATCGCTGCAGGAATCACTTGTCATGTCGTATATCCAGTCCGCCTGGGCGGATGTCGAGTGCAACAGTAGCGAGCACACGAGGGCAAGTTGTAGTCGCGTCATTTCGGAACCTCAGCTGTTTGTTTTCGGTCACATCAAGCCGAGTCCGCGAAACCGCCAAGCTGAATTGCGGCCAAGCGCCGTCGAAATGGAAATTTCATGTGCAAATCGCCGGCGATGCCGACTGCAGCAGGAACGGGCTGGTCCTCGAAAGCCACGAACGAATGTGAGTGGTTGAGAACCGGACCCTCGATCCGCGATTGTACCGGAGAAGAGCAATGGCATCATTCGAAGTCGTGAACTTCAGCGGAAGGGGTCGAAGCTCAGGGATTTGTTCCTGAAGAGGACAAAGTCAGGGCGTTTCAAAGGATCTATCGAGAGTATCCACCGTTTGCGCAGGTCGTCGCTTGAGGAAACATTCGCCAAACGCCGTTTGGAAAGAAGGAAGTTCAGCAGGGCTTGCATTGAGAAGAGGCTGGTCGAACCATTCTCCGGTTGTGGCGCAGACGCCAAGGTTCGACCGGAAACTCTCGTTGGGGCAGTTCCTTCCCCGCAGCGGGATTGGACGAATTCTTCGACCAGGCAAATGTGTGGAGGGACTGGCTGGTGAGATGACCAGTTGACGTGCGTGCATGAAGCTCCGGTCACGGAGGGTGTTGGAAGAATGCTTCACAATGCTGCTCCGTTGTGTGACCTTGCCCAGAAGCGCCCGTTTCCAAGCGACAATTGTCCGGCTTGTGCCGGATTGGAGTCATTTGGCCGCTTTGACTTCATCAATTGTTGCGGTTCCAGCGCCATGGCCGAAAAAGTCGTCAGCCGAAGGGGCGACGGGTCTGCGGCATGGGAATGGCAGCATTTCGAAGTCCAATCATGGATTTGCGTCATGCAAGGTCTCCGGCAATTCACGGAGACACAGTTTTGTCTACTCCTTTGCAGGCATGTAGGTCTTCGACTGCCTTGCACTTGGAACTTGCCTGCATGAGGCATTTCATGCCTTGTCGGATTTTCACGGCGCCTGGCAACAAGTGTCGTTTGGAGAGGCTTTACCCGGCGAGGCGGCTGCGGCAGCGAGGTAGTGCGCAGGCTGGGGCAAAGGCATGTCAATCTACGGTGATTGTGCCCCGAGTCCGGCAGCGACTGGCCCATTCCGACAAAGGCAGAGGTTGGCAAACCCGAATTTCATCGACAATCCTTGCACCGCCCAATGGGTGGCCTCGCAAGAAGGATCCAATTGCTGCCAGGACAGCGAATTAACGTGAACAGCCCGTGGCAATGCCGAAAACTTTCAAGGCATCGTGAAAAAGCGTCGCACTCGGGCATTGAACTACCGTGCGAATTCCACTTCCATACAACGGGCGCTTCTCAATCGCCCTGCACTTCTTCTCCCTTCCCGCATACCCGATGGCTCAGTCGAAGGCATGCATCCTGCCCAAAGGTCTCGGCGGCCGACAGCGTCTCACGCACATCGTCCCAAGTCGTGGTATGGTTGAGGATACATAGCCTCAGAGAGAACCTTCCGCCTGGCATGGCCGAGGAGACGAACGCCGGGTCGTCCCAGAACAGGCGAGCCACCACCTCGCGGTTGATTTCGTCCAGGTCGCGGTCCGCGATGTCCTCGCCTGCCGGAGCGACACGGAAGCACACGATGCTCAGCGACGCGGGGCTGGTGCACTGCAGCACTGGACTTTTGTCGATGTATTGCTGTGCACGCTCGGCCAATGTCAGCCCGTTGGAGATGGCCTGTCTGAATGCAGCCATCCCGAACGTCTGTATCGACATCCAGATCTTGAGCGCGCGAGCGGACCGGCTCATTTGGAGGCCGCGATCCCAGAAGTTGGGATGACCGGCACCCCACAGCGCGTCCTGCAGGAAGTCGCGCCGGATCGCGAAAGGCGTTTCAAGCGTCGAAATGTCCCTGACCATGAGACACCCCGCCTCATAGGGCTGGAACAACCACTTGTGCGCGTCGAGCCCGACCGAGTCGGCGCGCGCGATGCCGCGCAGGATGCGTTTGCCTCGTTCGGTCACGACGGCGAATCCGCCGTATGCGGCGTCGACATGCAGCCAGATGCCCTCCGATTCGCAGAAGTCGGCCATTTCCTCAAGCGGATCAACCGCCCCGGTGGCAGTTGCTCCGGCATTGGCGCACACTGCGATAGGCTCCAGTCCGGCGGTGCGGTCCTCCTCTACCATTGAGGCCAGCACGTCCATATTGATGCGAAAGCGATTGTCACTTGGCACAATCCGCGTGTGCTCCGGGCGGATGCCGACGATCTTCGCTGCCCGTTGTTGTGCGCTGTGGCTCTGATCACTCATGTAGACGCTGGAGCGCTCCGGGTTTCCGGCGGACTCCCTCGCGGCCACGAACGCATTCAGGCTCGCGGCGGAGCCACCGCTCGTCAGCAGACCTCCTGCCGTGTCCGGGAAGCCGAGCCATTTGCAAAACCAGTCGATGACCACGCATTCGAGCTGGCTGGTGCCGCTTGCGACAAGCCAGTTGCAGGAGTTGACGTTGTAACCCGCGGCGAGGAAGTCCGCTATGACGCCCGGCCAGGTCGCGGAGGACGGCACGAAGCCGAAGCAACGTGGGTGGTCGAGGCGAAGCGCCAGTGGGAGGATGTCCGTCAAGGCCTGCTCCAGAATCTCCTCGGGCGCCCGCCCGGTTTCCGGCGGATCCTGCATGAGCTTCTTGTCAAGCTCGTCGCGAAACTCGCCGTCCCATGCCTCCATCTGGCCCAACTCTCCGCTCCGCTGCACGAGAGCCTCAGCTGCCCTGGTGGCCAGCGCAAGCATGGCTTGCGCGGACATCTGGAGACCGTTCGAAGGCACAGGATCAGACGTGCCACGCAGTTCGTTCTCCGCAATAGTGTCCCTTGCCTTTCGACGCATTCTACTCTGCTCCTGGAAATAATGTGCCAACCGAAGGTGGTCGGTCTTGTCTGCAACTATGTTACAAGCGTACTCCGTGGAATCCAACCTGCGATGGAACGGGCGAGCGACATTGTGTTTGCCCCGAATTCTCTATGGGCGGCAGGATCTTTTGTCAGGAGGGATTCCCATTCTCCGAAGGGCATCATTCGATGGAAGGGGGTAACCAGCAAGGGAGGACCTTCTCATAAACGAGGTGTTCATCATGGCCCTGTTTCACTGCTTGCCTTCCAGCAACTTCAAGCGTCTCAGGGATCTTGGCGACGAAGGCGTCCATCGAGTTCTTTCGGCGACCTGCCATCCCACGCCGCTTCGTCTGCCTCATGCCACGGCAGTTCATGCCCTGCCTCGTGCCTCAGCATTGCCTGTCCGGCGAGCGTCATGGCTTCTACATCGTTGACAGCTCCAGATTGTCGACATGCCATCATCTTCGTGCACGAGGACCTCGCATGTCCTTCGACAAGCGCGTGGTCGGTTACTGCTACACCGCCACGGGCCACTGCCTTGGACTCAAGCTGTAGCTGGCGAGAGACAACAGGAAAGTTCATGGCCACGGGCATCACACCCGGGGAAACCGACAATCGCCCCAGGTCTAGGCTCTGAAGCGAGGCTTCGAAGACAGGAGCAGGATCTACGCCGCCAATGGTTGCAGCTCCAAGAAGATGGAATCTTCACAATGCTGCTGCAGTGTAGCTTTGCCGAAAGAAGCCGGAAACGGAAGCCGCCCGTCTCTCGCAGGCGGTTCGCGCCAATCACAACCACGCGAGGCTGCCGTGTACACCCGGAAGCGGTTGCGGGAGGAAGTGACGAATTGCCGTCTCGGGAAGGCTTGGCGCTGGCAAGTTGGACAGGAGAATGTGAGGCAGTGCGGGGATGAAGTGGACTGGCTGTGGACATCATTGACGTCCTTGCCGGAACTTGCAGCAGAATTGACATTGCTGCCGGCAGCACGAATGTCAGGCAGTTCCTGGCGCGCCTGTCTTTTCTCGCTGCCACACCCTGAACTTCTCGCCTTTGTCGACGCAGCGCTTCACCAGCAGGCGGCGTACAGTTCAATCCTGGCTCAAATCCAGTGGCGCCACCCAGTTTGCCATGGCGGGATTCGCGTCAACCCTGTCAGTCTCGGAAGCACAGCCCGGCTTCAAATTCGAAAAGATGCCGTCCTCAACCAAACTGCCATCGAATTGGTTCGAAAGCTGACATGGCTGCTGGAGAGGAACAAGCCCCTTGGCAACACCGCGGGTTCCAACTGCCCCGGCCGGCGGCTGCCAAAGTTCCGCGATGCAGGATTGAACCGGAGGATCCGAATTTCCAAACGACCGTGTCTACGATGAAAGGGTTCGTGCGACACACTCCTGCCACCGCGTGTAGGCGGCGCTGCGTTGGCTGTCGGACATCTTGGGCGTAAACCGCCTCTCAAGCCGCCACATGCCTGAGATGTCCTCAAGCGACGCCACAATCCCACACTGGAGGGCTGCCAGATAGGCCGCGCCCAAAGCCGTGGTCTCGGTGAATTCCGGCCGGTCGACAGGCGCATTGAGCTGGTCCGAAATCGCCTGCACGACCCAGTTGTTGGCGGCCATGCCCCCGTCGACCCTAATCACGGTCTGGGGCAGGTCGGAAAAGTCGGCTCTCATCGCCTCGACCAGATCTCGGGACTGCATGGCCACGCTTTCCAGAGCAGCGCGAACAAATTCAGCCGGACCGCTGTTGCGCGTCAGGCCGAACATCGCTCCCCGACACTCGGAATCCCAATAGGGCGCTCCGAGCCCCGTGAAAGCGGGCACAAGGCACAGCCCCTGTCGAGAATCCGCCGTCTCGACGAGACTCTCGGTGTCGGAAGCGGCTTTTATTATGCCGAGACCATCCCGAAGCCACTGCACGGCGGCCCCAGCCACGAAGATCGAGCCTTCCAGTGCATAGGTGGGCTGACCGTCCAGCTTGTAGGCCAGGGTGGTCAGCAGGCGGTTCTTCGACACAACCCGTTCGCCGCCAGTGTTGAGCAGTGCAAAGCACCCTGTGCCATAGGTGGACTTGACCATGCCGCTGTCGAAGCAAGCCTGTCCAACGGTGGCCGCCTGCTGGTCGCCGGCAACCCCGCAAATGGGAGCGCCTATGCCACACGCCTCCCTCGTCGCCGTGCCGAAATTCGACGCGCAATCAAGCACTTCGGGAAGCATGCTCTCCGGGATTTCAAAAATTCTCAGCAGTTCGCGGTCCCACTCGCAGGATTCGATGTTGAACAGCATCGTTCGACTGGCGTTGGTGGCATCGGTGACGTGGCGGCTGCCGCCGGTCAAGTGCCAAATCAGGTAGGTGTCGACCGTTCCGAACAGGAGATCTCCTCGTTCGGCTCGCCGTCTCGCTCCACCGACATTGTTCAACATCCACGCAATCTTCGTGGCGGAAAAGTAGGGATCAAGCAGCAAGCCAGTCCTTTCGACTATTTCATCCTCCAGTCCGGCCTGCTTCAGTTCCGCGCACAGGGGAGCAGTTCGGCGATCCTGCCAAACGATGGCGGGATAGATTGGTTGGCCGCTTCGTCTGTCCCACACCAGCGTGGTCTCCCGCTGGTTGGTTATGCCAATGGCGTCGATTGGCTTGCCCTGCGTGCATTCGGTCACGAGCTTGAGCGTGTTCAGAGTTGTCTTGAGGAGGTGGGCGGGGTTGTGCTCGACCCAGCCTGAATTCGGATACGACTGCTCAAACTCCTGCTGGGAACTCACGATTGGCGTGAACTGGCTGTCGAACAAGATCGATCGTGTTGAAGTTGTGCCCTGGTCGATGGCTGCTACAAACGACATGACTGCCCCTCACATGCGAAACTGAAAGTCTGGAATCTCTGCCAGTCAATATACTTCGACGGCGAACCGACAAGCACGGAGTGGTCTTCTGAATCGCGCCAACGGCATTGGGGATTGCCGGAGATTGACCATGAATTGTGGTTTCGGCGCTTGCCGGGGGCAGTTGCCGATCATTGATCCTGGGTTTTCCTGATGTCTCCAGCCCGCCAAGTGCGTCGTGTTGTCGGGACGGCCGCAGAATCCTGCGCTTGATGCCTCTTTGGCAGCACAGTTCTGCCCGGTGGCCGGAATTCCAAGTGCATGCCATGCTCTTGGCCAGTTCATTCCAATGGTCCAGGTTGTCCTGATTGGTCGCGCATGCGAGTTGGTTGCCTGCAACAAGGTTTGAACATAAGCGTTGGCCGCAGGTGATCATGGTTAGGTAGGAGTTTTCGACATGAAAACACGAGCTGCAGTCGCAACCGAAGCTGGCAAGCCACTGGAAATCATGGATGTCAACCTCGACGATCCCAAACCGGGAGAGGTCTTGGTGCAAATCAAGGCCACTGGCATTTGCCACACGGACGAATTCACGTTGTCGGGAGCTGATCCGGAAGGACTCTTTCCTTCGATTCTGGGGCATGAGGGCGCTGGAGTTGTCGTTGACACCGGCGCTGGAGTTACATCCGTTTCCAAGGGCGATCACGTCATTCCGCTGTATACACCGGAGTGTCGGGAGTGCCCGTCCTGCCTTTCTCAGAAGACAAATCTGTGTCATTCCATTCGGGCAACGCAGGGGCAGGGGGTCATGCCCGACGGCACGTCCCGATTTTCAACTCTCGATGGCGATCCGATTCTTCACTACATGGGCTGTTCGACCTTTTCGCAGTACACGGTGCTGCCTGAAATCGCTGTGGCCAAGGTGCGTGAGGACGCGCCGTTTGACAAGATCTGCTACATTGGCTGTGGCGTAACGACCGGACTGGGTGCGGTCATGAACACGGCTGGCGTCGAGCCAGGCGCATCGGCAATCGTGTTCGGACTGGGAGGCATTGGCCTCAACGTAATTCAGGGTTTGCGGCTGGTAGGTGCAGACATGATTGTCGGGGTCGACGTCAATCCCGGCAAGAAGGAGTGGGGCGAGCGATTTGGAATGACGCACTTCGTCAATCCCACCGAGGTGGAGGGCGACCTTGTGCCATACCTGGCAAGCCTGACCCAGACCCCATCCGATCCGTTTGGAGGCGCCGACTACACCTTCGATTGCACGGGCAATGTGGAGGTCATGCGCGCGGCGCTTGAGACCTCTCACCGGGGGTGGGGCGTTTCCGTCATCATCGGCGTGGCTCCGGCCGGGGCCGAGATTGCCACGAGACCGTTTCAACTTGTAACCGGAAGGGTTTGGAAAGGGACAGCATTCGGTGGCGCGAGAGGCAGAACAGATGTTCCAAGGATTGTGGATTGGTACATGGACGGAAAGATCGAGATTGATCCCATGATCACGCATTCGCTTGATCTGACGGACATCAATGACGGCTTTGATCTCATGCATGCCGGGAAGTCGATCCGTTCGGTCGTCGTCTATTAGGCGCACCGAACGAAGGCTCCTTCGTCGGTTCGGCTTGCGAGCAGATCTGCATCGGTAGCTGCCAGCGGCGGCACGCAGAGCGTTGCCTAGGAATGCGGACTTTGAGGGAACTCACGACTATGGGACCAAAGCTCTTCGTTCCTTGGACCTGACTTCGGAGCGCCCCTTGGTTCTGGCGAATCCATCATGCTTCGCTTGTCTGGTGTTGTTTGCCTGGTTGTTTCTTCCCTGTGGAGAAAAGTTGCGAATTGAATTGACGGCGATCGGGAACAGCGCATAGACGGACAGATTGGCCACCGCATCCGTCATGCAGCCTTCGACCAGCTGCAGGCGCTCGTCCACCTAGCAATGCTGACGACGCTCGCCGCGCTGCCGACAGCAGCCGCGCCTGTAGGTGATCTTGCCCAGCGTCCTCGTCACCGTCTTCGGCGCCGAGGACGCACGATGCCACACCTTGCCGCCGATCTCGATCGACTGCTCCCCATCGTCCATGTAGTCGGCGGCCAGACCAAGCGCCTCGCGGCCGGCCTCCATCAAGCAGTCTCGAAAGCACGTCTCGACCGTCGAGAAGTCGCCGCCATCCTTCAGGAGCCGCCGCAGCCTGACGGCACAGCTCTCCATGACCGGCCAGCATCTCCGCCGGGGCTCTTGGCCAAATGGTCTCGAAGTTCCTTGCCTAAGGCGTTCGAAATGTGACAAACATCGGCCATCGGGAGCGTTCCTTCTGTAAGGGGAAAAGGCCGGAATCGACAAGATCCGGCACTGTGGGCCGCTCCCGACACTACCGCAAAATCCCCGTTTCACGACAGTCTCTTGGCAAACTCCTGACAAGTTGCTGTCAGAGGCCCGAAGGCTGTCCTCTGCAGGACCGAATCTTGCCGTTGAACTCTGATTGATGTACCCCTTTTGTGGCGAAAGAGCGCTTGAAACATGCACAGCACAAATGTATGATCCCCCAAACCCATTCTTCCCGTTGCAGCGTTTGAACAAGTGGGCACAAGCGCATATTGCCTTTACAGGAACTGGCTTGCGTCAATGCCGTTGTGGGACTTGATCATGATCATGCTGGGTTCCCGCAGGAGCGGGGTCTTCGTGATGCTGGGCGACAGGTTGAAGGCGAGGAACGAACTGCCCCTGCGCGGGCGTTGCGACGGCGCATTGAAATGGTCGGGAGGTCGCTGATGCCGGCGGAAGCGGAAAGCACTGTGGAAGTCTCTCGCAAGGCGGCCGCGCTTGCGGGACAGCTTCTGGGCGATGGCTTGAACGAAGCGACTGTCCGCAACCGGCTCTGCCGTCTTCTTGATGTTCTTGACTGCAACGAATACAGCCTGGAACATCCGGTGGATGGCGGTCGCGCCGACATCTATCTGCCGCGTCAGCGCACCATCGTCGAGACCAAGGCGCTCGGCGGCGCAGACGCGTCGGCCGTGACGAGTGCGGGCGGCCGGGAGTCGCCGTTCGAGCAGCTCGACCGGTACATGCGGGCGGAGATTGGCGGCGGCAGTTCTTTGCGGCAGGGTGATGCGAGCGACCGTCCGTGGGTTGGCATACTGACCGACGGGAAGGTTTGGCACAGCTGGTCCTATGCGCACCGCGACAACCCTTCGGCCCAGGAGGAGACGGTTGGCTTCAAGCCGACGAGCGGCCGGGAGCTGGTTGAATGGCTGGTCCGGACCTTGGCGGGCGAGCCTGTCGGCAAGCCGTGGATACCACGGAATCCAGTCGAACTGTTTCGCGACAATGCCTATGAACTTCGAGAAATCCATGACGGATTGACGGGCCGTCAGGCGAGGGAGGCGGCAACCAAGCTGGCCTGGTGGCGCGACATGCTGCGCGGTTCCGGCATGGAGCCGCAAACCGATGCCGCTCGTCACCGCCTGTTCTGTGCCCATTCCTTTCTGATAGCCTTGGCTTGCGGCGTTGTCTGGACGATGGAGCGTCCGAGGGACGACGCTGACGCGGCATCCCTCTTGGGCGACGGCATCGTGTCCTGGATCGTGCAGACGACTGTCGGCCGCAGGTGGGCGGAAGGATTGCTTGAGAGGATCTGCGGCTACGAGTGGCGGCAGCGGCGCGGCGACGTGCTGCGCCCGCTCTACGAGGCATTCGTCGCCAAGGTTGATCGGCGCGACTTCGGCGAAGTCTACACGCCCGACTGGC
>MKWU01003386.1_pt1 | contig 21226 bp, 29 predicted proteins | sample 809101 | NCBI WGS metagenome assembly MKWU01 (sample SAMN05860141, study PRJNA318959) | sponge metagenome | host: Aplysina aerophoba | place: Slovenia: Piran, Adriatic Sea, Gulf of Piran | collected 2013-05-07 | reverse complement strand
GCAGTCTCTGGCCGACATCGAAGCGCTGCTGCCGACCCGGCTCACCGCCGCCGACCTGATCTGACCTCCGCTCCGAGGAGTCCTTCTCCTCGCCTGTCAATGACGCCGTTCACGGGGCGCTTACGTTGTCGGACTATGTCCGGAACCGGCAGAACATGCCAGACAGGCGCGGGATGCAGAAAAAGATGGGGCTTATAAATGTTACTTGACAGTGTCCGTGCTACGGGCATGGCGCAAACTGAAAAGGGGGAAGCTATGGAAATCTTGGAGGCCATCTACGCATGGCTGTGCGACCAACTGGTGGGCCATTGGCTCATTTACGTCATCAATCTGGGAGCCGTCGCGGTGATCGGCCTTTTGTTTGGGAAGCGGCGATTCGACAGACTGGATCAGCGATTCAACAGACAGGATCGAACGTTGGAGGCGGTATTGGCCAATTCATCGGGCAAAACCGAAACCGACAGAGCGTCGAATTTGGCCCAACGCATCGATAATTCCGAGTGGGATTGGACGCGCTTCAAGAGATCCGACAAAGCGCAGGAGATTCTCGCCGAAATGCGAGAGCAACAGGAACGCGATGGAGGGCCGAGGCTGCCATGAAGCCGGTCTGTCAAGTAACATTTGTAAGCCCCAAAAAAATCCACTATCGCATCCCCGCCTTCGCCCGCGCACACGCGTCGCCATTCGGCAACCGTCTCAGCGAGGACAAAATCACCCGGCAGCAGGTCGAGGGTCCGCTCGAGTCCCGCGTCATCACCCGCCCCCAGTCTCCGGCGTCCCGGCGCAGGGGATGGCTCGGCTCGTAACCGGGGAGCATCAAAATCCGTGGGGTCAAACGGCGAAACCGTCCGCTGTCTGAAAGCCGAACAGGCATTCGGGGTCCGCGTTTGGACGTTCGACCGTCGATGTCGGCTACTTTGACCCCACGGATTTTGATGCTCCCCCGTGTGGCCCGTTCGCACTCCACCGGCGGTGGGGTTGCCCCGGTGGCCAACCGGGGCATTGTCGTGCGTGATTGCTGGGTGGAGGAATCTGTCAGCGGCCCGATCGGCCCGTGATCAGAGGTCGACGTCGCCCTCGATGGGCTCATCGAGATCGATGTCCAGCTTGGCATCTTCCAGCATCCTCTGCGCCACGTCGTCGGGGATTTCGACGAGCCCTCGCCCGGCGTCGTGCTCGTGGTCGAGCAGGCTGAGGAACGGCCCGTGGGCGGGTTCGTCATCTTCGTTCATGTGTGAGCTCCGTTCCGAAATGCGGATTCTGGAACGGGCCTGACCGGGCCCAGCCAGGCACCGTCGTGTGTGGACTATCTGTACCAACTTGGCGGTTTCCGACCTGCCACTGGGCTGTTGGTGTAGCGTTGGATCGGCCCCAGTCGGGCTTCGATCACCTTTTTGGCCTCGGTTGGTGTGCTAGCCTGAACTTCCACGAGCTGCGGCGTACTCGTTCCCTTGACCACGGCTTTGGCGTAGTAAGTGTGTGGCATTGCTTGTCTCCTTATTTTCGGGATTCTGGAACGCGAGGCTAGCAGGGCGCGCTGCGTGGTGGCGTAGATGCCGCGTTGCCGGGTCCGGGACTGCGCTAGTCGTAGTCCCGGGCAATCATTACGAAGTTCTCCCCGAAGCCGATAATCAACGGCTTATCTGGATTCTGAGTAAATCCAGCATCCGATACAGCTTGCTCAAAGCCGCCTTTGAGGGCGGTGCGTCCTGCCAGCGTCTTGAATTCGCTGCGTAGCATTCGAAATCCAGCTCGTCTTTTCAGTTTCTTCATGCCACGTATACGCAGCTTTTTTACCACTTCATCAGCTGTAAGCATGGTGGCCCTCCTGTGGGGCTGGGACGATCCAAGCCAGTATTCGGGGTAGCTGATGTCATCGTCAATTGGGGAGGCTGAGCCAGTACGTGAATAGTGCCTCACACGCGGGGTCGTAACCGGTCCCCTCCGAAACGCCCGGCGTGCTTCGACGCCGTTCCCCGGCGCGAATCGCAAAGCAGGCCACGAGAGCGCGGCATGACTGGCCGATGAATCACCGATTTCGACCGGGTCCAGCCACTCCGCCGGCATTGCGCGGGCGTCATCTCGAGGGGTTACAGCTCTGCGCTGCGCCGCTACCCTGAGAAGCCGGTCACAGAGGTCCGAATCAGGGACCGCCCTGCCCGTTCATGATCGAACCCATCGCACGCGTCAGAATCGAGCTCCGGGAGATCGAGCCGACGCTCTGGCGACGCGTCGACGTCCCGCTCACCTCCACCTTGCTGGTCCTGCACGACATCATCCAGGTCACCGTCGGCTGGACCGACTCGCATCTGTTCGAGTTCGTGGTCGACGATCGCGTCTACAGCGAGCCCCTTCCTGACGACGAACTCTTCGAGCGCAAGGTCTACAACGCGGCGGGGATCCGCTTGAGAACCCTCATCGGTCGAGGCGTCGAGCGGCTCCTCTACGTCTACGACTTCGGCGACGACTGGCGCCACGATGTCATCATCGAGGACGTTCGCGACGGAGCGCCCGACATCGACTATCCGGCGTTCGTCGCCGGCGAACGGCGCTGCCCGCCCGAGGATGTCGGAGGCGCCCCCGGCTTCATGCAGTTCCTCGAGGCGGCCCTCAACCCGTTCCACGACGAGCACGAAGAGGTGCTGACCTGGTATGGGAAACCCTTCGACCCCAACGATATCGACGAGCGCTACGTGCGCATGGCGCTCACCACCATCGCCAACCGCCGGCGGGGCGCCCTGATGCGTCATCGCGCGAGCGCGCGATGACTCCGCAAGTGAGCCGTTGAACCTTGTGCATGCGCATGGCCCGGGCCTACGACGAAGAGGATCACCCGCTCTCCGAGCGTGGCATCGAGCAGCAGAATGAGATGCTCCTGTGTCGCTACCGCGAGTTCCGCCGCGGCGCCGATGCGGTGGCGGCGGCTTGGCGGGCGCACCCGGAGGTGATCGCGGTCTCCCTGATCGGCTCCGTGGCGCGAGCTCCGTGGCGCGAGCTCCGTGGAAGGAAGTGCCCCGCTTCGGGCCGTACCGCCGCATGCCCGCGTTCTTCGACGACGTCGGCTGGGCGCGCTTTCGCAACCATGCCCCCGAGTACATCAAGGACGAGACGCTCTCGCCCCACGACGAGGCACCGTGCACCATCCTGTCGATGAACGCGAAGATGGGGAGCTTCCCCGACGAGATCGCCAAACGCTGCCTCCTCATCTACAGCGCCGCCTCCCTGCCGAGCGACGACGAGAGCAGCCGCATCGTGATGTCGAACCAGCTCTCCTCCATCGAGCCCACCACGCACCTGTACCGGCGCACTGAAGGTGAACCTCGAAATGCCGAATGCACCGAACGATCCCCCTTGACGGACTGAACCCATGAGAAGTGCTGTGGAAGGTGGTGCGCGCCTGAGCCCGGCGCGCGCCCCCCGCGAGGGCGGCGGCGCTCCACGCGCCAGCCCGCAGCCCGGTCCGGACCCGCCGTCGTTGGCGGGCTCGGTCCGCGTCGCCTCGACCCCGAGCTCGAACGACGCCGGCCCGCCCGGGACCAGCCCCAGCTTCCAGCCGAGCCGGTACTCGCGCGCGGCGCCGGAGAGCGACGATTGAGCCGGTTGAGAGGACGCAGGCTTTCGGCGGAGATCGGGGGCCGATCCGCTCGCATTAGGTTAGGTTTGGGGGTGGGTGCCCCCCGAAGAGCTTGCATAGAAGCTCTCCGGGATGCTTTGTCTCGTGGTGACGACCAAATCGCCTGAGACGGCTCCCAATGTCGCACAGACTCTTCCTCGACTCCATCTTTTCCAATGCCTGTGTGTGGGCCGTTCTCAAGCAGGTCGACGAAGTCGAGGCGGCGCGGTTCTGCACAGCGCGACCTACTCGCGCAAACCCCGCGGTCTGGCGCCTGAGCTTCGAGAGGACGCCCGGCGCTTTGGCGTTTGCTGCGCCAATTGCCGGCGACGAGTGACGCCGCCGTCTGTGCGCTTCTTCGGGCGGCGTTTCCGCGTCGCTCCACTGTTGGTGATGGTGAGCGTGTAGGTGGCTTCGTGAAAGAATCGGGTATGGGAACCTTTCCGGACGTGCTGAGGCCTAGGTCTGAGCCGGTTCGCCGACGAGAGACGCCCTGAGAACACCGCGCAACTCAACGCGGTGGTTGGTCATTTCGCCTGCCGTAACGTAACGTTCCGGTGCACCCTGCCCCGAGGCACAGCGTCCGTGCATCTCCGACGCAAGCCTCGTCGGCCACTGCGGTCTACCTTGAGGCGCATCGAGCACCGGAATTGTTTGCAGGGGGGAGCGAACTCCAACGTCCGAGCGTTACGCGCCGGCATTGGAGCATGTGAGTTCGTCTGCGAGGGCGGCCGCCACCTTCTTGACGGTCTCGGCGCGGGCGTATCCGCCGACATCGTTCGGACGCGGTCGGGAAAGATCGCTCCAAGCGGCCCGCCCGCGCGCCTTTCTCCACGATGCCCGCCGGGCCGAACCGGCGTCGGACGCGAGGCTCTCGTTCACGGTCGCCTCGATCGAAACCGGCTCCACCGCTGCGTGGCCGCGCGCCAGCATGGCTCGGACGGTGGCAACCGCCCGGGCCGCGAGCAGGCCCACCACGTCTTCGCGGAGCTGCAGCACATCCTGTCCCCGGAACCAGCGAAGCGCCTTCCGGCTACCGGCTACCGTTGCGCCGGCAGCCCCTCCGAGGACTGCGGCTCCGCCCAGAGACAGGCCCCCTACGGCGATGTCGACCGTCGCACCCACCCCGGCCCCCGCCGCCGCGGCCGTCACGATCCTGGCGTGCTGCAGCAGGTTGGCGCGGCTGAGGAAATCGACGCCACCGAGGGCCTTCTCAACGTCGAGCTTCACCGCCTGTGCCTCGCCCCCGAAGAAGCCCAATGCCGCTGCAATTTGGTCCCGGGTGCCGATTTCACGCTCCCGCAGTTCGCGGAGGAACCAGGCGGTTGCCGCCTCGACAGCCACCTCGCGTTCGGTCCGGTTCCTCTTCTTCGGCTCGGTCACCACCACGGCAGCCGCGGCGGCAACCAGGAACTCCGCCGCGACGTTGGTTACCACGAGAATATTCTGTCGGCGCTCGCGTTCGCGTAGCGCATTCCAGCGTTGAATGGCGTCGTCCAGGTCAGGGACGGAGGCCTTCACGATATCCAGGGCATTCACCGCTTTCAGCAACCGCTGCTCCCCCGCGTCGTCGTACACGACGGCATCGAACTCGACGGTGGTGTGCACACTCTCGTCGGCACATACGCTCCGCCAGCGGTTGGAGAGCGCGTCGGGTCGCGCGCTGTAGTTCAAGACCGGGATGACCGGCCGAGCGGTCGCGGCGAGCACGAACAGCTCGTCCCGATGCTTCGGCTTCGGCTCATTGTGGGCGTCGATGACGTACAGGAGGACATCGGCGTCGAGCGCGGCCCGCACCGACGCAGCTTCCTGTCCCAGGTCATCGTCGTCCGCGGCCGCCGGCGAAGCGAGGAAGCGGTCGAGCGGCGTGCGCCAATCGTCGCGGGGTTCGATACAGGTCGACTCGATCGCATCGCGCAGCCGCTCCGCCATCTCGAGCCCGGGGGTATCGAGCAGGACTGCGATGACGCCGTCGCCGTCGACCACCTCGCCCACCTCTACGGCGCGAGTGGTTCCCGATGTGGCGCTGACCTCACCGAAGTCGCGGCGTCGCAGCAGCGTCTGAAGCAGCGACGTCTTCCCGGTGTTGGCGTGTCCGACGACGGCGAGCCGAAGGGGTGACCTACTCACAGGCCCCCTTGGCCGCAGCCGCCGCGCTCCGCCGTCGTCGTCGAGTACCGGCATGGCGTCACCCGGTATGAGCGCATCGAAAGGACGCGCCGTCCGTGCCTCGTTGTCGCCCTGTGCCCATCACGACACCGCGCCCCGCCGCGGCGGCGAAGACCGCTTCGTTCGGTCGCTGCGGTACAACCGACGGCGAATTCGCTGCGGCTTCTGCCTGCGCAGAATCTGACCTGTCATCGCCGCGTGGGTCTGGAGCCGGATTCAGTTGCCGGCTCGCGCCCGCCGTCAGGGGTCTCCCCATGTCCAACGGCCCGCGCCAAGTCGCGCCGGCTCGCGTCGGTCAGCTCCGCGAGGTCGCATTCGAACGGTGTGACGCCGGTCCGGCTCGCGGCCGTGCTCCACTCGTCTCGGCGGCTCTTCTGCGTGCTATCAGGTTCGGTGTGAAGTCTATAGCCGCCGTCGAGGACCAGCAGCGGTGCGGCAGCCGAAGCACTGGCCAGCGTCCAGAGCTTGTCCTGGACTCCGCGGTCCGGCGACATGGGCAACCAGCTGACCACGACGACCCGGGTCCGGCCGGCGCAAAGGATCCCTCGGACGCGCTCTAGGTCGGCGGCCGCGTCAGCGTCACCGAGATCGACGAGCTGGTCGAGCGGCGCAGGCAGGGCGACCGCCGCCCCGGGCCGCTCGAGCCGGACGACGTGCGTGCATACCCCACCACCCTCCGGCGGGGACCGCAACGGCGCGGAAGCTGGCGCGCTTCGACATCTCGTAGCGGTTGCCGCGGGCCACGGGACCGGGATGTCGGCCGGCTGCCAGTGGGTCATCTTTCGGTATGCGTACACGTAGATGAGCAGCGCCAAGAGCGCCATTGGGAGCAGCAGGTAGACGCCAACGCCCGCGGTGAGTATGAGGAGCCACGACCGGCGCACCGCGAGCGCCTCCGGGTTGTCGGCAGGGGCGACCGGCGCCGGAGCGACCGGCGCCAGCCCGTCGCTCCCGATCCACCCCAGCACCACCGCGGGAAATTCGACCGCTGTCCGGACGAACTCGACCACACCGCGAGTGAGGTCCAACCACACCCAGGAACTTTCCCAGGTCCAACCGAAGTCGAAGCCAAGCGCAACATGGTTGGTGACAATCCACATCGTCGCCACCGCGCCGCTGGCGTAGGCGGTCCAGAAGACGCCGCTCCCCGCCGCGGATAGCGGGCGACCGGCATCCGTGTCCGCCAGCATCTTGTAGGTCTCTGTTGCGGTCACTTCGGTCAGGTTCTGGGGTGCCGCGCTCCGCGGCAGCAACTTTGAGGTGAGCCAGTGTTGCTGCCGCCGTATCTGGTCCAAGCATTCGAGCAGTAACGGGCCGTGCCACTGGAGCAGCGCCATCGCAATCCCCCGAACGGCAAGGCACAGCCACGGACTGGCGACAATCATCGTCAACGTCCAATCGGCGTGCACCTGTCCGTCGGCGGGACGGAGTTGCACGGACATCGCCAGCCAGCCGAAGAACGCACCCAGCGCAACGACTATGCCCAGACCCCGCCAGGCGCAGGAGTCCACCAGTCGCCGGGCCTGCGAGATTGTCGCTTCGTCCCCGGCCCGACCGACGTTCGCCGCCGCCGCGTGCGCCACGCGGTCGCGCCAATTCCGGACATCGGACATTCCAGGGACGCCGAGTCGGGTCACTGGACCGGTCGAAGAGTCGCCGTGGCTGAACAGTTGCCCGCACGGCGGGAATCTGCAGACACTGCGATGTGTCGAGGGGGTTCCCAGCTCGCGGCTGTTTCTGCCTTGCGACTCGCTGCGGGTGAGCTGGACGACGATGCGATTTGGTGGACGTCCGCACGTCGCAACAGCACTCCCAGGCGTTGAATGGTTCGCACTTTCGGCCACACGCAAACCGTCACCCGACAAGAGCTCCGAGGAAGAACCCCAGGCTCACGCACCATCGACCGGTCAGCATCGGCACGTTGAACAGGCATCCGACCGCCGGGACGGCAGCGGCGATCGTGACAACGATGACAATCCAGCGCATGCCCGTCCACCTCCCAGCGACTGGTAATGCGTCCCGCACGCTTTCCCCGGTGCCGTTCGCAGTTCGGCGGGCCGAATTCTCACCGCCGACGAGCAGAAGCCTGCGACTCCGTTGCCCGACTCCGGAGCCAAACCCGCGCGATTGTTCGAAACGCCCCGAAGATCGTTGCACGCCGTGAACCTGAGCACCAACGGCTTTCGGCAACATGCACCGGCGCTGCCTCGAGCGCTAACGACCGGTTGGCCCTCGCGGGCGGAAGCGTAGCCGCGAGCAGTCATCGACCATCCCTCGGGCGCCACAACTTCCCGTGCCGCTCAATGGCGACGCGCCGGCCGAGTTCGTGCAGATATCGACCGATGATGTTCCGCGACTGATTCGTCAGGTCGGCAATCTGCGCCACGGTCACGTGGTTCGTCGTTTGTGCGATCTGCAGAAATGCGGCGTACGTGCGTTTCAGGCCCTTGTTGACGGTCATGATGCGTCGTCCTCGAATCGGTTCGTGAAGCGCGATTGGCGTTCACGCGGATCCCTTGTCCAATCAGCAATGCCTCCGCGTCACCAACCGTAACGATCCCGGTGGTACGCGCTCCACGCTGCCGCCTCCGCGCAGTGCTCGCGCACCGCGCTGGCGAGGGCCGATTGGGGAATCGTCGCATAGGTGCTGTCGGGATCGAGGAGCGTCTCACGCACGATATCCGAGACGGTTCGGTTCGGGAAAGCCGTCGCGAACCAGAGCGAAGTGACCCGCTCCCGGTAGGCCCGGTTCCCCTCCGGCACGACGACGAGGACCTTCGCCTCCGATACGCCGAGCTCACGAGCCCGGACCATCCGGTCGGCCAGCAAGCGAAGCCGCATGATTTGGTAGAAGGGCTCGAAGAGCCAGGCGTCCAGGGGAGCCTTGTCGTTGAAACTAGGTGATTCGGTGTAGAGGTGCGCGTACCTGTGCCGCCGGGTCTCACCCTTGCTCCCTTCGCTCAAGTCCCTGGGCGAGTACTCCTCGACGTACTTCCATTCCATCAGATAGGCCCGCCGCCCGGCACGGGTCCGGGCAATCATGAAGGCGTCGACGCTTGTCGAATTCGCGCCCCGGGTCTTCACCGCCGGGCCTTCGAGCGCGTGCCCCAGTCCGATCCACTCGAATTCAATCGGCGAGTGGGAATCCCCGTCCTCGATCGGCACGACGCCCATAACGTCATCGTCCACGGCCCGCAGCAGCGCGGACAGCGCTTCGGGCACCTCGGTCAAGGGCAGCAGGAAATTCACGCATGCGACCTGCGAACTGGCCATGTTGCGGGTTGGACGCTTCCCGGCGGAATTGTCACCGTTCCGTGCGTCCTGCCACCACCGGATGTTGCGGATCTCAAAGAACCGGCGCGCGCCGTTGTCGCCTCGCAAGGTCGGAAAGAGATTCCCGTCCTCGTAGCCGGAGGCAAGCAGATGACCATGTCGACGTCCGACCGGGAAGACCGGCAGCGACGATTGCTCGCGGAACCGCGCCTGGCGCTCGCGGGCACGCTTTCCGAAACTCATGGGCCCCGTGCCTTCGGTGTCAGTCATCGTGCGGGTGCTCCGTCGAGGCGCCAATCACCCGAGGCCGGGACGTGGCCCGGCGCGTGTTCAGCCGCAACACCAGGACCGCGGACGACCACGGGGTCGAAGGATTCGAACAACGTGTAGCTCTGAATGACCTCGCCGAGGACTCTCTTCATCGTCGGCTTGCCGTTCGAATCCTTCCTGACCACCCCGCCGATGCCGGCACGGATTTGGGTGCCGATGCCGCGGTTGATCGGGCCCTTCCGCAGCTTGCCGTGCTTGTACACGTCATCCTCGATGCATCGGGCGTCGTCCTCCAGCCAGCTGGGGTCGCGCGTGCATTGTTGAATCGCCTCGAGAGTGATGTGTTCGCTGAAGCGGCCATCACGACAGTGGGCGGTGCGGTGGTACTGCCGCTACGCGGTCAGCTACCGCGACCTCGAATCGATGATGACCGAGCGCGGGGTTGCGGTCGACCACTCGACCATCTACCGCTGGGTGCAGCGGTTCGCCCCCGAGATGGAGAAACGCCTGCGTTGGCAGTGGCGCTGCCCCCGCTCGACGAGCTGGCGCGTCGACGAGACCTACGTCAAGGTCCGCGGCAAGTGGGCGTATCTGTACCGCGCGCTCGACAAGTTCGGGAACACCATCGACTTCTACCTCTCCGCGACCCGCAACACCAGAGCGGCGAAGCGATTCCTCGGCAAGACGCTGAGAGGGTGCAAGGAGTGGGAGCTGCCTGAGGTGGTGAACACCGACAAGGCGCCGACCTATGCCGCAGCCATCGCCGAGCTCAAGGCCGAGGGGAAATGTTCGAAGGACACCAGGCACCGGCAGGTGAAGTACCTCAACAACGTCGTGGAGGCCGACCACGGCAAGCTCAAGCAACTGATCCGCCCGGTGCGCGGGTTCAAGTCGATGAAGACGGCCTACGCCACGATCAAGGGCTTCGAGGTGATGCGGGCGCTGCGCAAGGGTCAGGCTGCGATGTTTTCCATCCAGGACGGAACCGTCGGCGAGGCACGGATCGTCGAACGTGCCTTCGGTGTCGGACCGTGCGTTGTGACTGAGGCCATGGCATGGCTACAGGACCATTTGGTCCGCGCAGATGCCTGAGCCCCCACCGGATTCTGCCTGACCACCTCGCGACTTCGTTGAGTTTGCAACAGAGCCCTTGAAACAACTACACCAGAACCCTTGAAACAACTACACCGTCGTGTATAAAGGATGAACCCGCCGGCTGTCACCGGCGGGTTCATCCTGGAGCTTAGACATCCAGCTTCCGGTGACTGACAAATCGCCCTCTACCCAGGAGACCGAAAATGCCAATCTGTGCCGATTGTGCTTCTACAAACACTCGATGTACAGCACTTTTTTGCTTCAAGACGTGTAAGCGAGGCGACAGGTTGTTCGTGCATTGCCATGTCGCGTGCCCTCTCGACGCTGTTCTCCGCGAGGGCAAGAGACTCCGCGTAAGCTTTGGGTTGTCAATTCAGCCTTAGCTCACACAGATCTCTCAGACTACATGCGACACGGGGCCCTCCTTCAACTGAAGGAGGGCTACGGTGGTGAACGGGGTGCTTCAGCTTTGGGTGAAGCGGAATGCCGAACGCGATTCCGTTGAGCCACTACGTGAATAGCGCCTCACCGGCCCTTCCGCCCTGACATCCGGCCGATCGGCCCGGTGTTCGCCCGAAAACGAGGATGGCTCACGCCCCACGGTGCCCTGCTTCGCGATTCGGGTGGGCGAATGGTCAAGCAGGCCACTGTAACCGCCTGCGGTTACTGGCCGATCCGGGCGCACCACTCGGCGGAATCCCCCGGCCGTGACGATCTCTCCAGGGCGGCCGGAGCCGCGGGTTGCGCGCGCACAGCCGCCGCGGCCGACCTGCGCGGGACGACCGAAGGCTTCGCCCATCCCAAGGCCCTGAGCCGCCGCGATCCGCCCCGCCAACGCCGAGCTGTGCCCGACTTCGGACAATGGCGCCAGTTTGGGCCATGGAGCCAACCCATGCCCCGCGGGCGCCGCTGGACCGATACCGAGGACACCGCGATCGAACACGCCACGTTCGACAACCTCAAGCTCGGCCGCAGCTACGTTAGATCGCACCGAGGCCGTGGCCTACAGTCTCGCCCCCTTCTTCCTGCCCCGGCGTAGCGTTCGCTTCTGATCCCGACTGCGCGACGGGTAGACCGTGATGAGTCGTCCACCACGCATGATGACCTTTCTACTCGCGAGGCGCGCCAGCCGGTGTATCTCCCGCTTCAGCGCTGCAATCGCGTGCACTTTGTCCCGGTCAAGCATGATCCAGGTCTCGTCGTCGATCTGGGTTCCGTGCTCCAGAATGAGCTCTTCGTCGCCCCTGCGCATACCCCGTTGCTGCATGCGCACTTCGGCGTGGAGGGTGTAAGCGACGCTCATGACTGGGACCCTCCGGCCTCCTCCGGCCCGAATCCCAGTTGAGCCAAGTCCGCCACCGCGCTTTTCACTCTAGCTTCCCACTCGCCGGGTGGTTGCGTGGACTCGAACCGCGCCATGGTCGCCATGGGATCGCTCTCCTGGAGGTTCCTGTACGCCTCCGGCAATTTCTCCGAGAGCCACTCGGCGCGCCTTTGGCCAGTCTCCTCGAGCGCCAGCTCCTCCGGGATCTCAGGCAGTCGCGCATGTCCAGTCTCGAGTGCCCTCCTGGCATCGGCCGAGCCGCCCGCCAGCCGATCGACTTCGTCGGAACAGATCTCGTAGCCAGTGAACTTGCCGTACGGAGACCCGTAGTTGAGGTCGGCCGTCGTCGCGACAATTCCGGGAGTGTCGAGATCAGCAGCAAATTGGCGCAGGTACTCGGCGAACGGGTTGCTGATCGCAGGATCGAAGGGTTCATCCGGGATCCTGATGTGATCATTGCACGACAAGATGTGCTCACCGAAAAGATCGGCCCGATCGATGGACTCCTTTTCCAGCTCAACAGCCCCTTCGGCGAGCATCGTTGCGACACTCAACAAGTCACAGTCCGTCCCTAACCCCATCGCCCGATCCATTCGGCCGATGGAATCCTCCGCCTCGCGCGCCCTCTCGCGTCTCTTCTTGAGACTGTCCTCGGCCAACAGGGTGAAGAACAAGGGGGCCACGTTGATGATCTCGGTAGCGCTGACGCCATATCGCTTCTTGACCAGGTCGTAGGCGAGCCTCGCCTTGGGCGCGATCAGCGCACCAATCTGGACACGGTCGGGAGTCGGAGCGGGTACTGGACCCGAGTCCTCCGCCGGCGATTCGCCGACGAGCACTTTTGGTTCCACGCGCAGGGCTTTGGCGAGCCGTTCGACCGTACTCGGGTGCGGAGTCGTGTCATGTTCCTTCGGGTTCTCGAGACGTTGAATGGTTCGCTGAGATACGCGCGACAGCTCCGCGAGCCGCACAATCGACAGGTTCTTCGCTTTACGCAGTTCGCGCAGCCGGCTTGATTGATTTGACCTCATAATAATCTCGCAAATAACGCAATGCGTGCATTCTAGCCACTTCACGAACTGCAAAAAAGCGACAAATAAGTGTTCTAGATGAATTTCAGCTCGAAATACGTCATAATCCGCCATTTAAGAATCTATCGTCCGAACCTTATGGAAACGCCGCGCGCGGGCACCCGGGATTGGGGCCCAGTGTCTTGCCAGAAAGAATTCCCACGGTGAGCGATTTCCCGATCCGTACGCTCGCCTGAATTTCGCATAATCGGCCCACCCGTCCTGAGATCCGGCGGATCGGTCCGGTTCTCGGCCGGAGACGGGCATGGCTGGTGCCCCATGGTGCCCTGCTTTGCGGAATGGTCACCGTCGCCCGCGACGAGCCGGCGACCAAGTGTGAGCACCGGAATTCCCCACCTGCGTCCGAACGCCTCCAGGCGTGTGTCGCCGCCCGACACCAGTGCGCTCTCCATCACGAACAGCGGTGCCACCTAGAAACGTCGCCCGAAAAAGCGCACCGAGGGCGGCGTCACACGACGCCGGCAACAGCAACAGTTACCAGAAAGGCGGTGTTGTTGTCGGACTCAGGGCGTGGCAGGCCGGTAAGGAGAACCTTCGGGCAAGCACCCGGGCCAGCGGCTGCTCGCCTCATGAGCCCGCGACCGCAGGGCCGCACGCGTGGGAACCGTTTCCGGGGCAGCGCACCCGTACCGTTGAGGGAGATCCGGCACCGATGAACCACCGAGACCCCGCAGGCGCGGAGCCCGCCGGCACGCTCGCGCTGTTCCCCTCCGATGCGGCATGGGCCAGGACGAGCGTCCTCGACGCCCAAGCCATCGAAACCGCCGACTTCGACCTCGATGTGTTCGCACGCTTTCGCCATATCCGGATCCTCACCTATTCATCGAGCGTGCAGATGCTGCACACCATCCTCGAGCGCTTCGCCGAGGCCCGCGTCGAGTGCGTGCTCGGCTACTCGCGCGTGGTGAGCAACGTCGCGTCCATCATCGCGCTCCAGACCGCCGCCCTCGAGGAAGTCCACGGCGTGCTCGGGATGGGGAGCTTCCCCGACGAGATCGCGAAACGATGCCTCCTCATCTACAGCGCAGCGTCGCTTCCGAGTGACGACGAGAGCAGCCGCATCGTGATGTCGAACCAGCTCTCCTCCATCAAGCCCACCACGCACCTGTACCGACGCTACGTCCATGGTCGATCTCGCTGCCGTAGTACTCGTGGTTGCCGGGGACGTAGAGGGTGTGCTCGCACGCGAGCCATTCATCGACGGCGTCGCCGAGGAGTCACGGCTTGGTCATGGGCGCGACGTCGCCGGCGAGCACGTCGGCCTCTGGCGCGAGAGCCGGGATGGGGTTGCCGTGCTCGAGGTGCAGGTCGAAGACGATCTGGATCAGCATTGGCTCGGCATAGTCAGCTGAAAAAGTGCAGCTCGGGTTGTCCGCTCTGGATCTCGGCGACTGTGAGGTGTCCGTCGGCGGCGCATGCCGCGGTGTCGATACACAGCACGTTCCGGCGCAGCCATCTGGGTTCCCAATGCGCGCAGTGCCCTACCGCACGAGCCCGATTCCGGCTATCGCCGGCGGTAGGTCGGCCGCGTTGCGGTCCGCTCGTGCGATGCGCGGTCGCGGCCATAGCGTGTCCCCGGGTACCCCCCGCGTACGTCCGTGCAGGGGACAGGGCCCGGGAGCGCCGTGACCGTGCTGGCCTGCGCTGTGTCCACGCCGCCGGATCAGCCGGCGGCACTGTTCGCTGGCCACGCCCTCCCCTTCGAGGGAAAAACCACACTTCGTGACACGTGACACATTTCAGACTCGGCCCTGCTTGTCACTCGCGTCGCATCTCCGCATGAAAGGTTCGATCCGCAAGCTGCAGCTTGCCAGCTTCTTCTTGCACACGCAGAATGCGATTTGTCAGGTGTGCACACGTTCCGGTGTGATGTTTTGAAACTGTGAGGCACGCATGCGGGTAGTGTCCGTAATTAGCCAGAAAGGCGGGTCGGGGAAAACCACCCTCGCCTTGCATCTTGCCGTGGCATCCAGCCGCGGAGCCCGCAATACCGCAGTAATCGATCTCGATCCGCAGGCCTCGGCTGCGAAATGGGCCGACCGTCGCTCCGCCGAGTTGCCCGTGGTGCTTTCCGCTCATGCGAGCCGGTTGCTCCATGAGATGGCGCGCGTGCGCGACAGCGGTGGGGAAATCCTGTTCCTGGACACCGCTCCGCATTCGGACAGCGCCGCACTGGAGGCCGCCAAGGTTTCGGATCTGATCCTGATCCCCTGCCGCCCCGCCATTCTGGACATGGAGGCGATCACCAACACGCTTCACCTCGTGCAAACGACTGGCAATCCGATTTTCGTGGTCATGAATGCTGTCGCGCCGCAGGGCCAGGAGGCCCACGAGGCGGCCGAGGCGATCACAGAGCTCGGCGTCGCGGTGTGTCCCGTCCACCTTGTCAGTCGCATCGCCTTCTCCCGGTCACTGATCGCCGGCCAGACGGCCCAAGAATTCGAGCCGAATGGGAAAGCCGCGAAAGAATCGTCACGATTGCATGAGTTCATGTGTGCACACCTGCAGCATTGAACTGAGAAGTCCCACAGGAGTGACCGAGCATGTCGAACAAGTTCGCTCAAGCGCTCAAGAAATCCGAGGAGGGCACCACGCCCGACGTCCCAGTGGAAAAGACCACCACCACTGCATCTGCCCACGCACGGCCATCGCGCAAGGGCGTGAAGCATGTCGGAGGGTATTTCGAGCCGCAGGTATCGAAACAACTCCGCCAGATCGCCCTGGACGAGGACTCGTCGGTCCAGAACCTGCTTGCCGAGGCCATCGACATGCTCTTTCACAGCCGCCAGAAACCGACGATTGCCCGCAAGTCTGAAATGGTGCAGTCGTGATTGTGTGCACGCATGCAGTTGTTCACACGTGAAGGACGGAACATTGTCCCCACCCGATTTCGACAACATCACCGACAGGGACTTGCGCGATGACGAACGCCTGTCCGCGTTGTACCTCGAGGCTATACGTCGGAAATTCTGGAACAACAGTCCGGCGGCAGTGCTCAATTTCTGGTGCCTCGCCGAGAAGGCCCTGCAGGACGACACGGAAGGGACCCCTGGCCGGTTGTTCTACTCGCTCGTGAAGGAGAAGAGCGTGCACCTGGTCACAAACGCAATCGAACTCCGGGCCATGTCACGCTTCGGCAGTGGCGATCGCCACACGCTTGTTGAGAGGGCAGGGGACATGGATGCGTTGCCCGTACCACGCCCCGACGAGATCCAGGCCGCGTTCTTTGGACGTGATATTGGCTACCACCACGGTGTAATGATGCAGTGTTTCCTGCCGCAGAAGCGGTTGCCGAAAGGACAAACGACCTTCCAGTCAGTCCATGGCCGCAGCAGCCTCCTCGTGCGCGCAGGCCTGCTCGCCGACGTGAACGAAGCACACCGCTTCGTCCAATGCGGCGTCCCTTTTGGCGCAAAGGCGCGAATCATCATGCCCTACATCGTCGGCTATGCCGTGCAGCAGAGAACGCCGGTGATCGACATGGGCCGCAGCCTCCGCCAGTTCATGGAGACCGTCCGCATGCCGATCGGCGGACGGAGCGGGAAGGCGGTCACCGAGCAGGTGAACAACATCGGTGCCGCTGACATCCTGCTCGGCGAGTGGAGCGACGAGCGGGTCTTGACGAAGTATCGGCGGGTGGCGAGCGAGATCTCGTTCTGGCTCGAACGCAAGCCGAACCAGCTCACGTTCTGGAACCCGGAAATGGTGCTCTCGGATGAGTTCTACGAGGCGATCCAGACGCGACGCGTCCCCGTCGACATGGAGCATCTGATCAAGCTCGCGGGGTCGCCTCGACGGATGGATCTTTATTGCTGGCTATCCTACCGCTTGCCGAAGGTCGCGGTAGGGAAGGGCGTCGCGGTGCCGCTGAAGTATCTCCAGCCGATCTTCGCGCCCGACATGGACACGGAGACCTCCACACGGTTGTTCAAACAACGCCTGAAATCGGATCTGAAGGTCATCGCAGGCGTGTACCAACGCTTCAATGTGAACGTCCAAGGAGACGTGCTCTGGCTGAACAACTCTGCCCCGCCAATCCCACCGAAAATCACCTGTCGAGTGTGATCATTTGATACGGCCCGGCTACGGAGTTTCGCGGGGTTACAGCCTCTGGAGCGTGATCCTTTGATACGGAACTGTGATCATTTGATACGCCATTACATTTTCCACATGGACAACCTTTTGTTTTTACTAGTATTTTACATGTTGAACGAGTATCCTCTTATAGTATTTCTGATAGCTAATAAGATCTTATATTGGTAACCCCCGTTCAGTACCCTACCCCTCACGGGATCGAGAAACCGGTGATGTCTCACCAAGCGCCGCTCGCTGCCATCCCACACGACGGAGCAAAACGAGACTTCGATGACCGTTTGACCACTACCGCCCTCCGCCGCGGTCGCTACGCTCCCCACGGCTCTGGTTGGTCAGGGCTCAACAGAACAGCGCAAACGGCAAAGACCCTCGGAACACCACGGGGGCTTCCGGCCATCGTCGACACCATAGTCTTGGTCAGCTCAAGGCCCCTGCTCTTCGGTTACAGTGATTGGCATTCGATGTGGGTGATGCATGTGGGTTTGCTCGGATACGATGCGCTGGTCATGCGCGCGAGCGTGCCGCGGTTACCGGCGTGGACCGTGTGGAGGCGGTTCGAGCCCGGGCGAGCACCGCGGGGGAGGTCGGGGACAATTTCGCCGCCGACCGCGCGGTGATGGACGTCACCGCGCTCGATTCGATGATTCTCGGCGATCTCTGGCCCTGATGGGCGTTCGTACAGTGCCCTGCTTGACCGTTCGCTTGCGCGAACCGCGAAGCAGGACAACGTGAGCGCGGATCATCGTCGTCTCCGGCCGAAAATCGGGCCGAGGGAGCCGCTGTGAGGAGCGAGCCATGGGACCGGCGAATCACCATACAGAGGCGAGGCCTAATCTCACCCATCAGTTTCTCGCTGCGAGCCAATCACGCACCTTGGCGAGATGCAGGGAGAAGTCCGCCTGCGGCAGCTTCGCGATCATCAGGTCCCACTTGAAGGCCTGATGGTGCGCCACCGCGGTCTCGCGGTCGGTCGCCCGGAGCAGGATCGTCAGCGCGAGCTGTGCCGGTCCGGAGTCGCCGTACCCCAGCCGAAGCCGTTCGGGGAGTGCCGGGCGCCGGCGGCGTTGCGCCGGCCTGCGGCCTCTCGTGTCGATGCGCCGTCGCTCGCGTCCGATGCAGAGGTTGACGTCTGGGCGGCGGACCCCGATCGGATCGTCTATCACCACTCCATCATGATGATGTGCTTTCTGCCGCAGAAGCGTCTCACCTACCGCACTGCGCGGATCGCGAGCGGGCGCCGGGTGCACGCGAAGCTCTCGGCGCTGCAGCCGTGTTCGCCCCGGGGCCGATGGAGCCTGCGTTGTTCAAGTACCGTTTCCGGCGCGATCTCGCGGCCGTCGCCCGGGTGTATCCGGACTTCCGCGTCCAGGTCGAGGGCGATCTGGTGGTGCTTGAGCCCTCGCCGGCGCCGGTTCCGCGCTCCGCTTTCGTGCCCGTGCCGACCTCGCTGCCGTCGGTGTCCGAGTGATTGCGAAAGTGAATCGCGTGAGTGCGAATCTGAATCCGGACGTGCTTTCTCCCTTCCCAACCCGTTGATCCAACGTCGTTTTCTTCCCTTTTCCAAGCCTCCCCTTATAGCTTTTGACTGATATGTATAAAACCTTATGCGGATAAGGGTCCTATCGGACCCTTCTTCGGCGTCTACTCGGAGAAGTACGGTAGTGGGCAAGAGGTCTCTGGAATCCCGTATCAGCCGCTCATCAGTTCCGAGAGGCGCACGCGGTCTGCAACGGCGCCTTGATGCAACACGAGGATGTGATTCGGCTCCGACATGAACCACGCGAATGACCGCCACGCCAGCTCACTGACCGAGCCCTTGAACGCGGGATCGTCACGATCTGCATAGGCGGTCACGAAGGCCACCTGGTCCTCGCTGAAGCCCGCCTCCTTCGCAACGGCCATCAACGCCGCCTGACGTGCTTCATTGACCGGACCATCGGTCGCCACGACCTCGACAAAGATCATCATCGGCTCCGACGGCCCGAGGTCCACCAGGATGAGGTCGGGCAGATTGCGGCCCGGGTCGATGGTCAGGCCGATGGCCTGTGCCAGTCGATCATCGCGCGTGACCACCTGATTCCGGCTCTCGCTCAGCCAGATCACGCCGGGCTGCTCGAGAAACCGCGGTGCGAATTCCTCCACCACCGCCTTCGAGATCACCGAGCTCGGCCCGGGCTCCATGTCGCGTGTCTCTCCGCTCGGGAACGTCACGCGCACCCGCCCCTCGCGCGCGACAGCGCCGCTGCGAATGATCGCGATGCGCGCGAGCGCACCCGGCGAGAGGTTTGCCTCCTGCCACTGAGCGATCTGCGCTTGCAGCGCCTCATCGACGAGGTCGGGATCGAACACCGCGGCAAAGTCCCGGGCGAGGGCATAGCGCGGACGCGGTGATGTGGTCGGGAGCCCTTCGCGCTCCTTGACCGCCCCCAGGCGGACCAGTCCCTCGCGCAACGTCTCGTCGCGGATGGGCTCGCGCGTGTTCGCTGCGTACCACCGGCCTTCGATACTGCGCACGGCGGGACGCATGGACTCTCGCTGCCAGAGATCCCGCTCAGCGTCTTGTGCCAACGCGGCCTGCGCGTCCGTCATCCGCGTCACCTGGTCCGGCCGCAGCCAGCGCCCGGCGCCTTCGACGGCCCCGATGTAGAGCATGACGAAGACGGTCTTGGATGCGATCTCGCGGATCACGTAATTCCGGTTCGCCGTTCCCTCCGGGAAGATCGCGCGCAGTCGTTCGTGGATGTCAGACGGGGGCAGCAGCGCGGGCAGCGGCATCATCAAGCCCCGTTGGCGTACAGGCGCGCGACCGCCTGCTCGAGCCGCTCGCGGCGCGCGTGCCGTCGCACCAGCCGCTCGAGCTCCTCGAGGTTCTCCGGGGGCGGCAGGGGCAGCGCTTCGAGCTCATATGCGGAGACCGCCACGCTGCCGTTGATGCACCGGAACACCTGATCGACGAGGTCGCTGTTCAGCAACGCAGCGAGCGCCGCGGGCGTCACCTTCGGCGTGCCGTTGAGCGGCCTGATCATGTTCAGGTGGTTCTCGACGACCACCGCGCCGTGTGCCGCGATGAACGATGTGGGCAGCTCGGCCGCGATCAGACGCCGGCGCTGCTCCTTCGCCGTGGTCCTCTGGAGCAGGACGCACGGGAAGTCCGTGACCACCCAGCGGTCCTTCGGCTTCGGCTCGAAGTACGGCTTGTGATGGCGCTTCTCGGCCCGGAACTCGAACGTCCCGTCCGATCGCACGGACTCGGCCCAGATCAGCGGATAGCGTCCGCTGCCGGCCCGCATCCGGAGGCTCGCCTTGTGCCGGTTCCAGACCAGCGGTCCGGTGCTCACGGTGTAGCCGTAGTCGGCCAGCCGATGTTGGAGGTGCTCCGCCTGGCGCACCAGCGCGCTCTGGCTGCGGTTGCGCGGCATCAGCCACGGTTGGTCCGCACTGCGCGGGAGACTGAACACCCCCGCCGCGGTCGTCTCGATCGAGCCATCCGGGCCCGGGGAGATGAAGTGGACGTGTCCTGCATCGGGATGGGCGCCGCACCGATAGGCCGCGAGCAGCGTTTCCTGGAGCGCATCGGCAAAGACGCCCCTGCGTTCGGTGATGAAGTCGATGCTCGCGGGCGGCGCTTCGCGGCCGAGCAGCCCGCGGAGGGCCTTGAAGTACTCACCGGCGAGGAAGCTCGTCGGAGTCACGTAGGCGATCACCCCGCCGCGGCGGGTGAAGCGCAGGGCCAGATCGGTGAACACGCCGTACAGATTCGCATGGCCGAAGAGGCTGCGGCGGAACTTCTCGCGCAGCGCCGGCGTGAGCGTAATCCGCCCGTAGGGTGGGTTGCCCACGACCAGGCCGAACCCGTCTCCCTGTTCCGGAGACTGCTCCAGCGCGTTGCACACCCGGACGACGGAGCGCAGCCGGGTGCGTGCCTCACGGCACAACTCGCTCAGCGTCACGTCGACGAAGACCTGCGACATCCAGGCCGCGAACGGGTCGAGCTCGAACCCCTCGAGCCGCTGCTGGATGCTCTTGAGCGCATGCCGGGGACTGCAGTCCTCCAGGCTCTGCGCCATGCGCCGCACCACCGGCGAGAGGAACGCGCCGCCGCCGCAGGCGGGATCGAGCACCCGCACCGAGCGCCAATCGACACCGACCTCGGTGGCCATGTCGAGCAGCCGCTCGCAGAGCGCCGGCGGCGTGTAGTACGCGCCAAGTGCCGCGCGGTCCCTGGCCGGCATCAGGGTCGTGTACAGCACCCCGATCATGTAGCTCGCGTCCATCACGTTCAGCCGCGCTGCGGCC
>MKWU01003384.1_pt1 | contig 21245 bp, 15 predicted proteins | sample 809101 | NCBI WGS metagenome assembly MKWU01 (sample SAMN05860141, study PRJNA318959) | sponge metagenome | host: Aplysina aerophoba | place: Slovenia: Piran, Adriatic Sea, Gulf of Piran | collected 2013-05-07 | reverse complement strand
CGGGATCGACCGGAGCGAGGCGACCAGTGCCGAACGTCCGCGCTCGTGACCGCGCCGAGGGTAAAACCGGACGCAAGTTCCTTCATAAACCGTGAACGCTACTCCTTTAAATAGCGTGAATGTGTATGGAACGGGACGAATTTCCGTTCCGGCACGTTGTCAGACGTGGTCGGGCGAGCGTCCTGGCATCGGCCAATGGCATCGTGCCGGCGTCGCCGATGCTCGTCCACACTCGCCGCCCGTTGTTCTGGGCGTGCACGAAGTATCGTCGAAGGCCGGAAGGCAGGATCCGGATGCCGAATCAGCGGAGTTCCGCGTCGCGGACCTCGCGAACGGACTTTCCGGGTTTGAGTGTGTCGATCAGGCGTTGGGCAAGGCGGCGATTGGCCATGGGATCTCTCCCGAAACAGTTGCGTTGGCGAACCGGAACCGGCCAAATTTGCCGGTTTCCGGTTCCTGACGCGAGAGAGGAAAGCCTTTCGGTTCAGACCGTTGCGGTCCCCTCAGCGCCGAAGGTGCGGTGATAGGTGAATACAAATGGCGAAAAAGCTTGGCGCAGGATTTTGCTCCCTCCCGCAAACGACCTCCAGGACCCTGAATACTGCCATGCGTGTCACAATTTGAGATTTAAACTCTGAACGACTGAAGGGGTCGAAGTTTCATTTCTCCCATGCTATATGATCTGCGACAGCGATCCTGTTGGCGACTCGTCATGCCGCGCGCAGGGCGAGAGTCGCGGCGACCCGAGCCTCGATAGGCTCGGTTGCGAGCCGCTCAAAGAACCGTCCGGTGGGCGGTTTTTTGATTTAGAGGACAAGTATTCCGAAGGTCTCGCGAAGCCCTCTGGCGTTCTCTTCCCTCTTATGGATCCACATGCGTGAATAAGCAGCGACATCGGCAAGTTGCAGAAGCCGCGAAGCCGCCGAGTTGATTTGAACAGCCGCATCCACAGCCTTGAACCGACCGTTGCTTTCAGCCGCCTCGGCAATTATCTGTCGGCATTCGGGATCGCAGTTGTGATGGTTGCGGTCCATAATGAGTTCGATGTTGTTCACCCTGCGCCCTCCGAAGTTGTGGAGGCTATGGAACTTGCCAACGGCGACCTTCGCAGTCTCGATCACGTTGCCCGCGTAAATCACCGGCGGACTGCCCTGTATTATCGTTCCTAGCCGGTTCATCAGGATCATTCTTTGCGATGTATTGGTCCGTGCGAAGCGCACGAGTAGACGTTGAAGATACTCCTTTTTTACGGCCGCGGAATGAAGCTCGTTGACGTTAGGTTCCAAGAGATCGCAGAAAGCTTTGCCCGCTCGCGCGCACTCGCGTGCCCAACACCATCACGCAGCCTATCGCAAAGCTGTCTTCGCCGGCCGTTCCGCATTCATCCACGAAGCAAAGGATGCGCTTATTAAGAGCCGCCATCGCTCTTCATTCTGCAGCGAATCGATTGCGCGATGGAGGTCTCTGTTAGCGCGCGCACGTTGCCTTTCCCCGCGACGGAGGCCGGGCGGCGGCAAAACAGCTGTCTCTGTTAGCGCGCGCGCACGTTGCCTTTCCTGCCGTTCTACTACTAATCCCGTCGCAAGCTCTGGGAGTTTCTTGACTAACCCGTCGAGGCGATACCGGCGCGGCCATCGACTGCGACGCGTTCCGGGACTCGCCGGGAACTGGGAGCCGCCGCGTTCGGCTGCTAAAATTCGTCGGGGACAACGCCGGATTCGGCTTGGCCGCGACGCCGATCGCGGCGGCGGCGACCGGACGGGAGCTCGCGCCATTTCCGACAACTTAAACCGGCTCTTCGGTCGCGAGATTGAGGCGATGCTCCCCGATCAAGGTGCGTTCGTCGCCGAATCGGCTGCGCGGACCGCGGGTGGCGTATTCCGGCGCTGACAGCGCGAGCGGCCCGGACGATCATACCCGCGAATATGGAAGAAGCAGAGGAGCACGCGAATGCAGCGCACAGCCGCGTGAAGTTAAACAGACCGAAAAAGCCCCGGAGTCTCTGCCGAAGGCTGGAATCGGGGGCCTTCCTTATCCGAATGCAATACATTTTAAACCGAATGCCATTGTCGAGCGTCGCTACGCGACTTCGGGCCGCGATTCTCGCGGCAAAACGGCCAGCTTCAGAAGCAGCTACCGCGCCAAGGCGCAGCAGTGCTTTCCGCCGGTGCCGCGCCAGGTGTCGAACTCGCACAGATCGCTGCATCGCGGACAACGACGTCTGCCCGGGACCGTTGCCGAGGCAAGGCGCTTTGAACCACCCCACTGTTTCCGAGGATATATGACGCGAGCCGATTCTCATGGTCGGATGATTCGCGCGGAATTGCGTATGAATTAAGAGGGAATCGTCGTTGGGCCCCCGATCTTGCGGGAACTTCATGCTGAAATTTGCTAATAGGAATTATGAATCAACAATCACTTTTTCCTCTGCCGGAATTTGCAGCCTCCGCGGATGAATTTCTGAACGCAATTTCGGAATTTTCTGACTTCGGCGCCGTAACCGAAAAATACTGCGTCGACGGCATTCGCTATTTCGTTAATGAGTTCTGGACCTCCGGGCAAAGGCGAGCCCACGCCATCCACGAAGTCTCGTATCGAGCTTGTTTCAAGGCTCAGCTACCGGAATTCTTCATCCAGAGGCTAACGAAGCCAGGCGATGCCGTATACGACCCGTTCATGGGTCGCGGAACTACTCCAGTGCAAGCGGCGCTGATGGGTCGAAGGGTTTACGGCAACGATATCAATCCTCTATCTATCCTGCTTGCCCGCCCTAGACTCAGGCCAGTTTCCCTACCTGATATTCAGGCGGCTTTGCGCGGGATCGAGTGGGACCGCGGTGAGATCGACCGAGAAGATCTGCTAGCCTTCTACCATCCGGTGACACTTCGCAAGCTATCCGCATTAAAACAGTGGCTGTCTAGTTGCGCTCCGCTGGATTCAGACGACATCGACCCAGTTGCGGACTGGATCAGAATGGTAGCCATAAACCGGCTTTCAGGTCACTCGCCCGGCTTCTTTTCCGGGCGCTCTATGCCGCCAAACCAAGCGGTTTCGGTGAAAGCGCAGCTCAAGATCAACAGGAAGCTGGGTATCGACCCGCCTGAGCGCGATGTCGCGCAGCTCATTGTCAAGAAATCGAAGTCTCTTCTTCGTGATTGCCCTGTTCCTTCCGGCGTCCATTACTCTCTCCAGACCTGCTCCGCTTGGGATACTCCGTCCATCCCGGACGGAACCGTGGACTTGGTGGTCACGTCCCCGCCGTTCCTAGATATCGTCCACTATGCGGCGGACAACTGGCTGCGTTGCTGGTTTGCCGGGATCGACACGGGCGCCGTGGCCATCGACATGCACGGAACTGAGGCTGCTTGGACCGATATGGTGGCACGAGTTCTAAGCGAGCAAGCTCGCGTAATTCGAGCAGGCGGCTATGTAGCCTTTGAGGTCGGTGAGGTGCGAAACGGGAAGGTTTTGCTTGAGAAGCTAGTTTGGAAAGCTGCGCAAGGGCTGCCCTTTGAGCGAATCGGCGTCTTGATAAACGATCAAGATTTCACAAAAACTGCGAATTGCTGGGGCGTTGCCAATGGTTCTAAAGGCACAAACACAAACCGAATTGTCCTGCTTCAGCGCAAATGAAATCTTGGACAGCGACTTCAATTATCGGAATCTATAGGAGCCGGCACCCCGCGCGTCGTCGACTCCTTCTCGAAAGCCAATTGAAAATCTCGCATGCCCGATCTTCCCGATGGTAATGCGCGGCGAGCAATACACGGAGTGCGAAATGCAGGCGTAGCCTGAAACAGCTCGGGTGCAGCACTAGCACCTATCTGTCCTCTATGGCGATTCAGAGCCAATCGGAGGGGGCGATCTCGACATATGCTGGAGGCGCGCGTCCGAGCCGTATTTGCGGAATAGATCAGCACTCTCAATGATACCGAATATTCTTGTATAGCACCAATCCCGAAAATTGCCGACTTGCGAACTTTATGAAAATATTCTCGTGAATATCGACATCTAAACGTGGCGGCGACATATGGCGTTCTGTCGGTGCCAACTTCCTGTATGTTGCGATTTGACAAAGGGTAATATGGAGGAATCCGTGCAGAACAGCATCGCAATTACGAACACCGACCACAGTCGTTGTTATTTAACCCTTTTCAATCATGAACTTATTTCGCGAGCCACGCGCCGCATGAGGAACCGGTACGCCGCTAGCCGCACCCATGCCAGCGAACCAGCCACGGTGCAGTCGAAATCCTTCGCTAGCCGCCGGCAGCGCCCCGTCTAGGCAAAAGTCCGCTACGCCGCCTATCGTCGGAAGAGCGCCGCGAATCGCATTGGAATGTGCCGGTGCAAGCTTCCAAGCAATCCAGCCAAATCGCCGGAATGAAGCAAATGTCCAAACTAAGGTGCACCGCGGGTTTGGCAAAGGAGTTGCTGGGCCTTGAAAGCCGCAAGATCGTTTTCCGCATTGTTGGAGAGGATGTGGCTATGCCTGACTCGGGATGGGAATGCTTCGAGCCGGTACCGCAGCGGCAAAAAATCAAGACCAACGCGATGGCCGGCATTAATTGTATTTTCCGCCCGCCCTCGAAGAACAGACTATCTTCATCCTCAACCCCGGCACCAGTCCTATGCCCGCTTTGTAGCGGACCGTATTCACCGGCGGACCGGCTGCCTTCGACGCGGAGAAAATATTCTCCAGCGCTCCCTTGACTCTCCAGCAGCGGGAAACCTTAGATTTTAAGTTGGAATGAATTAAGTGGTGTCCGCATGGCCACAATCACCACGAAACGCGCCATCCACTGGCGATGCCGCCACACCCCTGGCGCCGGGCGTCGAAGAACACGGCCTTGTGCCTCCTGGGCTGCTCCATCGGCGATTTCGGCACGATCGCCTTCTTCCAGTTCACGCCATACCTTGGCCGACCCTTGCGATCATGAGCCTCGCGATTATGAACGGCCTGCTGACACCTCGATCACGCTCGAGACGATGTTCCTGGCTCGCCAGATGGATATCCGGACAGCCTTCCGGACGGCAATCGGCATGTCGTTCATCTCGATGATCGCAATGGAAACCGTGATGAACGCGGTCGACCGGGGGCTGACCGGCGGAGCCAAGCTAACGTGGCGGGTCGTGCCGATCATGCTAGCAGCGGGTTTCGTCGCCCCTCTTCCCTACAACTATTGGCGGCTAAAGGTGTTAGGCCGGGCATGTCACTGAGACGGACTGCGATCCTGGCGGCCCTAGCGGCGGCCCTGGTCGCCGCAAGTTTTTTCTTCTTCGGCGATTGGGGCGATACCGTGGACGACGGGGCGCCGATCGCATCGGTAATCGTGCCCGATACCCTCTCGACACGGGCGCAGATCGGGCGGAAAGCGTACGAAGCAAAATGCGCGGTCTGCCATGGACGGAACGCTGCCGGACAGGGCGGAATCGCCCCGCCGCTGGTCCATGTCATCTACGAGCCCGGCCACCATGGCGACGAGTCGTTTCAACGCGCCGTCGCGTACGGCGTACCGGCCCATCACTGGCGTTTCGGGGACATGCCTCCGGTCGAAGGTCTGTCCCGCCGCGACGTTACGGCGATAATCGCCTATATTCGCGAACTCCAGCGCGCCAACGGCATCCGATGAGGACGCTTCCATGGAACCTCTAAACCTTCCCGCTCGATCGCCGGTCGCGGCGAAGCCGGCGGTTGTTCATTCCGGCCTCGACGCCCGGGGGCTGCACGAATTCTTCCATGCCGGGGGCTGGGAATTGTCGCGCAAGTACTCTTTTCGCAGACTTCCGTCCGACTCAGCGATTGGATCTGCCTTCGGAATGTTGTACGTTTGAGGGCGATTTTCGCGAAATTCGACGCCCCTTGCCGGCGGCCCGGATCGCGCTGCGCAATAAAACCGCGTTTCCGCGCGGTCATCGCATCCGCGAGATTCGCGACCACGGCGCCTTCGGCCACTACAGGGTTACGGACCTTTTCGACCGTCAGGCGAGCGGCGTCTTCATTTGCGCACTTTACGATCCCGGCAAGCGGCTTCCGTACTGCGCCGCTCGCCTGGGCGCCAATGCATTCGGTTTGAAGATGCTGGTGGAGGCGGCATGACACGAGCCCTGCTGACTTTCGTCCTGCTCTGGCCCGCCCTGGCCTTCGCCGACCACGAACTCGTCGACCGCGACATCGGAAACGGACAGATCCTATACGTGGATCACTGCGCCTCCTGTCACGGCGTAAAGCTCGAAGGGCAGCCCAAATGGCGGCGGCCGGGCGAGGACGGCATCCTGCCGGCCCCGCCTCACGATGGGAGTGGCCATACTTGGCATCACGACAACCAGTTACTCTTCGACTACACTAAACTCGGTGGCGAAAGCCTTATGAAGGCGCGCGGCATCGTCGGATTTAAGAGCGGCATGCCCGGCCTCGGCGACATCATGAGCGACGAGGATATCTGGGACGTCCTCGCTTACATCCGCTCCACCTGGCCGCAGCACATCCGAGATATCCAGGCTGCAAGTAATCCGGACCACGGGCAATGACCTGCGCCTTTCAGCCCGAACGGGCTACTGTGCGATTCCACTCTTGCGACCGCGACGAACGAGCGCGTATATCCCGTCGAATCTCGGCTCGCCCTGCGGCCCTCTCGGAACCTCGCAATTCCGTGTAGCTCCGTAAACTGCCTAAAGTAGCGGTTATTCCAAGAAGTGCAGGCCGACTGAACTTGCGAGCGCCGTTCTCGCGTCCCTAGGCAGCCGCCGAACGCCTCTGTCCACAGCCTTTTGCCAGGAGGGTCCGCGTGCGCGCGCCTCGACAAGCGCATCCTCGAGCTCATCGGGACGATCCTCCGCCAACACGCGTATAAGTGCAGCGGACTGCTCAATGTCCTTCGTCGCCTTGGAGTCCGCCGAAAAACTTCGACGGGTTGCGACGATCAGCTTGTGTACGGCGAAGCGTGCCGGCTGGGGAACGTTGATCAAAATTCCCGACCGGTAGAGCGCTGCCGCCGGCGCCGGTGCATGGATTAAATAGTCGAGAAACCGAAGCGGAAAGGCGTATGCTCCCAGCGCCGGCGGCTCAAGCGGCTCGTCGCGATCCGGTCCCTTGTTGGGAGTGAGCAGCTCGACGAGTACGCCGCTCTCCCTGTCTCGCCGGGCGGTCGGCTGCCGATAAAGGCCGGGCCGGGCGACGAATGGCCCGATCAGTTTCAGAGCCTCCGCCAGCGCCGGATCCAACCGGTCGTCAAGCGCAATCGAGACCGAATGAAATGCCGCGATATCGATGTCCTCGGTAGCGGCATGGGCCTCCGAGACCTCAACTCCCAAAAGCCCGGAGTAACACCGAAACGCGTTTGTTCCGACGATAACTCCGCGAAGCCGGAAAATTCCAGCCTTTGAGAGCGCGAGCAGCACTTTTCCGGTCTGTGCGTCGATCCGCGGCAGCCCGCCTTCCCGGCACATGCGGGAGAGGACGCCGCGCTGCTTCTCACGATGCCTTAATTCCTCCTTTACTTTCTCGGCCTGCTCGACACTTGTTCTCATCTCCTCGGAATCCGGTCCGAGATATCGCTCGACCGTGCGGTCGGCTAGCCGCTGGACCGAGTACCAGTACTTCCGTCCGCTTCGCTCACGCAGAACTGTCGTCCCCCCGAGTTCCAGAACTGCATCTTCCTGAAGTCGCGTAACTAGGTCCGCGTAGGTCGTCTGCACCGCCAAGGGCAGGCGCCTAATTTTTTTAAATTCAGTCATTTGCGCTTTGCCCAACAAAAAAATTTTCTGTTGGGCAATTTAGTTCAACTTCGCATGGAATGCAACCCAAACACCTGCAGGCGATATCGATGGCCGTTCCTTGCCAATCAAAAAATAATCGTGTTGGGCAAAGCTGCCTCATGGATCGCCGCTAGCCCGCCAAGCGCCTATCGCAAGGCCGAGCGGGTAAATTTTCGCCAACCATCCGCGCCGTGACGGCATCTATTCATGCCCGCTATCCAACAGCAGTTTCGCCCGGCGAGAATTCTTTTGCTCGGTGCAAATCGATCCAGCGTTTGGGCTGTTTGCCGGACCCGTACCCTCGCCCGACCTAGCTCTATTTGGAATGTACTGCAAAGAGATTTCGACGAATCGAGTAGTCGCGCCAGTGACAATTGTCACTTCGCGCAAAGATTGGGTCCACCGCGATCAGAACAAATTTTAACACGTTGTCGACGATATCATGTTGCGGTTTGCCAAGGACAGCGATTCCAATCGCGAAAGCTTGTGCCAGTCAGTGTCAGGAGGCCAATGAGAGCGACATATTGGTGGCGCTGTAGGCCAAGACGAACATCCGACCCTCGCGCTACGAGCGCGCGCGGCAAACTCGGCCTAGTCGCGGACGAAAACGGCTCGCTGATAGGCGCTAGTGCACTAACATTTTTGAAATGACGGATAGAGCGATTTAAATTCAAAGCGGGCATCCTGCGCTGTGAAGCGCCAGTTGACCGTCTTCGCCTTCACGTTTCGGGTCGTAACGAAAGCCGCGGCCTCTCGGCGCATGGTCTCGCGGTCGGGAATGCGGCGTTTGGGGCACTGCCTCGACATCGCGCCGATCTCGATTTCCGCCATGTTCAGCCAGCTGCCGCGTTGCGGCGTGTAGCGGAACTCGAACCGGTCGCGAGAATAAGCGATTTGCTTCCGGGAAATTGGGTCAATTCTGGATGCCGATTCCCGCAAAAGCGGGTCAATTTTGCACGCCCCTCAACAGTTGTTGAGGATCGGGTGCCCGGGAAATGAACGGAAGTATTATGAAAGCAAGCGTAGGGAACCGTTCATTCGGTCGGTTGAATTTCCATTTTGCCTCTCGAATGCGCGCAATGAAAGGCGCATGGCGCTGGAAAGGAGTTTCCGATAAACAGAATTCACTTGCCCGCCGGCGGCATAGGCAATACGGCGACTCGGATCTTGAGGAAAAAAAGCTAGCCGAATGCTTGGGATTTTGACTGGTTCGTCAGCCGGAAAAGCTATGAATGCCGAATCGGCAAGGCTGAATGCTCGCGTGAGGCTGCCCCGAATCGTATTTGACTACATCGACGGCGCAGCTGGCCGAGAGCGTTGCCTGGCGCGCAATTCCGCTGCATTCGACGGAATTTTCTTAAAGCCGAGAGTGCTGCAAGATGTCGACCACAGGTCGTTAGGGACCAGCGTGATGGGATTCAAATTCGATCTGCCCTTCGGCTTTGCGCCGATGGGCTTATGCGGACTGGCTTGGCCGGGCGCCGATCGGATCATGGCAAGGGAAGCCGTGCGGAGAAACATTCCGGTTTGCGTTTCGACCGCCGCTTCGATTGCGCTGGAAGGAATGCGGGAGCTGGCGCAGAGCAATGCTTGGTTTCAGCTATATGTCGGAGGATCCGGTCAATCCGGTCTGCAGATGGCCAAGAGAGCGGATGACGCCGGTTACGAAACAATAATACTAACAGCGGACGTTCCCGTACTGGCCCTTCGCGATCGGGACAAAAAAAATGGTTTCAAATTGCCGTTCCGGATTGGCCTGAAGCAATTCGCGGATTTCGCGTCCCATCCGAACTGGTCGGTTAGGACATTGATTGAAGGCGTTCCTCGAACGAGGAATTTCGACGGTTCCGAAGCTGGAAGCGGCTTCGACCGAACAGGCAGCCGCGGCGGAGCAAATTGGAATTTTCTGGAGAAGCTGAGGAGTTTATGGAAGGGCAAGCTGGTCGTAAAAGGGATTATGTGTCCCGAAGATGCGATTCGGGTCAAGCAGGCGGGGGCCGACGCAATCTACGTATCGAACCATGGCGGGCGCCAGCTCGATTCGGCATTGGCGGCGATAACCGTTCTACCGGCGGTTCGCGACGCCGTGGGCGCCGAATTCCCCCTGATGTTCGATAGCGGAGTTCGCAACGGTGAAGACGTTGTACGTGCGCTTGCGCTTGGCGCGAACTTTGTCTTTCTGGGCCGTCCGGTGCTCTTTTCCATGGCTGCGAATGGAGCGGCGGGCCTTGACGAGTTCATCGACGGCATTACAGAAGGGGTTAGCAAGACCATGGCGCAGATCGGAGCGGTCGGCGTCGCGGATATCGGGGTGAATTCCTTGGCCTCGGGGAACCGATCAATTTAACTGGTTTTGAGACCAAGTTCTTCGGATATATGGAAAAGACATGGGCAGTTTAGAAGCAGGCAAGGTGCGCGGCGGAATTCTATTGGCGCAAGCGCTCAAGAAAAAAGGCGTAAAGCGGGTGTTCACGCTGTCGGGCGGGTTCTGCAATCCGGCGCTGGAAGGATTCATGCAGCTGCAGATGCCTGTCGTAAACTGCCCTCACGAGCAGGTCGCCGGCCACATGGCTGACGGCCATACGAGAATTTCCCGAGTTCCGGCTGTGTGCCTCGTAGGACCGGAAGGATTTGCAAACGCAGTTCCGGCCATGCTTGAAGCATGGGGCGAAAGAACTCCGGTGATATTCGTGACCGGCTCGTCGACTCTCAAGAGAAGGGGTTCGGGGGGCTTCAAGGAAATCGACGACGTGTCCATCGCTCGGCCGCTGACCAAGCATTCGATTAGCGTAACGGACGGCACGCGAATCGGGGAATTTGTTGATCGCGCCTGGAAGATCGCGGTGAACGGCTACCCGGGGCCGGTTCACTTGAGCGTCCCGGTCGATATCATGTTTTCCTCTTTCGAAGAGGATGCGGCTAGCTGCGAGCGGCCCTTCGATACAGGGCCCGCGCGGCCGGTGCGCGCCTGGCCCGACCCCGAAGCGCTCGAGCCTATCCTGGACAGCATCGTTTCGGCCAGGCGACCGGTAATTATCGCGGGACACGGGGTCTGGTGGTCCGGCAGCGAGAATAGCCTGAAAGCGGCGGCCCGCGAACGCAAGCTACCCGTATTCAATGTGCCCTACCACAGAAAAGTTCTAGGCCAGGAATGCCGCGAGTACATGGGGCTGGCCGACTTTCACCAGTACCAGCCTTCGAAGCATGCGATACAGAACTCGGATGTGGCAGTGTTGGTGGGAGGCCGACTCGACAACCAGATGAACTTCGGCAACCCTCCGTTCTTCCCGAATTCCACGCGGTTGATTTGCGTGAATGGAAGCCACGAAGAGATCGAATACAACCGCGCTGCCGACGATGTTCTGCTTTGCCATCCCGGCGAGTTCCTTGATCGGCTGGCGGCGTGGCGCAACCCCGGCGGACGGCGAGTCGAAAGCGAATGGCTGGACGAAAATCTCGCCATGCGCGGCGAGTGGGTGGCGAAAACTCTTTCCGACCTGGAAACTCGGGAGAATGGCGACGGCGGCAAGATCCATCCCTTGCAATTGTCGCTGGATGTTCAAGACGAGATGAATCAAGGCGACTGGCTTGTATTCGACGGCGGAAACACGCATTTCTGGTCCGAGATCGCAGCCAATATCGTCGGCTGGAATGGAAAAAAACTTGGCGGAATCCTGCACCCGGGGAACTACAGCCTGCTCGGCGTCGGAGTTTCATTCGCGCTTTCGGCGAAAGCCGCCAATCCGGACAGGAACGTTGTCCTTATAAGCGGCGACGGCGCCTTCCTGTCCGGAGGGCTGTCTGTCGAGGCGGCGTTTCAGGAAAATCTGCCGATCACTGTAGTTATCGACAACAATGGCGGGCTCGACTGCATTTCGCAGCAGCAGGAGCGCCTGTTCGCCGACGGCCGGCACTTCGCGACCGATTTCAGGGACATTCCTTTCCACGCCATGTTCGAAGGCCTGGGCGGCCACGGCGAATTGGTTCGTACTCGATCCGAACTCCGCCCCGCCCTGAGACGGGCAATGGCGAGCGGCAAGACTGCGTGCGTCAACGCGAAATGCAAGGGCGTCATCAGCCCGATCGTTCTTGCTACGACGAGCAAGCGCGACAGGGCTTCAATCGAATAGGATGGTCGATGCCGATTATCTCGTCGCATTTGCTAAGCACGGTCGACGGCTCTCATGCGGCCGGCGTTCCGGTCAGGCTTGTTAAAATCGATTCCGCCGGCAAGCGAGCGACGGTTTTCGAAACCAGAACCGACGAGGGCGGGCGTCTGGTCGAAGAGGTCGACTCGAATTCATGCGGCGGCGGCGCGGCGTTCGAGATTTCGTTCGGCCTTGCCGAATACTTCGCCTCCGGCGGATCGCAGGCGAATTGCGGAAACGGCATCGTGAGCGAAGCGGTGATCAGGTTCTCGATGACGGCGCTTGAAGCGCGCTACCATTTTCCGCTCATGATCGCTCCGAACGGCTATTCCGCGTGGTGGCCGGATGTCGAATAGGATCGCCGCGTGAGCATTCTTTCTCGCGGCGCGCGCCTGAGCCCGGCGATATCCCGGCGCATCAGGCGGACGCCATATACGTCCCGCGCAATAAGCTCGGGAGCCAGCGAATTTACGGTGGTAAACCATACGCTGCTTCCGAAAGCCTACCGAAAAACGGTCGCCGAGGATTACTGGCATTTGAAAACGCGGGTTCAGATTTGGGATGTCGGCTGCCAGAGGCAGGTCGAGATAGCCGGACCCGACGCATCTCGGCTGGTCCAATGGATGACGCCTCGGGATATTTCAGCGGCGCGGATAGGCGATTGCCTTTATCTTCCGGTCATCGACAGAGATGCGGGCATGGTCAACGACCCGATTCTCCTTAAGCTTGAAGAAGATCGCTACTGGCTGTCGATAGCGGATTCCGATTTGCTGCTGTTTGCGCTCGGATTGGCCCAGGCGTCGGACATGAACGTCCGGGTCGCGGAGCCCGATGTATCGCCGCTCGCGATTCAGGGTCCATTGTCGTCAGAGGTCGCCTCGGCCGTTTTCGGCGACTCGGTTCGCGGGCTGGAGAGATTTAAATTCGGCGCATTCGAATTCCGCGGCACCAGTCAAATAGTCGCTCGAACCGGCTATTCGAGCCAGGATGGATTCGAGGTTTTTCTCGATCGCGGCTCGCTCGGCGAAATGCTTTGGGACGCGGTTTTTGAAGTCGGCCGGCCGCTGGAAATCGCCCCGGGCTGCCCCAATCTCATCGACAGGATAGAAGCCGGCTTGATTTCATACGGCAACGAAGTCACGAGGGAGAATAATCCGCTGGAAGCGGGGCTAGGCAGGTTTTGTTCGTTGGACCGGGATATCCGCTGCCTGGGCATGCCCGCTCTTCGCATTTTGGCGCGGCGCGGGATCCGCCGCCGGATTAGAGGAATAGTATTCGGCCGCGGCTCTATGCCGCCTAGCGACGGCTCATTGGAAGTATTTGCGGCCGACGCGGATGATCGACGCGTCGGAACGATTGCATCAGCTGCCTATTCTCCGAGCCTGGAACGGAATGTCGGGCTCGCCATGATGGAAAAACCATTCTGGGAAGCAGGCGAATCCGTCGTCGTCCGAACAGGCGACGGGCAATTCGAGCACGGCGAAATCTCGGAGCTGCCGATAAAATAGAAGCAGCTGAATATCCTGCCTAGCGATCGGCGGATTTCCCGCCGTTCTGGCATTGGTAAAGCTCTTCCAGGGGAATATGGCATCGAATTGCGTGGCTCCCGGCCCCGACCTGCCATGGAGGAGTTTCCGTGTCGCAGATCGAGCCGACCTTGCGGGGACATCGCCTCTGGAACGGGCATCCTCGTTCCGGAGGCGACAGTTCGACGACATCGTCGGCCAATATTTCGGGAACCGCTTCGGGGTCGGGTTCCAGAACCGCACCGAGCAGCACTTCCGTATAGGGATGCGAAGGCAGCGAGTAAACGCTTGCGGATTCTCCCAGTTCGCAGAGTCGTCCCTGATATAGCACGGCGACCCGGTCGGACAGGCAGCGAACCACGGCCAGATCGTGCGATACGAATATGTAGGTCGTTCCTCTTTCTCGCTTCAATTGGTTGAGAAGGTTAAGAACCGCTGCCTGCACGGAAACGTCCAAAGCCGATGTAACTTCGTCGCATAAAATTAATTCCGGTTCCGCCGCGAATGCGCGCGCGATCGCGACTCGCTGCTTTTCGCCTCCTGAAAGCTGGCTTGGCAGCCGCGTAAGGTAGTGGGAGCTAAGCCTCACTCTTTCCAAGAGATCGATGCTTCGCTTTCTTAGCTCCTCCGCCGAGCAGTTGAAGTAGAGGCGCAAGGGCTGAGCGATAATTTCTTCGACGGTATGGCGGGGATTCAGCGATTCGTCGGGATTCTGGAAAATCAGCTGTATTTGGCGGCGATGCGTCATTGGCCGCTTGTCGACAAGTTCCGCAAGGGGTTCTTGCTCGCCGAGCTGGATTTTTCCGCTCGAAGGCTCAAGCAATCCGGCGATAGACTTCAATATCGTAGATTTGCCGCTTCCAGACTCGCCTACCAGTCCGACTGTCTCGCCTTTTTCAATCCTTAACGTTATTTCTTCGACGGTTGGAACGCTGCCATTGTTTCGGCGGAGCAGCTGATCGAGAAAGCTCTTCTTCGCGTAGTCGATTGATAGACGATCGAGGCGAATGGCATCGGTAGCGGAACCATCGGCTCTCGCCATTTCAACGGTTTGCTCGGTCGCCGCCAAATCCGGCACTTTGGCGTAAAACGGGCATCGCACCGATTCTCCTTCGGGAGTTTGGATCAAATCGGGGCGAACGGACATGCATTCGGGCTGCGCAATCGCGCATCGGTCCACAAACGAGCATCCGTTTCCAGCCGCGCCCGGCGCGGGAGGACGACCTTCCAGCGCCGCTGGAAGCCTCGAATCCTTTAAGCTCGGTATGGAAGACAAAAGCCCTCGGGCGTATGGATGAGTTGGCGAAAGAAGCACGTTTCTCGCGTTGCCTTCAAGTACGACTTCCCCGGCGTACATGACGACGACTCGGTCCGACACGCGAGCGATCGCGCCAAGGTCATGGCTTACGTAAACCATCGCCGTTCCGGTTTCGCTAGCAAGGTCGCGAAGCAATTCCAGAATGTGCGCTTGGGTCGTAACATCTAGACCGGTTGTCGGCTCGTCCAGCAGCAGCGCCTCGGCTTCGCCAGCCAGCGCCATGCTGATCGCGACCCGCTGCTGCTGGCCGCCGGACAGTTCGTGGGGAAAGCGCTTGAGAATATTTTCCGGCTCCGGCAGCCTGACCTGCGTCAGCAACTCGACCATGCGATCCTGATAGCTCGATTCCGGCAGGTCCGTGTGCAGCCGCAGCGCCTCGCGCAGCTGCTTGCCGACCCGCATCGTTGGCGTAAGCGACTGGCCCGAGTTCTGGGGGATCATGGCCATTTCGCCGCCTCGGATATCCTCGAGCTCCCTTGTCGTCATTTCAAAGGTGTTGCGTCCCTTGAATTTAGCGGAACCGCCCAGAACCCGGAGGCCGTGCTTAAGGTAACCCATCGCCGCAAGCGCGAGAGTGCTTTTCCCGGAGCCGCTCTCGCCGACGATACCGACTGTTTCGCCGCCGCTGACGGTAAAATCGACATTGCGAAGCACGGGCAGCGTTTGACCGGCGTTGCCTGTAAAGCCGATGCTGAGGTCGCGAATTTCGAAAAGTTGCTTGCCGTCCATTTCTACTGCGGGGCCTTTTGCGAACGGTCGATGCCAAGCGCCTTCGCCAACGCGTCGGCGGCAAGATTAATTCCAATTATCAGCGAGCTGAGCGCGATGATCGGAGCAAGAACGAACCACGGAGCAAATGCCATGTAGCCGCGGGCATCGGCGATCATAAGCCCCCAGTCGGGCGTGGGCGGCGAAACGCCAAATCCAAGAAACGACAGGGAACTGAATGCCAGTAGCATCCACGACCAGCGCATGGCGCCTTCGACCAGCATCACGTCAAGTACATTCGGCAGCAGCTCTCTGCGGACAATCGCCAGGCGGCTGTGTCCCCGCGCTCGCGCGGACGAGATGAAATCGCGCGCAACCACATCGAGAGTAGCCGCTCGAGCTATTCTGATAACCGGTATTCCATAGAAAAAAGCCAGGGTCGGAATCAAAACTTCCAGCCCGGTTCCGAAGGTTACGATCAGCACGAGCATTTTCAGAATCCAGGGAAGCGACAAAAATGCGTCGACAATTCGCATAAGCACTTCGTCGATGCGCCCGCCTACAAGACCCAGCAGAATGCCGATGAACCCACCCCAGATTACGGCGAGAGGCGTTGCGAATCCGGTTACGACGAGAGCCTCGCGTCCGCCCATGAGAGTGCGGGTAAAGACATCTCTTCCTAGATGATCGGTGCCGAAAATATGATTCCCGCTAGGAGGATTGAACATAAGCTCGACGCTGACGGCCTTGTAGTCGTACGGAACAATCCAAGGGCTGAGAATCGCGATAAGCACGTGGAACGCTACGAGCGACATTCCGATCAGCCCGGATGGCCGGGATGCCATATCCTTGATGACTCCTGCGATCAGCAGGAGCCTTCCGGTCGAGCGCGCTTCCGAAACCGCGGTCATGACTTCCTCGCATACATCGTGCGAAGACGCGGATTCAGAATCAAGCTGAGAACATCGGCGAACAGATTAACTCCGACATAGACAGTGGCGACAATAAGGGCGATGGCTTGCACGATCGGCAGGTCGCGGTCCGAAATCGCGTCGATCATCATTCGACCCAGTCCGGGGTAGTTGAATACGACTTCGATGACGACGACGCCCCCCAGAAGCCAGGCAATCGTTAGAGCGACGACGTTTATCGCCGGAAGCAGAGCGTTGGGCAATGCGTGGCGAAATACGATTTGCCAGTAGGGCACGCCTTTCAAGGTCGCCATCTGCACATAGTCGCCGGCCATGACTTCGATGACGCTCGATCTGACCAGCCTCAGGATATGCGCCGTCATTACAAGCGCCAGTACGACCATCGGGAGAATGACCTCGGGAAAAAATTCGATCGAGGGAGCCTGAGCCGGGGTAAGCACGATGCCCGGCACCCAGCCCAGCCAAATGCTGAAAATCAAAATCATGATTGTCGCGCTGACGAACTCCGGAATCGTCATCGCAAATATCGCCGATGTCGAGAACACCAGATCAATGGGCCGGTCGCGTCGCAGGCCAGTTAGGCAGCCTAGAAAAATAGCGGTGGGCACGCCAAGGATTAGCGCCCCAAGCGCGAGAAGCAGCGAATTGTTTAGCCTGTCGCCGACCATTTCGGCTATTGACCTGGAGCTGCCCGCCGAAATTCCTAGATCCCCGACGAGCGCGTTCCCCGCCCATTCCAGATAGCGTTCTGTCGCGGAGCGGTCGAGGCCGAGTTCGCTGCGGCAGTTCGCCAATGCGACGCCTTGCGCGTTCCTCTCCAAAAACGCGGTGCAAGCATCGCCGGGAAGAATCTCCACGCCCGCGAAAATGATTCCGGATACGATGCAAACCGTAATTGCCCCAAGTGCTAGCCGCCTGAGAATCATTTTAATCATTGCGAGCTTTCCAGCATTCCTGCAGGCGAATGCTTAGGATTTCGCCAGAGACGCCGCTTCGCCGGAAATCGGCATGCGCGGCAGCCGCAAAGCCGCGTCCTTCCCGCCGGAAAATTCCGGGCGAGAACAATAATCGAGCATTGTGAACAGAGACACGCGCTTGGATTTCCCGAAGCATAATCGATGTTGCGTGCTGCCCCCTGCAGGTTGAAGAAAACCGGCAGGGGGCAAATTGATTGCAATCGACCTAGTCGACCGACACGAGGTGCCAGCGAATGCCGTCCCTTTCCGTGTTGTCCATGTTTTTAATTCTGGACGATAGTCCGACGTATTTTACCAAGTGGTAGGGTATCAGCACGCCGCCCTCTTCCCAGAGTATATCCTGAGCCTGCACATACAAATTCCTCCGCTCGCCGAAATCGATTTCCTTTCGGGCCGCCACAAGCAGATTGTCGAAGGTTTCATTGTTCTGGAAGGATTCGTTCCATTTTGCGCCGCTTACGAAGGCTTCATTAAGGATCAAATCGGCAGGTCGTGAGAACCAGCGAGTCATGGAAACCGGCTTTTTCATCCAAGCGTCATTCCAGTATCCCGATGCCGGGACTTGAACGATGTGGACGGTGATTCCGGCCTCGGCGGCTTGCTGCTGGTAGGCCTCGGCGTAAGTAACCCATGCGGGTTCCAAAGTGCTAATATGAAGTTCGAATTCGATCCCGTCGGGATACCCGGCTTCGTTGAGCAATGCCTTCGCGCCTTCGATATCCTGCGGGCAATCTCTTGCCACATAGTACTGGTCGCTCCGGCCAACCGGTGAATCGCAAGCCGGGAGCGCTCCGCCGGCAAAGACCAGCTGTACAAGCACCTCGCGGTCCGCAGCCAGGCGAACTGCTTTCCTAACGCGCGGGTCGTCGAAAGGAGGCGTATCGGTTCTCATCACCATGCCTTGCCAAGTGCCGGTCACGATTTCCTGAATTTCGAATTTGTCGCTGGACATTAGCATCGTGCTTTGCTGCTTGGTTAGGTCGCGAAGCATATCGATTTGACCGCCGAGCAATGCCTGGATGCGTGCCTGCGCGTCGGGAATGGCGAAGATTTCCATGGCCGCGAGTTTAGGCGGGCCTTCGAAGTAATCGTTAAACGCCGAGAGAACGGTCGTGCCTTGAGCGTCGAATGTTTCAACCTTGAATGGACCGGTCCCGATTCCGGACTGCGCGATTGAGTCTCCGGACCCGGAAGGAATGATTCTCAGCCTGTAGTCCATCAATTGAAACGGAAGATCGGCGAAGGGGGCGGAAAGAGTCATTTTGACCGTCAATGGATCGACGGCCGCGATAGAATCTACCATTGAAATGGCCGAGCGGGCCGGCGAATCAAGTTGCGGATCCTTTACGCGCGTAAAGGAATAGACGACGTCTTCCGAGTCGAGGTCCGTTCCGTCGTGGAATTTAACGCCCTCGCGCAGATGGAACGTCCATTCGGTTCCATCCGCGTTCGGCTCCCAAGATACAGCCAGGTCGGGGCTCGGTTTCCGATCCAGGTCGGGTCGAACAAGCCGGTTCATGATCTTGTCGGTTATCTGAAAAACGCGACCTTCCGAAATCGGGTCCAAACTCGATTTTTCCCCGAATCCAAATTCGTGAGTCTGACGGAAAATTCCGCTTGGCTCCGCTGAGGCGATGCTTGCGCTCGCTATCGCGGACAGGGCAATGATGGCTATGCTCTTATTCATATGATACAACCCTCCGTGGCTGAACTTTAGTTTCGATTTCAAAAAAGTTCGGGTTAATTTTCCCCAGGCCTGCTCAAGTGCGCCTAGCGATTATTCCCTGGGACGTTTGTAGAAGGATTTTCTTTCACTACATCCTAAATTCCGAACTTAGCTCCGATTCACCGGCCTTGCCGCAAATTCGGCAACGGCTAGACTCCACTTTGGCTTCCAGCCCGAACCGGCAGCGAAAGAACTTCGCTTTTGAGATGAGGTCATTCCGAAATTACACGCTTTCGGCGCGCTGCCCCCGGCTGAGGATCCAGGAAAGATGCCAACGCTTGATCAAGCGCCGCGAGAGTTAGGAACTCAGGCCGGAATGGAGTGCCGGTACGTCCAGCGGAGCAAATCCAAAATGCCTGAGCCAGCGCAAATCGGAATCGAAGAAATTCCTCAAATCGGGAATACCATACTTGAGCATTGCGATGCGGTCAATACCTATCCCAAAGGCAAACCCTTGCCAGGTCGATGCATCGATGCCGCCCGCCTCGAGAACATTCGGATGCACCATTCCCGAGCCTAGGATTTCCATCCAGTCATCGCCCTCGCCGACTTTCAGCTGGCCTTCATTCCACGAGCAGCGCAGATCGACTTCGGCCGACGGCTCGGTAAACGGAAAGTGCGATGCTCGAAACCTAAGCTCGGCTTTGTCCACTTCGAAAAAGGCCCGGCAGAATTCTTCCAGCACCCATTTCAGGTTTGCCATGTTTACATCGCGATCAATCGCCAGCCCCTCGACCTGGTGAAACATCGGCGTGTGCGTCTGGTCGTAGTCGCACCTGTACACCCGGCCCGGCGCGATCGCCCTGATAGGCGCCCCGCGCTCCCGCATGGCGCGAATTTGCACTGGCGACGTATGGGTTCGAAGCACGTTCGGAGGGCTTTCGTCGCCTTCTTCCCTTGCTAGGAAAAACGTATCGTGCTCCTGCCTGGCCGGGTGATCCGGATGCATGTTCAGCGCATCGAAATTGTACCAGTCCGTTTCGATCTGCGGACCTTCGGCAACCTCGAATCCCAAATCCGCGAAAATGGCCGTGACTTCCTCGGTTACCTGGCTTACCGGGTGAATCGTCCCCCTGCGCGCAGGCCGGCTCGGCAGCGTTACGTCGATCCATTCGGTCCTTAGCTTTTCGTCGAGAGCGGCATCGGTGAATGCAGCTTTCTTTGCCGATAGCGCGGACGCGAGCTCATTTTTTAGCTCGTTGAGCTCGGCCCCGGCCTGTCTTCGCTTATCCCTGTCCAGGTCGACAAGCTGGCGAAGCAGCAAGTTGATCTCGCCCTTTTTCCCCAGCGCGGAGACGCGAATGCATTCGAGATCGGACTCGTTGCCCGCGGACGCGACTGATTCGAGATATTTTTTCCTAAGTTCGGACGTCCTGACCTCGGGTTTTACGGCGGCTAGCTTTCCTGGCCCCCCATTATTCGGTTTCGCCGCTTTGGCCGGCAATTCATATACCATGCGCAGGCCGGTTCCGGGGAAGACGGTGCGGGTTTCGGTCAGCTCCTCTAGGAGCCCGGCGATCGCCGCGTCGCCGGAGTTGCTGGCGGTGCCGATGATGCGGACCCGCAGGATTCTGTTCTCCGGCTCGGGCACAATGTCGGCTTCCGACTGGAAGAGCTCGGCGAGAAGCCGCCGGGGGCGCTGTTTTTTGCCCTGCGCATCGGCGACGGCGGGCATCATTCGGGTCTCCGCGCGGTAGGCGATCATTCGGACGATGTCCAGGAGCAGCTTTTCGTCGGCGAGCAGCGCGTCGAGATTAAACTCCTCGCGCATGTACTCGAAGAAGTTCTCCTGCGACCAGCGCGAGAACATCGCACCCGCGACCTGCTCCAGGGGCATGCGGAAGTCGGTGGTTACGAGCGCCGCCTGCCTGCCGCCCTCCAGCAGGCGGCGTATCTGGCGCACTTCGGGGCCGCCGGGCAGCCCGATCCGCCTCTCGGCGAGAAGGACCTCGGCCTCGCGGACGGCTCCGGGGCTGTGGACCGGCACCCTGGCGGCGCGGAACTCCGCCTCCGGCCAGGGCTCGCCCGCCGACCCCTTGTGCCAGGTGATCACCGCGATCCCGCGACGGGCGAGGCGGCCGAACAGGGCCGGGCTCCAGCCCTCCCGGTCGAACACCAGCGTTAGCGCGGGCTCGGCCGGCTCGCCGGCGGC
>MKWU01003383.1_pt1 | contig 21256 bp, 16 predicted proteins | sample 809101 | NCBI WGS metagenome assembly MKWU01 (sample SAMN05860141, study PRJNA318959) | sponge metagenome | host: Aplysina aerophoba | place: Slovenia: Piran, Adriatic Sea, Gulf of Piran | collected 2013-05-07 | reverse complement strand
AGCGGGGCACGGGGTGGTTGGCTGCGGAGCCGGGTCTTGGGGCTGGAGTTGCGCAGCCAACGGCAGGACGGGGCGACAGTGCTGGTGTTCAGGGATCCGCGCACGGGGGAAGAGTTCGACGGGGATCTGGCAGAATCGGAGCGACTGCGGCGGGCAGCGGAAGAGCGCGCCAGTGCCGAGGCGGAGCGCGCCAGTGCCGAGGCGGAGCGCGCGAGTGCCGAGGCGGAACGTGCGAGTGCCGAGGCGGAACTCAGACAATCCGCGGAGGAACGCGCGAGTGCGGAGGCCGAGCGTAGACGGGCAGCAGAGGAGCGAGCGCGGGCATTGGAGAAGCAACTCCGGACACTCGCTACTGAAAGCCGTTCGTCGGAACGCAAGCCTTAGCAGCCAGGGCCAAGAGTCCTCAGCGGGCAGGCCGGTTCAATACCAAGCTTCCCCAAGCCGCGAACGGCCGTTCCACCCTCAGGAGATGGCCGATTGGGCTTCACCGCAGGCCTGCCCGCGGGCACACAATGCCTGCCACATACAACAATTCGTGACCAGCGACTCTTGCCCCAAGCTGCTCGGGCGAATCCATCGCTTGTTCGGGCCGCCACTAAGGATGGGGCAGATAGGGAATCAGGATTAATTTTGTTTGACGGTCAGGACACTAGGCGGCGGTCGGGACGGGTGGTGATTCGAGGTCAGTAGTTGACCCAGATCGGGCTGCCCCAAGCCACATTGCCATCGGACTGCTCGACCCGGACGTAGTAGTACTGCAAGCCCATTCCAGCGCTCGCTCCCTGGTCCAGGTACTCGAACAATGCCTCCTGGCCCTCCGGTTCGTGCACGTAGAGTAGACGCTCGCCGCGGAAGACGGTGACACGCGCGAGATCGGTCGTGCCTCGAACCTTCACCGTCATGGGGACCGGGGCAGCCGTATGGAACTCGTCTCCCATGAAGTTCCCGCCCATCCGCACGTCGAGCAGGATGTTGTCCGTCGCCCCGTACGTGTGACGGCGTCGAATCGCATCCAAGATGCCTTGGCGCGTCACGCGATCGGTATAGACCATCGTGTAGGAATAGTGCGTTGATCCGTGATCGGAACTCACCGTCGTACCGAGCCGGTAACCCTTGTTCCAGGCGTTCCTGACCATGCCAATCGGCTGGTAACCGCCTGGAGCGTCCTGCGGATCCCCGCTCCTGGCCGATAGCGGGGCTCCCACGTACTCGTAGTTCGTCCGAGCCCCTTGCATGATCTCAACGACTGGCTCGATCTCGGGATCGTTGTCTCGCCAGTCCGTACCCATTCTCGTCCCGGAAGTATGCGAAATCGCGATCCCTCCCATCCGGCGGACGTCCTCATACAGGTGTTTGGTGTCGTCGCGCACCAAATCGCCAGAACCGACGGCCGGCATGTCTCCTATGGGATTCCGCCCCAGGGCGTATCGCGTGGTTCCACGCATGAAGAACGGCGTGACTTGGCCAGAGCGATCTGCAAAGAAGATGTTCCGGTGCCCGTTTGGCTGGGTCGCGCTGCGCTCGTAGCCGAAAATGCTGGTGTAGGCGCCCGGCAGATGGTGCATGTCGGTCATCTTCTGCGAATACCACCACCAATAGTCGTACGAGCCGCCTTGATGGTCCGTGGACGCCCCGAAATCCATTGCGGCCGCGTCGATCATGTAGCGATAGAACTCCTGCAGGTTGCCGTCGTTGCCACCTCCACCGTCCCAGCTCAGCTCCGTGTGCCGATGGAAATCGCCCCTGACGATTTGCACCGTCCGGCCGTGCACCGTCGTGCGGTACCCGCGCATGGCATCCAGGTCAGCGGCCTCGTTCGGGTGCCATTCCTTGATCTCTACCGCTTCCAACGCTAGCGGTTCCAGGGCGGGTGTGGGCGCGTCGCCAGCAGGCGCCAGCCTGCCAGCCCAGACTTCGCCCCGAATCGGCCGGTGGGCATACGCGGTCGTGCGGTTGTCGGTTGGCCATGCCAGCCACAGGGATCCGTCCTGTGCAGACGCCGCACTGATCCGAGTGCTCGACCGACCGAAACTGTGAGGAACCGGCTCGGCGTCCGTCCACGAATCGCCGCTATAGCGAGTCATCCAGTACTCCCAGTAGCCGCGGGTTCCCGTGCTTTCGCCACGGTGCCGGATCAAGCGCTTCGCCACGACGTGCAGATTGCCCTTGGCGTCGACGAATACGTGGGGATGGTAGGTCCACTTTGGCGTGCCGGCGCCAGCATCGAATACAGCCTGAAGCTGTTCAACGGGAGCCTGCAACCGACCCTCTGCGTAAGCTGCGACATTGACTCCGCGATTGGCCCCGATCACGACCCCTGGTTGCCGGGGACGGATGTTATAGCCGGTGTCCTTGCCCCAATTCGCGCCGCCAGACTCCCAGGCCACCCAGACCCGGTCCGCACGGTCCACCGCCACCGTGGCCTTCGCTTCGTACCGGCCTGTCGCCGCTACCGCCAGTTCAGGAACGGTGATCTCACCGTCCCGCACTCCGGTCAGGAAAACATCGTAGTTGCCATTGACGTAGCTGTCGTAGGCAACCCAGACCGTGCCGCTCGAGTCGATCGCCACTGCAGGCTCCCAGTCATTGGCGGGCCGCCCGGTGATCTGCACGGTGTCTGACCAGCCCGCCGCTCGCTCGAACGTCTTGAGATAGATATTCGAATGCCGACCGCGGAAGCCCTGCCAAACAAGCGCCAAACCACCCCTGCCGTCCGCCGCCAGCCGCGGATAGACGTCGGGCAGGACATTGTCGGTCAGGCGGATCATCGGCCCCCAGGCCGATTGTTCCTCGTCGTAGGAACGGGCGAATATGTCCCAGTTTCCGGCGAGCATCTGGGACCAAACGACCCACAGTCGCCCGTCGGCGTCGACGCCCGCTTGCGGCAGCCACACATCACCGCTAGTGTTGGGCACGTACCGCATATTGCCCCACTCACCGTCCTTCCAGGGCCGCACCGCGATCTCGTCGCGCCGATCCGAATAGGCCAGCCATACCAGCCACACCGAACCGTCGGGAGCTGCGGCAATCGATGGCAGGTCGTCCTCACGGACCTCGGTTCCGGCCATCACAATTTCAGAGAGGTCCTGCGCCCCCAGTGAACCTGCGATGACCGCGACCCCTAGGCATGTTGCTAAGAGAGCTTGACGCATTTTCCCTCCGCTCGAAGTCCAAGCCGGAACGGCCCAGACCCCGACATCATAGCCCAACCATTCCAGCAAGCAAGGGCCAATCCTGCCGACCTCAGATCCGGCTACCGCGCGTAACCGCCAGGACCCCGTCCGTGCCGGAAAGCGCGCCCGCCACTTTCTCCAACTGGGCCTTGTCCACAACCTCGACAACGAAGTCAATCGCCGCCTTGCCACCGTCACTCGCACTCGCCTCGGCTTTGACAATGTTCAGGCCTTCGTTTGACAAGATGCTCGTGAGATCCTTGAGCAACCCTTGGCGATCCTCCACCTGGGCGGTCAATCGGGCCTGGTACCTCGATCCGGCCTTGGGTGCCCAGCGCACATCAATGCGACGCTCGGCCTCAAACATCAGGTTCTGCACGTTCCGGCACGACGAAGAATGCACACCCACTCCCTTGCCGCGCGTGACATATCCGATGATGTCCTCGCCGGGAATCGGGTTGCAGCAGCGCGCCCGGTAAATCAGGATGTCGTCCATGCCGCGGACTTCGAGCGTCCCCTCTCCCTCGCCGAGACGCTTGCCGTCGGCTGGGTCCAGAACTGGCGGCTTGGACCGCAATTGCGCCGGGTCGTCGACTGCCCCAGCAGGGAGCAGCTTGCGCACGACCTGGCGGACCGAGAACCGTCCGTAGCCAAGCCTCGCATACAGGTCCTCTGGGGTCGAGCAGCCGTACTCGCGGCACACCTCTTCCAACCGCTTCGCGGGGATTTTCTTCAATGGCACTTTCGCCGCCCGCGCCTCCTTCTCGAGGAGGCGCTGGCCGATCCCCACCGCCTGCCGGCGCCGTTCGGAATTGAGCCACTGCTTGATTTTGTTCCGCGCTCTCGACGTCTTGACGAATCCGAGCCAGTCTTGGCTCGGATTGCTTCCAGCCTGCGTGATCACTTCGACGATCTCGCCGTTTTGCAACGCTCGCTTCAGCGGCGCGATCTGCCCGTCGACCTTCGCGCCGGTGCAGGTGTGGCCAACCTCGGTGTGGATGGCGTAGGCAAAATCCACTGGAGTGGCATCGCGCGGCAACGAAATCACCTCGCCGCGCGGCGTGAAGACATAGACCTCCTCGGGATACAGTTCGATCTTGAGAGTCGACAGGAAATCCGTTGAATCGCGCATTTCGCGCTGCCACTCGACGAGCCGCCGCAGCCAGGCCATCTGGTTTTCGTTGACGTCCGCGCCCTGGCTCCTTGCCTTGTATTTCCAATGCGCGCAGATGCCTTCTTCCGCCATCCGATGCATCTCCTCGGTGCGGATCTGCACTTCGAAACGCTGCCCCTCGCGGGTCACGACAGACGTGTGCAACGACTGGTACAGGTTGGGCCGCGGCATCGCCACGAAGTCCTTGATGCGACCCTGCACGGGGTGCCACTGGCCGTGGATGACACCCATCGCTGCGTAGCAATTCGTCTTGGTGTCAGTGACCACCCTAAGGGCCATCAGGTCGTAGACCATGTCGAACGTCACGTTTTGCCGCTGCAGCTTCTGGTAGATCGAATACGGGCGCTTGATGCGTCCCTCGATGCGCGAGGGAATGCCTGTTTGCGACAGCTTCTCCTGCAGTTCCCGCTGGATCGCCGAGAGGAATTCCTCGCTCGCTTCACGGCGTGACTCGATTTGCTGCGTGATCGTCTCGAAGGCACGCGGCTCCAGGTACGAGAAAGCCAAGTCCTCGAGTTCGCTACGGACCTTGCCCATGCCCAGGCGCAATGCCACCGGGGCAAAGATCTCGCGCGTTTCCAGAGCAATGCGCTTCTGCCGGTCCTCGTCGAGTCCATGCAGCGTTCGCATGTTGTGGGTGCGGTCCGCGAGCTTGATCAAGATCACGCGGATGTCCTGCACCATCGCCAGCAGCATCTTGCGAAACGTTTCCGCCTTCCGAGCTTCCGAAGAGTGGTAGCGCAACCGGCCGATCTTGGTGACACCGTCGACACAACGGCTAACTGTGACCCCGAACTCCCTGTTGATCTCCTGAAGAGTGGCCGGGGTGTCTTCAATCGTGTCGTGCAAGAGGGCGCTCGAGAGCGTGACCTCGTCCAGTCCCATGTCGGCAAGCAGGTGCGCAACCTCCAGCAAGTGGCTCAGATAGGGCTCGCCCGTCTTGCGCTTCTGGGCGCTGTGGCAGTCGGCTGCGAATGCGAAGGCGCGGCGCATCAGCCGCGGCTCTTCTCCCGGCCGGTTCTTCTGTAGCTTCCGCTCGAGTTCCTCGTACCGCCGTGTCAACGATTGCGCGACGCCCGTCGGCGCGCGCCCCGTGCTGCTCGTGGCGGGCATGATCGATGGTCACTCCCGAATGACCCCAGGACCCAAGACAAACGGCCCGGAACTTTCGCGCGGAAGCTCCAGGCCGAATTATATTACGCGCTCCGCGATGCGGGCGCTCTCCAGGCTATTCGTCCTGCGTGATCAACTCCGTGGTGCTCTCTTCCGCCCGTCGCTTGCGGGTGTCGAGGGCCCTCTGAACCCAATCGTCAGCTTGGGTCAAGTACTGGTCGTACTCTTCGTCCGTCTCGGAAAAATCAGCCCTTTCCCGGAACAGCAGGTTCACGTAGGCCATGGCATCGTCATAGTCAGGATCAATCTCGATTGCCTTCTCAAGAGCCTCTAGGCCTTCGTCGATCACCGGGACAACTTCCTCGCCAACCTCCGCCAAGGCCTCGCGCTGGGATCGATTCAGCCGGCCCTTGGTCCGGATCGGCCCGGGATCCTCCTGCCGCATGCCAAGCTCGGCGCGAAACTCGAGCCGCGGTTCATAGGACTGGGTCCAGCAAATCACGCCGATCGTGTAGTAGGACTCCTTGGTGTCCGGCTGCACTGCAAGCACCTTGTGGTGCCAGTCCTTCGCCAACTCCATCTCCTTCATTTGGAAGTAGAGCGACGCGATGCTTTGCAGGGCGGTCGAGTTCTCCGGATCGTCCTCGAGCACCGCCTTGAAGCCATCTAGCGCCTTGTTCGCGATATCGATGTTCTCCTGGTACTCCGCTCCCGGAGTGTATTGCATCATCGTCGAGTACGCGAGATAAACACGGGCATCATCGAGGTCCGGATCCAGCGTGGACGCTTCTTCGAACCTCTCTGCGGCGCGGACGTAATCGCCCGCCGAAAACGCCTGTACGCCGTTGTTTAGCGCCATGCGCGCCCTGAGGGAGTCGACGTTCTTCACGCCCATCGCATTCAGGGCCAGCTTGCCTCCGATCAGGAGGAGCAGCACCACGCCGAACGAGATGCCAGCAATCAAGTATACTTTCTTGTTGATTTTCATCGTTTGCTCCGTTGCCTCGGCTGCAAGCGGCGTGAACGGGCTCGCGCCCGCCTCCCGTCTTGCCGCGTAAAGACTATTCGATCTCTTCCGTGAGCAACCCGATCTTGTCCACGCCGGCACCCTTGCCGATGTCGATGATCTTCGCTACATCCTGGTAGTCGAGCGCGGGTGCGCCGCGCACGAACATCACTCTCTCCGCTCGCGTCTTGAAGATGTCCCGCAGGGCCTGCTCCAGTTCCATGAGGTTTGAGGGATCGCGATTGATCATGATGCTGCGGTCCGCGTTCACCGATACGACGACGGTTCGAGCGTTCGGCTGCTGTTGCTGCTGTTGGTCCTCGTTCGGCTGGGGAACAAGGGCCTCGAGCCCCTTGGGCGTGATCGGCGTGATGACCATGAAAATGATCAGCAGCACCAGCAACACGTCGATGAGGGGTGTCATGTTGATGTACGGTACGGTCTTCGAGCCGCCTCCGCTTCCCACTGCCATGCCCATGTTGAGTTTCCTCCCGTTCGAAAGGCTCCCGATCCCCTCGGATCAGATGCCCTCCTCTTTCTCTGTCAGCATGCCGACCTGATCGACTCCGGCCGTCCGCACTGCGTTCACCACTTCCACGACCCGTTCGTAGCGGGACCTGGCGTCGCACTTGATGTAAACCGTCTTGTCGATGCGGTTGCTGACGACGTCGCTGACGCGCTGCGTCAGTTCACCCACTTCGTCGAGCTTGGTCGTGCCGAGGAACATCTGTCCGTCCCGGGTCACCGCGACAACCAGTGCGTCTTCGGCGTCGGCCTCGTCCATCGCGACCGGGTTGCGCGTCCGCACCAAGTCGACGCTGACGCCCTTGCTGAGCATCGGTGTGATGACCATGAAAATGATCAGCAGCACCAGCATCACGTCCACCATCGGCGTGACGTTGATCTCGCTCATTGCGCTGATGTCGTGGACCCTGCGCTTTGATTCTTCTTCGAGCTCGTGTAAGCCCTGTTGCTCTTCCGCCATGCTAGTTTCCTCGCTTTCGAGCGACCGCCGTCGGCTTCCTGTCAGGCTGCCTACGGCTGGCCGCTACACGATACTACAGCTGGTCCGTCCGTTACGCATCCCGCCTGACGACCTGTCAGGCGTTCCGCTTCAGGAAGTAGTCGATCAGCTCGGAGCTGGCATTCTCCATTTCAACGTCAAAGCCTTCCACCTTGGAGTTGAAGTAATTGAACATCCAGACCGCCGGGAGCGCCACAAAGAGGCCGATTGCCGTTGCTACCAGAGCCTCGGATATGCCGCCAGCCACTGCGCCCAGACCCGTCGACCGCTCCTGGGAGATTCCCTCGAACGCGTTGATGATGCCAACCACCGTGCCGAACAGGCCGACGAACGGAGCTGTCGATCCGATCGTGGCCAAGCCGCTCAGGCCACGGTTGAGCTCGGCATGGGTGATCGCCTGCGCGCGCTCCAGGGCGCGCTTGGAAGCGTCCACGGTCCGGCCGGGTACGTCGCTGCCCTCACCGTGCGACTTGAACTCGGCCAGGCCTGCTGTAACGACCTTTGCCAAGTGGCTCTTCTTGTACCGGTCTGACAGCTTGATTGCCTCGTCGAGCTGGCCGCTGCGCAGGGCGCCGGCGATTGCCGGAGCGAAGGCTCGAGACTGTTTCTTGGCTGCGTAGTACGCCAGGCCCCGGTCGATCATCACGCCGATGGACCATGCCGACATTAGAAACATGATGATGACGACCGACTTGGCGGCCAAGCCCATCTGGTTCCACATCGACACCATGTCGAATCCGACCTCCTGCTGCAGCAGAAAGGCCGTGGTTGCGAATTGCGTAAGCATTTGCTTATGTTCCTCCTAAGATACCAACGAATTGCGTTGACCAACTGTTTTGTTCCGGGAATGCCGGGCGCCGACGAAGCGGCCACCGAGCGCCCGACTCCCGCGGGGGGAGATTTCTGGACGTGGTTCTCATCCGCTGAGGGTGAAGTTCACGTCGATGTTTGTGAGGACCTCTACAGCCTCGCCATTGAGCAGGGTCGGCTTGTAGCGCCACTGCTTCACAGCCGACAAGGCGGCCGGAACGAGGAGCGGGTGGCCTGACATGACCTCCAGCTTCTGGATCGTGCCGTCCTTGGAGATGACCGCCGAGAGCTTCACGACGCCCTGAATGCGGGCCTGCCGGGCGAGAGGCGGATATTGGGGCCGCACCTGCCGGGTCAGCCGCGCCTTGGCGACGTTGCCGCCGACACGGATGCGCCTCGGGGGCGCCTTTTTCTTGACCGGCGGGGGCGGAGGAGGAGGCGGCGCCGCTGTCGGCGCGCTCGAAATAATGCTGCCGAGAACGCCTCCGACAGTCCCACCAACCTGGCCCCCCGGCACGCCTCCGACAACACCGGCGATGCCGGCACTCGGTGCCTGGGCGTCTTCCTCGATGATGGCAACCTTGTCAGGGATCGCGACAGGCTGCGTCAGCGCGCCTGTGTCGAACTCCTTCGGCACGGGCTTGACCTTCACCACGGCTGCCGGGGGTGGCGGCGGGGGCGGCGGCGGGGGCGGAGCCGTCAGGAAGCTGACAAAGTCAGTCGCCGGCAACTCGTAGTAGTTGAGGATGGGGATCAGCAGGACGACCCCCACCAAGAGGCATTGCAGCGCCGTTGAAAGCATAACGGCCCACCGCGACGTGCTCTTGACCTGGTTTTCCATCAAGGCGTTTTCAAACATGGTTGCAAGCTCCTTCCCGGCCTCAAGCCGGATTCAAGCGCGTTTCGCCGCCCTTCCAGCCGAACGCGCGACCAGACGCTGCCGGCCCCACAAGAGAACGGGACTGGCGACGAAAATCGAGGAGTACGTTCCAACGAGCACTCCGACGAGGAGAGCGAACGAGAAGCCCCGCAGCACCTCTCCCCCCATGACAAACAAGCATACTACCGCGATCAGAGTTAGCCCCGATGTCAGCACGGTGCGGCTCAGAGTCTGGTTGATGCTCAGGTTGAGTAGTTCCGTCAAGCTCGACCGCCTGGCAATCCTGCGGTTTTCGCGGACACGATCGAAGATCACGATCGTGTCATTCATCGAATAGCCCACTAGTGTCAACAATGCAGCCACCACTGTCAACTCGATTTCCCGACCGAACAACGCGAAAAACCCGATTGTAATGAAAACGTCATGGAAAACCGCGATGACAGCTGCCACGCCGTAGATCCATTCGAAACGGAACGCAATGTAGACTAGCATACCTGTCAAGGCGAACAGGGTGGCTTTGATCGCCTGCCACTGCAACTCCGATCCGATCTTCGGACCGACCACGTCGACGCCGCCAATGTGGAAGGCTCCGAGTGCGACTTCTTCGGCCGCGGCCGTCGCAACGCTCTCCGAAATTCCAGGCGCCGTCGCGAATTCTGCCACATCTTGCACCAGGCCGGAGCGCGGAGCCTGGTCGCGCCACGCGATGAGGGACTCCGCATCCCGCTGCAGGTCCTGGCTACTGTGGCCGCTGTCGCGCAGCGACTGGTTGTCCATCAGGCGCTGGGCGAGGACTTCGGTGCCAGCGTTGTTGAAGTCCAGCTTGCCAGCCTCGATGGGATAGATCTCGTGGAGTGTTTCGATGACCTGTGCCTTGCCCGACGTTTCAACGAAGTCCCCGGCCAGGTCCAGGTCAATCTTGAGTTCGTGAACGGAATCGCCTTCATCGAATGGTTGCAAGGTCGCGACCTTGAGGCCCTTGTCCGTCAGCACCTGGCGGAGGCGATCCACGTCTGGCTCTTCGCTGAACTTGACGTACACCAAGGTGCCTCCCTTGAAATCGACCCCGAACTTCAACCCGCCCTGCATGACCGCGCTAACCGCGCCGGCAACCAAGAGCGCGGCGGAAAGACAGAGAAAGGCACGCCTGCGCCCCAAGAAGTCGATATTGGTCTTGCCGATGATTCGCATGCCGTTTGATCTGCATCGCAATCCGTCCGGTTTTCCTAGACACCGCGAAGCGCTGGAAAGTTCCGTGCCGCGTTAGATGCTCAACTCCTGGACATTCTGCTTGCGCCGCAAGCCGAGGTCGAAAATCAGTCTCGATACAAACACCGAGGTGAAGAGATTGGCGAGCAGTCCGATCGCCAGGGTCACGGCGAACCCGCGCACCGGGCCCCGGCCGAAGAGAAACAGGAAGGCCGCCGCGATGATCGTCGTGAGATTCGTGTCGATAATCGTCAAGAACGCCTTTCCGAAACCCGCGTTGAGGGCCGCCACAACGGGTTTGCCCTGGTCCAGTTCCTCGCGGATGCGCTCGAAGATCAGCACGTTCGCGTCCACGGCCATGCCAATCGTGAGGATGATACCGGCGATGCCGGGCAGCGTGAGCGTGAACCCGAACACACTCAGTACTGCGAGCAAAATCAGCAAGTTGAAGAACAGAGCCAGATTGGCGTTGAAGCCCGCGCTGCGATAGTACAGGAACATCACCAGCACAATGATGGCAACGCCCCAGATTGCGCTGTTGACGCCCTGGTTGATCGATTCGGCCCCAAGGGAGGCGCCAACCGTGCGCTCCTCCAGATACACAACAGAAGCCGGCAGCGAGCCGGCCCGGAGCACCAAGGCCAGATCGAGCGCCTCCGTCTGCGAATCGATGTTGTTGATAACGCCATCCGTTTCGATGCGGGACTCGATCGAGGCGACGCTTTGGATGCGGCGGTCGAGAACGACCGCAAGGCTCTGGTTGATGTTCGCCTGGGTGAAGATCCCGAAGCGCTGACCGGCCTGCCGCGAAAGACTGAAGGCAACCTGCCACGCCCCTGGGTTCTGCTGGTCGCGCCCGGCGGCGGCGGAGCGGAGGTCGCGGCCGGTGACCACCGCATCGCGCTGCAGCAGGTACCATTCGCTACGACCGCGCTCGGCATAATGGGCCAGTTCGCTGTTCGCCGGCAAGATACCGTTGTTCTGGGTGCGCGCCGCCTCGGGGCTGTTGTACGGCCCCCCGATGACCAGCTTGATCTCCAGCTGGGCTGACATCTGCAGAAGGTTCATGACCCGGGCGGGGTCGCTCACACCCGGCAGTTGCACGAGGATCTCGTGCTCGGCCTCGGCGCGCCCATGCTGTTGGATCACCGGCTCGGTAAGGCCCAGGCCGTTGATCCGGTTCTCGATCGTGGCCATGGACTGCTGCAGGGTTTCCGCCTTCAACCGGAGCAACTCGGACGGACGCACCGTGAGGGCAAACGAGCCCCCTCCGGTCGAATTGGGCAGCCAGCTCGGCGCTTCCTGCTCCAGAATCTCGCGCACGTCGCTGACGCGGGTGGTCGGCGTGCCCTCGAGCTGGATTTCGATACCGTCGGCTTCCTCGATTGACTGCGGGTCATTGCGCCGCAGCACGCTGTACACAATGTCGGCCTGGGCCAGGCGCGCCTTAATCCGGTCAATCGTCAGGTCCGCTTCGGACTTCAGCGAATCCTGCACCTGGATCTGCAGGATCAGGTGGGTACCGCCCTTGAGGTCCAGGCCCAGCGCGATCTTCTCCGAAAGGTTTTGCTTGATTGCTTCCCTCGTCGGGGTCAGGCCGATGACCCACCAGAAACAAAGCGCGAATACCGCCAGAACCAGCAGGATTCTCAGTGTGAACCGGCCATTCATATCGACTGTGGGGAACGCAAGCGGTTAGTTGCTGGGCTTCTCCGCCATGCCAACCACTGCGTTTCGGGCGAACTCCAGCTTCGTGCCGTCAGGCGGGATCCGCAGGGTGATCTTCGTGTCGGCCAAGCCCACGACCGTGCCGGTGATCCCACCGTTCGTGACGACCTGATCGCCGGAGGCAAGGTTAGCCAGCATCGCTTCAAGCTTCTTCTGCCGCTTGCGCGCGGGCCAGATCACCAGCAAGAAGAAGATACCGAAAAGCAGGAGTATCGGCACGAATGCCCCGAAGCCCGACTGCTGCAGCAGTATGGCCGGCGGAGGCATGCACATGGCGGCGTGTTCCATGGTGAACAGGTGCACGGCGATTGCGGGGATGCGGGTGGAAAGCCGACGCGCCCTTGGCGCTGGGCCAGCTAACACTATAGCGAAGTCTGGTCGGTCCGAATCGCTCCACCGGAACAATTCGCTTAGCCGATTTCCGCAGCCACACGCCGCAGGTACTCCGGCAAGCACCCCGAAATAATAGCTTCTCGCATCTGGCGGACCCTGTCAAGATACAGCGTCAGATTGTGCAGGGTCGCGAGGGTCGAGAACAGCATCTCCTTCGCCAGAAAGAGATGACGGAGATAGGCACGGCTAAAGTTCCGGCAGACGTAGCAATGGCAAGCGGGGTCCACTGGACCATGGTCGGACGCATGGACTGCATTCTTGATCATGATTTTCCCCGAACCCGTGAACAGGCATCCATTCCGCGCGTTGCGAGACGGCAGGACACAATCCATCATGTCGATGCCCAACGCGATATATTCGCCCAGTTCGTGCGGCATCCCGACACCCATCGCGTAACGTGGCTTGTCACGCGGCAGGTGCTCCTCGCACGCGGCGGTCATCTCGAAGCTGAGAGGGCGCGGCTCACCAACAGAGAGACCTCCGATCGCATAGCCCGGGGCATCAAGCTCGACGAGCCGTCGCGCGCACTCGCGCCGTAACGAGACGTGCGTGGCCCCTTGCACGATTGGGAAAAGCTGCGCGCGGGAATCTACGCCGGCAATCCTCCAGTGATCAAATGACCGGCCAGCCCAGCGGATTGTCAGTTCCATCGAATCACGAGCCTGGCGCTCGCTGGCGGGATATGGCGTGCAATCGTCCAGGACCATCATCACGTCGCTGCCAAGTGCGCGCTGGATATCAACCGCGGATTCGGGGCTCAGGAATCGGCTCGACCCGTCGAGATGGGACCGGAATGCCACGCCTTCCTCGGTGATCGTGCGCAGGCCCGCGAGACTGAAGACTTGGTACCCGCCCGAATCGGTGAGCAGGCTGCGCGGCCAGCCCATGAACTGATGCAGTCCTCCGCCCGCCTCAATGGTGTCGGCGCCGGGCCGGAGCCAGAGATGGTAGGTGTTGGCAAGCAAGACACGCGCATCAAGTTCATCGGCCAGTTGCCTGGGAGTCAGCGCCTTGACCGTCGCTTGCGTGCCAACCGGCATGAACACGGGAGTCTCGACCGAGCCATGCGGGGTTTGGAGCACTCCGGCGCGAGCGCGCGTGTGAGGGCACTCCGCAACGACTTCGAACTGGGGTGTCACTGTAGCCGCCGTTCACTAGTGTGGCCCAAGCCGCACCCGCTCCAGCCTCGCGGAAGTCCGGCCTGTCGCATTCGGAGCGAGAGTAGCAACCGAGTAGCAAGCAGAGTGTGAGGCAGCCAACCTGCGCGCGGGAATTGCTTGCCGCGCCATGCGAACCATTTGCCCGTGCCCCCGGCGGAGCGTCCGGGGCCACTGGTCGATCTGGGTGATCAGGCCGGCCTGTGGGCGCGCCACAACGTGTGCCCGGATCTCGGCGTTGCTATATTGAAGTGTCGAAGCAAGCCTCCGCCATGCCAGACCAGCCAATTAAGGACCAACCAACAAACCCCAAGCGGCCGGTCGAGGCCAAGGCGGCGGGCCCCGCTGGGGATGTGGCGGCACGTCGCAAGGCGGCTGCCGAAGAGCGCAAGCGCAAGGCCCGGGAAGAGGCCCTGCGAATTGCTGCTCTCACACCCCTGGAAGCACCTCACGCCAAGGGCTGGCCGTGGTCCGAAGGCGGGATGACAGGGAATCGCAAGAAGAAGCCTGCGCTGCTCGCGATAACCAACGACAATTGCACGGGCTGTGCGGGGTCACCGGTCTGCATTAACTACTGCCCGGTGGATGAGTGCATGTACTGGGTCGACGACGAGGACCACCCGCCATTTGGACGGATCGAAGTCGATGGCCAGACGTGCATAGGCTGCAAGCAATGCATCTCCAAAGGGCCAGACGGCACGTTCTTGGACGGGTGCCCGTGGGACGCAATCGACATGGTGCCGGTGGCCGACGTCGAGGGCAAGCTGAACGTGAAGTACGAGTTCTAGCCGCTCCCGCCTGTCGTCGGATAATCGCTCATCATCAGGCAGTCGGCATGCAGCACTCCGAGAAGTTCCTGGCAATTGTCGAAGACGCCAAGTCGCGGATTCGGGAGACTACAACGGACGAGGTCCGAGCGGATCTCGCATCCGGCGCGGAATTCAGACTGATCGACACGCGCGAGGAGTCCGAGTGGAACGCGGGGCATGCGGAGGGCGCAATCCACCTGGGCAAGGGCACTATCGAACGTGACATCGAGATGGCCGTCCCTGATGAAGGCTCGAAGATCGTGCTCTATTGCGGCGGCGGGTACCGGTCGGCTCTTGCCGCCGACGCTTTGCAGAAAATGGGATACCGCAGGGTATATTCGCTCGCAGGGGGCTGGCGCGCCTGGCGGGCGGCGGGACTGCCGTTGGACCCAAGCTGAGAGGCCGACGGTCTGGAACCGCTACTTGGCCGAATCTTGAACGAGCAGATCGACCGAGGCCGCCGCCGGAGTGCAAACGAGTCGGGTACCGCCAGGTAGGTCGAGCGGCGTTCGGAACCAGTAGTCCGAGGTGCCCGGGGGCCGAGGACCGCTCAGCCACAGCAGATGCTCGACACTTCCGTCCGGCAAATGCGCCGTCAATTGAAGCCAGCCGGAACCTGGTCCGTTGCCAGCGCGCGCTCCCACAGCCACCACCGCGCGGTCGAGCCGGAGGTCTCCCCGAATAGTCCGTCGCCGCGCGGCCGGGCGGGATTCGACGGTACGAGAATTGTGATCGTGAGGCGGTTGCAAATACTTGGGATCTCCTTCGGGTGCACCGCCCTCCACCCAACTCGATATCACGGCGATTTCAGGAAGCGACAGGCTCGGATCATCGAGGAAGGCCCCGAAGCCCTTCACGGCACCCCAAGGCGGCATGCGTTTGGTGAGAACCTGGTGCTTGATTGCCTTCGCCCAAGGACGCACTTCCGCATAGGTCATGAGCGGCATCGGAGCCTCTCCACCGGGACGATGGCAACGCGTGCAGCGATTCGAGAAGATCTGCGAGACGTTGCGAGTCCACGTCAGTTCTGTGGTAATCGCCTCGTGGCTCAAGGCCGGTCCCGGTGCAAAGGCCGCTGCCGACAGGACCGAGGTTGCCACGGTGACCGGTACCCAGTGCCTCGCGAGGCGTGGACGTCGAGATTGGAACAGCACAGGGATCGGCAATCCCCAGGGAATCACTCCACCCGCACGGAGTCGCGCTTCGCTTGCGTGAGGTAGGGGCCCAGATCCGCCCCGGCGTCAACCGCGATATCGAAGAATCCGATCATCATCTCTTCCCAACTCTGATCACCCCAGCGCACCTCGACCGATGGGTCCGGATTGTCAGGATTGTTCGGTGAATTATCGAAATGTGCCAAGCAATCGATCGCAGTGCCGGCTGGCAGGACCTTGGGGTCCCTAAGGTAGTACACGTACTGCCACTCAAAGTCATATTTCGGAACGCTCAGCAGAACCTCGGACCGTCCGTCCGGATACCGCAGATCGTAGCGGAAGTCCTTGCCTCTCAGATGCATGTGAGGTAACACGCTCACCAATTCGACGTCGCGATTGAGCACCCATTTCGCTTCGACCGGATGACGGCCAGCGCCTGGCGGAATCACGAGTTTCCCATTGGAGGCAGACATTGTCACCACCCGCTTGGCGGGCGGTTTGTCAAGGAACCGGAATCCGACGCGAGTCTGATCGAAAGCCTCCTCGCCAGATGCCGTATAGTGCATCTGCAAGACAATGTCAGCCCCTACGGGAAGCATCTTGGCGTAGTTTCCATCGCTCCATTCGAAGGGCTGCATGCCCGGAGCGAAACCGGCCAACAGTTCGCGGTATTCGTTACGCTCCTCATCGCGGTCTTTCTTCTTCCTGGCGTCGGGCACGAAAATCTTGCCGGGGACCGCGTCCTCAAGCCAAACCGAATCTTTCGGTCGCATATAGGCGATCACGTGGTGAACGACCTCACGGTTGTCCGGCCGGACCTCGGCCGCCGTGACCCACTTGTCTTCTGCCAGGCCCGTCGGAATCACGACGTATTGATAGTCAATCGTGCCCTCTTCTGGAACCCGGAACGCTTCGGGCATTTCGAGCACCAGGTCAGGCTTGCCGATGTTCCAGCCGTCGACGAAGGCACGCGGTTCAGGACGCTTGGCCGGATCGCCGCGGGCAGCCCCCGATTCGACCCAGTCGAGGATCATCTGCTTTTCTGTCGGGGCCAGCACATGGGCGTTCGACCACTCTCCGTACCTCGGGTCGGCGAACCATGGCGGCATGCGATCCAGAGCCACAGCTTCCTGGATGGCACGCGCCCAAGGACGCACCTCGTCGTAACTCAACAGAGACATTGGCGCGGACTCTCCCGGACGATGGCACTGCTGGCAGTGCTTCTGCAGGAGGGGCTCCACATCCGCATGAAACGTAGGTTGGACGCCAGCGAGAAGCGGGAAAGCGGGAACCAGGAAAATCGAAAGCAAACGGGTCATCAGCGCCTCTCGACCTAGCCTAACAAAAGGGGCCGGTTCTTGCTTGGTGCCAAGTCCTCCTGTGCCGGCATGGGTACGGTCCTTCACGACGGCCAATGTGCCATGACGATCAGTCTGCAACGGCTGCCCTCACAGTCAGTAGACAACCGATTGGCATGACTGTCGGTGTCGTCGCTCGGGGTGCAACGCGTGCCAGACGTACGAGGGCCCGCCCGCCCTGAACGGCCGGACAGGATTGGCCAAGGGCCTTTTCCTGGTGAGCCCGCCACCGGACCCCTGGAACTGGCGCGCCCGGGATTGCTGTCAGTACGCTCGGGCTCCGCGATCGCAATCAGCGCTGGATCTCGACGGACCCCTTTCCGCATAGCTTTTCGACGCCCTCCCGAAACTCACGACCGGCATTGACTCGCGACTCCACGTCATAGATGACCAAGTAGTCACGAGGCCGCTCGAGCCGGAAGCGCACATCCGTTTCGCCAGGATGCTTCCGGAACAATTCCAGGAGGCGCCCAGCAACACCGGAGACTTCCTCTTGGCCACCATTCAGGGTCACCGTGATCGAAACATGCTCCACCTTCGGAGGCCGAGCGTTCTCAAGAGCCGTCACTTGCCCAACCGAGACCTTTCGCCGTGCATCATCCTCCGCCCTGACCGAGCCCTCAATGAACACGGGGCGGTCCGCCACCAACTCGCTCTCGACCTGTGGAAACTGATTCGCAAATACCAACAGGTCGACGCTGCCCTGCCTGTCCTCGAGGATCGCGCTGGCCCATGGCCGGCCTTCGCGGTTCTTGCGACGCTGGATGCCATGCAAGATGCCGCACAGTGCAACTTCTGAATTGTTCGGCAGATTTGCCAGCGCAGTGCTCTCAACGACTTCCAGTTCGTCGATCTGCTTCCTGAAAGAATCCAGTGGGTGCCCGGTCACGTAGTACCCGAGAGCCTCTTTTTCGTACAACAGCCTTTCCGGCTCGGTCCACTCCTCTCGCGCCGGAATCTCGAAGGTGTCCTCGCCGTCCCCGACGCCCCAGCCACCGAAAAGGCCTTCCTGTCCAGATTCGCGGTCACGCTGCGCCTTTTGGCCAGCTTCGACAACTCCATCGACGGCCGCCAAGAGCTGCGCCCGATGTCCGCCCAGTCCGTCCATCGCGCCTGCCTTGATCGCGCTCTCCACCATGCGCTTGTTGACCTTGGCCCAATCGACGCGTGAACAGAAATCCATCAGCGAGGCGAAGCCGCCGCCATCCTCCTCACGGACCCTGATGATGGATTCGACCGCGTTCCTGCCGACCTGCTTGATGGCGCCGAGGCCAAACCGGATCGCGCTCTCACCGGAGGGCGTGAAGTCCCAGTACGAGTCCGCAATTTTTGGTGGCAGGATCTCGATGCCCATCTCACGGCATTCATTGACGTACAGGCGCACCTTTTCCGGGTTGCCCAATTCCGCACTCAGCAGCGACGCCATGAATTCGACCGTGAAATGGGTCTTGAGATACGCCGTCACGTATGCGAGCAGGCCGTACGCTGCTGAATGGGACTTGTTGAAGCCATACCCAGCAAATTGCTCCATGAGGTCGAACAGCTTGCGGGCGGCCCCTTCCGGATGGCCTCGCTTCTTGGCCCCATCTAGGAACCGAACGCGTTGCTCGGCCATTTCCTCCGGCTTCTTCTTGCCCATCGCGCGGCGCAAAAGGTCCGCCTCGCCCAGCGAGTAGCCCGCAACGAGATTCGCGATCTGCATGACCTGCTCCTGGTAGACGATGACGCCGTAAGTCTCCTTGAGAAGCGGCTCGATCGCGGGCAGGATGTAGGTGACACGCTTGCGGCCATGCTTGCGGTCGATGAAGTCAGGGATCATGCCGCCTTGAATCGGCCCGGGCCTGTAGAGCGCGTTAAGGGCACACAGGTCCTCCAGGCGCTCCGGCTTGTATCGCAGGCAAATATCGCGCATCCCCTTGGACTCAAACTGGAAAATGCCATTGGTCATCCCGTTGACGAACAACTCAAAGGTTTTGGCGTCGTCGAGCGGTAACGTCTCTTGGCTCAATCTCTGGCCGTGGCGTTTCTCGATCCACTCGAAGGTCGACTCGATGATTGTCAGAGTCGTCAGCCCAAGAAAATCCATCTTCAGCAGCCCCATGGTGTCGAGGCTTTTCATGTCGTACTGGGTGACGATTTCGTCCTTGTTCGTCTTGTAGAGCGGAACAAGGTTCTTCAGTGGCTGGGGCGCGATGACGACACCCGCAGCATGTACGGAAGCATTTCGGGCTATTCCCTCCAAGCGCTTCGCCGTCTCCATCAGGCTCGCGACATCCTTGTCCTCGCGCATCTTTTCCTGTAACTGCGGCTCTTTCTCGATTGCGTCGTCTAGCGTGATCTTCAGCACATTCGGCACGAGCTTCGTGAGACGGTCTACTTGCCCAAAGCTCATGTCCATCACCCGCCCTACATCCTTGATCGCAGCCTTCGTCGCCATCGTGTTGAAAGTGATGATCTGCGACACCTGCTCGCGGCCATACTTTTCAGTGACATAGCGGATCACCTCGCCACGCCGGTGCATGCAAAAGTCGATGTCGACATCAGGCATGGACTTGCGCTCGATATTCAGGAATCGCTCGAACAGCAAGCCGTACTGCAAGGGGTCGATGTCGGTGATCGACATTGCGTAGGCAACGAGGGAACCGGCGGCGGATCCGCGCCCGGGACCCACGGGGATCCTCCGGTCCTTGGCGTAGCGGATGAAGTCCCAGACGATCAAGAAATACCCGGAGTACTGCATTTGCTGGATGACCTTGATCTCGTGGTCAAGCCGCTCTTCGTACTCGGCAATCGGCATTCTCAATTGGCCGTTCGCATCCAATTCCTGCAACCGCGAACGGCGGATCTCGAAGCCTTGGCGCGCAACGTATTCGAAATACGTGTGAATCGTATGGTCTTCAGGGACGGCGAACTGCGGGAACGGGTCGCCAACCGGTTCCAGGCTCAGGTTGCACATCTCGGAGATCTCCCAGGTGCGATCCAGAGGCGCCGTGTCACCGTCGAACAACGCAGCCATCTGTTCGCGCGTCTTGAGGTAGAACTCCTGCGTTCCAAATCGCATTCGCTTCGGATCACTGAGCGTTCTCCCGGTTTGCACGCACAGCAGCGCCTCGTGGGCCCCTGCATCTTCCTTGGTCAGGTAGTGGGCATCGTTGGTCGCAACCAAGGGGATCCCGGTCTCCTGGGCCAGGCGGAACTGGAGCGGAATCAGTTTCTTGTCCAAGTCCAGACCGTGATCTTGGATCTCGAGATAGAAGTTCTCCTTGCCGAAGATATCCAGGTAGTCGTAAGCCAGTCGGCGCCCTTCGTCGTATCCCTTTCTCAGCAGCGCTTCCTGCAGGTCTCCGCGCAAACAAGCAGAAAGACAGATCAATCCTTCCGAATACCGTTCCAAGTGTGATCGGCTGATCCTCGGCTTGTAATAGAAGCCCTCCAGGTAGGCTGTGGAGACGAGGTCAATTAGGTTGCGGTAGCCCTTCTCGTTCTTGCAAAGCAGGACAAGGTGGTGGTAGCGGGTGTTCTGGTCGCGCGACCTGTGGTCGCTGTCAACGACGTAGACTTCACAACCAATGATCGGCTTGACGCCAATCTTCCGGGCGGCTGTGTAAAAGTTCACCGCTCCGAATAGATTCCCGTGGTCGGTGATCGCGACCGCGGGCCATTCGTGCCGTTCCGCCATCTGCATGTAGCGGGGAATATGGCAGGCACCGTCAAGCAACGAGTAGTCCGTATGGCAGTGCAGATGAACGAACGGCTTGGACATTAGTGGTCGATTCCCAAGTATAGGGCAGCCCCGGCAGCTACCGGCGGCGGCTTGAAGCGCTCTGCAGAGGGGGACTTTGATGGGTCTCGGGGATCGATCGGCACCGTGCCAGGGCGGTCCGTCAGCGGTCGAAGATCGGCGCCGGTCAAGCCCCGTGGCAGGCAGGAGCACAGGGTGGCTCGCTATCAGCCAGCTACCACCGCACCGAAGATGCCCCCGTGAGCCACGGCGGCCGCCATATGACCCGCAAGCGCCAAGCTGACTGAGTCTTAAACATCCGTCCCGCAGCCCGGCTAGCGCCTTGGGCTGCGGTGGTTGGCGGCGGTTCCGAGCATCCGCGCGTCAGTCGCCGCTAGCTGCGGGGCCCTTCCGCTGCGACACGGCCGGCTCGTCAGCGCCGTTAGGCTCGAACGCGACTTCGAAGAACCCAATCATCATCTCTTCCCAGCTCTGGTCGCCCCAGCGAACCTCGGCAGTTGGGTCTGGATTGTCGGGATTGTTCGGT
>MKWU01003381.1_pt1 | contig 21267 bp, 19 predicted proteins | sample 809101 | NCBI WGS metagenome assembly MKWU01 (sample SAMN05860141, study PRJNA318959) | sponge metagenome | host: Aplysina aerophoba | place: Slovenia: Piran, Adriatic Sea, Gulf of Piran | collected 2013-05-07 | reverse complement strand
AGGGAGTAGTATGTCCCGAGAGCCACTCTGATGGTGCAATCGGTCCTCGGTTACGCTCAAACGACGATCTCTGGGAGGCCACAAGCGCATCAGTTAAGCCGAATCGGGACCGCGGACCGACCCGCGACATCTCGAACTCCAAAATCGCCAACTTTCCTCCCCTATTCGACTGTCCTTGTGACCTAGTCGACCGCCGAGTCGCTTAATCTGGGGCCAGTTGTAGATATCTATTGGGTGTAGGGTCCAATTACCCGATCCGAGCAAGTGGGCCGCCGTCATCGCTCTGTGCATAATACCGACAATCCTCCTGAAGGTTGTACCCTGAATCACCCGAGGGGGTCACCGAGCCCGATGCATCGGCGCATCGGGCTCGCGGTGTGTCTCACGGCATAGATGTTGCTCACGGGGCGCTCCAACCCGGCGCCGGATTTATTCGTTTGCGCTCCGATGTCAGTCGTGGTACCAATCGGTCCGTGTCCACCTCATCGTCCGCGCTCTCGGTGACCCGGGGCCGTCCGGTGCCGCTCGGCGCCACGGTACTCGACCGCGGCACACAGTTCGCGCTGTTCAGCCGCCATGCCACCGCCGTCTCGCTGCTGCTGTTCGAGGACGCTGCGACTGCCGAGCCAACGGCCGAGATCAGCCTGGATCGGACGCATCACCGCACCGGGGACATATGGCACGTCCTGGCGCGGGGCGTCGGCCCCGGCTGGTGCTACCTGTACCGGGTCGACGGACCATTCGCACCGCGGCACGGCCATCGCTTCGACGCGCAGCGGCTGCTATTCGACCCCTACGCCAAGGCGTTCACCGGCGCCATGCCCGCGCGGCGACGGGCTGCCGAGTTGCCGTCTGAACAGCCGCGCTGCGTCGTCGTGGACACGGCCTTCAACTGGCGGGACGACCGCCACCCGCGCCATCCGTTGCACCGCAGCGTGGTCTACGAGGTCCACGCGCGCGGATTCACCGCCCATCCGAGCGCCGGACGCACGCAACCAGGCACCTTCCTCGGCCTGTGCGAACGCATACCCCACCTGCGCTCGCTCGGCGTCACGGCGGTCGAGCTGCTGCCGGTGCACGAGTCCGACGAGTACGCTCCCGGCGGGGCCGCGGACCCGGACGCCGCGCCGCTGGTCAACTACTGGGGCTACAACCCGATCGGCCTGTTCGCCCCGAAGCGCCGCTACAGCGCCGCAACCGAACCCGGCGGACAGGTGACCGAGTTCAAGCAGATGGTGCGCGAGCTGCACGCGGCCGGGATCGAGATCATTCTGGACATGGTCTTCAACCACTCCCCCGAGGGCGACGCCGCGGGCCCCACCCTCTCCTACCGCGGCCTGGACAACAGCATCTACTACCTGCTCGATCCCGGCGACCGCAGCCGCTACCTGGACTTCACCGGCTGCCGCAACACCCTGAACTGCAATCACCCGGTGGTGCGGCGGATGATCATCGACTGCCTGCACTACTGGGTGGTGGAGATGCACGTCGATGGCTTCCGCTTCGACCTGGCGTCGGTGCTGGGCCGCGACCGCTCCGGCAACCTGAGCGCCAACACGCCGATCCTGGAGCAGATCGGTGAGGATCCGGTGCTGCGCGACACCAAGATCATCGCCGAGGCGTGGGACGCCGCAGGCGCCTACCAGGTGGGCAAGTTCCCGGGCGACCGGTGGGCCGAACTCAACGACCGCTTCCGCAACGACGTGCGCCGCTTCTGGCGCGGCGACGGCACCGCCGCCGCCCTGGCTACGCGGCTGGCGGGGAGCGCCGACCTGTACCAGGGCAACGGCCGGCGCCCGGCGCACAGCATCAACTTCATCACCTGCCACGACGGCTTCACCCTGCACGACCTGGTCAGCTACGCGGCCAAGCACAACCACGCCAACGGTGAGGGCAACCGCGACGGCAGCGACCACAACCTGAGCGCCAACCACGGCGTCGAAGGGCCCACCGACGATGCCGCCATCGGCGCCGTCCGGCTGCGCCAGAGCAAGAACCTGCTGGCCACGCTGTTCCTGTCCCTCGGCACGCCGTTGCTGCTCGGCGGCGACGAGCTGGCGCGCACCCAGCGCGGCAACAACAACGCCTACTGCCACGACAACGAACTGTCCTGGTTCGACTGGACCCCCACCGCGGCCGGGAACGAACTGAGCCGCTTCTGCCGCGCGCTGACGGCCCTGCGAGCTACCCACCCGGCCCTGCACCGCGACGCCTTCTACCCCGATCCATCGCCGGGCGACGACGGCGTTCGCTGGTACGCAGCCGGGGGCGGCGCACCCGACTGGGAGCAGGAGCAATCGTGCCTGGCAGCCTGCCTGTCGAACCCCGCCGGCGACCTGTACCTGATCCTGAACGCGGCCACCCGCGATCGCCCCTTCGCGGTCCCGGCGGCCCCGCATGGCGGCGCCTGGCGGCGGACCATCGACACCGCCCTGCCTCCGCCGGACGACATAAGCCCGCTCGAAACAGGCCTGTTGATCACGCCCCAGGAGTCCTATGATGCCGATGCGAGGTCACTGGTCCTGCTGGCGGCGTCACCTGACCTCGGGCGTTAGCAGCGCGTCGCCGGGCCGCGACGTGGCGTGCTGAGACGCCCTGTTGATCGTCGACATGCCGGAGCGCCTGTCCAACCTTCTGCTGCGATTCCTGCGTCAGAACGGCGGCACGCTGTCCGGTCGCGGACGGACGAGGGAATTCGCCCGGCTGACCGAGAACGAGGTCGCGCGGATCGAAGCGCTGTACCGGGACACATTCGGCGGTGAAGCACCCACTACTCCACATGAGGGAGGAAACCAATAACACAAACGGTGGGGATCGATGCCGACCTGGTCCGCCGGTTGATTGCCGAGCAGTTCCCCCGCTACCGGAAGCTGCCGGTAGCCGCCGTCGTCCCCGGCGGACATGACAATCGCACGTTTCGGGTCGGCGACTCGCTGTGCGCGCGCCTGCCGAGCGCGGGCCGCTACGCTCCTCACCTGTTGGTCGAGCATGAGTGGTTGCCGCGGCTCGCGCGCCACCTGCCGCTGCCGATACCGCAGCCGGCCGGCCTGGGAGCGCCGGGAGCGGGCTACCCCTGGCCTTGGGCCTTGTACCGATGGATCCCCGGCGAGCCCGCCACGGCGGCGAATATCCACGACCTGAGTGACGGTGCGCGCCGGCTGGCGGGCTTTCTGACTGCGCTGCACGGCGCCGACACCGCCGGCGCACCAGCACCCGGTCCGGAGAACTTCCACCGCGGCGGCGCACTCGCCGTCTACGCGGCCGAAACCGATCTGCTCCTGGATCGGTGCCGCGGCCTGGTCGATCAGCGCGCTGCGCTGGCCACGTGGCGCCGCGCACTTGACTCGCGCTGGCAGGGCAGCCCGGTGTGGGTGCACGGCGACATCGCCGCCGGCAACCTGCTGGTGCTGGATGGCAAACTCCACGCCGTAATCGACTTCGGCCAACTGGCGGCGGGCGATCCAGCATGTGATCTGACGGTGGCGTGGACTCTGTTGGACCAACCCGGCAGAGCGGAATTCCGCGCCGGGCTTCGACTCGACGAGCTTACCTGGCAGCGGGCGCGCGGTTGGGCCCTCTGGAAGCAACTCCTTGCCCTGGACTCGGCCCGGTTACCCGGTACCGGCAACGAGCAACGAGTGCGCACCGCGCAGCGGACCATCCGGGAGATTACCGCGCCGACCGGCGGCCGCGGTCAGCGATAAGGGTCGGCCGCGTCGCGGGCGCCGTCGCCGAGGAAGTTGAATGCCATCACGGTGATGATGATGAACACCCCCGGTAGCAGCAGCCATGGATACAGTGCCACCGTGCGCACGTTCTGGGCATCCTGCAGCAACACCCCCCAACTCACGGCCGGCGGCTTCAGGCCAATACCCAGGAAGCTCAGCGCGGTCTCGGCCAGCACCATCTGCGGGATCGCCAGCGTCAGCGTCACGATGAGGTAGCTCATGAAGCCGGGCAGCAGGTGGCGCAGGATTATCTGCCAGTCGCCGGCGCCGGCCACCACGGCGGCGGTGCTGTAATCCTCCTCGCGCAATTGCAGGAGCTTGCCGCGCACCACTCGCGCCAGCCCGGTCCAGCCGATCACCGACAGGATGATGGTGATACCGAAGTACACCTTCACCACCGGCCAGTCGACCGGCAGCGCGGCGGCCAGCGCCATCCACAGGGGGATCTTCGGGATCGACAGCAGGAACTCGATCAGACGCTGCACGAACAGGTCCACGGTACCGCCGTAGTAGCCGGAAACGCCGCCGAGCAGCACGCCGAGCACAAAGCTCAACGCCACCCCGACCAGGCCGATGGACAGCGACACGCGCGCCGCAAGCATCACGCGCGAAAAGAAATCGCGGCCCAGGTTGTCGGTGCCGAACAAAAACAGTGTCGCCGGCTCCGCCACCCCGAACAGGTGGATGCGGGCCGGGATCAGGCCAAGCAGCCGGTACTCGTAGCCGCGCGCCAGCAGTCGCACCGGGTAGCGGACGCTCTCGTCCTCGGTGTAGGTGCGGGCGAAGCTGTGCAGGTCGACCTCACTCGTGGTGGCGTATACAAACGGCGCCCGTAGCCGGCCGTCGGCCAGCACGCGCACCCGCTGCGGCGGCATGTAGATGAAACTGCTGCGCACATTCACGTCGTAGGGGGCAATGAAATCGGCGAACACGGCCAACAGGTAGAACGCCGCCAACACCCAGCCCCCGGCGATGGCCAGTCGGTGGCTGCGGAACTTGCGCCACGCGAGCTGCCACTGCGACGCCAGGTAGTAGCGCTCATCACGCACCTCGGCAGTGGAGACCGCGGCCGCCGTACCGCTCATCAGGCGCGGCTGCGCTCGAAGCGAATGCGCGGATCCACCCAGGCGAGCAGCAAATCGGAGACAAAGGTGCCGAGAATGGTCATCGCGCTCAGGATCATCACGATGCTGGCAGCCAGATACATGTCCTGCGAACGCAGCGAGCGCAGCAACAGGGGGCCCGCGGTGGGCAGGCTGAGCACGATGGCGGTGATGGTCGCCCCGGAAATGGTGCTCGGCAGCGCCCAGCCGATCGTGCTGACAATCGGGTTCACCGCCACCCGCACCGGGTACTTGAACAGCAGCGCGCGCTCCTTCAGCCCCTTGGCACGCGCCGTGATCACGTACTGGCGCCGCAACTCGTCCAGCAGCGAGCCGCGCATGATACGGACTATCGCCGCGGTCCCCGCGGTACCCACCACGATAATCGGGATCGGCAGATGGCGGATCAGGTCGAACACCTTGCCGATCGACCACGGCTCGCCCAGGTACTCCGGCGAGAACAGTCCGCCCACGCTGAGGCCCAGGTACTTGAAGAACAGGAACATCAGGATCAGTGCCAGCAGGAAGTTGGGTGTGGCCAGGCCGATGAAGCCGACCGTCGTGAACGTGTAGTCACCGACCGAATACTGGTGGGTGGCCGAGTAGATACCGATCGGTATCGCCAGCAGGTAAGTGAACACCATGGTTACCACCGCGATGGTCAGCGTCAGCGCCAGCCGTTCGCCGATCAGTGCCGCCACCGGCGCGTTCCATTCGAACGAAACGCCGAAATTGCCGCGCACCACCCCCCACATCCACTTGAAATACTGTACGTAGATCGGCAGACCCAAGCCGTAGTGGGCGCGCAGCGTCTCGATTTGCGCCTCCGAGACGTCCTCGCCCTGCTCCTGCAGTGCCATGATGTAGGTGGACAGGTAGTCGCCCGGAGGGAGCTGGATGATCACGAACGACACCACCGACACCAGGGCGAGCAGCAGGAGCGTGAACAGTCCGCGGCGGGCGATGTAGTCAAGCATGCGGCGCAACGCAGGGTGGGGAGCGGCGCCCCACCCCGCCCCGACGGGTCATGCCGGCGCTACTCGGCGTAGAACCACTGCTCCGGCATGTACGGCATCCAGAACCGGTAGGGCCAGTCCCACAGCGCCTGCTCCGGAGTGTTGCGCAGGGTATCCTTGAAGATCACCGGGTAGGGCTCCATGCCGAGCGCGGTAATGGTCCACAGGTTGCGCGTGTTGATCTCCAGGATCTGCTTGCCCAGTGCCACGTAGGCATCGCTGTTGGGCTCCGTGGTCAGCCACTCCTCCACCAACCGGAATAGCTCCTTGACGTCCTCGGGCGGTTCGAGGCCCTCCTGCCCGCCGCTGACGTGCCACTGGTACCACGGCACGTGCGTATCGAAGGTGGGAAAGGCGAACGGCCCGCCGAAACGGGTGCGCATGTTCATCTCGTTGACCTCGGCCTTCTCGCGCCACACCAGGTCATGCTCGTTGGCGCGGCGGCGGGCGTTGATCAGCGACGGCTCTTCCTCTTTGGTGATGGTACGGATGCCGAGCGCCTCGAAGTAATCCTTGAACACGGCGGCATCGCGCGCGGCGCGCTTGATGTGGTCGATTATCAGGGTCAGCGGCTCGCCATCCGGGCGCAGCCGGTACTTGCCGTCGGCGTCCCACGGCAGCCCCATCTCGTCGAGCAGGCCGTTGGCCCGGTCGGGGTCGTACTCGATGAAGTAGTCCGCCATCCACTGCTCGAACAGGGCGCTGAACGGAGACACGTGGTAATTGCGCGGTGTCGCCAAGCCGAAGAAGAAGGTCGTGTTCAACTCTTCCCGGTTGACGCTCAGGGAGAGTGCCTGGCGGAAGCGGATGTCACTGAAGATTTCACGCAACACCGGGTCCTTGTGCAGCGAGTTCAGGATGATCGGATGGGTATTGCGCGGGGCGCGCCATACCAGAACCCGGAAGCCGCCGGACGCTTCGTTCTCGCGGTACAGCGGCACGTTGTCCATGCGGTGCCAGGTTCCCGAGTAGTCGATCTCGCCGGCAATCTCCTTCAGCACCAGCACTTCCACGTCCTCCACGAACACCGCAACGTGCTCGTCGATATAGGGCAGCTGGTTGCCGGCGGTGTCGATTTTCCAATAGTAGGGATTGCGCACGAAGTAACGGTTGTTGGAGCTGTCGACGCGGTCCAGCATCCAGGTGTTCATCACCGGCAACTCGGCTTCCTTGCGCGCTCCGAGGCGGGGCGGGTTGTGGAACAGGAATGCACTCCACCAGTTGTCGAACCCCTCTTCCTTGGCGAGCGCCTCGGCATCCTCATTGTGGTCGATGTGCCAGCGCGATACGTAATGGGCCGGTGCGAACACCGGTACGTTGATCAGCGTCGCCAGCACGCTGAGCATTGGTGGGTAGGGCTTGCTGAAGTCGAAGCGCACGGCGGTGTCATCCACCTTGGTGGCGTTGATCAGCTCGCCGTCGAGCAGCATCCAGCCCGGCTTGGAGGGGCTGATCTGGTCGTTGAGGATCATGTCCTCGTACCAGAACATGATGTCGTCGGTGGTGAACGGCGCGCCGTCGCTCCAGCGCGCGCCGGCGCGCAGGTAGACCGTCAGACTGGTCTTGTCGGCGTTGAACTCCCATCCCTTGGCGATGTTGGGGAGCAAGTCGGTCAGGTCGGGCGAGACGCGCAGCATCGGCTGCCCGCGCATGAACTCGATGTCGTTGTCGCCGGCGGGCCGTACCGACTTGCCGCGCAGAGTGCCGCCGTACCGGCCGATCTCGGCATAGGGCAGCACTACCATCGGCTCCTCGGAGATGCGTTCCTCGACCGGCGGGAGCTCGCCGGCGGCGACTCGCGACGCCAGCATGGGAGACTCACTGATGGAAGGGATGCGGTTGCCGGTTTCGGATTCGTACACCGCCAGTGTGGCCCACATCTGCGGGCCGCCGGTGGCGGACATGGCGGCCGCTGGCGTATTGGCGTCCGCGCCCGCCGCGCCTTGTTCATCCGCGGCGCCGGCGAGCGCCACCGCGGCGCCGATGGCCGAAAGCATCAGGGCAAGAATCCAGTCACGGGTCTTGGTCATCTGTTCCTCCTCCGAATGGTCGAATCAAGCTCACACTGTACTTGCTGCATGCCAATCGCGCAAACACGCAAAACGCACAACGTTGCGAACGTTCCGTCTGCTCCGAAGCAGGTCCGAGCACCGGCCCTTTACCTGGTGCCGGCCAGCCACGTGACATCATGCGGTGCCAACAGCATATCCCACGCTTCTTCGGCGGGAACGGTGCGCTCGGCGCCCGAGATCAGTTCGCGCACCCTGCCCTGCCCCCGGAACAGGGCGGTGCTTAGCCGCAGCCGTTGCGGTTCCGCGGAGAGGTTGGTAAGGGCCACTACCCGGCGTCCCCCGCCCCCGCCCCCGCCCCGCGAACGGGGCGGTCTTTGGCCCCCGCCCTTGGGGGTCCGCGGAGGGGTTTGGAAGGGCCCCTACCCGGCGGCCGCGGCCGTCGGCCGCTACCGCCACCACCGCCGCCGGACTGTCGAGCACTTGCAGGGGTGGGCCGCCAGGGTCGAACGCCGGCTCCCCGGCGCGTATCTCGATCAGGTGCAGCAGGCGATCCAGGACACGCCGCATCTGGCTGCCGCGGTCGTCCAGCTCCGCGTACAGCGCTGCCTCGTCGAATTGCTCGCGGTTGATCGAGCGGTTCTCGTCCAGCTGTTCGGGGTCAAGACGGTTGGGGACACCGAGCAGCCCGTTGATGTAGAACGCCGGCACGCCGCGCAACACCAGGCCGAGCGCACCGCACGCCACGTAGCGGTCTACCTGGAGTTGCGGCGGCTCACCCGCGTCCGCGCGGGTGGTCAGGCTCCCCCGCGCGGGGGGCCGCCCGGTGATAAATGGCCCGCCGCCCGCCCCTCGCGGGTGGGTGCGACGCGCGGGGAGAGCCCCCCCCCCCCCCCCGCCTGTCGGGCGTAGTTCGGCAACGCACCGTGGCCGGCGACGAGGTCCTGCACCATGCGCTCCAGGTCGGCGTCCGGCAGCAGCCCGAGCACCGGCTTGCGGCCCATGCCGTCGTGGCTTCCGTATATCGTAATGAACTGCCGGCCCGCGAATGGCTCCAGGGTTCCGAGCCAGCGCTTGTAGTGACTCGCGTCGCCGGACAGGAGCGCGTGCACGGCCAGTGGAAAGTGCCCGAACTGGTACACCAGGTCGCTCTCCACGCCCGCATCCGGGCTGCCCAGGTAAGGCAGGATGGTCTCTTGCGGCTCGTTCACCTCGGCCACGCTCACCAGGTCCGCACGTCCCGCCAGCGCATCGCGCATCACCTGCAGCAGGCGGTGGGTGTTGGGGTGATGGATGCTCGGCGTACCGAGTTCCTTCCACATGTAGCCGGCGGCGTCCAGCCGCACCCAGTCGGCGCCGTGCCCGCGGTAGCACAGCAGCACCTCCAGCATCTCCAGCAACACGCGCGGGTTGCGGAAGTTCAGGTCGACCTGCCGGGTGGCGGCGCTGCCATCCGGGTTGGGCGGCCGGGAGAAGGTAGTCCACACCCAGCCGTCGGCGCGGATCGGCGCTTCATCGTCCGGCGCCCCCTCCTTGGCCGGCGAATCGAACGTCGCCCGCATGTGGCCACCTGCGGCTACGAGGAAATAACGCGTCAGAACCGGGTCCGGGCGTGGCCGGGTGAGCGCCGCCAGCGCCGCCGCGTCGGGCTGCTCGCCGTCGTCGTACCGGATTACGTAGTCGCGGTAGCGCGGGTCGCCAGTCAGCGCGCCCTGCACCAGAGGATTGTCGAGCGAAGCATGGTTGATCACCAGGTCGGCCATCAGGTGGGCGAATTCGCCGGCCAGCGCTTCGATATCCGCCCAGGTGCCGTTGCGCGGGTCGACCGCGCGGTAGTCCTGCACCGAGAAGCCGCGGTCCGTGTCCCACGGGAAGAACGGCAGCAGGTGCAGCGTGTTGATCGATCCGCCCGCCAGGTAGCGGCGCACGAAGCGGCGCAGCGCGGCCAACGGCGACCCCCCGGCACCGCGGATCGAGTCGGCGTACGCGATCAACGCCACGTCGCCGGCCTCCGGTACCCGCGCCGCTCCCGGCCCGGTGCCGGCGCCGGCGCCAGCTTCGGGGGCAGCCACGGCCAGGCGGTGGCGCTTCCACAACTCCTGCAACTCGGCAAGCGTGCGGTCGGCACGGCGCCCGTAAACCTGCCGGATATTCGCCTCCAGGCGGCGTGGCACAGTCACCGTGACGATCCTTCGCCACCACCCGGTGCGGTACGGTCTCCGCTCATGCCACAGACTACTGCCGTCGCCATCATCACACCGCCACTGTAGGACACTGCTGCGCCGGCCGCCAGCGGCAATGGCAGCCGCGAGCAACACAGCCGCTGCTGTGCCTGCTGGCGGTCCGATCTGCCTGCCAACCCCGGCTTGCAGACGCAGACTGCAGAGACAGTGAGCGGCGATGCGCGGCATACTCGGCGCACGAGACGAGGAGGTCCGCTTCATGAACGCCGAAGCCCTTATCTGCGATGCGCAGCACAACTTCGCGTTGCGCGACGTAACGCTGCCCGATCCCGGACCCGCCGACCTGGTGATCCGCACGCTGTGGTCGGGGGTCAGCATCGGCACCGAGTTCATGTTCGTGCGCGGGTCGCTGGACGGCGTCCGCTACCCGCTGTGCACCGGCTACATGGCCACCGGGGTGGTCGAGGAGGCCGGCGCCGATGTGACCGGTTACCAACCCGGCGACCAGGTGTACTTCCGCGCCAGCCCGGGGATGCGGCTGGACGGCGAGCCCGTGCACACCGTCGGCGGCACTCACGCCAGCCACGCGGTGCTGGATGCGGGCCGCGCCGACACTGCGCTGCTGCCTGCCGGGGCGCCCGTCGACGTGGCCAGCGCCTTCGTGCTGCCCGGCGTCGGCCTGCACGGGGTGGACATCAGCAATCCGCGGCTCGGCGACACGGTGCTGGTGTTCGGCGTCGGCCTCGTCGGCCTGTCGGTGGTGGTGTGGGCCAACCAGCGTGGCTGCGTGGTGGTGGCGGTGGACCGCGACGCGGCGCGCCTGGAGGTGGCGCGCAAGCTCGGCGCCCGCCACCTGATCGATGCCTCCACTACCGACGTGGCGCAAGCGGTGGCGGAGCGCTGGCCGGGCGGCTGCGACGTGGTGTTCGAGGCCACCGGCCTGCCGGCCAACATCGACGCCGCAATCGCCCTGACCCGGCCGCGCGGCAAGTTCGTGTGGCAAGGCCACTACGGCAAGGATCCGATCCACTTCCGCTACCCGGTGCCGCACGGCAAGCGCGTCCGGATGTACTTCCCGTGCAACGACGGCGAGGAGCCGGCTCGCGAGATGATCATGCATAATCTGGCCCTCGGCTACCTGCCGTGGGAGCACACCGTGACCCACCGTGTCGCCAGCGGCGAGGCACCGGACCTGTACCGCGGCATTCTGCACGGCAACCGGGAAGGCGTGATCGGCGCCCTGATCCACTGGTCCGACCGATAGCCCGATTCTTGACCCGCCGGAGCGAATTGGGTATTAGTCGCGGAACGCAACAGGAGGAACAATGCGACGAATATCGATGGGGTTGCTGATCGGCGCCCTTGTTATGGCTGCCGCGGCGCCGGTGACAGGCGCTCCCGGCCAGGAAGGAGCGGCGGGCGAGGTAGTGCTCGACTGGCCGACAATCTGGGTGCCGCCGGACTCCAAGTCGGAGACCATCGCCGCGCTCATCGAGCGCTTCAACGAAGAGAACGAAGGGGCGATTCGCGTCGAGCTGGAGGGCATCCCCGACTACGACGGTTACGCGGACAAGATGAATACGCAACTGGCCAGCGGCAGCGCGCCGGACCTGTTCATCTTCTCGCCCAACCCGACCACCTTCCAGTACTACGACTCCGACGTCCTGATGGACTTCACCGAGGAACTGAGCGGGCCGTGGTCGGAGAACTTCGTATCCGGTTACATCGAGGCGAGCACCCGGAACGGGCGCACCAAGACCGTGCCCTATGAAATCGGCCTCACGCCGATCTGGTACAACAGCGCACACCTCGCCCAGGTCGGCTACGACGAGTTTCCGGCCACGATGGACGAATTCTGGGCGCTGGCCGACGCGTTGAAGGCGGCGGACATCGTGCCCACCAGCCAGATGACCGGCGGCGGCAACGCGTGGACCAGCATGCTGTGGTTCAGCCACCTGGCCGGCAGCATCGGCGGTCCGGACGTGTGGTCGAAGCCGCTGTCCGACCCGGTATTCGAGCAGGCGGCCGCGGTGCTGATGCGCCTGTACCAGGACGGCAACACCACCCGCGACGCGGTTGGCGGCGACGCCGGCGTGTCGGGCGGCCACTACATGGCCGGCAACACCTCGGTGTTCCTGAACGGCCCCTGGTACATCGGACGCATCCGCAACGACGCGCCGGACACCTACTCCGCCACCAAGGTGGCCGCCGCGCCCCAGGTCGGCGACCACCACGGCCACCAGATCGGCTTCATGCTCTCCAACCTGGCCGCCGCGAACACCGACGATCCGAATCGGCGCGCCGCGGTGGTCAAGTGGATGCAGTTCATGACCGACCCCGAGAACGTGCGCTTCGTCAGCGAAGCGGCGGGATCGATGTTCTCGATCAAGTACGAGCTCACCGACGCGGCGGACCCGTTGCAGAAGGCATTCGTGCAGGCCAGCAGCGACGCCACGTTCGTGATCCCGCCGCTTACCGTCGCCCACAAGGTGCAGGTGGTGGACACGTTCAAGGAGGCGCTCGCGGCGATGGCGCTTGGCGAGGCCACCCCGGCCGAGTTCGTTCAGATGCTCGTCGACGCCAACCGGTAGTTCGACAAGCTTTCTTGCTTTGGGACGACCCGCTGTCTCGCCAGGCGGCGGGTCGTTTCTTTGTCGGAAGGCGGCTGGTAACGGAAGGCGGATAGAACCGTGGTAGTGCGATGATAGTGCGATCCGGCCGGTCGTGGTTCTGGCGCGCCGTGTTCCTGGCCCCGACGCTGGCGCTGTTCGCGATGTACTTCGTGTATCCGCTCGGCTTCGTGTTCGTGATCAGCACATTGGAGTGGAACGGCATCACGGCGCCCGCATTCGTGGGCGTGCAGAACTACCTCGACAACTTCCAGGCGCGGCAGTTCCAGTTCGCGCTGCGCAACAACTTCGTGTGGGTGGCGGCACTGGCGGTGGGCAAGATTTCGCTGGCCGCGCTGGTGGCGATGATCCTGGCCCGGCAGCCGTTCGCCTGGCGCCTGCTGCGCACCGTCTACTTTCTGCCGATCGTGATCAGCCAGGTGGCGATCGCGATGATGTGGCGCGCCATCTACAACGCCGAGTACGGCATCATCAACCAGGCCCTTGAACGGATGGGGGCGATGCACCTGACGCGCAACTGGCTCGGCGAGATCGCGACCGCGTTCCCGGCCATCCTGACCCAGGAAGTGTTCTACATCGGCTACTTCATGATCATCATCCTGGCCTACACAATGACCATCCCGGAGAGCTACTACGACGCCGCCCAGCTCGACGGCGCCAACGTGCTGCAGCAGGAGCGCTACATCACCCTGCCGATGATCAAGCCGATCCTGATCACCACCATGACGCTGGCCACCGCTTTCGCCCTGCGCCACTTCGAGGGCACCTTCCTGCTCACCGACGGCGGCCCCGCGTTCCGCACCACGGTGCTCGGGCTGCAGCTCTACAAGATGACCGCCGCCCTGGACTACGGGCACGCCAACGCCACCGGCGGCACGCTGGTGCTGATTGGCCTGGCGCTCATCACCGTTATCAGAACCACCTTTGGACGGCGGGATGCCGCGTCCGATTCGGCGCAATAGGAGGCCGTGGTGAGCGACATTGCCGGCGCCAAACTGACCTTCGGGGTGGCCTCGGGGCGCACCCTGAAGTGGCTGGTGCTGGGATTCTTCCTGGTGTTCACGTTCGTGCCGCTGCTGTGGCTGGTGCTGTCGAGCTTCAAGACCAACCTGGAGCTCACCACCCGCCCGTTCGCGCTGCCCGAGGTGTGGCAGTTCCAGAACTACGTAACGGCGTTCCGCATCGCCGGGCTGTTCGGCCTGTTCCGCAACAGCATCATCATCTCGTTCGCGTCCACGGCGATCACCGTGCTGGTAACCTCGATGGCGGCGTTCGTGTTCGCACGCGAGAAGTTTCCTTTCAGCAATGTGCTGCTCAGCCTGATCCTGGCCGGCGTGCTGATCCCGATCATCGGCCTGATGGCGCCCTACTTCCGGCTCATCAACGCGCTCGGCCTGTACGACACGCGGATGGCGCTGATCCTGACCTACACCGGCATCAACCTGCCGATCTCGACCTACCTCATGCACGGCTACATGAGGTCGATTCCCGGCGAACTGGAAGAAGCGGCGGTAATCGACGGGGCGACCTTCCTGCAGCGCTTCACCAAGGTGGTGTTTCCGCTGTCCAAGTCGGGCCTGGTGACGGCCGGCACGTTCGTGTTCCTGTTCGGTTGGAACGAATTCATCTATGCGCTGCTGCTGACCTCGCGCCAGCAGGTGCGCACCGTGCAATTCGGCATCCGCCACTTCGTGCACCAGTTCTTTACCGACTACACGGCAATGTTCGCGGCCATCGTGGTCACCATCGTGCCGAGCATCATTGTCTATATTCTGTTTCACGAACGCATCGTGAAGGGCCTGACCAGCGGTGCCTTGAAGGGATAGGGAGGAATTGAAACGCCCGTGACGACGCACTATGTTATTCACCACAAGAAAGATACCGTCGGGGTGGCGGTTGCCGAGGGCATCGCGGCAGCGCAGGAGCTGACCGGCTGGCAGATGGACGGCGACGAGACGGTGGCCATCCGCTCCCGCGACCCGATTCCGCTCGGCCACAAGATCGCGCTGACCGACATCGCCGCCGGCGACTCCATCATCAAGTATGGCCACGACATCGGGCAGGCGGTCGCACCGATCGGCACCGGACACCACGTGCACGTGCACAACGTCAAGACGAGGCGCTGGTAAGGTGGCGGCCACACTGCCGGGGTCGTTCTGGGGCTACCGGCGCGAGAATGGGCGCGTCGGGATTCGCAATCACGTGCTGATTCTGCCGCTCGACGACATCTCCAACGCCGCCTGCGAGGCGGTGGCCAACAACATCAAGGGTACGCTGGCAATCCCGCACGCCTACGGGCGCCTGCAGTTCGGCGCCGACCTGGAGCTGTACTTCCGCACCATCATCGGCACCGGCTGCAATCCCAACGTGGCGGCGTGCGTGGTAATCGGCATCGAGCCGGGCTGGACGGCCCAGGTGGTGGACGGCATTGCCGCCACCGGCAAGCCGGTGGCGGGATTCTCGATCGAGGAGCACGGCGACCTGGCCACCATCGCCGCGGCCTCGCGCACCGCACAGGAATACGCGATATGGGCGTCGGAGCTACGCCGCGAGGAATGCGGCATCGACCAGCTCCACCTGTCGATGAAGTGCGGCGAGTCGGACACCACCTCCGGCAGCGGCTCCTGCCCGACGGTCGGCAACCTGCTCGACAAGCTCGACCCGCTCGGCATCACCTCCTGCTTCGGAGAGACCTCCGAGCTCACCGGCGCCGAGCAGGTGTGCGCCGAGCGCGCCGCCACCGACGCCGTCAAGGCGAAGTTCCTGGCCACCTGGCAGGCGTACATGGACGAGGTCATCGAGCCGCACAAGACCAGCGACCTGTCGGAATCGCAGCCCACCAAGGGCAACATTGCCGGCGGCCTGACCACCATCGAAGAGAAGGCGTTCGGCAACCTGCAGAAGATCGGCCACCGCACGCGCTTCATCGACGTGCTCGAGCCGGCCGAGGAGCCGCCCGCCAGGCCAGGGCTGTACTTCATGGACACCTCGTCGGCAGCGGCGGAGTGCGTGACCCTGCAAGCCGCGGCCGGCTTCGTCGTGCACCTGTTCCCGACCGGCCAGGGCAACGTGATCGGCCACCCGATCGAGCCGGTCATCAAGCTCACCGCCAACCCGCGCACGGCGCGCACCATGGCGGAGCACATCGACCTCGACGTGTCCGGCATCCTGCGCCGCGAAATGACCTACGACGAGGCCGGCGACGCCCTGATCGACCTCACCATCCGCACCTGCAACGGCCGCCTGACCTGCGCCGAAACCCTCGGCCACCGCGAGTTCAGCATCACCAAGCTCTACCGCAGCGCGTGACCGCCGCGAGCGGCGTCACGCTTGACAACCTTGCGTGACGGGCGAAGATATCCGGCATGCTGGCGTACCTGACGCGCCGGGTGTTCGTGGCTTGAGATTCGGTCAGTGCACGACGGATGCGCCCCGTACCTACCCCTACCGCTCGACGTGACCGACGGACCGGCTATAGTCTCGTGCGGGTACATGGGACACGGACAATTCCGGCTGACCGCCGACGAGAGGGCTGCCTGGGAGCGGGATGGGTTCTTCGTGCGCGAGAACGTGTTCAGCGGCGTTGAGAATAAGCGGCTGAACACGGTGGCGGAGGAGGTGGTGGCGGGCAATCGCGCGTTTCCGGCGCAGCACATCGACCGTAACGCCCTGGTACGCGACGGCGTGGAGCAGCGCTCCGGCATCTACGGCATGCACAAGATCCACTTCCCGAGCTGCTTCCTCCCGGAGTTCCTGCAGCGAGTGCGCGATCCCCGGTTGACCGATCCCATGGTCGACCTGCTCGGGCCGGACATCCTCGGCATCAACAGCCTGTACCTCTGGAAGGCCCCGCAAATCGGGCTCGGGTTCCCCTGGCACCAGGACATGTTCTACTTCCGCCAGCGCTGGGTCACCGAGACCACGGTGGGCACCTGGACCGCCGTCGACGCCGCCGACCGCGGCAACGGCTGCCTGTACGTCATTCCCGGCAGCCACCGCCTGCCGGTCGCCGAGCACGAAGACCTGGCGGGATCGCAACAGGCCGAGTTCAAGCAGGTGCGCGCTGCCCGCGACGAAGACGGCGTGGCCCTGGAGGTAGCTCCCGGCTCGGTAATCTGGTTCCACAGCCACCTGCTCCACAAGAGCACCGACAACCACAGCGGCCGCTTCCGGCGCAGCTACGTGGCTCACTACCTGAGCGCGCAAGCCGAGTGGGCGAGTCCGGAAGGCGTCGCCGCCGGCTCCCCCGTCATGTGGGTCCGCGGCGCCACCCTTCCCGGCAAGGTAACCGAAATCCACCACGGCGTACTCGACGCCTGACAGTTAAACTTCGAGGCGGTCCAGGGCGATTTCAGGCAGCGGGAAGCGGTCGGCGGTGGCGGCGATCCATTCGGCGAGGAGGCGGTGGCAGCGTTCCTTCTGTGGCTGGAACGCGGCGTCGTAGACGTAGTTGGCCCGCTCGAACGGGTCCTCGCCGGTGTTGAACAGGAGCCAGTCGTGGCCGGGCGTGCAGGCGTACTTCCAGCCGTCGCGGGTCACCACGGCGCGCCACGGGCGGTGCACGATGTGGCGCATCAGCTTGGGCGGAATCTGCTGCAGGTAAGCGCTGTGCGGTTCGCGATCCGGCCGCGGTGGCCCGCTGTACTCCGGTGCATCCGGCCGCTTGCTGTGGGCCGAGTAGTCGTAGCCCACCATGCCAGTGGGGACAGGGAGGCCACAGAGGCCCAGCGTCGTCGGGGCGATGTCAACGTGATTGATCGCCCCGTTGTCAAGCTCACGCGCGACACACTACGGTCTCCGCGATGACACAGGTCAACGTGCGCCAACTGCAACACCATCTTGGTCGCTACCTGGATGCGGTGGAGGCAGGTGAAGTCTTGGAAGTGCGGCGCCGGCGCCGCGTGATCGCTCGGGTGGTCCCCTGTTCGCCGGAGAAACCGTCGGGAGCCTGGCCGGACCTCGTCGAACGGCTGAACAGGTTATACCCGGAAGGAGCCATCGCCGAGTCCGCCTCCGAGCAACTGTACGGCGACCGCGCCGGCATCGACAGCAGCCCCTCCTACTGAGACCGTTCCATGTCAGAGCAGGTTGCGCCACCCCGGACTGGCGCCTACGTAGACTCCGCCGTGCTCATCAAGCACTACGTCCGCGAGCCCAATTCAGCGGCCGCCGCACAGCTTGTCACGCTTCCTCCGAATCAGATGTGCAGGGCGATTGAGCGGATGGTGTGGTCGAGGTCGACGCTGGTGGCCGGCGGTTGCAGGCCGAGGCGCCGGTAGGGGAACGGGTCTTCGTTGGGGAAGCGGCCGGAGCAGGGGGGGGGGTGGCGGGGGGGTCGGGGTCTGCAGGCCGGGGCGCCGGTAGGGGAACGGGTCTTCGTTGGGGAAGCGGCCGGAGCAGCGGCGGGCTTCGACGGCGATCGGGATCAGCAGCCGGCGGGCCTCTATAGCGGCTTCGTCCCACACGCCCGAGATCGCGTCCCGGTGGTGGAAGCCGACGTACCAGGTCACGCGCAGATCAGGCGAGACGTTGGGTTGCGAGCCGTGCGCGATGGAGCGGCTGTGCACGTTGGCGTCGCCCGGTCCCGCGGCGCCGGCCACGGCGCCGGGCAGCGCGAAGCCGTGCCGCTCCACCATCGCTTCCAGGTCGAGGATGCCTTGCCGGTGCGAGCCGGGCAGCACGTGTACCGCGCCGTTGGCGACGGCCGACGGGGTCAGGTAGATGCCGAAGTTGTGGCCGCGCTCGGCCACCGCACCGGTCTTGAAGTTGCCGTCCTGGTGCCAGGGAAAGCCGGCGCCGTGGTGCGGCATCTTGAGCACGATCGATTCGTCGAATGGCACCATAAGGTCGCCGTACAGTTCGTACGCTGCCTGCAGGATGCGCGGGTTGCCGTACCCCTCGAGGAACAGCCGCGAGCGCCAGGCCGGGTACCTGATGCGGTTCAGCACCGGCTCGCCGGCGTCGTCGAGCGGGAATATGTAGTCCTCGGGGTGGCTCACCGGATCGCCGTGAGCGTCGCTCGGCCCTCTCGGCGCGGACGGCGCCCGGTCGATCAGCCGGCGGGTTTCCGCCAGCAGCTCCCCTGCTTCGGCCGCGCCGATCAGTCCGTGCAGCAGGTAGAACCCCTGCTCGCGCAACTCGTCCAGTTGCGAGTCGGCAAGCACGCGACCTCGCCGCTCCCGGCCATTTGCCGTGGCTGCCGAGCCATCGGCTGATCCACCGGCAGAAGCGCGACCGATCATATCGAACCCACCTCCAGGGGAGCTCCCTGCTCGGCCGAGTCGTATGCCGCGAACACCATCGCCAACGTGCCCAGGTTGTCGCGCCCGCTGGTGGGGTGCTCCGGTCCGCCGGCAATCCAGTCCGTGAACTGGCGCACCGTGGTCTGCCAGGCGACGGTGCGGAACTCGTCGCGCGACGGCAGATCGGGGAAGATCCACGACTTCAGGTCGGCGCTGTACGCCTTCAGCGGCGTATCGGCGTCGGGGTTGAGGTAGATCGAGCCGCGCTCGCACTCGATGTGCGTCCAGCCGTCCCACTGCATCTCGCCGCCGTGGCAGTCGGTGGAGTTGAACACCTGGAAGGTGCAGCCAGGGAAGTCGACCGTGGAGATGCCCCAGGTGTCGCCGCGTTCGCCGATGGCGGTGCGAAACGGCGCCTGACCGGCGCGCGTATAGAGGCGCTCCGGCTCGGCGGCGAGCAGGAAGCGCAGCATGTCGAAGTGGTGCACGGTGCCGTTCAGCAGCATCACCTTGTCGAACTTGACGAAGTAGTCGCTGCGCTTGGCGCCCTTGAGCGGGAACCAGGCGAAGTGTGCCATGCGCAGCTCGCCCAGGAACGGTTTGCCCAGGGTGCCGGAACGCAGCAGGTCGTACGCCGCCTTGACGTGCGGGAAGTTGCGGTACTGCTGCGACACGGCAAGCTTGACGCCGGCCTCGTCGCAGGCGGCGACCATCTGCCGAGCCTGCTCGCGGGTCAGGGCCATCGGCTTCTCCACCAGCGGGTGGACACCGGCGGCCGCGCATGCGAGCACGATGTCGAGCCGGTCGTGGGTGGTGGACGTGCACACGGTGACGAAGTCGAGGCGCTCATTCTCGAGCATGGCGCGAACATCGGTATAGGTGCGCCCGAAGCCGAACCGCCGTTGGAATTCGAGCGCCGCCGGCTCGTAAATGTCGCAGCACGCCACCATCTCGAACAGGTGGCTGTAGGCCGCCATGTGCCCGCGCGCGATGCCCCCGCACCCTATCAATCCATATCTCAAGCCGTCCGCCATGCAACCTCGCCTCCCGGCTCTCAACGCCGCGTCTGTTTGGTAGCCCCCTTTCGCCGCCGCAGTCAACGCCGGCAATCGCAAAATCCGCACGCACCGATCTCACACCACCGCGCGCGGTCGGCTCGGCAGCAGATTGCGACCGAGTGAGCGTCCGCCGTGCCGGTGTCCTGCGTGCCCACGTGTCGGTCGGTTGGACAGTTCCGAGACGGTGGGGCGGATTCCTGCGTGCCGCGGTGAGCGACACGCGACCCGCGCCGAATTCTCGCAGAAAATCGGGCGCAGGGGTTGACCCACTTTCTTGCTGCCGCTGAGCGCCACTGGTGCTCCTCCAACCCCGGCACCGGTCTGCAACCGCCAGGTGACCGACTGCGTGCCCCTGCAGGCGCCGTTTCGCGTCTGAAAGTCGCTGCCGGCACCGGGGCGAAGACCTGCAGAAAAGTGCTATCTTTCAACCAGTGATATACTTACGGCATGACGAAAGCGACCGGCAGACGACCCTTCAGCACGCTTGGTGATCAGCATCTCCTTGAGCAGACCAAGCGCCTCGTGGCCAATCAGCGCGTCCTCGAAGTGCACATCCTGGACCATCTCGACGAGATCGACCGCCGCAACCTGGCGCTGCGGCGCGGGTTCTCGAGCCTGTTCGACTACACTATCATCGGGTATATTTGTAAGTCCTATAATGGTTTACTCGTTACCAAGATATTCCGTTATTGCTTTCGCAACCCCTTGGTGGTATACGATCATCCTTTGATTCGCTTCGGTCTGGCGTGCGACACGCACGGAGCCGGTCATCGTGTGACCTGTGAGCGGCGTCAACCCGGCTCCAGCTCCGCCACCGCCGCGCGCACGTCCCTGAGCTTTCTCGCGCGCGACTTAGGACACCGTCAAGACGATAGCCCCTGGGCGTTCCCACGGTCACGGTGAGCCGGGCGGCATGGCCCGAACACTTCCGTTCCAGTCGCGATTTCTCAAAGGGTACCGTATATACTTGGCGATTCGGCTCCACTCAGTTCCGTTACGTGCTACCCAGTGGTCCGAAAATCGCTCACGCGATGGGTTACACTTCGGTGACGTCGACGCTGTAGCCAAGCCGCTTACAGACGCTTGATGTGATGGCGCTTGCGTTGCTCCTCGCGCCGGCGGTCGTAGTAGTCGTCGCCAAGGTCATCGCAGGTCTAGGTAACTCAGTCCTTGATGTGCGCCGTGGAAAGGCGCTATCCCTCAGCGGGTGGGAATCCCGCCCGGCAACTGTCGCTCCAGCCGGAAGCAGTCGGAGCGGTGCAAGGAGGTAACGAATTGAACTGAAGCACTCCGATGAA
>MKWU01003378.1_pt1 | contig 21298 bp, 15 predicted proteins | sample 809101 | NCBI WGS metagenome assembly MKWU01 (sample SAMN05860141, study PRJNA318959) | sponge metagenome | host: Aplysina aerophoba | place: Slovenia: Piran, Adriatic Sea, Gulf of Piran | collected 2013-05-07 | reverse complement strand
GCGGTGGGCGATCACCATGCCTGCGCTTTGCGTGAGCGGCCCGATGACACAGACAGCAACGTGGTGTGCTGGGGCATCGACGACCGGCCCCCGCCGCAGCAGCAGTGGTACGCTTGCAAGCGCTACCGCGGCGACGACGGCATCACCAACGCTAGCTGTGGAGGTCCGGACCCCCGGTGGCCGCAGTGGCGGAACCAGACCGAGGCCCCACCAGGGGTCTACACCGAGCTCTCGGCCGGCGCGAACCACACCTGCGCGATCACACAGCACGCGGCGGCGGTGTGCTGGGGCGACAACCGCGCCGGCCAGAGCGACGCGCCCGAAGGCGAGTTCATCGAGGTGTCCGCGGTGGCTGACAGATCCTGTGGGCTGAGCGTCGACCACACCGCGGTGTGCTGGGGCGCCGTCGCGGGTCTGCGGCCCCCGCCGGGGGAGTTCATCTCGGTGAGCGCCGCGGGCCGGGGGGGCCGCCCCTGCGGCATCCGAGAAGACAACAGCGTGGCGTGCTGGGGATACGGCCCCTACGGCGAGCCCCCCGCATGGGTCGCGCCGCTCGTCGATGCGTCGATCGGCCACAGGACGTCATGTGGCGTGCAGGCCGACGGCGCGGTCGCCTGTTGGGACAACCACACCAAAGCAGACCCCTACCTCGTCTCGGGCACAGAGCCCCCACAGGGCGAGTTCGTGAAGGTGTCTATGGTCGGCGACGGCGGCTACTGCGCGCTGCGCAACGACGGATCGGTCGTGTGCGACAACTACTGGGGCTCCAGCAGGCTGCAGCCCCCCGACGGAGAGTTCACCGATGTCACCGCAGGCGACGAACACGCCTGCGCCATCCGCACAGACGGCACCGTCGCCTGCTGGGGCAGCCCCGCCGAGGCAACAACAGTGATGCCGAGCCCATGAGCGGGCGAGCCGGACCCGGAACATGGATCGGGCCCGTGTGCAAGGATCGGGGGCATGACTCCGAGTTCGTTGGGCTCCGCACACAGGCGGTCCCGCAGGATCGCATGGCGCGGCGCGGTTGAGCGGGGCTGTTGTGGTGGAGCGGTGGTGGCTGGCTGTGGCGCTGGTCGCGGTGTTGGTGGTTGTTGTGTCGTGCTCGGACGCCGGAGGCCCCCACGGGTCGGCTGACGGCGGGGCTCTTGGCGGGTCAGCGGGCGGGCTGGATGCTTCCGGGGGTTCTGGGGATGCGGGCGGGCTGGATGCTTCCGGGGGTTCTGGGGATGCGGGCGGTGGTGGGGATGGTGGTGGTTTTGGGGATGCGGGCGGTTCTGGGGATGGTGGTGGTTTTGGGGATCCCGGTGTGGCCTATGTGGGTGTGGGCCGGACGGATGCTCCTGGTGGGGTGTTCGTGGATGTGTCTGCGGGCGAGCGCACGTCTTGTGGGGTGCGCGCCGGGGGTGCGTTGGAGTGCTGGGGCGACGGGTTCGGGGAGGATGTTCCCGTTGGGAGCTTCACGCGGGTGTCGGTGAGCCACGACCCGTATGACCGTTACGGGTGCGCGCTGGGCGAGGACGGGTCGGTGGTGTGTTGGGGGCGCGTACTCGGCGGTTACGCCGGCGATCCCGATGGCGTGTTCGTTGATGTGGCCGCGGGCGTTGGCACTGGCTGTGGGCTGCGCGGGGGCGGTGAGGTGGTGTGCTGGGGCGTCGGTGGGAGTGCAACCTGGGGGATGTGGACTGTGGATCCGTTCGCGGGCCGCGCCGGCGCGGACGCGGGAGGTCTCATCTCGTTGTTTGGGGGCTTTTCTCATTGGTGCGGGCTTGATGCGGCTGGGGTGCTGGTGTGTTGGGGCGGTCCCGTGTCGCGGGGCGTGTCCGATCCGCCGGTGGGGAAGTTCGTTGAGGTGTCGGGGGCGGCTGGTGGGGGCTGGGGGGGGTGGGGGGGGGGGGGGCGCGGATTATGTGTGCGGGCTGCGCGCCGGCGGGGAGATCGATTGTTGGGCGGCCGAGTTCGGGTCGCATGACGCTGGTCGCTGGGTGTATCAGGAGTCTGGGCCCTATGAGGGCCATGAGGTGCTCGAGAGGGTGGAGGTGTCGTCGGATTATGGGCAGGCGGAGCCGCCGGCGGGGCGTTTCGTGTCGGTGTCGGCGGCGCCCGAGCACGCCTGCGCGGTGGACACGAGCGGGCGGGTGGTGTGCTGGGGCAGCGACTACCGCCACCAGCTCGACCCGGCGGTGCCGGGGCGGGGCTGGAGCGTCAACAACCACTACTGCCGCTACCGTCCCGGATATGACTATGGGCCGCCTCCGGGGCCGGTGGACTGCCGGGTGGGCCGGGGCGTCAGCGACGACGGCTCTTGGGTGAGCGAGGAGATCACGCGCGGGGATCCGAGTTGGGGCTCATGGGAGTTCTGGGGGGTCTATGACGAGGCGGCGGACCCGCTGCGGGGCCCCTTCGTGGAGGTGTCCGCGGGCGGCCGCGGCGGTTGCGGGCTGCGCGCCGACGCGGCGCTGGTGTGCTGGGGAGTGGGCATCTACGGCGCCGGCTCCGACGCCCTCGATGGGGCCTTCACCGCGGTGGCGGTGGGCGATCTCCACGCCTGCGCTTTGCGTGAGCGGCCCGACGACACAGACAGCAACGTGGTGTGCTGGGGCATCGCCAACCTGCCCCTGCCGCAGTCGCATGCGTGCAGGCGCAGCGCCGACGGCGAGGGCTATTGGAATTGCTCGGGCCCGGACCCCGACTACGGCTACCCGCTGTGGCGGAACCAGACTGAGGCCCCCGCGGGCTCCTACACCCAGATCTCTGCCGGCGCGAACCACACCTGCGCGATCACACAGGATCAGGCGGCGGTGTGCTGGGGCGACAACCGCGCCGGCCAGAGCGACGCGCCCGAAGGCGAGTTCACGCAGGTGTCCGCGGTCGATGACAGCTCCTGCGCGCTGAGCGTCGACGGCACCCCGGTGTGTTGGGGCGCGAATGCCGGTCTGCGGCCCCCGCCGGGAGAGTTCACCTCGGTGAGCGCCGCGGGGCGTTGGGGCCGCCCCTGCGGCATCCGCCCCGACGGCGCCGTGCAGTGCTGGGGCCAGGAGGGCCGCTACGGCGAGCCCCCCGAATGGGTGGGGCCGCTGGTTGACGCGTCGGTCGGGCAGCACGGGTCATGTGGAGTGCGTGCCGACGCGTCGTTGGCATGCTGGGACAACCGCACCAAAGCAGACCCGCATCTCGCTGCGGGCACGCAGCCCCCCGAGGGCGAGTTCATGGCGGTTCCTGTGGCCCACTACGGCGGCTACTGCGCGCTGCGCGCCCACGGTTCGATCGATTGCCGGATACGCGACGGGCAACGGGACTACGAGCCGCCCTCGGGGGAGTTCACCCGCATCGCACGGGGCGTCCGCCACGCCTGCGCCATCCGCACCGACGGCACGGTGGCCTGCTGGGGCAGCCCCGCTGACGAGGACGACACGAGCGTCATGCCCAGCCCGTACGGATGAGGCGTCCGCCGAGACGCCTGAGCCGTGGCGCCAGCGGGCCGCGGCGGAGTCCGGCTTTGGCCCGCGACGGGAACACGGTGACGTCCACCAGCGCCCGCAGGCGGCACCTGTTGGTGTCGGCGGCGTGCGCCTTGGGTGTTCTCGCGGGTTCTGCGGCTCCGGCCGCGGCCCAGCAGCCGCCCGGCCCTGGGGCGCCGAAGGTGCCCTTGACGGCGACGGCAGGGACCGCAGCCGCGGCTGCGGCTGTGCTGGGCGAGGGCTTCGTGCTGGCCGGCGAGTGGGTCGCTTCTGGGGTGGTGTGGCTGGACTGGGACGACATCGACGACGCGGCCGCATACGAGTTGATGTATCGCGGCGCGGACGGTTGGGCGCTGCTGTCGCAGGATGCGCCGGTGGGCGGTGCGGCGGTGCGCTTCGAGGGTTCTTCGGCGCGGGTGGCGGGCCTTTCTGCTGATGTGGGCGAGTATTGGTTCGCGGTGAGGGCCCGCAACGCCTTCGGGGTGTCGGTGTGGTCTGACAGCGCGCGGGTCGCGGTGCCTGACTACGCGCTCGAAGTACCGGGGGCCGAGCCGTTGTTTGATCCGTTCACCGCGCCGACGCGCTCGGGCATCGACCTGGAGCGCCTGCGCGAGGCGGTGGCCACCATCGCGCCCGGCGACGCGGACTGCACCGCGGCCCCTGCGCTGACTGTGGCCGGAGTAACGGTGGTAGATCGCCCGGTTGGACTTGATGACCCCGATGTCGAGTTGGCGGTTGCCGAGGTGGCCCGCGTTGCTGGCGGCTGCCTGCTGGTGGAGTACGTGGCGCTGGAGGGCCGCAGCGTGGCGCAGGTGCGGGAGCTGCTCACCGAAGAGGACAGCGTGCTGGCGGTGGGAGCGCCGGTGCGAGGTGCCCGGATCGCTCACGACGGCGGGGCGCACTCCTCGCACGGCACCACTCACCACGACGACGGAGACGGAGAGCAATGGCATCTGCCTCAGCCCACGATGAACAAGCTGTGGACCGCCTGGGAACCCGACCGGCCTGTCATCGTGGCCGTTCTCGACACGGGCGTGGACGAGCAGCACCCCGACTTGGATGACCGCATAGTCACCGGCGGGCTCGAAGAATGCCACCGGCGCGACCCCGACGGGCACGGCACCCACGTCGCGGGAATCGTCGCTGCCGAGCACCACGATCCCCCGGCGACGAACCAGCACGTGGCCGGTGTTGCGCCTGGCGCGCAGATCCTGCCCCTTCGGGTGCTCGAGCGAGCCGGCTGCGATCCCGCCATGCAAGCAACCGAGGCCGTGGCCGCGGCGGTCAACAACGGCGCGCGGGTGATCAACATGTCGCTCATCTGGAGCTCGGGCCATCGCAGCGAAGACGACCAGAATGTGGGCGGCATCCCCATCGACCGCGACGTCACATCGGACACCTTCGAACTCGCGTTGCGGGCCGCGTCGATGCTGGGTGTCGTGTCGGTCGCGGCCGCAGGCAATTGCGGCAACGACGAAGAGATCACTGTCGACGGAAAGACAAAGAAGAGCTGGGAACACAACAAGTGCTCGGGCCACAACTTCGACCACGCGCCCGCGATCTATGCCACCACCGGCGACGTGATCACCGTCGCTGCCATCAACAGGAATGGCAAGCGCCGCGAATCAAGCACCGCCAACGAACACGTCGACATCGCCGCGCCCGGCGGCGGCATCCTGTCCACAGACCACTGCACAAACATCGGACCGCCCGCCCACCGGGTTGTCAGCTGCGGAACCGCTTTGAGCTCGGGCACGTCAATGGCGTCACCGTTCGTGGCCGGGGTGGTGGCGCACATGTTGAACCGTCATCCGCAGGCGGCCGTCGGTGAGGTGCGCCGAGCGCTGGAGTTGACGGCGATGGCCCCTCCTGCGGGGGAAATGCTGTCACGCCGTGGCAGGCTCAATGACCCCCCTGTCGCGCCGCCGTCTCGCGAGTTCGGCAGCGGCATCGTGAACCCCGCTGGGGCGGTCGCGAGGCTGGGCGAGATCGTGGCTGGGGTTGAGGCGGCCGATGCGGGCGGGTTTGTGGAGGTGGACGCGGGCGCGCGGCATAGCTGCGGGCGGCGCGCCGGCGGACGGGTGCGGTGCTGGGGCGACAACGGTGTGGCGGTCAACACGCCGGTGCTGGAGTTCGATCAGGTGTCGGTGCCGACGGGGCCCGCGGACCATGCGTGTGGGGTGACCGAGGGCCCGGTGGCGGTGCGCGGCTCGCGCCGTGTCGAGGCGTTGTGTTGGAGCGGCAGCGGCCGGGGCGCCCCGCAGGTGGTGCAGGGCGCGTTCGATCAGGTCGTGGCCGGTTTCGCGCGGAGTTGCGGGCTGCGCCCCGGCAAGTCTGTGGTGTGTTGGGACAATGACACCGGTGCGGGCCGCTACGTCCCCGGCGGGGAGTTCAAGGAGATTGCTGGGGGCTGGCTGCATTTCTGCGGTCTTCGCGCTGATGGTTCGGTGCAGTGTTGGGGTGACAGCACCCACGGTCAGACCAGCGCGCCCGAGGGGGTGGCGTTCCTCGCGGTGGACGCCGGAGGCGATCACAGCTGCGGGGTGACCGTCGGCGGCGGGGTGCGCTGCTGGGGCGCGGCGGCGGCGTTGGCGGGGATGCCCGCGGCGACCCAGAGGGGGTTCGTGGCGGTGGACGCGGGCCACGGCCACAGTTGCGCGATCGTGCAGGCTGGCCCGGGCCCGCACTCCAGAGACGACGGTGGCCGCGTGACATGCTGGGGAGACAACGCCTACGGCCAGGCCGACGCGCCCGAAGCGAGGTTCACGCAGGTGTCCGCGGGCTGGCGGCACAGTTGCGGCCGCCGCCCCGACGCGACGGTGGTGTGCTGGGGCTCTGACGGCAACGGCCAGGCGCCGCAGGCCCGCCTGTCGAGCCTGTCGCTGATGTCGGCCGGTGGCGCCGAGTTGATCTCCTTTGAGCCCGCAGTTACCGACTACACCGTCATCGCGGAGCCCGGCGAGGCCACACTGGCCCTCACCGTCGCCGACCACGGCACCTCCGGGCCCAAGAGCCCCGAACCCACCCCACCGGACTCCGAGCCGGGGACTGGGGGGCATCAGGTGATGCTGGCTGATGGGCTGGTGATCGAGGTGACGGTGGAGGCGTTGTTCGGGTTCGGGGAGTCGCGCACCTACCGGATCAACATTGTGGAGCCGCCGCGGCTGGCGTCGCTGAGCGTGGTCCCGGCGGGTTCTGACTGCATGCCGGTGTGCGCGCCGTTGGCTCTGGATCCGGTGTTCGATCCTGGGGTGTTCGACTATCGGGTGGCTGCTGGTGAGGATGTGGGGCTGGTGACGGTGTCGGTGTCGGCCTCGACCGGCGAGGCGGTGGTGGCGCCCGGCGACGCGGATGCGGCTGGGGGCCATCAGGTGGCGTTGAACACCAACTCGGGGTTCTCGGCGGTGTCCGCGGGCGGCAACTTCTCGTGCGGGTTGAAGTCCAGCGGGCGCGTGGAGTGCTGGGGCGACAACGACGCCGGCCAGCTCGCGGCGCCCTTGGGGGTGTTCTCGGCGGTGTCTGCGGGTACTCGTCACGCCTGCGCGATCGGGTCGGGGGGCGCGGTGTCGTGTTGGGGGCGGAACCTCGAGGAGCAGACCGATGCGCCGGCGGGGTCGTTCAGCGCGGTCAGCGCCGGGGGGTTCCATTCCTGTGGGCTGGGGTCGGATGGCTCGGTGACGTGCTGGGGCGACGATCTAGACGCGTCACCGCCGGCGGGGTCGTTCAAGCAGGTGGAGGCCGGGTCGTTCCACACCTGCGGGGTCGGCGCGTCCGATCGGGTGTCGTGTTGGGGCTGGGATCTGTTTGACTCCACCACCGCGCCCGGCGGCGCGTTCGGTGCGGTGTCGGCGGGGACGTTCTTCGCGTGCGGGCTCAGGACCGGCGGCAGCGTCGAGTGTTGGGGCACCAACGACAGCGGCCAGTCCCGTGCGCCGTCGGGGACCTTCAGCGCGGTGTCCGCGGGAGTGGTGCACGCCTGCGGGCTCAGACCAGCCGGCGCCGCGGTGTGCTGGGGCGGCAACACCGCGGGGCAGTCCCGTGCGCTGTCGGGGACCTTCAGCGCGGTGTCCGCGGGGGCCGGGCACAGTTGCGGGCTGCGGCCCGCGGGGACCGTGGAGTGCTGGGGGTCGCCGCCGGCGCGCCTGAAGGTGGCGGCGCCCGCGGAGATCGCTGTGACCGTCACCAGCGCCACCGACACGTCCGTGGCCGCGGTCTACACCGTGTCGGTGTCGCGCGCCGCGGCGGTGAGCGCCCAGCAGTCCGAACAGCCCCGACCCGGCCCCGCCGAGGGCGCCGGCGCATCAACCAGCGCCGGCGCCGCAGCGTGCGACGGTGACCCCCGATGCGAGATGGTGCTCGCCGACGCGTCCGGACGCGCCGGTGCTGCACCCGACACACAAGGCGCCGCCGCCGCACCGTCACAGCCCGATGCGTCCGACGCGCCCCGCGCCCGGCCGGACCAACACCACAGCACAAACGGCGCCAGCGGCGACAACCCGCCCAGCAACAGCGACACCGAGCAAGCGCCGGCGCCGCGCCGCAACCGCTCAGCAGCACCCCAGACGGTGGCGTGCCCCGCCTCCCCGGCCGGCACGGCCGCTGCGGTGCAGATCGCCGACGACATCCTGCGGGCCGAGATCGTGCGCCGCCTCGGCAAGGCGCCCGGCTCTGCGGTCACAGCCGCGGAGATGGCTGAGCTCACGTCGCTGGAGGTGCCCGCCGATGGCGCGCAGGCCGTGTCGAGCCTCGCGGGGCTCGAGCACGCCACCGGCCTCACGACGTTGAGCGTGGCAGGCCACGACGTGTCGTCGCTGCAGCCGTTGTCGTGCCTGAACGGCCTCATCACCGTCGATGTCTCCAACAACGAGATATCCGACATCGGCGCCATGTCGGCGCACAGCGCCCTGACGGCGCTGGACCTCTCGGGCAACAACATCGCCGACATCGCCTCGCTGTCACAGCTCAGCGGTCTCAGGAGCCTCAACCTGGGCCGCAACCAGATCACCGGGCTCGGGCCGCTGCGGGGCCTCTCCAGCCTCGAGCGGCTCTACCTCTACGACAACCAGATCACCGACTTGGCGCCTCTGGCCGACTTGAGCAGGCTCACGACGCTGCACCTGGACCACAACGACATCACCGACGTCTCGGCGCTGTCTGGGCTCACGAGTCTCGCTGTGCTGGGGCTCGGCGACAACAGCATCGCCGATGTCGCGCCGCTGGCGGGCCTGACCGGTTTGGAGACGCTGTATGTGTTCGACAACGACATCGTCGACGCCTCATCTCTGGCGGCCCTCGGCGGGCTGGGGGTGCTGTGGATCGACGGCAACGACATCGCCAGCCCCTACCGGGTGCCGCGCCTTGGCGGCCTGGGCTATCTCGATGCGCGCCACAACCTGGTCTCTGATGTCGCGCCCCTCGACACGGCCGCCGCGCCCGAAGCGACCGTGCACCGCGAGCCCCAGCGGGTGGCGACGATCCATATCAGCGACCCGGGTCTGCGGTCGGTGCTGCTGGCCGCGACAGGCAGGAGCCCCGGCGGCTCCCTCGACGCCGACGAGGTCGCGGCCATCGAACGCCTCGACATCACCGCCGTCGAGCTCGGCGGCCTCTCTGAGCTGCGCGCCCTGAAGTCGCTGCGACGCCTCAACCTGCACCACAACAGCCTCAACGGACTCGACGACCTCCCCGCGCTGGAAGGACTCGACACGCTGTTCGTCGACTTCAACAACATCACAGACCTCGCCCCGCTCACAGCGCTCAGAGGGCTCAGATCCCTCGGGCTCGTCGGCAACCACATCGCCGACCTCGAACCCCTCGCGGCGCTCACCGGGCTCGAATCGCTGTACCTGTCAGCCAACAACATCACAGACCTCACCGCGCTCGCCGGGCTGCGCAGACTGCACCACCTGCGCCTCACCACCAACAACATCGCAGACCTCGAACCCCTCAAAGAACTCACCGCGCTCACCCAACTGCACCTGCGCCACAACAACATCACCAGCCTCGAGCCCCTCGCCGGGCTCACCGCGCTCACACACCTCGACCTGCGAGACAACGACATCACCAGCCTCGAGCCCCTCGCCGGGCTCACCGAACTCCAGGACCTCCACATCGGCGGCAACCACATCACCGACTACAGCCCCCTCGACCACCTCACCGCACTCACCATCCACGGACGCGACAACCAGACCCCGCAAGGCTGAGCCGACCAGCCCCGGTGCAGGCGTGTTGTGCTTGCCTGTCTTCGGGGCGGTACCGTCGCGCCATGGCGGACGTGCCGGAGCGCCGGCCCGTGACTGTGGCCTGGGACGAGGCTCGGGAGGTGCTGGTGGTGGTGCTGGTGATCGCGGCGCTCCTGCACCTCGTCGCGCCGGTGATCCGTTATGCCGGGATCGGCTATCGGTCGGGGTGGGAGGATCTGTACAGCGCCCTGACCAACGTCAACGCCCTCACCGGGCTTCTTCTGCTGGGGGCCGCGGTCACGGTGTGCACCACCCCGCCCGCGGACATGGTGCCCCGGCTCCGGCAGACGGTGTACTGGGCCTCGGTGGCGGTGGCCGCGCTCGGTGTCCTCGCCGTCGTGAACGTCCTGTCGGTGCCGTCTGCCGGCGACGCGGCCGCCGTGCGGCTGGCGGTGGTGGCCTGGCGTCCGGGACCGGCCGTGCTGCTGTCGGGTTGCGCGGCCTGGACGGCCCGCCGGGTCGTGCTGTTCGGATGACGCTTCGCTGACGCGTCGCGGGCCGCCGCGCCGGTAAGCTTCCGGCCCGTGTCGGAGTTCCTGCGCACCTATCTGACCGTCGGCATCTTCGGCGCTCTGGGCGTGGGCATCGTGGCGGCGCTGCTCGGCGTGGGGCGCATCCTGCGACCGTCGCGCCCGACCCCGGCCAAGGTGGAGAACTACGAGTCCGGCGTGGACCCCGTCGGAGACATGTGGTCGCAGGCCAACATCCGCTACTACGTCTTCGCGCTGCTGTTCGTGCTGTTCGACGTGGAGGCCGTCTTCATCTTCCCGTGGGCCGCCCGCCTGGAGGCCTACGCGCTGTTCGGCCTGGTCGAGATGGCGATATTCATCTTCATCCTGCTCCTCGGCCTGCTCTACGCCTGGCGAAAGAGGATGCTCAGATGGGTCTGACCGCGCTGGCGGGCTGCCGCCCTGGAATCGATATCGGCATGACCTCGAGTCGCTCGGCGGGGGTTGCCCGATGGGTCTAGTCGAGTCGGGCAAGGTCCCCAAGCCGCTGTCGACCCTGCTCAACATGAGCCGCAAGTACTCGCTGTGGGTGTACCAGTGGGGCCTGGCCTGCTGCGCCATCGAGATGGGTGCCGCCTTCGGCTCGCCCCGCTACGACGTCATGCGCCTCGGGGTGATCCCCCTGCCGGCCAGCCCCCGGCAGGCCGACCTGGTGGTCATCTCCGGCACCGTGACCGACAAGATGGCCCCGTCGGTGCGCCGCCTCTACGAGCAGATGCCCGACCCCAAGTACGTGATCTCCATGGGATCGTGCGCCAACTGCGGCGGGCCCTACTGGGACAGCTACTCGGTCACCAAGGGCGTCGACCAGATCGTGCCGGTGGACGTGTACGTGCCCGGCTGCCCGCCCCGGCCCGAAGCCCTGCTCGAGGGGATCGTGATGCTTCAGGAGCGCATCCAGAACGAGGACATGGGCGAGCGCTGGAGGGGTGAGCCGATTGTCATCGACTGACGCCGCCCCATCCGAGACCGAAGCCGCTGAAGCGGCTGCCGACGCCGAGGCCGAGGCGCTCCTGGCGCGGGCCCGCGGCGTGCTGGGCGAGGCGCTGGTCGGGTCGCACATCGCTGCGGGCGAGCTGTGGCTGCGGGTCGACCGCGAGTCATGGGCGGACCTCGCGGGATGGCTGCGCGACGGGGAGGGCTTCACGTTCTTCAGCTTCCTGTCGGCCATCGACTGGATGGCGTCGCCGTTCGGCCGCGACATGGACAGCACCGTCGACAACGTGCTCGACCCGCCCGAGCCGAAGGAGGCCGCACCGACCGAGACCGGCGTGGCCGGCGGCGACACCCGCTTCCAGCTGCTGGCCCGGGTCAGCGATGTGGCCACCGGACGCTCGGTGATCGCCAAGGCGGACCTTCCCACCGAGGACCTGCGGGCCGCCAGCTGGGTGCCTGTCTACCCCGGAGCCGACTGGCACGAGCGCGAGGCCTGGGAGATGTTCGGGATCGCATTCGACGGTCACCCCGGGCTGCGTCACATCTACCTTCCCGGCGAGTTCGAGGGCCACCCGCTGCGCAAGGACTACCCGCTGCTGGCCCGCCGGGTGAAGCCCTGGCCCGGCATCGTCGACGTGGAGCTGATGCCCGAGGTGACCGACGACTCCGCCGGCGCCCCCGCCGCCGCGGAGGGCGGTGGCCAGTGACTGTCACCGAGCGCCAGCAGCTCAGCTACATCGCGGCCCAGGCCGCCGACGCCCGGGTGAACCTGGAGATCGAGACGGAGGGCATGACCCTCAACATCGGCCCCCAGCACCCGGCCACCCACGGGACGCTGCGCATCGTGGCCAAGCTCGACGGCGAGCAGGTGGTGTCGGCCGACCCGGTGATGGGCTACATGCACCGCGGCTACGAGAAGCTGGCCGAGGTGCGCACCTACCCGCAGGTGACCACCCTCATCAACCGCATCGACTGGCTGGGCAGCTTCGCCAACGAGGTGCCCTTCATCCTGGCCGCCGAGCGCCTCATGGGAATAGAGGCGCCGCCCCGGGCCCAGTGGATCCGCACGATCCTCTTCGAGCTGAGCCGGATCGCCAACATCACGCTGTTCCTGGGCGACATGGCCGTGCAGGTGGGCGCCATCACCCCGGTGTTCTTCGCCTTCCGCGACCGCGAGCATGTGCTCAACCAGATCGAGGCCGCCACCGGCGGGCGCTTCCACCCCAACTTCGACCGCATCGGCGGCCTCAAGGACGACCTGCCGGCGGGCTGGGTGGCCGAGACCCGCCAGGCCATGCGCAAGATCCGCGGCTTCTGCGACGAGATCGAGGAGCTCGTGCAGGGCAACGAGATCTTCCAGGCCCGCACCCGGGGCATCGGCGTGATCCCGCCCGACGTCGGGCTGTCCTACGGCCTGTCCGGGGCCAACATCAGGGCCTCGGGCGTGGACTGGGACGTGCGCCGCGACAGCCCGTGCGGGCTGGTCCACGACCAGGTCGACTGGAAGGTGTGGACCCACCCCGACGGCGACTCGTTCGCCCGCTTCTGGGTGCGCCTGCAGGAGACCCGCGAGGCCACCAGGATCGTCGACCAGCTCCTCGACGACATCCCGCCGGGGCCGATCATGGCCAAGGTGCCCGTCATCATCAAGGTCCCCGCGGGCGAGGCCTACGTCGAGACGGAGAACCCGCTCGGCGTGATGGGCTACTACGTGGTGTCCAAGGGGGACCTGAACCCGTTCCGGGTGAAGATCCGCTCGGCGTCGTTCTCCAACGTGTCGATCACGCCCTGGCTGCTCAAGGGGGTCTACGTTCCCGACATCATCACCATCCTGGGAAGCCTCTACTTCATCCTCGGAGACATCGACCGATGATCCCGCGGTTCGCTGACACTGGAGCATTGGCCGGGGGTCGAGCAACGATCCCGCGGTGCGTTGACTCGGGAGCACTGGCGGGGGTCCGGACGATGATCTCTCGGTGCGTCATGCCCGGGACAGTCGCGGGGATCGACCGATGATCCCGCTGCTGGCGGAGCTCTCGTACTGGCAGATCACCTCGATCCGGGTGGGCGCGGGCTTGGTGGCGGTGCTGCTCGTGGCCGGCACGCTGGTCTACGCCCACCTGTTCAAGATGGTGAGCTTCATGCAGAGCCGGCTCGGCCCCATGGAGGCCGGCCCCTACGGGTCCCTGCAGCTCCTGGCCGAGATCGGCAAGTTCCTCCAGAAGGAGGACATCGTCCCCGCCCGGGCCGACCGCTTCGTGTTCAAGGCGGCCCCGTTCGTGGTGCTGACCTCCACGTTCCTGCTGCTGGTCGTGCTGCCGGGGGGCCCCGACGCCTGGTTCATCGCCAACGATCTGGGGATCTACCTGGCCATGGCCGTCAGCTCGGTGTCGGTGATCGGGATCCTCATGGCCGGATGGGGCTCGGCGTCGAAGTACTCCCTGCTCGGCGGGCTGCGGGCCACCGGCCAGCTCATCGCCTACGAGCTGCCGCTGCTGCTGGCGGTGGTCGGGGTGGTCATCCAGGCCGAGACCATGAACCTGCAGGGGATCGTGCTGTCGCAGGCCAACGGCGAGATCTTCGGCTGGGGGATGATCGGCAACCCGTTCATCCTCACCCAGTTCGCCGGTTTCGCCATCTTCATGATCGCCATGCAGGCCGAGCTAACCCAGACCCCGTTCGACATGCCGGTGGCCGAGTCGGAGCTGGTCACCGGCTACATGACCGAGTACTCGGGCCTGCGGTTCCTGCTGTTCTTCATCGGGGAGTTCGCCACCGCCGGCGTGTTCTCGGCCATCGCCGCGGTGCTGTTCCTGGGCGGCTGGTACGTGCCGGGCCTCGACCCGGCCGACAACCTCTTCAACGTGATCGGCCCGCTGGTGCTGTTCGGCAAGGTGGTGGTCCTGACGTTTGTGGTCTTCTGGGTCCGGTTCACCTTCCCCCGCTTCCGCGAGGACCAGCTCCAGCGCCTGGCCTGGAAGTTCCTGGTGCCGCTGGCCCTGGCCAACATCGTGGTCACCGGCGTCCTCAAGGTCCTCGTCTGACCTAGGAAGTGCCAGCCCACGATGTATCAGACCGGAAGCACGATCAAGGAAACGCTAGAGGAAATCCACTGCCACAATCTTGTGCTTCCCGCCATTCAACGCGAATTCGTTTGGAGGTCTGAGCAGATTTGCCGCCTGTTCGACAGTATCATGCAAGGATACCCTTTCGGCACGTTCCTCTACTGGCGAGTAGCTCCCGAGAATAGCGGGAAGTTCAAGTTCTTCGATTTCGTTCGAGATTACCACCAACGTGACAATCCCCATTGCCCTCCTCTTCCCACTTTACATAATCGTCAGGTAACAGCAGTACTGGACGGACAGCAACGCTTGACAGCTCTCAACATTGGTTTGCACGGCAGTATCTCTCGAAAGTTGCCCTACAAGTGGTGGAACAATCCCGATGCCTTTCCAGAGACAATACTACACCTAGACTTGCTTTGGACACCAGACGAGGATGAAGAAGAGGGACTCAGATATAAGTTTCGATTCTTGACTGAATCACATGCAAGTCTAGTTCAGGAAAGTATTTGTTGGTTTCCGGTAAAGCAAATACTGGACTTTGATAATGCAGGGCCAGCCATGACACGTTGGCTCAACCAACGACTTACCCAGGAGCGAGTAGATGCTGCCTTCGAAACTCTCTTCAGGCTATATCAATACGTGCACACAGAACATCTTGTGGCCTACTATGAGGAGAAGGGGCAAGAACTAGATAAGGCACTTCAGATCTTCATTCGCATGAATGATGGAGGAACTACCCTATCTCATTCTGATCTGCTGCTTTCAATTGCAGTAGCTCAATGGAAGAATCTCGATGCTCGAGAAGAGATTCATCGTTTGGTAGATGAACTGAACCGCATCGGTTCGGGTTTCACCTTCTCTAAGGATCTAGTCTTGAAGGCAGGTCTGATGCTCAGCGAGATTGGCAGTGTCGGCTTCAAGGTTGACAACTTCAACCGCGAGAATATGGATACGCTTGAAGATTACTGGGAAGATATCAAGAGTGCACTGATCTTGACCGTGCGACTCGTCTCCTCGTTTGGATTCAGCGGACGGAATCTCACATCGCACAACTCCATTCTGCCGATTGCATACTATCTATACAAGAGAAGTCCGGGAGATGCTTACTTGAGTAAGAGCAGTTTCGAGCGGGACCGACGGAGTGTTCGCGACTGGCTGATCCGAAGTCTGTTGAAGACTGGAGTTTGGGGCAGTGGCTTGGACACATTGCTAACTGATCTCCGAGCGTCCATTAGAGATGCTAGACAAGACACCTTTCCGCATGAACGCCTTCGTGAAGCAATGGCACGGCGAGGCAAGGCTCTGCACTTCGATGATGAAGAGATCGAGGAATTGGCAGACATGCAGTATGGGAATAGATTGACATTCTCGTTGTTGTCCCTACTGTTTCCCTTCGTTGATCTTAGGAATAACTTCCATGTGGACCATATCTTTCCGTCGGCGCGGTTCACTGAGCGCAGGCTTAGGAAAGCTGGTGTTGATGAGGACTTGATTGACGACTTCAGAGAACAGCGGAACGGACTTGCTAATCTTCAACTGCTTCAAGGACCTGAGAACAACGAGAAGCGCGCCAAGATGCCAGCAAAATGGCTGGCCGCATTGGAGTCTGGAGCGTCCGACTATGCAGATAGGCATCTGTTGGGCGATGTGCCCGAATCGATTGCTGAATTCGATCAGTTCTATAAGGCGAGAAGAGAAAGATTGAAGCAGCGAATCACGGACCTGCTTGGTCGATAGGGCGTGGGCGGATGCCGGGCTGGCGCTTGTCGAGGCTGGCTTGCCGGGCGATCCGGCCTACGCAGACGCGGTTTAGCATGCCGGCCCAGGCAAGGCTGTCGGATGGACTCAGCGCGAGAGAGTGAGTCTCGCGGTCTGCGTCCCGATGCTTCGCGGCCGAAGCCGACGCGGGGTGCCGCAGCTGTGTCTCTTGTCTTCGCTGTCGGGCCAGGCTTCTCGGCACCGACCAAATCGTTCCTCACTGCGGTGCTGTCACGAGCGTCTTACGGTGGTGGGGGGAGACGGTTCAACGGCTCGACGAGGCACTGGTGTAGTTGGTTTGTGGGTCTCGTTCTTGGACGCGGGTCGGCGCGGCCTGGCGCGTAGGCTGGAATGGGGGTGGCCCTCCTGGGAGACGGGACGATGGACAGTGTCGCTGTGAGCAGCTACCGGTGCTTCGGAGAGGAGCAGGCGGCTCGTCTCGCGCCGGTCACCCTCCTTGTGGGAGAGAACAGCACCGGCAAGAGTTCGCTGATGGCAATGATCCGTGCGCTGTGGGATGCCGTCTACGCCGACCGCGTGCCCGACTTCAAGGAGGAGCCCTACGATCTGGGCAGCTTCGACGAGATCCTCCACGACACAGGTGGCCGTGGAACGCGAGCGCCGAGCTTTGCTGCTCGTTTCGAAGTCCGCGCCGCGGCGTCTCGAAGCGGAGCCCGCTCGGAGCCCTGCCAGGCCGAGGTCGAGTTCGGACCGCACCAAGCGGCCCCGACACCCGTTCGGCGGCGCGTGTCGCGCGATGGATGCTGGCTGGAGCAGGACCTTAGCGCAGCAGGCTTCGGGGGAATCCGCTTCGGTACACCGCAGGGCGAATGGAAGAGCGAGGCATCCGGTGGCGGGCGCGCCTTCGCCTCCAACGCTGCGGACACCTTGCCGCCGTTGGATTCGGCGTTGTGGCACCTTCGCCGGATTGCAGACGAGGATCGTCCGGCTGTGTCGCGTGTTGAGCCTTTGCCCGGCTCCCCAGAGTTCACAGCTGAGATCGTCGAGGAGATCCGGCAGCGGATCGGGCACTTCCCGGGAGGTCGCCCGCACAGATCCCGTCCTTATGATCGGGCAAGGCCCTTCGCGAGCGCGCCGACACGGTCCCGGCCGCGGCGGACGTATGATCCCGCACGAGCAGCGCCCGATGCCGAGGGCGACTACGTGCCGACGCATCTGGCGTGGCTGTCGCTTCACGAGCCCGATACCTGGCAGAATCTCCAAGACCGGCTTGAGGAGTTCGGGAGCGCCGCGGGTCTCTTTGACGAGATCAGGGTGCGCCGGCTCGGGAGGACCGCTTCGGATCCGTTCCAACTCCAGGTCCGCAAGTTCGATAATGGACGAAAGGGGCCGATCCACAGTCTTGCAGACATGGGCTATGGCGTGAGCCAGATCCTGCCGCTCGCTGCTGAACTGCTGCGCGACGACAGCCCCCGGACGCTCCTCGTTCAACAGCCCGAGGTGCATCTGCATCCCAGTGCGCAGGCGGCCCTCGGTGCCCTGCTGTGCGAAGTCGCCGCCGGCGATAGACACGGCCGCCGCCTCATTATCGAAACCCACAGCGACTTCATCATCGACCGCGTCCGCATGTCGGTCCGAGATCAGGTTGGGGGGATGAGACCCGAAGACGTCTCGATCGTGTACTTCGAGCGGGACGGGCACGACGTAGTGATCCACAACTTGAGAGTGGACAAGAAAGGCAGCCTGCTCGACGCTCCGCCCGGTTACCGGCAGTTCTTCTTGGAGGAACTACAGCGCTCCATCGACCTGTGAGCCATGTGCGCGATCGTGGACACCAACGTCGTTGGCGAACTTTGGGATGGGGGCAGTTCTGCGGCGGGGCAGCGCTTCCGTCGCTGGGTCGAAGGTTCGAGCGGCCGGTTGGTAGTAGGCGGGCAGATCACGCGTGAGCTTGGATCAGGCAGCGCGGCACGATGGCTGCGAGAGTTGGACCGCGCGGGCAAGCTGACCAGAGTTGACGACAGCCAAGTCGACCGTCAAGCAGAAAGACTGAGAAGCGTCCCTGCCAGTGATCCCGGTTCGTGCAGATCCGACGATCATCACGTCATAGCACTGGCCCAGATCAGCGGAGCGCGACTGCTATTCTCCAACGACAAGGATCTGCACAAGGACTTCAAGAACAAGCAACTGATCGATCAGCCCTCGGGTACGGTCTACTCGACGTTGGCTCGTAAGGACTTCACTTCCCACCGCAGGGCACAGCTACGCAAGCACCAGTGCATGCCCTAGCAACTGGGCGGCTGGTACGTGCCGGGCCTCGACCCGGCCGACAACCTCTTCAACGTGATCGGCCCGCTGGTGCTGTTCGGCAAGGTGGTGGTCCTGACGTTTGTGGTCTTCTGGGTCCGGTTCACCTTCCCCCGCTTCCGCGAGGACCAGCTCCAGCGCCTGGCCTGGAAGTTCCTGGTGCCGCTGGCGCTGGCCAACATCGTGGTCACCGGCGTCCTCAAGGTCCTCATTTGACGGTCCAGATAGGTGGGACGAGGATCGGAGCAGCGAATCACGGATCTGCTTGGACGACAGGGTGCGGGTGGCTGCGGGGACGGTCTTGGCTGAAGCCCGTCTCGCGAGCAATCCTGCCAACGTAGGCGCGGTCGATGCCGGTACGGCGTGAGATCTCGCCGTAGGAGGCCCGGTCGTCGGCCCTGAGCGCGATCACGGCCACCTCCTTCTGCGAGAGGGCTCGCACACCTGAGATGGCCTCGCCGTCTGAGCCGGGCTGTTGCTGGAGCCAGTCGCAGAAGACGTCGTGGATGAAGCGGACCTCTCGCCCGTGGCGTTCCAGGACGCCGGCCCGGGCAAGCCTGTCGAGACTCGCGGCGGCCCGCCATCGGCCCAGATGCTGGTGCAGGAGGCCGGCCGCGGCCGCGCCGCCCCGCTCCGCCAGCAGCGCAAGGAGCTCCCGATCGGAGGTACCGAGCCGTCGCCACACTGGCAGCACGATGTGGGCGATCATGTCGTCGCGGGCCGCGGCGACACCGGCTGCGGCCTCGTGCTCGACGATGCCGGACGCGGGGTCGGCGGCGGCCTCCCAGGAATGGAAGCCGACGCTCTGAAGCAGGTACGGAGAGCCGCGCGCCGCCACCACCAGCGCCGCGACCGACTCCGACCGCAGCGCGCCGCCGGCTGTCGCCGCCGTCTCGGTGAGAAGATGCGCAGCCTCGTCGGAATTGATTGCGTCGAGTCTCACCCTGAGACATCGCCCGAAGAAGGTGATGGCGTCGTCGTCGAGAAGCGTGTCCTCCAACTCGGGCAGGCCCGCACCGAGGAACACCATCGGAAGCTGCCGGTTGCGGACCACCTCCTGCACCGCCACTGCGATGTCTCGCCCTGCGGCGGGGTCCATGGACTGCAGTTCGTCCACCGCGACAAGAACGCCGCGGCCCTCCTCCGAGGCGGCCGTCGCCAGCCCGACCAGCATTCTGGTGAGGCTGGCCGCGTGGAGCACGCTCGCCGTGCCCGCACCCCGAGGCTCCGCCGACCCGAAGCCGGCCGGTCGCCTGCCCCAGCCGGCCTCCGACGGCACGTCGCGGGCCGCGGCCACCAACTCGCCGACGATGTCCGACGAGGATGCCGACAGGGCGACCACTCCCCAGCCGCGGGTGGCAGCCTGGGAGCGGGCTGCATTGAGCATCACGGTCTTGCCCGAGCCGCGGGGGCCCAGCAGGATCATCGTCCGATAGGGGGTTCTCGGACCGTCGTCGTAGGCGGCGGCGATGCGCCCGAGCGCGTCGGCTCGGCCTGACACCACGGGGGGCATCGTGCCGAACGTCGGAACGAACGGGTTGATGCCGTGGCCGGGTCTCGCCGGAGGTGCCTGCGGACCGGGTGGACTGGTGTTCATCAAGCCCAAGAGTAGCTCTGAAAGTGCACAAACCTACAGTTGCAGGTTTGTGCACTCATCATTCTTGATGTGGTTGTGCCGGTGTGGTGCGGCCAACTACATCAAGAACGCAGGGGTTCAGACCAGGACCGCGCCCGCCGTCTCGGCCAGCCTGCGGTCGAGCGTGCGCACGGGTGCGGCGCTCGCCCGTTCGGCTGCGGAGAGGATCATGAGGTCTGAGAAGCCGGGACCTCCCTGGCCGTAGCGGTGCGCGGCGGCGGCCACGTCATCGGAATCCTCGACCACGAGGCTGTCCGAGGCCGTCAGATCCATCAAGGTCGCGGCGATCCGGCCCCGAGCGAAGCGGTAGCTCCTCTCGAGCACCCAGGCGACCTCGACGGCCACCTCGCGGCAGATGAAGCCCGGGTCGTCAGGGGTCAATCGATCCATCAGCGCACGAGCGGCGGCCGCCTGCACCGCGTCGTCGCCGACGAGGTAGCGCACGATCACGCTGGTGTCGAGCGCGGTCATCCCTCGGTCGCCCCCTCTGCGACGGCACGGTCCATGTCCTCCAGGCTCACGGCGGGGCCGTCATACTCGAGACTGCGAAAAAGCCGGCTCGTGGGCTGCACCGGCAGGATCAACACGCCTTCCTCCAGGATGACGTAGCGCACCTTGTCACCTGCCTTGACCGCCAACGAGTCCCGGACGGCCTTGGGCAACGTTGTCTGGCCCTTCACGGTGATGCTGGATTCGATCATACAATCAACTCCTAAGCTCTAGACGTCTGTGCCTTACATTCTAGATCAAAGTAATGCCATTTGCCAAGATGACTGGCCCGTGGCACTGCCTATGGTATGTTTAGGAACAAGTAATGCCATGCGGATCGGTTGAGCGACCTCGAAACCGGACAGACCTGCAAGTGTAGATTTGTGCAGCTTGTGTCCGTCTTGACGGGTGGCGCAGCTACTGTGCAACTCCGGCTAGAAGGCGGGTAAGTGCGGTCGCGGCCTGGCTGCCCTGTGTCGTGGACGGTGGCGGGAGGATCGGTAAGCTTGCGGCCCGTGTCCGAGCTTCTGAGCGTCTGCGTCTCTGGCGGCGCCTCGCGGTGACGACCAACCCGAAGGCGGTGATGTGATGGGTCTGGTGCCGGGTCTGGTCAAGGGGCTGGTGGTGACCGGCTCGACCGTGGTGCGCACTGTGTTCCCCAAGCGCGGTATGCGCACGCTGGTGCCCGCGCCCACGAAGGGCGCGGCCACCGTTCAGTACCCGCACGTGAAGGAGGTGCCCCCCACCCGGGCGCGCGGCGTGATCGCCCTGCATGAGGGCAACTGCACCGCCTGCATGCTGTGCGCCCGGGAGTGCCCCGACTGGTGCATCTACATCGAGGGCCACAAGGAGAAGGCGCCGCCGCGCCGCGCCGGGGGCAAGCCCCGCCAGGTCAACATCCTCGACCGCTTCGACATCGACTACGCGCTGTGCATGT
>MKWU01003377.1_pt1 | contig 21300 bp, 19 predicted proteins | sample 809101 | NCBI WGS metagenome assembly MKWU01 (sample SAMN05860141, study PRJNA318959) | sponge metagenome | host: Aplysina aerophoba | place: Slovenia: Piran, Adriatic Sea, Gulf of Piran | collected 2013-05-07 | reverse complement strand
GGCCAAGAGCTGTGGCGCAACCATCGATTCAGAGTCACTCTCGCAGAACTGTTCGACGCTCTGAAACGTCTCAAACTCCTCGTCAGGCAGGAGGCGCAGTACGCCTGAAATCGTGGGGATCTCTCAGTAGGCCATCACAGTCCTTATCTCAAACAGGTGTTTAGATAATTCGTCCATTTTCTGCATTCGATCAAATAACTCGATGATTACATGTGACAATAATAACAAAATTATTGGGAGCCTTTCGTAGAGAAAATCAAACACATCATCATCGAATGGATTCTTAAAGATAAAGTTAAAGTTTTCAGTTTCTGTCTGTATTTGTGGATGCCATGTTGTTACCAAATGAACCGCACGTTGAAACAGAATTTGGAATCCATTCGAGTTTTCCTTATTGTTAATCGTGTTTTCCAAGACCACAGGATCAAACATGTAGTAGTGCCCCAAACAATTGATCGCCGCCGAGTAAATCTCTCTCCGTTTCTTGCCCAACACCTGCAGTGTCAATGTTTTTGGGTCACCAGCGGTAAATTTGGAATAGAAATCGTCCTCCAGGCCACACATCCACGACAAGTAAAGCAAACTCTCAATTAATGGTTTTCTCAACAAATTGAATCCGACGATTACTTTCCTCTTTTCAAAACAGCGTAGTGCCTCATACACATGATGCAGGCAATCTGAAATCATTGCCATACGAATGGTGTTCAGAACTACCCTCTTGGAGGCGTCGTGATATCCCAGATCACGCAATGCGCCGACTGCATCCGTCTTGTTGGCCAGATCCTGAAATTTGTCGCCGTCGTCAGGGTGCAGGAACTTTATTGTCTCCACATGGGCGCCGGCGTTTTCGTACTCATGAAGTGCGCGAACACACTCATCGTGAAGGAAAAAGCACAGTTCATGATAGACACGCACCTGTTCTGGGATATGCCTTAACCGGTTTCTTGGGATTAGCCCAACCGTCTTCACTTCAATCCGTCCTACTTCCTTGGTTGCCCAGCCGTCGTCGTCAGGACGGCATTAAGTGGGGGTGGTCGCGATGTATGTGGTTTGCCGAGAGCTGATCGTTGACCGGACTGGCCAAAGTCCCCCCAGTCACTGGTCTTTCCGTCACCTCGTGGCCATCTCAGCTCAGCTCGCGATGCCGGAGGCGAAAGCGTTCCGGAAGCGTCCTGATTCAACCGGTTGACGGTCACTGTCTGTAACACCCCGGCGCCGGCAACGCCTGTGACGGCTGGCCGATGCCTAGGATGCGGCCGGTAGAGCGAGGGAACGGCGGGCCGCGCCCCGCCACTCCGGCCAGATCAGTAGCATCGACCCGCATTCTCAGTCCCCTTCTTCCGCGCGCCGGCGGCTCGACCCGATCGCGGACAAGATTATCTCATCGAGTTCCGGCTCGTCCCATCTCCAGGCCTCGGCCAGCGCCCGATCCATCATCGCCAGGAAGTGCATGTCGTCCGCCTTGACCTGAAACGTGTACAGGCGATTGACCACCTGGCGCATCAGGCGGCCTATTTCCTCGTCTCCGATGCGCGACACCTCCGGCCAGGGCATCTCTCGCCCGTTCGCGTCGATCACCATGACATCGGTGAAGTCTCCGGTTCGGCTGACCGGCTCGATCCCGGCGTGAATGTCCTCGAGCATGGTGTTGCGAACGCACATCATCGCCATCGACTTCGAGATGCTCGCGATCAGTCCTTGCTCGTGCTCGTTCACCGTCTGCCTCCACCTTCCGCGTTCACCAACGACGCAGTCTTGTCTGGCGATTCGCGCCACTCGTCCAGGCTCGCAGCACGGACACGCCCATCCGATCACCTGTCCAGGCTGAAGGCTATTCGGGGTTCCGCACCTCGTATACAGGAACCAGCCAACTCCCTCGCAACCCGCACCGGCGCACCGATCTTCATCCGCATGGCGATTCTCCGCCACCTGGGCAATCGCCATGACTCGTTCCGAAGCCGGCGATGGCGAGACCGTCTCGTCGCTGGCAAGCGCCTCGCCGATGACGGAGAGCGCGACGGTCACGACGCTGCTCGCGGTCTCGCGGGACACGGCCGCGCGGTCGGCGACCCGATTGCAGAGCTCGGACTTGTTCACCACGCGGTTCCCCCCTGACTTGCGATGACACGGCTTCGCCGACGTGCGGCGGCGCGGTGTGCCGTGACGGCACTCGCCCGAACGTGCGCCTTCGGGTGCGGAGCCATCCTCACACGGTATCTCGGATCGGAAGCGAGTCCGTTTCGTGGACGTACGAACAGCTCGGTTCCCAGATAGCGCTCGAGCGCCGCGGCCGCGACGGCAAGCTCGTGCACCGCCCCGGGCGCGACGTCACCCTCTCGGCCCCGAAATCCGTCTTGCTCGCTGCGCTCGTCGGCGGAGACCTACGCGTGGTCGACGTCCACGACCGGGCGGTTGCGGCAACGCTCGCCTGTATCGAGGGCAACACCGCCGAAACCCGGATGAAGGACCCCGCCACGGGCCGCATGGTCCGTAGGGCGGTCAGAAGACCCGAACACCGCCCGCCTCGAGCGTGTCGCTGTCAATGACACGTGCGTGATCCATGAATACACCAGCAGCGCGGTGGGTTCGTACCGGCTTTTCGTTCCGGGGTTCCACCGCCTTCTTCGCGCCAACTTGAGTACCTCCCAGCCCATCTCGAAGCGCGTGCGTCTGCCTCTCGAACCAGTCCGCCGAGTGCTCCTCTGCTGGTTGCGATACCGCCTCGACCGATCGGTGGCGCAGCCTGCCCATCGCATCCTCCGCCTCGCGCCACGCCGGCGGCGTCCGCTGGATGGTCTCGCTCATTCCCCGTCCTCGATTCTCCTACCCCTAAACACTACGACCTTTGGTAACATTCCTTACGTGCTTGCCGCTATCCAACTCGCGGCAAGCACGCTTGTCGCCAATCGCGGTACAACTAGAATCCGTACCGGAGCTGTACATCATGCGCCAACGACTTCCTCCTCACTTTGTCCAGCTCGTCTGGGAAGCTACACACAAGTCGTTCTGGCGTCGACAAGCTCTTCATGACTTTCTACGACGTTGTGGAATCGCCGAGTCCTTTCTGGCCACCTGGATTCCCGACGAAACAAAACGTGACTTCCTTAACCGATTGTTTCCTCGCCTCGAGTCTTCAGATGCGGGCATACGCAGAATTAACGCTATAGCCGACTCACTTGCCGAACAAAAGTCGTTTCCGGATCTCGAAAACTGGGACGAAACGAAAAGGATGAAGGAAGAAGCACACCGAGCAGTCTCCGCGCTTAGGCTGTATTTGTCTAAACAGGCAGAGAAAGCCGCAGCTGACCGTTCTCGCACCGAGTCACGAAAGCGTGTCGCGGAACTTCGCGAGCAGCAACTTAGGAAACAACAAGACTTATCACGGCTCCAGGACAGGCTAAACGCACTCGTATCTCAGCAGGGGACGCAGGAAGGCGGCTACGCTTTTCAAGATTGGTTTTATGACTTGGTTTCGTATTTTGAAATGCAACACCGCCGACCGTACAAAACAAGCGGTCGCGAAATCGATGGTTCCATCACAGTTGGTGATACCACCTACCTTAGTGAACTAAAGTTTCAACTCAGTCAAGTTGGCGCACCGGACGTCGATATATTTCGAAGAAAAACTGAGACCAAAGCGGACAACACCATGGGAATAATGGTAAGCATGTCTGGCTATACTGAACCGGCTATCGCGTCAGCTTCCGGCGAACGTTCCCCATTGCTTCTCATCGATTATCAGCACCTCTACGCCGTTCTAGGCGGTGTACTGCGTCTGGACGAGTTAGTGGGGCGGGTTCGTCGAAGCGCTTCGCAAACGGGCCGTGCGTACCATAGGCTTGAGAATCTCGCGTAAAGCAAATTCTACGTACGCATAGGCCGCCGACAACGCTGTCACCCAACGAGATCAATTGAGGCCAACTCCCGTCACGATCCGGTAAGTTGGACGCGACCGGAGGATTCAGCCTGTCCATCCAAACCACTCTCCGTAAGGCGCTACGTCTTCAAGATCTTGTCTAGTGTTTTCGCCATCCCTGATGGTTTGGAACCATCCTTTGCCACTTCACTTACAACCACATTTCGAAGTGTCTCGTAACGCGGGTTTCCTCCTCTCATTTGGCACGAAGGTTCTCCAGCTCAGCGCGAAGTGATTTCTCCAGTTCCCGAATGCTGCCATATACAAGGCATCTCTGACCGCGAACATCAAACTTCAGATGAGTCGTGGCTTGGGTCAGAAGTACTACCGGGACACCACATCCCCATGCGTAGCCGACTTCCAAATAAACATTCGGATTTGCATCAGTCAGGTCAGCAACGACAAGAGAAGACGTTCGGATGCGGTTTTGGACCCATTGCATCACATCACCTACAAACGTTGCAAGGTCTGCTCTCTCGCACACGAAGCCTGCCGTTCGGACTGCATTTTGAATGCCGTAATGGTAAGTGTCATCCAATTCGCTCGTAAACGGCATAGCAACGAAGACGTGGGGCTTCGCGTCTGAGGCATAACCTGCGGCACGGAGACGTTCGTCCGTAGCCTTCTGGTTTGTCGTCGAGATCTTGTATGGCGCCGTGCCTGGATATAGTTCTTCAAGAATAGGCGATAGTCGTTCTACTCGGCCTGGGTTTCGTTCAATGATCGTGATTCTCTCAAGTAATCTTGGTACGTCACCGCTCCCGATTGCATCAAGGAATCCCGCCACTTCCGCGTCGAATGCCTCAATTTCATCTAGACCATAGCCAGCCCCATGAACTGTCGTAGCAATATGTCGTACCTCAGACGCGGCGCCTGCTAAGGAAGAGAGAACACGACGCGCGAACGCTCGGATTTCCCGGTATCCGAACTCATAGAGATCAACGACGCCGATAAAGAGAGCGTTCTCCGCTGAGATGGCTGAATTGCTAGGAACCAGCCGAAACCCGCCGATTCTCGGCTTCATTCGCGTCTCCTCGATGCCTGCTTGCACGAGGCGCGCGGCAACAAGCTCATCAACGCCGTAGTACTGCTGGGCGTACTTGAGTGCCAAGACATCTGCGTCGATTTCGAGGGCGTCGCCCTCGACGACTTCAATAACTATCTTCTCGTTCATACGGACACCTTAATGCCGTCTAACGACCATGCCTGAGAGATCCCTACGATTCCATGCGTAACTGGCCTCTTGGATTACTAGGAGTTTGCGGCGTTTCAGCGCTTCGAACAGTTTCACGAGCCTGACCTTGTATCGATGCTTTCGCCACAGCTCTTGACCAAGGAACACCGTCGAGTGGACCGGTCGTTGGCGCTCGGTGTTGGCCTGGAAGCGCCGGACGCAATGGCGGTCGGTTGCGGCCAGTCCGAGCAGCCACAGATTCAGCGTGGCCAGCGCAACGACGAGCAACAAGGTTTCGAGGCGCTCGGGGCGTTTGGTGTGCGCGCGTAGCGCAATGCGAATTCCAAGCGATGGTTCTTGAGGTCGCGAATGGTCTCCTCGCGATGTACATAACGTACGCTGATTCACTATGCCGCATCTACACCTACAACCCGTTGTTCCATAAGTGATTCTCCCCATTCTCGGTTCCAAAACTCCCCCGACTCCCCGAACCTCCCGAAAGCGAATCGGTTGCACACGACAATCCAACTCCAGCGCTCCCTTGTGCGTCATTGACGAATCGCAACTCGGTGACCATGCGGACGGGTCACGATTTATCCCCTCACTGATTGTATGCCATGCTCCTCGTAGATCGCCACGGCGTCATCCAACCTCATGTACGTCACGAACCCATTCCCCCACTTCCCCACCTCCCGCGCCGGAGCCACCGCATACGCCGTCACCACCATCCCCTCCGCCGGTTTCTCGTCCCCATTGTCATCCCCCTCCGGGTCCCACCCCTCGCACACCATCTCGAACTCCCACGGAAACACCCGCACGTACCGAAGCGCAAGGTGGTAGTACACCATCGCCACGTCCGCCCTCCCGTCCGCCAGCGCCTGCGGCGCCTCGCGATGGTGGATGCGCTCCCCGAACACGATGTCGCCGCCCTCCCCCGACAACCGCCGCTCCAGCGCCTCCACGTCCAGCCCTCGAATCCTTGCCATCGCAAGCATCGTCTCCCGGTACACCCCGTAACTCGCCGCCTCGGTCTCCGGATTCGACATGAACGGAATCACATCCGGCCGGAGCAGGTCCGCCACCCCGCGAATCCCCTTCGGATTTCCAGCCCGGACCAGGTACGCATTCCCCCGGCTGCGCGCGAACGCCACCGGCGCTCCCGTCTCCCCTTCCGCGTGCAGCCGCTCGACGACGTCCCTCGGCCCGATCACCACGTTCGGGTGCACCCGCAGCGTCAGGTTGCCCAGGGTCAGCTCGCCGGTTCTCATCCACGCCAGGTACACGCTCGGAGGCGTGGTCGTGTAGAACACCTCGTGGAGTCCCGGGTTTCGCCGCACGAACGCCTCCACGCACTCGGCGAGCGCCATGTGGTGGTTGCCGTCGGAGAACACCGCGAGCTGCGCGCTCGCGGGGTCGCCGTGGAAGTCCAGGCAGAGGTTGCTGCGGGCCTGCGACCACTCGCTCCCGGGGGCGGCGACGCGGGGCCGCTCGGGCGGCCAGATCAGGTCGGACCCGGACATGGTGCGCGTCGCGCGGCCGGACGGCGGCCGCGGCATGCGTGTGGAGGTTGGGCGGTCTTGTTCACAAGCCTCGAAATCGGATAGATGCCGTCAGAAGACAGTCCACTCGGAATCCGTCGGCCAGACCGGCGAACACTCCGATCATGACAGACGCTCCGAGCCGATTCACCGACCGTTGCCATTGCGGCGCAATCGTCCTGTGTGCACAAGAGGCGCCTCAGGCCGTCGCATACCACCACTGTACCGATTGCCGCCGGATCACCAGAGCGCCGCCGCTCCGGAGCCGCAGTCGGCACCAGGTCGTTCACGCGGCCGCGGCCAGCACCGATGCCGTCGCGGTCGCCAGCACCTGGCACCCCAGCGCGATGTCCTCCTCGCGGGTGTCCTCCTCGAACGCGTGGCTGATGCCGCCGATGCTCGGCACGAAGAGCATCGCGCTCGGCAGGTGGCGCGCGAGGATCTGCGCGTCGTGCACCGCGGCGCTCGGCATCGACGTCCAGCACCCGGGCGCGTGGCGCTCGGCGGCGCGTTCGAGGTGGGCGCGGAGCCCCGCGTCCATCGGCGCGGGAACCGAGTGGTGCGTGCGCGCACGCATGTCGGCTCTGCAAGGCCCGTCGTTCGCCCGGACCAGCAGGTCGCGGGCGAGCGCTTCGAGGCGGTCGAGCACCGCGGTGTCCTGGTCCCGGAACTGAAGGTTGAGCCGGGCCCTGCCCGGCACGATGCTCACCGCGTTCGGCTCGAGCGCCATCTCCCCGATGGTCCACACCGAGCGCTCGGCCGCCGCGGCGGGGAACTCGCGGAAGACCGAGTGCGCGAACTCGACCATGGCGTGCGCCGCATCGCGGCGCCGCGGCATGGGAGTCGTGCCCGCGTGGTTCTGCTCGCCGTCGAACTCCACGGTGAAGTTGCGTGCCCCGACGATGCTCGTGACCACCCCGATCCGGTTCCCTTCGTCCTCGAGGTACGGACCCTGCTCGATGTGCGCCTCCAGGTAGACGGCATGCCTGTCCGGGTCGAGGCGTTCCGGCGCGACGCCTGCGAGTCCGGCCTCGCGCAGCGCATCGCGCAGGGTCAGGCCGGTGGCGCCGGTCGAATCGAGCGAGTCGAGCGCGTGCGCCGGCGTCTCGCCCACGAGCGACCGGCTGCCGAACCAGCCGCAGAACCGGCCCTCCTCGTCGAGCCAGGATGCGACGTCCACCGCAAGGTCCCTCGTCGCCGGCGACTCGGCCAGCGCCCGTGCGACCTCCAGCCCGCAGATCACACCCAACGCCCCGTCGAGCCAGCCTCCGGCCGGCTGCGTATCGGTGTGGGAGCCGATGAGCACCGCCTTCCCGGGGCGGCGGGACCGGCCGATGACGTTGCCCGCTCCGTCGATGCGGGCATCGAGACCCGCATCCTCCAGCCGGCCGCAGAGCCAGTGCCTGGATGCGACGTCCACCGGCGAGAGCGAGGTGCGCACCACTCCGGTCCCGCGGGCTCCGAACTCCCGCAACCGCTTCAGGTCGTCCATCAGCCGCTCGCCGTTCACCGGCGCTTCGATTGCGTTCATGACCGTGCCTCGCGCCGCTGCCGTGCCGACGGACGCGGATTCTAGCCCCGGATTCTCGGGTGCCGCGGAAAGGCATGCAATGCGCAACAATTGACGCTTCGGACCGCAGCTCGGACGACCTCGCGTGGATACGCTCAACGGTTCGCGCCATGCGAACATGAAGGAGATGCGGTTCAGCGCGGCAGGCGGGACATGGCGCGTCGCCTTCGCCTTCGACCCCGAGCGCCGGGCCATCCTTCTGGTTGCCGGCGACAAGTCCGGCGTCGGCGAGAGGCACTTCTACCGCGCGCTCATTGCCCGGGCCGATGCACGATTCGACCGCCACCTCGCCCGGCTCGCCGAGAAGGGAGGAACGTGATGACCGTGAACCTCGCCGACATGATTGCGGGCCTCGACCTCGAACGGCGCCGCAGGATCGAAAACCGCGCGGCGGAGCTCATCGCCGAGGAAATGACGCTGCGCGAGTTGCGCAAGGCCCGCAAGCTCACTCAGGTCCGACTTGCGCGCGAGCTCGGCATCAGCCAGGACGGCGTCTCGCGCATCGAGCAACGTACCGATCTGCTCCTCTCGACGCTGCGAAGGACGGTGGAGGCCATGGGCGGGACCCTCTCGCTGATCGCCACGTTCCCCGACCGACCGCCGGTGGAGCTTGCCGGCATCGCCGAGCGCGAGTCCCGCGACTGATCGTTGCGACATGGCGCTTCACGGCATCGCCGACAAGCACGAGACGGATTCGAGCTGCGCGCTCTACGACTACAACAAGATCCACGAGAAGTTCCAGGGCACGAAGATCGAGCCGCCGGACAATCCCCGTTCGTGGGACCACTGCCTCATCGTGGTGGAGACCGGGGGCTTGCGCATCGTCCACTGGGGCGACAACCGCGCGGCCCGCAGCGGCGACATGGTCGCCCGGCACTCTTCGGTCCGGCCAATCGCGCCGTACGGCTTCCAGCGCGCCGCGGTCGGGCCGATGCAGCGCCCTTTCCTCACTCACCGCGCCGCGCTCCCACGCCCAGCGACCGGGCCAGCGCCGGCACCCCGGCGATCGGCAGCACCGAGATCCGGTCGTCGAGTGGATACGCCTCGTGTCCCGGGTACACCACCCAGAGATGCTCGAGCTCCAGGTCGGCGAGGGCCACCCGAATGGATCGCGTGGTGCCGGGCGCGTCCGAGAGCTTGCATTCGAAGCCGTAGCGCCTGCCGCCGTGCATGACGAGGAGGTCGAGCTCGGCGCCGCCGTGCGTCGCCCAGAAGTACGCTCCGCCGGCCTCGAACGCGCCCGCGATCTGCTCGACCGCAAACCCTTCGAACGAGGCGCCGACCTTCGGGTGACCCGCGACCTCGTCGCGGTTCTCCAGGGTGAGAAGCGCATGCAGCAGTCCGGTATCGCGCACGTAGATCCTGGGTGACCGCACCTGGCGCTTGCGGATGTTCGCGAACCACGGAGGCAACGCCCGTACCATGAACGCGCCGGTCAGAATGTCGAGATACCTCCGGGCCGTGCCTTCGCTCGCCCCGAGCGCGCGGGCGAACTCCGCAGCGTTCCACACCTGTCCATGGTAGTGGGCGAGCATGGTCCAGAACCGCCGCAGTGTCTCCGCCGGCACCGTGATGCCGAGCTGCGGAATGTCGCGCTCGAGGAACGTCTGCACGAAGCTGCGCCGCCACACCGCGGAACCGCGGTCGTGCGGGGCAAGATATGCACGTGGAAATCCGCCCCGGAGCCAGAGCGTGCGCCAGGACTCCGGTCCGACCTCCGACAGGTCGAACCCCGTGAGCTCGACCAGACCGACGCGGCCGGCGAGGGACTCCGAGGCCCCGCGCACCAACGCCGCCGATGCGCTGCCGAGGACGAGAAACCGCGCTGGACTGCCGGGCCGGTCGGCGAGGACGCGAAGCGTCTCGAACAACGCCGGCTCGCGCTGGATTTCGTCGATGACCACCAGGCCGGACAGGCCGGCCAGTGCCTGTTCCGGCGCTTGCAGCCGCCGCCGGTCCACCGCGCCTTCCAAGTCGAGAAACGTGCTCTCCTCCGACACGGCAGCCGCGACCGCGCGAGCGAGCGTGGTCTTGCCGCACTGGCGCGGCCCGATCAGGGCGACCACGGGATGGACGGAGAACGCCTCTTCGATGCGTGCGCAAGCGACGGGACGGTCGATGATCATGCTGCATCATAATCCTTGAAAATCCTCAATTCAATTGCGGATTTTCAAGGAAAATAACACAGGAAACAAACGAGATCAGCGCTCCTGGCCCCGTCCAAACGCCGAGAGCCTCACCCCGAGTCCGACTTCCCGAACACCTGCGTCAGCACCAGCGCCGCGGTGGTGATCAGAATCAGGATGGTGGAGATCGACGCGATGGTGGGATCGATCTGATCCCGGAGCGCCAGGAACATGCTGCGGGTGATGGTGGACATGTTTCCGCCGCTGATGAACAGCGCCACGATCACCTCGTCGAAGGACACGACGAACGCCAGCAGGGCGCCGCTCACCACGGAGAACCGGATCTGCGGCAGGGTGATCATCAGGAATGCCTTCAGGCGGGAGGCGCCCAGGCTTCGCGCCACCCGTTCCTGGTTCATGTCGTAGCTCCTCAGGCCCGCGCTCACCACGATCAGGGCCATCGGCAGGGCCAGCACCGTGTGGGCCAGCACCAGTCCGAACATGGTGTTGTTGAGCTTGAGCTTCGCGTAGGCGAAGAACACGCCGATGGCGATCAGGATCACCGGGACCATCATCGGCGTGATCAGGAGGACGAAGATGAACCGCGCCCCCCTGAAGTTGGACACGTACAGCCCGTACGCCGCCATGGTGGCCACCGGCGTGGTGACGAGCACGGTGAGGAACGCGGCCTTCACCGACACCCAGGTGGCGGTCATCCACTCGGTGGAGCCGAAGTAGTTGTCGTACCACCGCACCGACCAGACCCGGGGCGGAAACTCCAGGTACTGGGAATCGGAGAACGACATCGGGATCACGATGAGAGTCGGGATCACCAGGAACGCCATGATCAGGCCGGCAACGATGTACAGCCACAGCCGGCCGCCGTGGGTGACCTGGATGTCCGACGCGGGCCTGGCGAGCCAGCTCATGCGCCCCGCCCCCCTCCGAGCACCCGGTCGAGCTGCAGCAGCCGGTGCGCGAGGAACAGGACCGCCAGGGTCAGCACCATCAGCACCACCCCCAGCGCGCTCGCGGTCCCGAAGTTGAAGAAGAGATCGATCAGGGTCTCGATCTTCATCGACACCATCACCACCTTGCCGCCGCCGAGTACCGCCGGGGTGACGAAGAACCCGAGGCACAGCACGAACACCACCACCATGCCGGCGAACAGGCCCGGCAGCGACAGGGGAAAGAACACCGCCCAGAAGGCCCGCGTCGGGCTCGCGCCGAGATTGGACGCGGCCTTCATGTAGTCGAGGCTGATCGCCCGCATGGAGGCGTACAGCGGCAGCACCATGAAGGGCAGCATGATGTGCACCATGCCCACCAGGGTCCCGTTCAGGTTGTGCACCAGCCTGAGCGGCTGCTCCCACAGGCCGAGCTCCATGCCCCACTCGTTGACCAGCCCCTTGCGCTGGAGCACCACCAGCCAGGCGTAGGTACGCACGAGCAGCGAGGTCCAGAACGGCAGCAGCACGGCAAAGAGGCCGAGTGCCGCCCAGCGCTTCGGAAGCTGCGAGAGGAAGTAGGAGAACGGATAGGCGATGAGGACGCAGATTGCGGTGGTCAGGATGCTGACGTTGAACGTGGTCACGAAGATCCGGGTATAGGATTTGCTGTCCAGCATCCGGGTGTAGTTGCTGAGCGAAAGCGCCCCCTCGTCGTTGAACAGCGACAGCCAGAACAGCCATCCCACCGGAATCACGATGACGGCGACCACCAGCACGATCGCCGGCAGGGACAGGCCGAACATCGCAAGCCTCTCCCGCGCCTCGTCGCGGCGCAGGTCGCGGGCGTTCGGGCCGAAGGTCACACCGTCGGTCATTGCCGGGCCGGTGCCGTCTTCATGCTCCGGCCGCCTCCTCGTCATCCACATCGGGAATCAGCACCGTCTCCTCGCGGTGCAGGCCCAGGAACACCTCCCTGCCCCTGGAAGGAAGCGACGCCAGCGAATCGCGTTGGCTGATTCCGCGCATGGACACTTGCGTGCCGTCGCGCAGCGTCACGTAGGCGACGAAGCTCTCCCCCTGGTAGACCACTTCCTGCACGGTGCCGGGAAAGACGTTGTATTCCGGGTGATCGCCGTCGGGCAGGATTGCGAGCCGCTCCGGACGCAGCATCAGGCGGCAGCCGCCGCCGGGTGGGTCCGCGGACAGCATGAGCGCCTGCCCGTTCAGCGTCGCCCTGCCGTCCACCACCTCGACGGGCACCAGCGTGGACTCGCCGATGAAGTTGGCCACGAACGGCGTGGCGGGATGGTCGTAGATGGTGCGCGGCGCATCGCACTGCACGAGGCGCCCGAAGTTGATGACCGCGATGCGGTCCGACATGGTCAGCGCCTCGCGCTGGTCGTGGGTGACGTAGACGGTGGTCATGCCGAGCTTCTCGTGCAGGTGCCGGAGCTCGATCTGCATGTGGTCGCGCAGCTTCTTGTCGAGCGCCGACAGCGGCTCGTCCATCAGCAGGATCCGCGGTTCGAACACGATGGCACGGGCGAGCGCTACCCGCTGCTTCTGACCGCCCGAGAGCTGGTCGATGCGCCGGTCGGCGAACCCGTCGAGCTGCACCGTCGAGAGCGCGCTCTCCACCCGCTCGCCCATGTCGCCCTTCGCCACGCCCCGCATCCTCAGGGGAAAGGCGATGTTTCCGGCCACCGTCATGTGCGGGAACAGCGCGTAGTTCTGGAACACCATGCCCACGTCGCGTCGGTGCGGCGGCATCCGGATGACCTCCCGGTCGCCGAAACGCACGCTGCCGAAGTCGGGGCGGGTGAATCCCGCCAGCACCATCAGGAGCGTGGTCTTGCCGGAGCCGGAAGGTCCGAGCAGGGTGATGAATTCCCCGCTTTGGACTTCGAGGTCGACATGGTCGAGCGCATGAACGTCGCCGTAGGTCTTGGTGACCTGGCGGATGTGAATGGGCAGCGCCCTGTTCGCCGCGGAAATACTGTCCATTGGCTGAGTGTTGCTGCCCTGCGTGCACGGAGCCGAAGCCCGATGTGCCGGAATGCCCGCGCGGCATCCCGGCACGAAGATGGATGGGAGCAACCCGGACCGGCAGGGCCGGCCGGGCTGTCCCGGAGAACGAGTCCCTACTCCGTCATCATGTCGACGTACATCTCGGACCCGAGCTTCTCCCACTTGGCGTACCACTCCTGGTTGATGGGCAGCAGCTTCGAGGCATTGTCCGGGTGCGAAGGCAGGTTCATCGAAAGCGCGTCGTCGATCTTGCCGGTTTCGTAGGCCTTCGAATTGGTGGGACCGTAGGTGATGTACTGCGGGATGTTGGCCTGGTACTCGGCCTTGCTCATCTCGGCGATCACCTTCATGGCCAGGTCCGGGTTCGGCGCCCCCTTGGGAATGCCGAAGCAGTCATAGTCCTGCAGGCCCTGGTTGTAGGTGTAGGCGGCCTTGGCGCCGTCCGCGATTGCCACGTCGAAGCGGCCGTTCCACCCGGTGGTCATGTCCACCTCGCCATCCTTCATGAGCTGGGCATGCTGGGCGCCGGAGCCCCACCAGACCGCAACGTGTGGCTTGAGCTCGCGGATCTTGTCCAGCGCACGATTGATGCCCTCTTCACTGTCGAGCACCTTGTACACCTCTTCCGGCGGGACGCCGTCGGCCATCAGCGCCGGCTCCAGCATGCCGTGCATCTTGCCGCGGATGGCACGGGTGCCCGGGAACTTCTCGACATCCCAGAAATCCGCCCAGCTCTGCGGGCCGTTGTCTCCGTAGGTATCGGTGTTCCAGGCAATCACCGTGGCGAACACGATGGTCCCGACACAGCAGGACAGGTGGGTGTCCTCGACGAAATCCGACGTGTCGATCATGTTGTAGTCGAGAGGAACGAGAAAGCCCTCGACGCAGCCGCGGGCGCCGCCCCCGGATCCGGTATCGATGATGTCCCACGGCACGGACTCGGCCGCCACCCTGGTACGCACCTGGCCGACACCCTTGTAGGTCTCTTCCTTGATGGTGATGCCCAGCGCCTCGGCCACCGGGTTGAACAGGGCCTTGCTCTGGGCGTCCTGGTACGCTCCTCCCCATGACGCGATGGTCACCTCGTCCGCGGATGCCGTCATCCCTGACACCGCGAAGCAGACCGCTGCGCCAAGCAACAGTTTCTTGTATTGCATTCTTCGAAACTCCTCTTGGTGGTACTGACTATGGACGCATGCGCCGATCGCGTCGAATGACGGCGTATCGTGCAGCGTCTGCACGATAGCACACGAGCCACAAGGCGGAGCGCGGCCGCGGACTGGTCGGAGATCGGCCTCGTCGATGCGGGCGCGGGGCGCACCCACCGGCCCCGCTCAGAAGATGAGGTTCACCATCGGGATGAGGATCACCAGGAACAGGACGGTCATGAGCCCGCCCGCGCGCATGAAGTCCACCACCCGGTAGCCTCCCGGGCCCATGGTGAGCGCGTTGACCTGGTGGGTCGGGATGAGGAACGAGTTCGAGGCCGCCAGCGCCACCGTCAGCGCGAACACCGCCGGGTTCCCGCCCGCGCCGAGCGCGATGTTGATCGCGAGCGGCACCAGCAGCACCGTCGCGCCGACGTTCGACATCAGCAGGGTGAAGCCGGTGGTGAGCACCGCGAGCGCGCCCTGCAGCACCCACAGCGGCACGTCCCCGAGCAGGCGCAACGTCTCCTGCGCGATCCAGGCCGCCGTCCCCGTGGTCTCGACCGCGAGCCCGAGCGGCAGCAGGCCGGCGAGCAGGAACACGCTCTGCCATCCGACCGACCGGTACGCCTCGTCGATGGTGATGACCCCGCTCAGAATCATGCCCACCGCACCCGTGAGCAGCGCGAGCGAGAGGCGCAGGTCGGTGAAGATCGTCAGCCCGATGGCGAGCAGAAAGAACGCGAGCGCGTGGTACACGCGGTGCGGCCGGGTGACCTCGTAGGGGTAGTCGGTCACCGCCACGAACGAGCGCTCCTGCGTGATGCGATGCAGGTCGTCCCAGAAGCTGTGCAGCACCAGCGTGTCGCCCACCTGCAGCTCGGTGTCGGAGAGGTCGTGGCGGATGATCTCCTCCTGGCGGTAGATGGCGAGCACGTGGGCGCCGTAGCGCCGGCGCATCGCCACGTCGCGGATGGTGCGCCCGGCCACGTTCGACGCGGGCGGGATGACGACCTCCGACACCCCGGCGCGCGACGGATTCAGGACCTCCACGAACGCCTGCAGGTCGCGGGCCACGCTGAGCCCGGTGGCGCGCGCGAAGCGCCGCACCTGCTCGGAGCTCCCCATGAGCGCGAAGGTGGCGCCGGCGGGGATCACCTCGTCGATCGCGGGCTCCAGCGCGATGTCGCGCCCCACCCGTATCCCCAGCACGAACGGCGCGTCCTCGATCGCCTCGGCATCGCCGATCGACTTGCCGACCAGCGAGCTGGTGGCGGGAACCGTCGCCTCGAAGATGTCGCCCTTCAGTCCGTAGAGATCCTCGAAGTACTGCGCGGTGCCGGCGGTGTCGGCGGTGCCGTCGCTCACCTCCGGCAGCACGCGGGAACCCAGGAACACGAAGTAGGCGATGCCGGCGGCGAGCATCACGATCCCGATGGGGGTGACGGAGAAGAGGTGGAACGTCGGCATCGGGTCCACGCCTTCCGGCAGTGCCCCGTTTGCGTTGAGGATCAGGTCGTTCAGCAGGATGAGCGGGCTCGACCCGACCATCGTCATGGTGCCGCCGAGGATCGCGCAGAACCCCATCGGCATGAGCAGGCGCGAGAGGGGGATGCCGGTCCGCGTCGAGATCCGGCTTACCACCGGCAGGAACAGGGCCGCCGCCCCGATGTTCTGCATGAAGCTCGAGATGACGCCGACCGTGCCGGAGATGATGGGGATGATCCGCTTCTCGGTGCTCCCGCCGACGCGCAGGATGTAGCCGGCGAGCTGGCTCATGATGCCGGTGCGGTCCAGTCCCGCTCCCATGATCATGACCGCGATGATGGAGATCACCGCGTTGCTCGCGAAGCCGTCGAAGATGTTGGCGGCGGGTACGACGCCGGTGGCCCCGACCAGGACCATGATGAGGAGAGCGGCCACGTCGACCCGCACCACCTCGGACACGAACAGGTAGATGGTGAGCCCCAGGACGAGGAGCACCGCCACCATGTCCTGTGTGAACTCGATCGAACCGCTCACGGGCGCGGGCCCGATTCAGAAATTTCCAACACGTCGAAGCTGTCGAAACCGAATGGGCACACCTTGGATATCAATGTATGCCACTCACGCGCCAACTTTCAACCACTTTGCAAGAAAAATCTCCTATTTCACGGAGATTTCTGGAAATTCGCGGCGATTTCGTGGCGTGCCCGCACCGATCCCTGGATGCAGGTGGCGGCCACCCGCGCGCGCGGGCCTCGGCGCAACCGGCGCGGCGCTATACTTGGCGCTCCGGGATGCGGGAGCGACCGATGGTCTCCCCGTGGTTCGCATCGCCCTTCGACTTCATCGCCCATCTGTCCGGACCGGACCGGGACGCGCTGCTCGCGATCGGCCGCGCGAGCACCGTGGCGAAGGGGACCGAGGTCTTCCACACCGGCAGCCCCGGCGAGCACGTGTACCTGCTCGAGGACGGACGGGTGAAGATCTTTCACCACTCCGCCGGCGGCCGCGAAATCATCCAGTGGTTCTGCTTCCCCGGGGAGATCTTCGGCGTCGCCGAGGTCTCGCGCATCGGGCCGCGCGGGGTGTGCGCGCAGGCGTGCGCCGACTCCAGCGTCATCGCCATCGACAACCGGGCGTTCCGCGCGTACCTGCACGAGCGACCCGACACCGCGCTGCTGGTCATCGACGTCCTCGCCTCGCGGCTCCGCGCGCTCGGCGACATGCTGATCGATCTCTCCGCCGACGACGTGCCGAGCCGCCTCATGAAGCTCCTCACCCGGCTCGGTGCACGCTACGGGAAGCGGCGCGGCGCGCGGCTCGTCCTGGACATCCCGCTCACGCACCAGGAGATCGCGGACATGATCGGCACCAGCCGCCAGACGGCCACCACGGAGCTCGGGCGGTTGAAGCGCGAGGGAGTGCTGCGCATCGAGAACCACTGCATCCACATCGAGGATCCGGGATTGCGCCGGTCGCTGCTCGCGGAGCGCGACACCGGCAACGACGCGTCCGCCCGCAACGATTAGCGCGCAAATTTCACCAATTCACGGCTGTGGGCGCGAATCGGTGAAATTTTCGCGCTGGGTGACGAGAATCATGCTGCCACGTGTCGAGCGCGCCATCCCGCAAGAACCGGCTCCCCCCGGGAGCGCGGGCGTCTCGCCCGCTTGAACACACGGGCAGGCCGTCGGCCCACATGCGGACAGATGTCGGGTTACGCCTTCGGCTCACCCGACCTGCAGCTCGATACAGCTCACACAGCGGGTGGACACCCCCGCGCCGCCGTCAGCCGCGCATGCGCTCGCCACGCGGATCGAGCACCGGGTCGCGGACGAGCGTCGCCGGCCGCCGCTCGCCCAGGATTTCGACGGTGAACTCCGCACCATCCGCGATCATGTCCGACGGCACGAAGCCGAGCGCAACGCTCTTGGCGCTGTAGTGGGCGTACCCGCCCGAGGTGACGAAGCCGACCACGTCGTCGCCCGCGAAGATCGGCTCGTCGGCCCACACGTCCGCGTCCCGCGCATCCACCACGAAGGTGCAGAGCCGGCGCCCCGGCGGATCGTCGCGCTCGCGCATGGCGGCGTCGCGGCCGATGAAGTCGTTCTTGCGCAGGTCGACGAACCGGTCGAGGCCGGTCTCGGCCGGGGTGTACTCCGGACGGTACTCGCGCATCCACGCGCCGAACGACTTCTCGAGCCGAAGCGACATCATCGCCCGCATGCCGAACGGCTTCATGCCGTGCGCCTCCCCGGCCGCGGCCAGCGCCTGCCAGAGCGCGACCTGGTGGTCGGAGTCCGCGTAGATCTCGTAGCCGAGGTCGCCCGTGTAGCTGACGCGGCACACGAGCGCGGGCACGAGCCCCACCTCCATCTCCCGTGCTCCGAAGAAGCGCAGCGCCCCGTTCGAGACGTCGCCGGAGGTGGCCGCCGCCAGCACGTCGCGCGCCCGGGGTCCCGCAATCTGGAGCCCGATGCGCGCGAGCGAGACGTTGCGCACGGACACCCCGGTCCGCGGCAGGCGGGCCTCGAACCAGCGCATGTGGAACGCCTGCGCCGCGTACGACGCCGTGAGCTGGAACCGCTCGGCGCCGAGGCGCGCCACCGTGAAGTCGCCGATCAGCCGGCCCTTCGGGCTCAGCATCGGCGTGAGCGCGATCCGGCCCCGGTCCGGCATCCGGTTCGCCATCAGGCGCGAGAGCCACCCCTCGGCTTCCGGCCCTTCGACCAGGTACTTGCCGAAGTTGTGGATCTCGTTGATCCCCACCGCCTCGCGCACCGCACGGCACTCCACCCCGACCGGCTCGAAGGCGTTCGAGCGCCGGAAGGTCGGCTGCTCGAACGCAGGCTCGCCCTCGGGCGCGAAATAGTTCACGTGCTCCAGGCCGTATCCGGCCCCGAACACCGCGTTTTGCCCCGCCCACACCCCGTAGGCCGGGGTCGTCACCAGCGCCCGTCCCGCGGGCAGCTCCTCGTTCGGATAGGAGATGGCGAACCGGCGCTGGTAGTTCTCGCGCACCTTCGCCCGCGTGTACGGCCGGGTGCACCACTCACCGAAGCGGGCGACGTCCATCGCGAAGATGTCGCGCGAGGGCTCGCCCTCGATCATCCACTGCGCGAGCGCGAGCCCCACCCCGCCGCCCTGGCTGAACCCCGCCATCACCGCGCACGCCGCCCAGTAGTTGCGCAAGCCCGGCACCGGGCCGACGAGGGGGTTGCCGTCCGGCGCGAAGGTGAACGGGCCGCTGATGACGCTCCTGATCCCGGCGGTGCGCAGGATCGGGTAGCGCTCGTACGCGACGTCGAGCTTGTCGGCGATGCGGTCGATCTTCTCGGGCAGCAGCTCGTGGCCGAAGTCCTCCGGCGTCCCGTCCACCGCCCACAGCTCGCAGCGCTGCTCGTACATCCCGATGACCAGCCCGCGGCCCTCCTGGCGCAGGTAGCTTTCGCCGGCCGGGTCCATGCAGTGCGGCAGCTCGGTGTCGCGCTCGTAGACCTCGGGGAGGTCGTCGGTGACGAGGTACTGGTGCTCCATCGGGTGGCACGGCAGGTACACGCCCGCCATCTCGCCCACCTCCCGCGCCCACAGGCCGGCCGCGTTGACAACGTGCTCGGCGTTCACGGTGCCCTCGACGGTCACCACGTCCCAGCTCCCGTCGGGCCGCGGGCAGAGCTCGCGCACCGGGTTGCGGAGCACGATCTCCGCGCCCTGCATGCGCGCGCCCTTCGCGTACGCCTGGGTCGTGCCCGAGGGGTCGAGGTGGCCGTCGAGGGGGTCGTAGAGCGCCCCGAGCAGCCCCTTCGGGTTGGTGATCGGCGAGAGCCGCGCGATCTCGTCGGGTCCCACGATCTCGGTCTCGAGCCCCATGTAGCGGTGCTTGGCCCGCTCCGCCATGAGGAAGTCGAGGCGGTCGGCGTCTTCCGCGAGCGTGAGGCCGCCCACGTGGTGCAGTCCGCACGACTGGCCGGTGAGCTCCTCCAGCTCGCGGTAGAGCCGGATGGTGTAGCCCTGGAGCGCCGCCATGTTGGTGTCCGCGTTCAGGGTGTGGAAGCCTCCGGCGGCGTGCCAGGTCGAGCCCGAGGTGAGCTCGGAGCGCTCGAGGAGCATCACATCGCTCCAGCCGAGCCTGGTGAGGTGGTAGAGCACGCTGCACCCGACCACCCCGCCGCCGATCACCGCGACGCGGACGTGGGACCGCATGGCCGGGCGTGCCCTACGTGCCTTCGACGATCGCGAGGTCGCGGTCGTACGCCTTGTGCGCGAACGGCAGCGACGCCTGGTACTCCTCATCCTCGTAGCAGGCGACGGCCTGCTCGAACGACGGGAACTCCACGATCACGGACCGTCCCCAGGTGCCCTCGCGCGATTCGAGCCGCCCGCCCGCGTTGAGGATCCGGGCGCTGAACCGCTCCGCGACCGGCCCCCACCGCCTCGCATACTCCTTGTACGCGTCCTTGTCCCTGAGCTCGCCGCCTTTCACTATCCAGTAACCCGCCATGGTGTCTCTCCCGTGTCGCGTGGTCCCTGCGCCCGCTCGTGGATCGGTCACGGGCATTGGTATCCGGATCATGCACGAATTGGCGCCTTGGTATCGCGCGGGAGGCGGCGCTTGCAGCGGGGACGGCGGGCGCTCCCAGGGCAGGCTTCCGGCCACGAGCCGGTGCGGGCCTTTCGCCCGATGCGGGCGGGACGCCCGCGCTCCCGGGGGTCATCGAACGCGATTCAGGCCATCGCGATGGTGTCGATGGCGGCCAGCACCCCGGGCGCCCCGAAGTCGGCGAGCGGAACGCCGGTGGAGGCGCCGGCCGGCTCGCGGTAGAACGACGAGCGCAGGGTCTGGTTGGCCACGATGTCCTTCGGATCGGCCCCGCCGAAGAAGTAGCTGGTCTGCTTCACCATGTGGTCGAGGCCGAGCCCCGCCGCGGCGAGCAGCTCGCGCGTGCGCTCGACGCAGAGCCGGGTCTGCGCGTTCAGGTCGCCGGGGTGCACGACCGCGCCGTCCTCGTCGAGCGGAAGCTGGCTCGACAGGAACACGATGTCGCGGCAGCGCACGCCGCCGACGTGGGCCGAACGTCCCGGTCGCCGCCACGGCGAGTCAAGCCGCAGCACGGAACGGGCGCCCTCCCCTCCCCCCCGCTCGCACACTGCCCACCCATCAACGCGCACGACATGCTCGGGCGCGAGCCGCGGCGCGGGCAGCTCGACGTATGCGCATTCGAGCGGCGCGACGTGGCGTTCGAAGTCGACATCCCGAACCGGCGGAGGCGTCTCGGCTGCGTACCACGCACCCAGCCGTACGAGGTCGGCCGGCGCCGCACCGAGCCGGCCGAGCGCGTCCGCCAGCCGCTCGTGGGCGAGAGCG
>MKWU01003375.1_pt1 | contig 21307 bp, 18 predicted proteins | sample 809101 | NCBI WGS metagenome assembly MKWU01 (sample SAMN05860141, study PRJNA318959) | sponge metagenome | host: Aplysina aerophoba | place: Slovenia: Piran, Adriatic Sea, Gulf of Piran | collected 2013-05-07 | reverse complement strand
CTTGAGCAAACAGGGTTTTTCCCGTATTCATCTTTACCCCTCTTGTGCAGTTGGAGAAAGGCACATTGTGGCAGGGGCGCGTCAAATCAGGGACACTTCAATCTTGCTATAATCCTTTGAAATACTTGGCTCTTTGCTCTGTAGGCCGAAAGTTAACCGGACACTAGTGAAATTAAAACTAGTTTCCACTTGTCAAATACTTCTGCAATGTGAATGCCTGTATAGATTTGGTCTACGGTCTTTCCCACTGAATCCAGTTTCATCAGCAAAATACAAGGTATCCCAATTAGCAAACCCGCTCCGCCTAGCAAGAACCATAATTTCGCACTACCAAATCCAAAGTGCTGGCCTATAGCGATGAATTCTGCCGAAATAAAAATTCCAAACCCAATACCTGCGTATAAAATTGGCGAAGCACGATGATCCCCTTTGTACTGCAATAACCATGATGAGGCGCCAACCATTGCAGTGGCGCTGAATACCCCTGAAAGGCCACGCATGACAATCAAAAACCACACGTTTTGGGACACAGCCAAAAACGCAATGGTCAATGCGGTACCTAATATCGAATAAAGACACAGCTTGAACGAGTCATTAGGGTGCGTATTAATAGCTAACAATGCACCAAGCAAATATCCTGCGTAGTTTGCAGATGCCACATAGGCGCCCCCATCTAGTGTCAACGATCCTTCATCAACCATTACAGGGAAAATGCCTGTAAAACAAAAACGTCCAAAACCCATTCCTATGGCCAATATCAATGCAGCATAAACTGCAGACCTGGATGCAAGTAAATTCACAAAAGAAAGTTTTTTAGAGTAGAGTTTTTCTAGCTAATCTCTAGCGAATGTGGGATGACAAGTATCCGTCGAAACTTTTAATTTTGTCTTTATACTGGGTGAGGAAATCTGATTCTATTGATTCTTGTACAGCGCTTGATCCAATCGTATCTGACCAGCTTGAAAGCTTTTTAAAGTTCTGAGAATTAAATATTGGAACAATATTATTTATGACTTCATAGCGTATCAGTAATGGAGCATATGCGGCATCTACAAGCGAGAATTGTTCGCCATTAAAAAATGGCTGATTATTCAAAGCATTCTCTACTAAATGTAGTTTACTAATGATTTGATCAGCTTGCTCTTTAAACTCTTTTTCGGTTTGTTTTAAAAGCAGCAGATACTGATCGATAATGCATGTAGATCCAAATTCAATCCATGCACGATTGTATGCCAACTGGAGCGGGTTTTCTGGCCGTAACTTGATCGGTGTAACATCATCTATGTACTCACAGATAACCGCTGATTCAAACAGGATATCTTTTTCACCTATCTTTAGAAGCGGAACTTTTTTTAATGGTGAGATTTTGTTAAACCAGCCTGGTGGATTCTCCAGGTCCACATTCGTGATTTTATAGTTTATGTTTTTATGATTTAAAACTATCACCGCCCTTTGTACAAAGGGACATAGTTTTAAGCTGATTAATTCTAGTTCTTCCAATGTTCTTTTTGTTAATTTAATGCACAAAAAATTGCATGCATTTTCTATTGTGCCAATGCCATACTTTCCTCTTTCTGAATTTGAGTGTCTTTGAGTTTGGTTCCAATAAGATGCTTTGCCAACCTCTTGCTTTGCCCAATAATTGTAAGTGTCGGAGGACGTACCAGGGGTAATGGGAAAGTGCTCGCATCCGAGACATATAAGTTATCAAATGCATAAGTTTTCAGATCGGAATCCAAGTGCTCACCTATACGTACTGTTGCACATGGATGTGTTCCTCTTGGGGGGTTCCAAAAAATAGTATTGGGATCACATCCCGCCTTCATAAGAATACTTTTGCTGGTACTGAACCCAATGTTTGCCCGGAGGAAATCATCATGCAACAAAGGCATACTGATCTGTCCATCCGGTGCCACATAGCCTTTAAGACCTTCTTTTATCTTAACCATAATTCCTAGCATGCGCGGAAACTTGGGCACTTTCTTTAAATGCCTCCAACCTTTGTAATATTGAGTAAGCGCAAATAGCCCAAATGGCTGAGTGAGTGTCGAATACATCAAACCATTCTCATCGTCACAATAGCTGATCGTCATAGGTGGATCACCAGTATTTCCTTTCTCCTTGACGACACCATATACAACAAATGTAGTATCTACACCCAGTGCATCTCCAGCATTATGAATGCCTGAATTTTGTAAAATTCTAGGTGTGCCAATTCCTCCAGCACAAACAATAACGACCTGGCCATTCAGTCTGAATTTTTTCCCGTGTACTTCAGCATATACTCCGGTTGCCACGCCATCTTCAATCTCAACATTATGAACGTTACACTCGGTAATAACTTCCGCACCGGCCTCAATAGCTTGATCCAAATATTCATTTGCAGTCCACTTACCTCCACATCGACAACCAAACATGCATTTATCACCGCAATCTAATTCAGAGTAACACCGCTTTGGATGAATGAATTTTATTTGGGGCACCCAGTCCATGCCTAGATCTCTGCCTGCTTCTCCAATACGTTGTGATGCAGCGCCAGTGAGTTCTTCAGGTAACGCCTCAATCCGAAGCTCATCAATGGTTTCGTTAACTTCAGACTCTATATCTACACCCGTTTTATCAAACCACCAAGATGGAGGGCCTGAAGCAGCACTTGCAAACATGTTGGTTGCCCCCCCAGTAAGCATCGGGCGGACAATTGTGACCCCTTCCTTAGATTTTAAAAAGCCCCGCTTTTCGGTGTAGATAAAAGGTCCTGCGACAGTTCCGTAATACCATTTACCTCGATGATCTTTCCCATACTCCAGTACGACTACTTTTTTCCCTGCCCTTGCCAGTTCTCTTGCAACAGCTGATCCTCCCGGGCCACTTCCAACAATTACGGCATCATATTTCTTGCTGTTAATATCATCGGCCAAATCCATAACATTTTGTACCGGTTCGATCGGTGAAGGGTGTTTTCTTTTTAAAGAATTTTCATCAAAACTCTCTCGTTTTAATCGGGTAGAATTTTTTAGGTCTTCTACAGTCCCTAGCTCATAATGTTTCATGTGATGCACCCATGTATAGCCGATAAAATCTCAATCACTGACTCTTACTTGCCATATTTGTCCCAATAATTTTCAAACAGCTCCTCTTCGTTCAACGCACGAGGACGTACTGGACGGGAAACCCAGGTTACATTCATAAAGTTTCTAACATTGACATTTTCGGTTGTGATATTCCCTCCCCATGTCCCACAGGAAAGTGACAATGTATAAGGCAATCCGTTTCTGGGACTGCCTGCTCCTTCATTAAGATTTTGATTCACGATGACTCTTGCTGTTTTTGTATTTAAGGCGACATAGTTGATGTTTTCTTCAGATTGTGAATGTATTCCGCATGTATGTCCCAAGCCCTGATAATTCGTAATTCTATTTACGACATCTACCGCATTTTCAATTTTACCCGAATATTGATAGACGGCTAAAACAACGGACAGTTTTTCTCCAGAGAACGGATGGCCTTCTCCAATTCCGGTTTCTTCTACTAACAGAAAGCTTTTGCCAGGCTGAATATCAATTTGTGCCCTCTTTGCAATTGACTCTGCAGATTTCGCGATGATTTCAGGAGATGGGATATGGGCATCTTTTGGCCACATAATCTTTTCAAGGCTACTTTTCTCTGCTTTATTACATAAATAACCACCCAGTTCTATCAACTTGTTTACTAGTACTTTGTAGATATCTTGATGAACTACTATGGCGTTATCCGCCAAGCAGCTTGTTGCAAAATCAAATGTCTTTGCCTTTGCAATCATATCCGCGGCATCGTTGAGGTCTGCGGTTTCATCCACTATATGTACCGCATTCCCTACACCTACTCCATATGCAGGTTTCCCCGAGCTGTATGCGGCTTTCACCATATTCATGCCCCCCGTTGCCACGATGAGATCTACATTTTCCATTAGCACTTTTGTTTTTTGAATTGAAGGGCTGGTTATCACTTGTGCCAGGTCTTCAGGAGCACCAACGCGAGTACAACCTTCTCGTATGCATTCGACTACTCTAGCTGAACTTCTTTTTGTCCTTGGGTGTGGCGCTATGATCAACGCGTTTCTTGCTTTAATCGCGCCTAATGCCTTGACGGGCGGCGTTGCATCAGGGCCTGTTGCCGGAATAAGTGCGCCAATTACACCCACGGGTTTAGCGAGCTTTGTAATTCCGGTCTCAGGGTCCTCTTCAACTACGCCAACAGTCTTGATTGAACGCATCTCCGCCAATGTTCCTATTACGCGATTGTAAATCTTTGTTACTTTATCAACGTAATTTCCAAACTCACCCTCATCAACAGCCATGCGCGCCAATTCTTCTCTATTTTTGATGACGCTCCAGGCAATTGATGTCACTAATTCATCTACTTGTTCTTGCGTATAGGAATTTACTTGCAATTGTGCAAATCTGGCATTCTCCACCAATTTTAAAATTTCGCGCTCATCGCTATCCGTCGACATTGCACTTGTTTGCAAATCAGGAATAGTTGTAGTTTTAACTTCTGTCATTTGTTGATCCTATATCTAACTAAACAAAACGGGCTCTCCTCCTGTATGTAAAAACACGGCTGTTTGAACGTCCTTGTAGAAACCATTATTTATCAAATCTGAAAGTCCGGCAAATGCTTTTCCTGTATACGTCGGATCAAAAAAAACACCTTGCTTGATTGCAACATCTTTAATTGTTTCATTCCCTTCAATACTTGGTATCCCGTATCCATCACCAATGTAGCCCTCACGGATTACTATCTCCGCCAAATTTATGTTCACTGAAACATTCAATACTATGGCGGCTTGTTGTACTAAATTATGAACAATTTCCTTTAACTCCTTGGCAGGCCGACTCACAGTAAAGCCTTCGATTCGCCAAGGATGGTCATACAAGATTCGTGCAAGTACCCAACCAGCTAGAGTCCCCCCAGAACCCACTGCAAGCGTTACAAGATCGACATTTATTTCTTTGCTCTGGCACTGCTCAAATAATTCCTTCGCCGCAAACATGTGAGCGATGACCCCTAGTGCACATGCTCCTCCTCGCGGGATTGAATAAGGAAAGGCATCACCATGCATCAGTTCTTGCTCAACAAGTCGGATCATCGTATCCACCGAGCTTCGATCAGTATCGTGTGTAAATCTGGTTTCTGCTCCCAACAATTTGGTCAGGTAATAATTGCCTGTAATTTCTTTTGGGGGGCTGCCCCAGTAGATAGCGATACACTTCAGATTTAAATAAGCTGCCACTGCTGCCGTTGCACGTACATGATTGGATTGCACACCTGCACCCGTAATTAACGTTTTCGACCCCCTCTTTAATGCGTCTGCCGCTATGTATTCAAGTGCCCTGATTTTATTCCCCCCATAACCAAATTCGATTAGGTCATCGCGCTTAACCCATAGCTCAATATCATTGAAATTTTTTTCCAGTTTTTTAAACCGCTGCAAAGGAGTGGGAAATTGTGCGAACTCACATCGGCTGATTTTCGGCAAGTCATCAGATACGAGTGTTTGAGTACTCATATTTTGTTTAGCACTCTATCCACCATCGCTGTACATAAACCAAGACGATTTTCATGTTTAAAAATCTCATCGATATCTTCAGCACTTAGATGGGATGAAATTTGAGAGTTATTCAAAACAGCCTCTCTGAATGAAATTCCTTTCTTACGCGCATTCATTGCTTCCTTGTAGACTATTTTTTGAGCCTGGTTTTTCCCCAGTTTTTTTGCCAACGCCAGCATTACACCTTCTGAAAATATCTGTTCGCCACTGATTTCTAAGTTCTCTTTCATTTTCAGTGTTTGTACTTCCAGGTTTGACAATATTAATTTCAGTAATTCTAGAGATTTTCCCGATACTAAAGTTATGAGCGGCAGGACATGCCATTCACTTTTCCAAGATCGACCATCTCGTTCATGATCAGTGACTAAGCCCTCAAGAAGAATTGCAGCATTATGGCGAACGACTCTGGCAAGCGTTCCCAGATGTTCGGATATTTCCGGGTTTTGTTTATGCGGCATCGTAATACTGCCTACGGTTTCTATAGGCGTACTCTCAATGAGTTCTGCAATTTCTGTTCTTTGCAAATTATAAATTTCATGACCGATACGATCTGCAGTTCCAGTTATCAGCACTAATAACTGGCCCCATTCTGCAAATACATCCCGACTTGAAATCCAGGAGATAATGGGGTCACGTAATCCGAGGCGATTACAAAATTCCTTTTGAATTTCTAGACCGTGGCGGCCTAACGATGAAAGTGATCCAACGCCTCCACATAACTGCCCCTCGTCCATTCGGTTACCCAATTGCGATAACCGAGTTCGATGACGATCCAGTTCACACGCCCAACCCGCGACCTTAAATCCAAATGTTATAGGCAGCCCGTGTTGTCCATGCGTACGCCCTGGCATGATCGTGTCGCGATGCTCGCTCATGAGATTTTTGGTGATAGAACATATCGTATTTATATCCAACAAAAACTGTTCCCTGACATCCCTCAAAGCGATCGAAAACCAGGTATCTGTTACATCTTGTACAGTTGCGCCAAAATACAACCAGTTTCTTACATCTTCGTCTCCACGCTTTGCCAAAGCATTGATAAAGCCCTGCATGGAATGGCCACTTTGTTCAAATCCTTCTTTGATGTCATTAAGTAATTCGCTATCGATCTCAACTTGACTGCAGAATTCCTTAATTGAATTTCCAGCTGATTTTGGTATTAACCCAAATTTTGACTGGACTTCTGCTAGAACCGCCAATATTTCCAGCCAAGTTCTGATTCTTGATTTCTCATCAAAAATTTTTCGCAAGGATTCCGTACTCCAGGAATTCTGGTATATAGAGGATTCTATGAATAATGAAGTCATTGGGCTTGATTGATGATGGTATCCATGTGTTGTGACAATGCATTTTCTGCTTGTTTTATTTTTTCCCGTTCATTGTCTGTCCATTTTTTATAATAATTAATCTCTTGTTTACTGTATTCGATCATCTCCTTGATCCTTTCTTTAGACGTGCCTCCTAACCCGGACTTTTTCTCAATTGCAACATGCGGAGAATTCAGTATCTCGAGGATCTGCCTGGAGCATGAAATTGGGCGACCTACTACATCGCTTGCAGCTTCATTTAATTCTAGTTCCGTCAACTCGAATAAATGTTTTTTAAGGTGTATAAAATTTCGGACAATTTTTCCAACAATCTTATGGGCGGTTCTATAATCCAAATTATTTTCAACTGAAATTTGTTCAGCTAGTTCCGCGGCCATCGCGTAGCTTTCCCTTATTCTGTTTACTGCATTTGAAGTTTTGAACTGCAATCCCTCCACCACATTTTTTAACAAGCCAATTCCTTCGATGCTTTTCTTAAGCACGAATGGAATTTCTCCGTACAAGAACAGGCGATTATCAATCTGTCCAGTTGGTGTGCGCTGCGACACAACCACCATATTCTGCATACCAATAACCTTATTTGCCAGCGCTCGAATATACGCTAAGGCATAAGGATTTTTTTTCTGCGGCATAATCTTACTTGCTCGTGAACAAGAATCTTGCAACTCAATGTAGTTGAATTCTTCCGTCACGAAATACAGTAGATCTTCGCAAAAGCGGTCCAGCGTAACTAAAATTGAAGTTGAAACTGACGCGATCTCGATGGAAATATCAGCTTGCCACATTGCATCTCTTGCATGCATGACAGGCCTCGCAAAGCCTAATAAGCTTGACAGCTTTTCCCTGTCAATCTGAAGAGTTGACCCGTTTATGCCTCCGCACCCTGCTGGACAGCAATTGACCCTTCCATAAAGTGATTCAATGCGCGCAAGATCACGCATCAGCATGAATACAAATGAATGTAAATAATGCCCGAATGTCGTTGGCTGTCCCGGCTGCATATACGTGTAATCCGGCATAACTGATGCCTTATGCGCCGACACCTGTATCATCATTACCCGCATCAAGGCTGTTATTTCATCAGCAAGGTCAAGCAAAACCTTTTTTATTGTTAGATGATAAGCGACCGTAGTGCTTTCTCTACGCGCTCTGCCTGCACATAACCAGCCTACTGCGCTTGAGTGCTGTTCCAACCAATTTTCTCGATTTGTAAATAAATCACCGAATTTAGGGTCAGGTTGGAAATCCGTTGGGTTCTCCTGTAATTTTTGCAATGCATTCAACAGGTCGGCGCCTACTTTTTTCTTGATAACCTTGGCCTCAACCAATCCTATTACATGTGCAATATCCACCCGATTCATTTCTTCTGACAAGCAGAGCTGTTCTTGAAGCTCACTCTTAAAAGCACTGGTAACTAATATATCTTCGGGAGGCTGTGATAAACGGCCATTGGTACACAAAACGGCATCGGAGTCTGAAAATCTGTCACTCATTTCTTTGCAGACTCTTGTGGTATTTTGGTTGTATCAGAGTTTTCTACTGAATCAGGGTCCCACATTCCACGCTGGGTAGACTCGTCGGCAACTTCTCTTAAGGATTCATATTGAAGTCCCAAGCGTAATGACTCTAACGACAAGACGTCCATGGGGCTTATATTCCCAAGGTTTACATTTGGACCCATTTGTTTGATCAGGGTGGCCTGTTGTTTTCTTAGGGGGGCTTCCCAAATGACCTTTTCTTTTTTTTGCCCAACTAACGATAAGATTTTCTCAAATAATTCGAGCTTCAAATCTCCATTTTGGTCAAATATGCCGATTTCGCGCCCGGATTCTCTTGCATCCAAGATTACATACTCAGCACCAAAATATAAATCTTGCAGAATCAGGTCTGCGAGTTCTTCAGGGCTTGGTTGCTTTGTGGGGTCCTTTTTACCTACCTCTGTAATTGGAATCAATCCATTGTCTAGCGCACACAAGATTGCGTTACGCCTGCGCTTAATGGGCAGTGTGATCGTTCCATCTGAAATTTCGACTGAACGGAATCCAATCTCTTTGGCACGCAGCATGTACGATTGACAACTTTTCTGAATAATCGCAGCCTCTAGCAGCGTACCTCCAGGAAATGTATTGATGTCGTATTGATTTAATGTCTCAAGCTTTTGACGGAGTATGTTTGCAGGCATCACGGCAGATACTCCATAGCTACACTTCCAGTGCTCAATATACTCATTCGAAACTAGAAGCAGATCCTGCAACATCTTCGGCCCCATACACGTATCGATAACCATCGTCATCCCAACGTTTTTGGGCCGCTCTACACGCTCTTTCATGAATTCACTTATGACTTGAATCCCATCCCAAGCAGACTTAGACATACTCAACCTCACTCGAAATTTCCCGCAAAGCTTGTTCTACCATAGTGAGATCGGCACCCCAGGGAACAACCATCAGGTCCCCATCTCTTTCAATCTCGAATTCAAGGAGACAACACTTCAATAGTGTAGGCACTTCAGATTCTTGTCGAAGCTTGCGTGGACACATCTCAACCCGGGGTGGCTCATCTCCATAATAGTGTCGATGAAATTGAAGACTTCTTTCACATCCTATTAAAACCCAGTTTTTGCGTTGCTCGGGACGCTCGTCCAAGAAATATACAGGCTTTTGTAGTTGATCCATCCCACCTGATCTACAAGGCAGCAAGTAACATTCAGGATCTACACTGTTACATAGCTCTCTTACATCAATGGCTTTGAACTCAACAAGAATGGGAGGCAAATCAGCATAACTTAATGCCTGTACTACCAGGTCATATAATTTTGGTGGAGAAGGTGGTTCGACTTCCAGTACCTGAAGCACAAGCGGGTCAGGACGACATATGAAGTTGATATGGTCATACTTGCCTTCAACAATGCATATTCCATCTTTTTTTACTTGATTGCGAAAAGCAACTTCAGCCAAGGCAGATCGATTCGCGCAGTCAACACTGCTGTCTTGAACGTAAATGCAGTTTTCTGGAAGGCCTAGAATTTCAACATGAATTATGTCTGAAAATAGCGATTGATCATCAGACTTTTGAATGGCAACGACTGCATTTTCCTGGTTGCCCCCCTTGAGCACAATAAATTCTGTACGCCGATACGCTTCTTTCCCCAACAAGTATGACTGCACCGCTTTCTCGGACATCTCTCCAGCGTATTTCTGAACACTGGTTTTGCGATAAGGAATTGGAACAATATTGTTTTTGTCTCGATACCTAGCCGAGAAACCTACTTGTTTGGCGCTCCGGACTTTTGTGTGGATCATCCGGGATCAAGCCTCGGAAGATTCCAGGGCAAATGTCTTGACGGATCATGGGCGGTCTCCACTAGATGCCGCCATTCACACAGCAGCCCCCCCGTTTCGTTGTCCCCTCCCCGTCCCGTCACCGGAGCGCCTCCGGCCAAGAGCTTGTTCAATCCCAAGCCCAGGATGTTTCGCGCGGCATTGCCGTCCGCATGGTCCCGATGCCCGCAGGCGCGGCACGCAAAGCGCTCCGCCTTGCGGTTCAGCCGCACCCAGCCCACCTTCGGCACCCGCAGGCGCTTCCTCTCCAGCCGCACCGCCTCCGGAATGATGAACGACTCCCGGCTGAGGCCCTTGGCCTTGAAGCGCGGAAAGCCCGGCTCGGCTTCGGCTTCCTTCACCCGCCGGAAGAAATGCCCAAACGCCGCGCCCAGGCGGAACGCCCCCGAGGCCCGCACCACCTGGCAGGACAGAGGCTCAAGCCAGTCGTGCCCGTCCCGGTGGCGCAACCGGATGAACTGCCGGCCCAGGCCGTAGGCCGAGGCGTCGGGCTTCTCCCCGTCGCCGGCCCGGTAGCGCTCGTAGCCCTGAATCTGTTCGCCGAGCAGCGTGTTGTAGACGTAGCGCGAGGCGCCGCACAACTGCCGGAACTGTTCCGCCTGGGACCGGTTCGGGTACAGACGATAGCGGGATGAGCGGAATTCGTACATGAGAAGTTACTGTAGCAAATTCAGACTCGGGAGCCTCAGGGATTCCACACACTTCCGTGAAGACCCACTTGTTTCATGCTCGTTTGGGATTGTTCAACAGATTGCTGCATTATTAGGCTCTTCCAATGTCAATGAGCGGTCCCCGGGTAATAATTCCTTTTCATGAATACGAAGTGGATCAAGTTTTCGGATGATCGAAAGCACTTCTAAAGAAGGAAGCGAAACTGTTTTAACCTCTTTCTTCATTCTTGGTTCAAATTCAGTATTTTCCAGAACATCGTCTACAGTGGTGTGCGGATAGAGAGCATTCAATTGCAAATGCCCGTCCTGGTCGAAATCAAAAACGCCTAAATCCGTAACGAGACACTGTGGACCGTTGCCCCGGTACCCAAGTTGCCTGCGAGTAATCCCATCAGCGTTCTTATGACCAAAACCGGTGACATAGTCACACTGCGAGACGATCCGATAGCGGCGTTTTCCTTTTACTGGCTCTGAACGATGCGCGGCAGTCCACAATGTTATATTTTTTGCATTACAGGACAGGTTACAAGCGCCGCCACCCCCCGGCAGTTTCAGCTTTAAGGTTTTACGGCCCAGCTGAGTGACATTGGTATTGCCCCAACGATCGATTTGCAGGCCTGATAAAAACATTCTCCCCAAGCGCCCACTTGCAGACAAATCGAATAACTCACCAATGCTTAGGTGGCATTCAGAGTTTCGGTCATGTACCCAGTCGTTAGTCGTGGGAGATATGAAAGGAGGATCTGGATTGACTCCATAGGTAGCACCAGCTACCAGCACCAAATTAGGGGTGTATACCCTTTTGGCAACATGCAATGCAATCTGAACTAATGGTGATCCAAATCCATGGAACACTAATGTGTCATCTTCAACAGTTCGCGCCAGTTGATCGATAAGTAGCTCGCCCAGCGTGCAATTCTTGCCCATATTTATGTACTTCCCTTGTATAACTCCATCCAGGCATCAGCTGACTCCTTCCAGCTAGATAGTCTTACACGTGTATCTTCTCCGCCAATGCGATGCAGGTATTCTTCATGACTTTCACATTCATACACGAAATCTTTCAAATATTTTTTTTTGAACGCTGTTGAACCTTCTTTCGCAGCAGACATGTATAACTCGGTATGTTCACGATCATAGGCATAAAATGGATAGCAAGCGGTCGGATGAGCGCCCATGGGTGCTTCCGCAATGTAGGACACATAAAAGTACGGAAGATTTGCACCACCGAGGCGCTTCAATTCTTCATTTGTTACGATCTTTTCCACTGTTGCCAGTACTGTTCTTGATGCCTGCGCAAACAGCAAGTCAACGACTGGAGGACCTTCAATCCTCAAATTGCCATGCAAGTCGGCATATTGGGCATGAATAATTGCCACATCCGGTGTCAGAGGTGGAACAACTAATATGTCCTCTCCCGAATAAGGACTCTGTATCGTTTTATAGCTTGGATGATTTTTTTCAAAATCGGTACCTCTTACTGATTGAATGGGCATAAATGGTAAGCCTTGTATCGAGGCACGAAGTTGTTGAACAAGCGTATAGCAGCAATTGTCCTGAATTTCTATTTCACCACTTTCACATCCTCGTCGATAGTTTTGCGCCATGCCAAAATCTTGTTCAAACCCTACATAACTTTCTTGCGACGCAGAAACCGCATTTGCACCGCACAGCAAATCGATGTCAATTCCGTGTGCAGAACCGACCACTGTCAAACCGTTAACACGATTGCGGATGATTGAACGGATCAGAGCCATCGGCTCACGTGATGACAAGCCACCTCCGACTGCTACACAATCTCCGGATTCAACTTGTGAAGCTAGTGCTTCAATGCTGGTAAATTTGTTCTCTGCGGTCGAGTGGAGAGTCAACACACAATTACACTACGCAGCAAGGGCAGGTCCTATGAGCATCATGATCGCATGGATCTTTCGCCCAGGGATGTGAATGATGATCTTCGTGTATGGGATTTGCGCGATCATTTTTACAGACCGCGCAAACCCACACATCAGGAACTTTCGCACCAGTCATAACCATGCCTTTGAACTCCCGTTCACAATCCGGACACCATAAGGTTAGAACTGACATGGATACAGAATCTCCATTAACTTTATTTTCGATCAGTGCATCATGCGGCTTTCTTTGATTCCTTTTGCAATTCTTCACGCACGATTTTTGTTCCTTCAACAAGAGCACGCATTTTTTCATAGGCGATGTAGCGCCAAAAGTGAATAAGACCACAATCGGTTGTAACCCCAAGGCGGTCGGCAGGAACATACTTGAGCAGGCCCCGGATACGATCAGCTACCTGGTCAGCAGTTTCAACAATCGTGCTCTTGATGTCGATGACCCCTGCCCAAAAGTACAAGTTATCCGGCAGCGGATGTGTTTTCAGAACATCCAGTTCGCCCTCACATCTGCCACAGTTTTCTATGTTAATGACATCCAGGTTCGCCTCATAACATTTCGGTACGATGGATTCCGCTCGATTCGCTGGATTTTCACCTGCTCGCTTGGTGATATCGAAATCCTCTGCTCCTTCTTCCATGTAATACCCGTAAGTCCCTTTGTAGTTTCCCCAGCAGACATGTGTGACAATCTTGGCGTTTTTGACACCTTCCACACATCGGTTGTAGGCCTCTATCGCCCAATCTTCAAAAAGGTAAGGCCATGTAAACTCGTCCAATTGAATGAAGTCTACGCCCATCTCGTCTAATTCAAGGAGTTCTTCGTTCAGTGCTACGGCAATTGCCATCGCTCGATCATAACTGGACTTGTAATAATAATCATTGGTACATTGGGCCAAAGCTTGAACCCCCGTGTATTGCACTTTAATCGGCTTGTCAGTAGCCCGTTTCAATGCCCTGGCCTGTTGAATCATGATGGGGCCGTAGCGTTTGATTTCTTGATGGCAGGTCGCGGAGTGTAAGTCACTATAAAGTGGTGTAGCCAGGTATTCCCCATGCATGCTGTAGCCGAGACGCTTAAGGTAGTAGTACACGATTTGATCAACATAATTATCGCCTTGTACCCGGCCATCCGAAATAATATCCAGCCCTGCCATTTCTTGATCGTGCGCCATAGTGGCTATTGCGTCTTCCAGTGCTTCTCGCTCTTTCGCATCCGGTGGTGCCTGGTCTCCCGAAAAATTGGTCGCCCACAACGTATCCCACCAACGTGGGTTGGGATAATTACCTACAATACTGGTAGGTATAAGTACCTCTTGATCTCTAATTTTCATAATGATACCTCTCTTGGGTCTATCTCTGGATTCTTGAGTACTACTTAAGTACTAGGCTGTATTTTATGCCTTTAAATTTCAAAAGATAGTCCCGGTCAGGTTCGCTGCATATCGGAAGCCAGGCTTAGAATTCGTTTGCTGGACCGGACGAAAAAGGGTGTGCAGAAAAGCTTATGCAACTGCTGATTTGCTTTTTGCATTAACTAATGCTTGGCGTAATCCTTCTTCCAAAACCGGATGATAGATAGGCAGCTGTAATAGCTTGTGTAATGGAATTTCATTTTGAATGGCCATCATTAACAAATGTGCAAAATTTTCCGCACCTGGGGCTATCATTTCTGCACCGAGAATATGATCGTTTCTTGAATTCACATAAACCCGTACAACGCCATGATTTTCCCCTTTTAAAGTCGCACGCCCTTGCAGAGAAAAATCGAATTCACCAATAACACACTTGTCCTGGTCGAGTTCATTTAATGACTGGCCTACTCTTGCTATGGGTGGGTCAGTAAAAACTATATTTAAAGCAGGCTTTGCAAGTTTTTTCTTTTTAGTATGCATCGCATTGTGTACCGCAACTCTTGCTTCTTCTGCGGCTTCATGCACCACCATTTTTTGGGAACTAACATCACCAGCCACATAAATTGGGAAATCATTTATCTGCAACGTGCAGGGGTCATATAACGTGTTTGCTGTGTCCGTAGTATCTAGGCCTAGTTTTCCCAAGTTCAATTGATCAATATTGGATTCTCTTCCAGCGCACAACAATATTTGGTCAACTTCTAATCGACCATTTTTCCACTCAATCAAGAACTTCCCTGCTTGCTCTGTTACTTTTGAAATCTTGGTATTAAAGTGAATCGGGTAGTACTGCTGTTGAAGAGAAAGTGCATGATGAAAAACTTTTTCATCTTGTATTCCTGCTATTGTTCTATATTCTTCATATACTTGTACTTTTACTCCCAATCTTGCAAGAGCTTGAGCAAGCTCTACCCCGATAACACCCAGTCCGACAACAGCTATGCTATCGGGTAGCTTTTCTTGTTCAAAAATATTGTCAGTAGTTAATATTTTGGATTTCACCTCTTCAAATACATCCGGTATTCTTGGCCTTGAACCGTTTGCAATAATTATATTGTTGGCCGATATTTTTTCCCCATTGACTTCAATCGTATTAGTATTAATAAATTTTGCAGTCCCTTTGATCCGAGGAAATTTTTCACTCCCTTTAATGGCTCTCTCGACAAAATGATCTCTAAGTGTGCGTACTTTTTTCAGCACAGAAGCAGTATCAATTTTGAATTGATTTTGTTGGATAAGATTCTCTTTAGTTAAAGACTGAAGATTATTAACCTTCTTTGCTATTTCAATTAGCCCTTTAGATGGCATACATCCCGTCTTTGCACACGTCGTACCTCCATCTCCCTCTTCTATCAGCAAATATTCGGCATTCAATTTTTCCAATTGTTTGGCCGCTGCAATACCTGCGGTTCCTGCACCAATGATCAACACGTCATACATGCCTTGTTCCTAATGGAAATTACTGGTATAAACTTTTATGATTTACACTGGCTGGCTTCGATAAACAATGGGAATTATATACATATGCCTAATAGTGGTTTATTAAAAAATCCAAGTCCGACCATCGCACCATCCCAGCCTCTCCAAAACCTTTCCCGGTTCATATGATTGATTCACTGGCCCCCGCTGATCCGAAAAAAAGCGTCGCCGTCTTCGCCTCGGCAGGAACCGGCAAGACCTGGCTGCTGGTGGCGCGCATCCTGCGTCTGCTGCTGGCAGGTGCCGAGCCCGATTCCATCCTGGCCATCACCTTTACCCGCAAGGCGGCGGCCGAGATCCAGCAACGCCTGACCGAGTGGCTGGAGAAATGGCTGACCCTCGACGACCCGGCGCTGGCCGAAGACCTGGAGAAGATCGGCGTCGACACACCCGAGAGACATCTTGATCGGGCCCGCGCGCTATTCGAAACGGTGCAGTTCGCGGACCAAGGCATCCGCATCGCGACGTTCCATTCCTTCTTCCAGGAGCTGCTGCGGCGCTTCCCCCTGGAGGCCGGCATCCCGGCCGGCTTCACGATCCCGCAAAGGGAGCAGTCCGCGCATTTGCATGAGGAGGCGGAGGACCAGCTCTTCGAGGAAGCCCGCCGCAATCCCGGCAGTGAATTGTCGGAGTCCATGAACGCGGTCGTGGCAGAGATTCCGAGCCTGTCGGAGTTGCGCCGCATCCTGAAAGGATTCCGGGGGCATATCCTGGAGTGGCGCGCTTTCGTGGGCGAGGGCGAGGGCGAAGGCGAATTCACCCTTGAACAATTGCGCGCGCACCTGCGGGATGAAGTTTTTCGCCTGGACGAGGCTTCGGATCCGACTCAGGATCCCGACGCCGAACCGGAGCTTCGGCACTTGGCGGACCTGCTCGAGAAAAGCGGCGCCTCGGAGAAATCCCATCAGGCTAAGGCCGCCGTCAAATTGTGTCGCGCGCTGGAAAATGAGGAAGCCGGAAGCCTCGAGCAGGCCCAGCAACTGAACGATGCCCTGTACGACTCCGAGAAGCAGGACGTCCGGTCGTCGCTCCCCCCCACGAGCAAGGCGGCGCAAGACCGTCTGGGCGAGAGCGGGGTCGAAGAAATCAATCGTTTCCTTTCCCGATGGCCCCCGCAAATCCGCAAGACCCTCGACGGGCTCCTGCGTCGGAAATCCTGCGAAATTAACAGCCACTGGTACGCCATCGTCGGCCAACTGGCCGACAACTACCAGCGCCTCAAGCAGGCTCAAGGGTATATGGACTACGACGACCTGCTGTGGTTCTCGAACCGGTTGATGAACGGCGGCATCGAGTGGGTGCAGTACAAGCTCGGGCAGAGTTTCCGGCATGTCCTGGTCGACGAATTCCAGGACACCGACGCCCTGTCCTGGCAAACGCTGAAGATTTTCCTTGAGGCCCTGCACGAGTCCGGGGACGGGTCCGGCTCCGCCTTCATCGTCGGCGACCCCAAGCAGTCCATCTACCAGTGGCGGCGCGCCAACCCGGAGATCCAAAGAGAGGCCGACACCTACCTCCAGTCCCACCTGCAGGCGGACAAACCCGTCCCCAGGGACGCTTCCTGGCGCTCGTCCAAGGTCATCATCGACTTCGTCAACTCCGCCTTCGGCGAGGGCGGCATCTTCCCCCTGCCGGACTTCTCGCCCCACGACACCCATCTGGAAGGATTGTGGGGACGGGTCGAGCTGCTCCCGCCCGTTGCGAAAGAAGCCCGGGATGAGTCAGACGCCCCCGACCCGGACCAGCCGCTGCGCAATCCCCTGACCGAACCCCGCCCCGAAGTCCGTTCCACCCACCTCGAGCAGATGGCCGAGAAGATCGCCGAACGCATCCGGCGGATCATCGACCAGCGGGTCGCCATCGAGGATCGGGACACCGGGACCCGGGCCGCCGAATTCCGCGACTGCATGATCCTGGTGAACCGGCGCACCCACGTCCCGCAGATCGAACATGCGCTGACCCGCCATGAAATCCCGTTCGCCCGCCAGTCCCGCCAGACCCTGCTCCAGCACCTGGAAGTCCGGGACATGCAGGCCCTGCTGCAGTTCCTGATCCGGCCGGCCGACGACCTGCACCTGGTGCAGGTGCTGCGCTCCCCCCCGTACAGCGTGACGGACGAAGAACTGATGGAACTGGCATGTACCGGCGAGAAGTCGGACCGCTGGACCGACCGCCTGGAGATCCTGTCCAAACAGAAAGACCCGGAACACCCGCTGCGGCGGGCGCACAAAAACTTAAAAAAGTGGCGGAAACTGGTCGGCCACATCCCCACCCACGACCTTCTGGATCTGATTTACTTCCAGACGGACGCCCTGCGCTGCTACCAGCGTGCCTGGCCGGGCGAGCGCGGCGAGCGGGCGGTCAGCAACCTGACCCGCTTCATCGAACTGACCCTGGAATTCGACAGCGGGCGCTATCCCAGCACGGCGGCCTTCGTCCACTTCATCGAGGAGATGCGTTGCGGCCGCGTCGAGGGCTATGACGCGCCCGACCTCGTCAGCCTGAAGTCGGACGACCAGGAAGACCGCGTCCAGATCCTGACCGTGCACGCAGCCAAGGGCCTGGAGAAACCCATCGTCGTGTACGCCGAGCTGGAAAAGCCCACGGAACGGGGCCGGCACGGGGACGTCCTGATCGATTGGCCCGCCGACGAAGACCGGCCCCGGCGTTTCCTGTTCAGGCCCCGCAAGGCAGACATGGATTCCCGTTCGCTGGAATGCCTGGAACTAGTACGCCAAAAAAGGCAGGCGGAAGACTTCAACCGCGCCTATGTCGCGTTTACCCGCGCCCGGCAGATGCTGATTCTCTGCCAGCACGAAGAACTTCACCAGAAGCTTCTGGCGTTACCCTCGGAGTTCTCCGAAGAAGAGTCCGGCTTGCTGGCACTGGGACCGGACCCGCAGCCTGCCGACCCCCTTTCCCCTTCTGCCGCGCCGGAGCCGGACTGTACCGGATTGGACACGCCCATCGAACTCCCGAACGTCGTGGCGCCAAGCGCGACCGACGCATTGGACGAACCGATGGATTCCGGGGACATGAGGGGAGTCCTGGCGCGGCGGTATGCACTGGAGCGCGGCAGTCTTATCCATGCCCTGATCGAAATGCTGGAGGCCGGAGAACCCGATCCGGCCAAGATCGAGCGCCTGGCTCACGGCCAGAACCGCAACCTGCAGGACCCCGACTTTCAGGACTGGCTGGACGAGGCCCGTCGGGTGGTCGGCGACCCGGAACTGGATCCGGTGTTCCGGCCCGGTCCCCAGACCCGCGTCTACACGGAAGTCCCGATCCTTTGCAGAACCGAAGCAGGCGAAGGGTTTGGCATCATCGACCGGCTGTTGGTCACTCCGGACCAGGCCTGGGTCATCGACTTCAAGTCCCACACCACGGAAGACCCGGAGGAACTCGAAGAAATCGCCGGGCACTACACCGAGCAGATGAACGAATATGCCCGCTTTGTCCGCCTCGTCTATCCCGGCCGGCCGGTTCGCTGTTCCCTGCTGTTCACGCGCAGCCGCCAGCTGCACGACATGCCCGGCACGTAAATCCCGGAATCAGTCGCCCAGCAGGGCCAGAAGCTCCGCCGGCGGGCGGTATCCACGGACCAGCGTGCCGTCCGGCAGGAAGATGGAGGGTGTCGACCGGATATTGATCCGATCGACCAGGTCGATATGCTCGGCGACCGGGTTGGCGCAGGTTTTCGGCGGGACCGGCTCTAGGCGCTTGGCGCGGGTCAGCGCATCTTGGCGGTCCGTTGAGCACCAGACGCTGACGGATTTCTGGTAACTGCCGCTTTCCATGCCGGCCCGCGGATACAGCAAGTAGCGGACTTCAACGCCGGCGGCATTGAGTTCTTCGATATGCTCATGGAATTTCTGACAATACGGGCAGTCGATGTCCGTCACCACGACGATCGCATGGCGGCGCGACGCACCCGCCGGGAAAACCAACATCTTGTCCGTGCCGTAGGCTTCCAGTAACTCCGCCCGAGCCGCTGCCCGGGAGACTTCCGTCAAACTGATCCGGTTGTCCAGGTCGATCAGCTCGCCCCCCGAGATCAGGTGCTTGCCGTCGTCCGTAATGTAGAAGACCTGCGCCCCGTACAGAACCTCGTACAGGCCCGGCACCGGCGCAGGACGGACCCGATCCGGAGCGCGATCCGGGTTCAATGCCATCAGACGTTCATGGAGTTGCGTTTCGCTCATCTCCGCGGGAGCCGCGGTCGCGAGCAGAAGCGCGCCAAAGAATAGGGTTCGCTTAACCACGAGGGTGGTGAACCCGGTGCATGTTCTTGAGTTTGTCATGTGCCACATGGGTATAGATTTGAGTGGTAGCCAGGTCGCTGTGGCCGAGCAGCATCTGCACGACCCGCAAGTCCGCCCCGTGGTTCAGCAGGTGCGTCGCGAACGTGTGCCTCAGCGTGTGCGGGGTCAGCGGCTTGGTGATGCCGGCCTTCTGGGTCATCCGGCGTAGCATCTGCCAGAAAGCCTGGCGGCTCATCGCGCGGCCCTGGCGGGTCACAAACAGATCTTCGGTCTGCGGGCGTCCCTCCAGCAGCAGCGGACGGGACTCCCTGAGGTAGCGCTCCAGCCAGTCGGTCGCGCACTCGCCGAACGGCACCAGCCGCTCCTTCATGCCCTTCCCAACCAGGCGCAAGACTCCGGTCTTCATGTTGATCTGACCCTGTTTGAGGGAAACCAGTTCGCTGACCCGAAGTCCGCAGGCGTAGAGCAGTTCCAGCATGGCGCGATCCCGCAGTCCCTTCGGGGTGCTCACATCCGGCGTGTTCAGCAAGGTCTCGGTTTCCTGCTCGCTCAGTACGGTAGGCAGATACCGGGATGGTTTCGGGGTGATGACCTGCGCGCAGGGATCGTCGCCACGCAGGGCATGCCGTTTTGCATAGCGGTAGAACAGCCGGATCGCCGACAGGATACGCGCCACGCTGCTGGCCCGCGTGCCTTTCTGGAGCCGGGAGGCCAAGTACATCTGGATGTCCTCGCCACCCGCGGTACACAGGTCGTTTCCCTGAACCCTCAGCCAGCGAGAAAATCCTGAAAGGTCAGAGCAATACGCCTGCATCGTGGAGCGCGCGAGTCCCTGTTCCGCCCAGCTACTGTCGAGAAATGCGTCGATTACATCGGCATCGGACATGATTCCATTACAATTCGTGAAACGCCTCAAGATATTCTATAGTAGGTCGGGGTCGGTGCGCCAAGGAGTAAAGCCTTGTGTAAAGCCTTGATCTCATGGGCGGAGGGCGTGCGGATGGTGCCGACATGTGATTCGCTCCTTGTGGCACTCTCCCGGCGGGAAGTGCGTTACCCTCAAGCTGGCGCATGGAGAACCAAATCCCGCTTCGGCGGTCAAACCCCGCGGGCACCCGCCCTCGTGCGGGCCGGAAGACTGGCCTGCCGAACGTCGGCGCACGCGGACCAGACTGCGACACCGCCACCCCACAAAGGAGAACCATGCCGATGACCCACGAAAAGTACCATTTGGCGGCGCGCCTGATCCATTGGATCATGGCCGCAGGCTTCGTCTTCATGTGGGGATGCGGCTACGCGATGACGACGCTGGTC
>MKWU01003374.1_pt1 | contig 21310 bp, 19 predicted proteins | sample 809101 | NCBI WGS metagenome assembly MKWU01 (sample SAMN05860141, study PRJNA318959) | sponge metagenome | host: Aplysina aerophoba | place: Slovenia: Piran, Adriatic Sea, Gulf of Piran | collected 2013-05-07 | reverse complement strand
CGGACCGGGCCAGGCACGGGTACGGCTTGAGTACCGACGTGGTGCGCCAGGCCCTGGAGTTTGAACCGGACATCCTGGTGACCGTGGACAACGGTATCTCCAGTCTGTCGGGTGTCGACTTTGCCCGCAGCGCAGGTGTGGACGTGTTGATTACGGATCATCATTTACCGGGCAGGGAATTGCCTGCCGCCAATGTTATCGTCAACCCCAACCAGCCGGGAGACCAGTTTCCCAGCAAATGCCTGGCGGGTGTCGGCGTGATGTTTTACGTACTGCTGGCGGTCAGGGCCCGGCTGAGGGCTGACGGCTGGTTTGCCGCAAAAGGTTTGCAGATACCGAATTTTGCGGCATTTCTGGACCTGGTCGCACTGGGCACCATCGCCGACGTGGTGGAACTGGATTACAATAATCGTATCCTGGTCGAACATGGCCTGAAGCAGATCAGGACGCGGCGCTGCTGCCAGGGTATTTCGGCATTGATCCGGGTTGCCGGCAGCGTGCCCGAGAAGATTAGTTCCTCAGACCTCGGGTTTCTGCTGGGCCCGAGACTTAACGCGGCAGGCCGACTGGCTGACATGAGCCTTGGAATCGAATGCCTGCTCACGGACAATTTTTCCAGTGCCATGCCCCTGGCGTTGCAACTCAATAAATTCAACAGCGAGAGAAAGTCCGTTCAGGCTGAAATGCAAGAGGAAGCAGAGACTTACCTGAACGACATCGTTGAACTGCAACAGGGAGAGTTGCCTTTCGGGCTATGCCTGTATGACGCCGGGTGGCACCAGGGCATCGTTGGTATACTGGCCGGCAGGTTAAAAGAGATGGTAAATCGCCCCGTGATTATCTTTGCGGCCGCCGGCGAGGGTTTATTGAAAGGATCAGGCCGCTCAATAGCAGGAATACACCTGAAAGATGTCCTGGAGGCGCTGGCGGCGAAGCGCCCGCAGCTGATGGAGCGCTTCGGCGGCCATGCCATGGCTGCAGGTTTAACCATCAAGGAAGACTCCTATACCGAGTTCAGGGAGGTGTTTGACGAGGAAGTCGGACGCATGACCGCGGGCCGGATCCCTGGCGCGGAGATCGTAACGGATGGTGAACTGGCTCCCGGCGATATCAGCCTGGAACTCGCCAGGGAAATAGAAAACGCGGGGCCCTGGGGGCAGGGTTTCCCCGAACCCCTGTTTGATGATGAATTCACTGTTGTGGATACGAGAACGGTGGGAGAGCGGCACCTGAAACTGAAACTCCTCCTGCACGGGTCTCAAACACCGGTTGACGCCATTTCTTTCAATACGGATGCGGACGCTGTTGCTGTGGATGCCGGCAATTTGCGCATGGTCTACCAGTTGGCGGTTGACGACTATAACAATAATCTGAAACCGCAACTTATTATCAGGCACATAGAAACGGGGAAATAGACCTGTGTGCTCATAGATGGAACGGCAGGTTTGGACACCTGGGGTTATTTCAATATTTTTGAGAAAATGATTTGTCCCTGTTTCCGGTGCTGTAGTAAGATTCCTGCGCCATTTATTTGTAATGTATAAGGAAAAATGCTTGAACTGACTGCAATTAGCGCCCGTATCAAAGACTGCCAGGGGAGAATCGAATCCCTGAGGAGGTATCTTTGACCTTGATGTCAAGGTCAAACGCCTGGGCAAAGTCAGGCGGGAACTGGAAAATTCCGAACTCTGGAATGATCCTGAACGCGCCCAGGCTTTGGGTAAGGAACGCGCCGCGCTTGAAAAAACAGTAAATACGATTGAATCGATTTGCCAGGGACTGGACGATCTCGAGTTGTTGCTCGATATGGCGAAGCAGGAAGACGACGCCGATACCGTGCATGAAGTCGTAGCCGACCTTGACAAGTATTCCGCACAGATAGAAGAACTGGAGTTCCGGCGCATGTTCTCCGGCGAGATGGACCCGAACAACGCGTTTCTTGAGATCCAGTCAGGTTCCGGCGGCACCGAGGCGCAGGATTGGGCAGAAATGCTGCTGCGCATGTATTTGCGCTGGGGTGAACAGCGCAGTTTTGCGACGGAGTTGATTGAAGTGTCGCCCGGGGAAGTGGCAGGGGTGAAAAGCGCGACGGTCAAGTATAAGGGAGACTATGCCTACGGCTGGCTGCGTACCGAAACCGGGGTACACAGGCTGGTCAGGAAATCCCCGTTTGATTCCGGCAACAGGCGCCACACCTCCTTTGCCTCGGTATTCGTGTCCCCGGAGATCGATGACAATATCGAGGTGGATATCGAGACCTCCGATTTGCGCGTTGACACCTACCGGGCCAGCGGGGCGGGCGGGCAGCACGTGAACAAGACGGATTCGGCGGTGAGGATGACGCATTTACCGACCGGTATTGTCGTGCAGTGCCAGAATGACCGCTCCCAGCACAAGAACAGGGATCAGGCTATAAAACAATTACGCGCCAAGCTGTACGAACTGGAACTGCAAAAACGCATGTCCGAACAGAAAGCAATGGAGGAATCCAAGGCCGATATAGGCTGGGGCAGCCAGATCCGTTCCTATGTACTGGACCAGTCCAGGATTAAGGATTTACGTACCGGCGTGGAGACAGGCAACACACAGGCCGTGCTGGACGGGGACCTGGACCGGTTTATCGAAGCCAGCCTCAAGGCCGGGGTATGATAGCTATGACTAAAGACGACAACGACATCATCAGGCAAAGACGTGCACAGTTGCAGGCGTTGCGTGAACGGGGCAACGCCTACCCCAACGACTTCAGGCGGAATATTCTGGCGCAAGAGTTACACACGCGTTACGGGGACAAGGACAAGGAGCAACTGGAGACGGAAACTGAAAAGTTCAGTCTTGCCGGCAGGATGATGAGCCGCCGGGTCATGGGCAAGGCCTCCTTTGCGCACATCCAGGACATGTCCGGGCGTATCCAGCTTTTTATCAGGCGCGACGACCTGGCGGATGATTCTTATGCGCAGTTCAGGAAATGGGATATCGGCGACCTTGTCGGCGTGACCGGGAGCGTTTTCAGGACCAGGACCGGTGAATTATCGATCCAGGCTGATTCGATCAGGCTGCTGGCCAAGTCGCTTCGGCCCCTGCCGGAGAAATTCCATGGCCTGTCTGACCAGGAAATCCGTTACCGCCAGCGTTACCTGGACCTGATCACCAGCGCAACAACCCGGCAGACGTTTCAGATCCGTACCCGTGTTATCAATCATATCCGCGCTTACCTGACAGGGTGTGGTTTCCTTGAAGTGGAAACACCGATGATGCAGGCGATCCCGGGTGGGGCTGCGGCCAGGCCGTTTATCACCCACCATAACTCCCTGGATATGGACCTGTATCTGCGCATAGCGCCCGAGTTATACCTGAAACGACTGGTCGTCGGCGGTTTTGAAAAGGTATTCGAGATCAACCGGAATTTTCGCAATGAAGGGCTGTCGTTGCAGCATAATCCCGAGTTCACCATGCTCGAGTTTTACTGGGCTTATGCGGGTTACGAGGACATGATGTCGCTGACGGAGACCCTGTTTCGTTCCCTGGCCGTAGAAGTGCAAGGCGATACCATTGTCGAGTACCAGGGCGAAACATACGATTTCGGCATGGAGTTTCGCCGTTTGACACTGCGGGATGCCGTTCTGGCGCATAACCCGGAATTATCAGCAGGCGATCTTGATGACCTGGACAGGTTACGCAACATTGCTGCAGGTAAGGGAATAGAAGTAAAAGATAGTTACGGCGCCGGCAAGCTGCAGGTTGAATTATTCGAGAAAACGGTAGAGGCGCAACTGAAACAACCTACCTTCATCACCGCTTACCCGGTGGAAGTGTCCCCCTTGTCCAGGCGTAATGAGGCGCAGCCCGATATAGCCGACCGGTTTGAACTGTTTATCGGCGGGCGCGAGATCGCCAACGGGTTTTCCGAGCTGAACGACCCCGATGACCAGGCCGAGAGATTCCGGATACAGGCTGAAGGGAAGGCATCCGGCGACGAAGAAGCCATGCACTATGACGCCGATTACGTCACGGCCCTGGAATACGGCATGCCGCCAACTGCCGGGGAGGGGATCGGTATAGACAGGCTGGTCATGTTGCTTACGGATACTGCATCCATCCGCGACGTGATCCTGTTTCCCCAGTTGAGGACAAAGGAGTAACCCGGGAATAACATCTTCCATACATTCGATGAAACTTTCCCTTGTCTACAGAGTCTAATGCTATACTGCATATGAAAATTTTTTCCGAATCATGAGGCGGACGGAAGATAGAAACCGGCTGTGACTGCATGATGTTATAAACCCTGACCAGGAGGTAACACTGATGTCGAAAGAGACTACTTTAAAACCTATAGCAGCTGCGTTGGGCACCACTTTTGCAGTGTCGCTCGCCCTCAGCCCTGTAGCCAATGCTGCAGACAACCCGTTCAGCATGACCGAGTTGTCCCAGGGCGGTTACATGGTTGCCGATAAGCACGGAGGTGAAGGCAAGTGTGGCGAAGGCAAATGCGGCGAAGATAAGGAAGGCGAAGGATCATGCGGCGAAGACAAGGAAGGCGAAGGCAAGTGCGGTGAAGGCAAATGTGGCGAGGACAAGGAAGGCGAAGGCAAATGCGGTGAAGGGAAATGCGGCGAAGGAAAGTGCGGTGAAGGTAAATGCGGCGAAGACAAGGAAGGCGAAGGCAAGTGCGGTGAAGGTAAATGCGGCGAAGACAAGGAAGGCGAAGGCAAGTGCGGTGAAGGCAAATGCGGTGACAGCGCAGAGGGTTAATCTGCGCCGGTCATCAATACTGTCCCGGGGTTTGACGATGCGGACACGTTCCGGTGTTGCCCCGGGGTACTTGCTTGCAGCCTGAAATGGCTGATATTTACCCCGTAAAAGGAACCGGACTGGGTCTGCGGCGAGCCTTCATCGGTTCGCTCGCAGACTCGGATCATCTTTTGTCAGGGATCGACTTCATGGAGGTGGCGCCGGAGAACTGGATCGATGTGGGCGGCCGCTTCGGGCGCCGTTTCCGCGAGATAGCGGACAGGATGCCCATCGTCTGTCACGGACTGTCCCTGAATATAGGCGGCCCTGCACCCCTGGACGAGGCGTTCCTCCACAAGGTAAGACAATTCCTTGATACGTACAACGTCCGTTGTTACAGCGAACACCTGAGCTATTGTGCCGACGATGGTCACCTGTACGACCTGATGCCGATCCCGTTTACCGAAGAGGCAGTCCGTTATACGGCCGCTAGAATCAGGCGCGTCCAGGAGATTACCGGGCGGCGCCTGGCTATTGAAAACGTGTCCTATTACGCTGCGCCCGGCCAGGAAATGACGGAAACGGACTTCATCAATAACGTACTGGCCGAAGCTGATTGTGACCTGTTGCTGGACATCAACAATATATATGTAAACAGCATCAACCACCGTTATGATGCCGAGACCTGGCTGAAATCATTGCCGGCGGAGCGTATCGCCTATGCCCACGTCGCCGGCCACTACGTCGAAGCAGAGGATTTGCGGGTGGATACCCACGGTTCGAACGTAATCGATCCTGTCTGGAGGCTGCTTGAAGTCGCCTACCGGCATTTCGGTGTTTTCCCCACACTGCTTGAGCGGGATTTTAATATACCCCCATTGCCCGAGTTGCTGGGCGAAGTTGACAGGATCCGCCGGATCCAGTCCGCCCATACAGCACATGAGCACAGACGACATGGATATACAGGATAAAAAATACGTAATCTATTCTTCTTGCAGGAAACTGCCTGAATGAAGACAGTATTAAATTCGGGGACAGAATTAATTCTGTCCCCAGCAAGCTGAGTTACATGCTGTCGGGGTGTGCAGAGCCCTGATCATGAGGGTTTAGAACATCTTGTTCATCCTGTGCATCGATGTTAATTAATGAATGAACTCCTTTAAGGATATCCAGTACCAGTTTACCCGGCATATTCGTGACCCGGCCAACGCGCCGGCGCCGGGGGATATCGAAGAGCGCCGGATGGCGATCTACCGTGATTTGTTGTACCGCAACGTAGAAAGTTTCCTGGCAAACAGTTTTCCGGTATTGAGGAAGGTTGTCAGGGATGATGACTGGCACTCGTTAATGCGGAAGTATTTCAAAAACCACCAGTCCCGCACACCCTTGTTCCCAAAGATGCCCCAGGAGTTTCTTCAATATCTCCAGGATAATGAAGAAACCGCCCAGGACCTGTATCCGTTCCTGCTCGAACTGGCTCACTACGAGTGGGTGGAACTGGCATTGTCTATCGACAGCCGGGAGATCAGGCAGGACGGGCTGGATACCGGCGGCGACCTGCTGTCCGGGGTCCCGGTATTGAACGAACTGTCATGGTCCCTGGCTTATAATTATCCGGTACATCGTATCGGTCCCGATTACCTGCCCGGGGAAAAGCCGGCACAACCTACCTGCCTGCTTGTTTACCGGGACAGGCAGGACAGCGTGAGGTTCATCGAGTTGAACCCCCTGGCCGCGCGCCTGGTTGATTGCCTGAAAGAGAATGAAGAAAATAAATCAGGCAGGGAGATCCTCATGGAAATAGCCGGTGAAATAGCGCATCCCGATCCTGAAATAGTGGTTAATGGCGGCTGCGCTATCCTCGAAGACATGCGCGACAAGCAAATAGTACTCGGTACGGAATAAAGGATTGTGGGGGGACGGACTTCAAGTCCGTCCCCGGATACTATCATTTCTGCAGGCGCAGTCTTAGCGCGTTGAGCTTGATGAAGCCTTCCGCGTCTTTCTGGTCATAACTGCCGGCATCGCTTTCGAAGGTGGCGATATCCTGGCTGAACAGGCTGTCCGTATCCGACCTGCGGCCGCAGACGATGACGTTGCCCTTGTACAGTTTCAGTCGTACCCGGCCGTTTACCCGGGCCTGGGTGTCGTCAATCAGCTTCTGCAGGGCCAGGCGCTCGGGGCTCCACCAGTATCCGTTGTATATCATCCTGGCGTAGCGCGGCATCAGGTCATCTTTCAAGTGCGCCAGTTCACGGTCCAGGGTAATGGATTCGATGGCGCGGTGAGCCTTGAGCAATATGGTCCCCCCGGGGGTTTCATAGCAGCCGCGTGATTTCATGCCGACGTAACGGTTCTCGACGATATCCGTCCGGCCTACGCCGTGCTTACCGCCGGTTTCATTCAGCGCTTTCAATAACTGTGCCGGGGTCATGGCCTCGCCGTTCAGGGCGCAGGCGTCGCCGCGGCCAAAGTCAAGTTCGATTGTCTCCGCCTCATCCGGGGCGTTTTCTGGCGCCACGCTCCAGCGCCATACCGATTCGTCCGGTTCCTGCCACGGGTCTTCCAGGTCGCCGCCTTCATAGGAGATATGCAATAAGTTGGCGTCCATGGAATAAGGGGATGCTCCTGCCCGTTTAGCCTCGATGGGAATACCGTGCCGTTCGGCGTATGCCAGCAGTTTCTGCCTGGAATCCAGGTCCCATTCCCGCCATGGGGCAATTATCTTTATATCACGCTTGAGTGCGTATGCGCCCAACTCCAACCTGACCTGGTCATTTCCTTTTCCCGTGGCGCCGTGGGAGATGGCGTCGGCGCCGGTTTCTTCGGCGATCTCTACCAGGCGTTTGGCGACCAGGGGGCGGGCTATGGATGTGCCCAGCAGGTATTCCCCTTCGTACAGGGTATTTGCCCTGAACATCGGGAAGACGAAATCCCGGACGAACTCTTCTACCAGGTCTTCAATGAATATTTCCCTTACCCCCAGGCTTTCAGCTTTTGCCTGCGCCTGGGAGACTTCCTCGCCCTGGCCGATGTCCGCGGTAAAAGTCACCACCTCGCAGCGATAGGTATCCTGCAACCACTTCAGGATGACGGAAGTATCCAGTCCCCCGGAATAGGCAAGAACGACTTTATTGACTTGTTTGGTAACCATTGTGTGAATAATCCCCGGGACCCGGGTCAAACTGACAGGGCATTATATACCCGGCAGGTTGTTTTTTCAGTAGCTGAAAAACTCGTTGGTAATCAGGAGCGCTTCAGGTATTGCTCCGGCCAGATATCCAGGTACAGCAGGTCCAGGTCAACACCTCTCATGACCGGGTAGTTTTTATAGTCATGGCGGTTTACCCAGGCGTAGTCGGTGTGTTCGTCATTAAGCCTGATTTCACCATCCAGCCAGCGCAGGTGGAACAGGTAAAACTCGTAGATCCTGCCGGAAATCTCGTCCCTGACCGGGTCGAGTTGTTTTACCGGTTCTACCGAAATATCGGCGCCGATTTCCTCAATCAACTCCCGCTGGGCGCATTCCTGCGGGGATTCGCCGGCTTCTATGTGCCCCGCCGGAAAACCCCATAAACCGGGACCGTATTTGCTGGCCGTACTCCGTTTTAACAGCAGGATCTCACTGTTGCCGTTCACTACGACGTTGACTGAAAACCGTCCTGTAGCTGATAAGATATCTTTTTTATCCTGTTGATCCTGTGCATCCATGTTGATCCCGGTTAAAGCAGAATATCCCGGATATCCGTCAGGATTTTCCCCAGTGCCCGGGTGAATTCCACCGCTGCGACACCGTCGATTACCCTGTGGTCATAAGACAGGGAGTAGGGAAGAATCAGCCGCGGCTCGAACTTTCCGTCAACATGAACGGGTTTCATTGCCGCCCGGGAAACGCCGAGAATGGCGACTTCCGGAGAGTTGATAATGGGAGTAAACCCGGTGCCGCCGACATGGCCCAGGCTGCTGATGGTAAAACACCCTCCCTCCACGTCGGCAGGGCGGAGTTTTTTGTCCCGCGCCTTTTGCGCCAGTTCCTCGAGTTCCTGCGCCAGTTCGAGCATCCCCTTGAGGTTGGCGTCCTTGAGTACCGGCACCACCAGTCCCTCGGCGGTGTTTACCGCCACCCCGATGTGGAAGTACTGTTTATAAATCAGTTCCTTGCCGTCCGGACCCAGGGAAGCGTTGAATTCAGGAAACTTCCTCAGGGCAACAACCACGGCCTTGATGAGGAAACTGAGCAGGGTGAGCTTGACGCCGCGCCGTTCCGCTTCGGATTTTTTCGACCGGCGGAAAGCTTCCAGTTCGGTAATGTCTGTTTCATCGTGCTGGGTGACGTGGGGGACATTTACCCAGTTACGGTGCAGGACCTGGCCGCCGAGCCGTTTCAGGCGCGGCAGCGGCCGGGTCTCAACCGGGCCGAATCTGGAAAAATCCACCGGCGGAATTTCCGGCACAGTCGATGGGTCGGATACGCGCTTGCCCGTCATCACCGACCGGGTGAAGGCAGTGACGTCCTGTTTCAGTATCCGGCCTTTTTTCCCGCTGCCCTTGACCAGTCCCAGGTCAACACCCAGTTCCCGGGCATACTTGCGTACACCGGGGCTGGCATGGGCCCTGGAGGAAGCGCTGGAACCTGCGGTCTGGGCGCCTGTGGGGGTCCTGGGCGCCGGATGCGGACCGAATTGCGCCGTTGGCGGCGGTTCTTCCGGTACGTCAGTGTCGTCCTCCCGCGTCTTCCCGGCCTGATCCGCAGCCGTTGCAGTAGCGTCATCGGCCGGCGTTGCAGGCTTGCCGGTCTCCGGCGTTTTCCCGTCCGGGGCGCCATCTTCATCCAGTGTCAGGATCAATGTTCCTTCGGAGACGGAATCACCGACCTTGACCAGTACTTCCTTAACGGTGCCGGCGGCGGGAGCCGGAATGTCCATGGCCGCCTTGTCCGATTCCAGCGTGATCAAGGCATCTTCCGGCTTGACCTTATCGCCGGGCCGGACTGCTATATCGATAATTTCAACCGCATCGAAATCGCCGATATTAGGGATAAGGATATCAGTCAACTGTGCCATGGTTATACGGTCACCGGGTTGGGTTTTTCCGGATCGATCCGGTATTTCAGCATAGCCTCCGTGACCTTTGACGCGGGAATTTTGCCCTGGTCGGACAATGTCTTGAGCGCGGCAACCACCACGTAATAACGATCTACTTCAAAGAACTTCCGCAACTTGGCGCGCGTATCGCTTCTTCCATAGCCGTCCGTGCCCAGCACGGTGTAAGGGGCGGGGACATGGCGCCGGATCTGGTCTGCATAGAGCTTCATATAATCCGTTGCCGCAATCACCGGGGCAGCGCTGCGTTCCAGGCAGTCTGTGACGTAACTTTTTTCCGGCGGCGCTTCCGGGTGCAACATGTTCCAGCGATCCGTTTCCAGGCAGTCACGGCGCAGTTCGTTAAAACTGGTCACGCTCCAGACGTCGGCGCCGATATCGAAGTCGGTCATGAGTAATTCCGCTGCAGCCTGTACTTCCCGCAGGATTGTACCTGAGCCCAGCAACTGCACCTGCAGTTTTCCGCCGCCGCTCTCCTGCAGCAGGTACATGCCTTTCAATATTCCTTCCGCTGAGTTTTCCGGCATGGGCGGGTGCGCGTAGTTCTCGTTCATCACGGTGATGTAGTAATACACGTCTTCCCGGTCGGTGTACATACGGCGCAACCCATCGTGAATTATAACCGCCAGTTCGTAGGCATAGGTCGGGTCATACGAGATGCAGTTGGGAATGGTGGATGACAGCAGGTGGCTGTGGCCGTCCTGGTGTTGCAGTCCTTCCCCGGCCAGGGTGGTCCTGCCGGCGGTGCCGCCGATGAGAAAACCGCGGGAACGCAGGTCTCCTGCCGCCCAGGCCAGGTCGCCGATGCGCTGGAAGCCGAACATGGAGTAGAAGATATAGAAGGGTATCATATGCACCCTGTGGTGCTTGTATGCCGTGGCGGCCGCGATCCAGGAGGAGAACGCGCCGGCTTCGGTAATGCCTTCTTCCAGGATCTGCCCCTTTTTGTCCTCGCGGTAATACATGACATGGTCGATGTCCACCGGTTCGTACAGTTGACCTACGGATGAGTAAATACCGAGCTGCCTGAACATGCCTTCCATGCCGAATGTACGGGCCTCATCCGGCACGATGGGGACGATGTATTTACCGATGGCCTTGTCTTTTGCCAGTGTGTTCAGGATGCGAACGAAGGCCATCGTGGTGGATATCTCGCGCTTGCCCGTGCCTGCCAGCATTTTTGGCTGGATGGCGACGCCGGGAGTTTCCAGGGCTTCTGCCCGGGGCCATTTCTGCAGTTGAAAACCGCCCAGCTTTTCCCTCCGCTCACGCATGTATGTCACTTCGGGGCTGTCATCTGCCGGTTTGTAGAACGCGGCATTGGCAACGTCCTCATCCGTTACCGGTATATTGAAACGCCGGCGGAACGCATTCAGGGCTTCCTCGCCCATCTTCTTTTGCTGGTGGGTGATGTTCTGGCCCTCACCGGCTTCACCCATACCGTAGCCTTTGACCGTCTTTGCCAGGATCACCGTGGGTTGTCCCTTGTGTTTAACTGCTGCGGCGTAGGCGGCATAGACTTTATGCGGGTCGTGCCCGCCGCGGTTGAGACGCCAGATATCCTCATCGGACATGTTGGCGACCAGCGCTTTCAGGTCCGGGTCTTTCCCGAAAAATTTCTCCCTGACGTAAGCGCCGTCGTTGGCTTTGTAGGCCTGGTACTCACCGTCCACCGTTTCTTCCATCACCTTGAGTAGCTTACCTTCGGTGTCCCGGGCGATTAACGGGTCCCAGTATGACCCCCAGATGACTTTGATGACGTTCCAGCCGGCGCCGCGAAAATCCGCCTCCAGTTCCTGGATGATCTTCCCGTTGCCGCGCACCGGACCATCCAGCCGTTGCAGGTTGCAGTTGACGACAAATATCAGGTTGTCCAGCTTTTCGCGGGCCGCAAGACCGATGGATCCGAGTGTTTCCGGTTCGTCCATTTCACCGTCTCCCATGAAGGCCCAGACCTTGCGGTCGCTGGGCGGGATCAGTTCCCGGTGTTCCAGGTAACGCATGAAACGCGCCTGGTAGATGGCCATCAGCGATCCCAGGCCCATGGAGACCGTGGGAAACTGCCAGAAATCCGGCATCAACCATGGATGCGGATAGGAGGACAGGCCGTCGCCGTCGACTTCCTGGCGGAACTTGCCGATCTGGTCCTCGCTTAACTCGCCGTACAGGAACGCGCGGGCGTAGATACCGGGCGCCGAATGGCCCTGGATAAAAACCAGGTCGCCATCGCGTTGTTCCGTGGCGGCGCGAAAAAAGTGGTTGAAACCCACGTCATAGAGTGTCGCCGACGAAGCAAAGCTGGCGATGTGTCCCCCCAGTTCGGCGCTGTAACGGTTGGCCCTGACAACCATGGCCAGCGCGTTCCAGCGGATCAGTGATCGTATGCGCCATTCCATACCCGGGTCGCCCGGGGCGCGTTCTTCCCGGGAGGGCGGTATGGTATTCAAATAAGCGGTGTTGGCGGAGTAGGGCAGGTAGGCGCCGGATTTCCTGGCCTTGGCTATCAACTGCTCCAGCAGGTAGTGCGCACGTTCAATGCCTTCCTGGGCCAGAACTGAATCCAGGGCTTCAAGCCATTCCCGGGTTTCCTGCGGGTCGATGTCGTTTATTTTTTCCGGCATGCGTTCAGCTTGTCCGATGGGTGAGCAAATGCCGCCAGGGATTATACCTGTTACGATGATAAAAGGCTTGGTCCGCGAATAGAAAAAAAAGACCGCCACCGGAGGGGGAGAACCGGTGGCGGCAAAGTTGGGAGCTAGGGCGCTCCCGGGGGATAGAGGGGAGAAAAACCTGTCTCAGCACTGTTACATGCTATCCGCTTGGTTAACAATCCAGCCTCTCTGAGTAGTTCTGTGCTGATTTCAATTCAATACGCCAAACCGGTACGGTTGCGGAATGCCGGTACTGCGGTTGGCAACCGGAAACCCGAAGCGCTTCGCCTGGACGTTTTGAGCCTTATCGCCCAGCGTGGGAACAATCAGCCGATTGCTCTCATACAGGCGCTGCACGTTGTCTTTCAATTCCTGAAAAATCTGTGTGCGCATGGCGTTGTCCAGGTAGCTGTCGATCTCATCAGCATGATTCTCGACGCTGGCCAGCACAAGTAAGCCTGCAATCAAAGTGGCAGCAAAGGTTTTGCCGGTTAAAATTTTCCCAGTTAAGATTTTCACTCTCTTTCTCCTTAAATATGTAAGTTACCTAACTAAATATGGGCGAAAAAAATATTTTCAATAGTGTGGAATAAATTCATCACCCACAGCCGATAGACATTGCGACAAAATAAGTCATCTATTTTATTGAATGTCATCTCTTCCATATCTTTCTAAGTTAAATAACTAACTAAAATTTTGTTCAAAAAAATTCCTCGTTTATGCGGCAGCCCGTTCCTTGCTCCGGGACACCGGGTCAATGTTTTCTACCCAGTCAGCCACCGCGTTGAATTGCTCTTTCAATTGCCGGGAGTTCCGCAAAATATTACCCAGCAAAATAACTCCTTCTATACGGGCAACGAATTCAAATCCCAGTTTCTCCGGTTGCTCCATGCCCATGAGGCGAAACTGCTCCGTTGACCAGTCCACCAGGTATTTCATACAGCTGTCCGCAGAATCCATGAGTTCGCCAAATTCCTCATCCAGGTCCTGGCACAGGCCGCTCAATGGGCACCCCGCGTCTACCAATTCCTTACTATGACTGCTCATTACCTTGATTAGATTCATCAAGGCCTCTTTTGGTTCCCTCCTTCTGCAACAATTCTTCAACATATTTGATAATGTTTGCTTCCGTTCAGAGATTACCGCTTTGCAGATATCTTCCTTGGTCTTGAAATAGTAGTACACGTTACCCAACGGAACCCTGGCCTCTTCAGCTATATGGGCCAGCGTGGTACGGCAAAAACCCTGCTTGTGTATCAGGGTATCTGCAGCACTAATCAAGCGTTCACGTTTATCACTGATCCTGGGCATAAACAGACCTTAGTTAGCTACTTGACTAAGTATTATAATGATTGAATATGATATGTCAAGTCATTTTTCTAAAAAAATTAATCATCCCTGCTTGCATGGGGACAGAATTCAATTCTGTCCCCTGTCGCCGCTTTGAAAGGACGGATTTGAAATCCGTCCCAGTTGTCCTTATAATCGCTTTATGTCGACAACAAGAACGCTCCTCGCACTAATCTTCGTCCTGTCCGGCCTCCCTGCCGTGGCCGAACCTGAGGTGGGGCAACCCGCACCCGCATTTTCAATGCCGGATCAATACATGAAGACCCACAGCCTGGAGCAGTATCTCGGCAAGTGGGTGGTGGTGTATTTCTACCCGAAGGATGACACGCCCGGTTGCACCACGGAGGCCTGCAACTTCCGGGATGATATCTTCAAGCTGCGGGCAATGGACGCCGAAGTCCTGGGAGTCAGTCTCGATAGCACCGAAAGCCATGCCCGCTTTGCGGAAAAATACGGCCTGCCGTTTCCGCTGTTATCCGATGCCGGCGGTGAAACCGCCGAACAATATGGCTGCCTGACGGAATGGAGGGGGATGACAATAGCTGCCCGGCATACCTTTATCATCGACCCCGGCGGCAACATCGCAAAAATCTACCGCGAGGTGGACCCCGACACCCACAGCGCCCAGGTCATTGCCGACCTGGCTAGCCTGCAATCTGATTAGTTTAACAGGAGGTTTTTAGTTCGCAGGTGAATTTCTGGTGCGCCTTTGTTTTAGCGCGCCGGATTTATGAATATTCGTCTGTTTTTCCCTTGGTTTTTGATTAGGTCGTCTGAGCGTCGACATGTCCAGAAACTCCGTAACATCCTCACCCCTGTCAAAACGGGCGTCAAACTCTTCGGCTGTTATTTTCTTCATACTTTAGTGCATTGCTACGCAAGGAATTGTGGCCGGTCTTCAATCTTCTTTGCGTTCCCGCGTGAGAAGTAATACAATTAGATGCATATTGTATTACGGAGGTAATGATGCGTATTATTTCAGTAAAAATTCCTGAATATCTTGATAAGGAGCTTACCAGGATTTCTGATCAACGTCGATTATCGCGTTCAATGATCTTGCGGGATGCGATCGCTGCCTATGTAGCTGAACCTGATAAATCATTTACAGCGCTTGCAAGTGATCTGGCCGGTTCTTTGTCAGGTCCCGAAGATTTGTCCACATCGGCTGATTACATGGCTGAGTACGGTCAATGACCAGAATTATTGTTGACACAGGGCCTATTGTTGCTTTTTTAAACAAGAGAGACAGATGTTTTGCCTGGGCAAATAAATCATTCAATATGTTGGAACCGCCTGTTTATACTTGTGAATGCGTTATCTCAGAAGCCTGCTTCCTGCTGCGTAACGTTGAGGGTGGCCCCATGGCAGTTGCAGAACTGGTAGAGCGTAATTTAGTAGTGATTGATTTTGACTTATCCGAGGAAATACAGGCCGTTAAAAAACTGATGTCAAAATACGCGAATGTACCAATGTCACTGGCAGATGCGTGTTTAGTTCGCATGACTGAGATTGAAAAAAATTCCCAGATAATCACGCTTGATCAGGATTTCCACGTATATCGCCGGTTTGGTCGTCAGCAGGTGCCGGTTTTGATGCCGTGAATCCTGCTTTTAAGGTCGAGATTTATCCTGGGCTTCAAGTAGTTTCCCCTTCACCCGGCATGACTGTCCTTCAAACAGGGCAATGAGGTTGTCATCCTGGTTAGTGACCCTGACCTCGTAGACCCCGTAACGGCCTTCCTGTGACAATTGTTCAGCAGTGGCCGTCAGCTGGTCTCCTGCCTCGCCCGGCCGTTTATATTCGATACTGCACTTTTGCGCCAGGTTCGAGTCATTGCGGGTGTTGCAGGCGCAGGCAAAGGCCGTGTCCGCCAGGGTGAAAATGAAACCGCCGTGGCAGATGCCGTGGCCGTTGAGCATTCCTGCAGTTATCTGCATAGTCAGACGGGCGAAGCCTTCCCGCACTTCGGCAATGGCAATGCCAATGCTTTTCGAAGCGGCGTCCCTGGAATACATGGCGTCGACACAGGCGCGGGCAAGCTCGTCCCCGGTCAGGTCAGTCATCCCGGCGTTCCACCAGGGTCATGACGTCATACAGCGCCACGGTCTTGTCGTCCTGGTTGATGATCTCCACCGCCCATCTGACTACCCCGGTGGCCCGGGTGTCGTCGGGGCGTTTGTCTTTTTTGATCTTCTGTTTCACCACGATTTTCGTCCGGATCGTATCGCCGATGCCCACGGGTTCGATAAAGCGCAGGTTTTCCAGGCCGTAGTTTGCCAGTACCGGTCCGGGCGCCGGGTCCACGAACATGCCGGCAGCCGCGGAGATCAGGAAATACCCGTGCGCGACCCGTTTGCCGAACAACGAATTCGCCGCGGCAGTCTCATCGAAATGTGCATAGAAAAAATCGCCGGTCAGGCAACCGAAGTTGACGATATCCGCCTCGGTCACGGTGCGCCGGTAGCTATCGTGAGTTTCCCCGATTTGCAACTCTTCAAAGTACTTGCGGAACGGGTGTACCTTGTCCGTCAATGGCGCCGCGCCCTGGTGGTACTCGCCCGTCAGGCGCATCAACGTAGTCGGAGAACCCTGTATCGCGGTGCGTTGCATGTAGTGCTTGATGGCCCGCTCGCCACCCAGTTCCTCCCCGCCGCCGGCCCGACCCGGCCCGCCGTGGACCAGCGCCGGCAGGGGTGAACCGTGGCCGGTGGATTCCCCTGCGCAGTCACTGTTGATCACCAGCAAACGGCCGTGCCATGCTGCCGTATTGAGAACGATATGCCTGGCTTCCGCATCATTCGAGGTAAACACGGAACCGACCAGGCTGCCCCTGCCTTTTTTTGCCAGCAGGACGGCCTCGTCGATATCCGTGTAGGGCATCACCGTGCAGACCGGACCGAAAGCTTCGATGTCATGGGGTTCAGTAGCATTATCCGGTTGGCCGCAGTACAACAAGGTAGCGGGGAAGAATGCCCCCCTGTCCCTGTCACCCCCTGTTATTTCAAATTCCCTGGAGCCGCCGTAGAGAATTTCACAGGAACCGATCAGCCGATTGACATTTTCCCATACGTCCTCCATCTGGGAACGGCCAACCAGGGGTCCCATTTTGACGCCATCCACCGAGGGGTCTCCCAGGGGCAGCCGGTCCAGTCTTTGCTTAAGGGCCTCATCGACCGCTTCAACCCTGCCGGCGGGAACGATAGCCCGCCTTATGGCCGTGCATTTCTGGCCTGCCTTCACCGTCATCTCGCGGGCTACTTCCCGGATGAACAGGTCGAACTCTGCTGAACCCGGTTCGACAGTCTCACCAAGCAGTGACAGGTTGAGGGAGTCTGCCTCCATGTTGAAAGGGATGGAATTTGCAGTCACACCCGGATGGGATTTCAATTTTCTTCCGGTACTTGCCGACCCGGTGAAGGTAACCACGTCCTGTTCCATAAGGTGATCGAACAGGTCGCCGGTGCGACCGCAGATCAGCTGGAACGCGCCGTCCGGCAGCAGCCCGGAACCGATGATTTCCCGGGCCATCTTCTCGGTCAGGTACGAGGATACGGTAGCCGGTTTCACGACTACCGGCATCCCTGCACACAGGCTGGGCGCGATCTTCTCCAGCATGCCCCAGCAGGGGAAATTAAATGCGTTGATATGGACGGCCACGCCCTCCCTGGGCACCAGTATATGGCGGCCGGTAAACGTCCCTTGCTGCGACAGGCGCTCCTGGTTGCCTTCCACCAGGAACGTCTCGTTGGGGAATTCGCGCCGGACCAGGCTGCTGTAACTGAACAGCGTACCGATACCGCCTTCTATATCGATCCAGCTGTCGGCGCGGGTCGCACCGGTCCAGGCCGATACCTCGTAAAATTCCTCCTTGTGCTCCATCAGGTGTTGCGCCAGTGCTTTCAGGCGCAGGGCGCGCTCGTGCAACGTCATCCTGCGCAGTGCAGGGCCGCCGACTTCCCTGGCATAGCGCAGTACATCTCCAAAATCCATCCCGTCACTGGAGACGCTGCCTATGAAATCACCGTTTATTGCATTGACGACCTGCACGCCATCACCTTGCCCGCTGAACCATTCGCCTTTCACATAACTCTGTATATTCATTTCACCCTGTATCCGTTATAAGATTTCAGTTACCGGTTCCCGTTCAACATCTTTTAAGATATGATACGGAAATCGGATAATATCAGAAATTTCTGTAATAGTTTATAACTACGCTACAGGTGCACAGTATGACAGAGCAAGGACCTTATGACACCCTGGAACCCATTGAAAAAGCCGGTATTGATGAGCTGCGCAGCCTGCAGTTGAAGCGGCTGAAGTGGAGCCTGGAACATGCCTATACCAATGTCAAATGTTACCGGAAAAAATTTGATGAGGCCGGCGTTCATCCGTCGGACCTGAAGGAACTGGACGACCTGTCCAAATTTCCGCTCACGGACAAGCACGATATGCGGGACAACTATCCTTTCGACATGTTTGCGGTGCCCATGAACGACATAGTGCGGTTACACGCATCCAGCGGCACCACCGGCAAACCGGTAGTAGTGGGATATACCCGCAACGACATCGACATGTGGAGCCGTGTCGTGGCCCGTTCTTTCCGGGCGGCCGGCGCTACCCATAAAGACAAGATACACGTTGCATACGGCTACGGTCTGTTCACCGGCGGTCTGGGTGTCCATTACGGCGGTGAACTGATGGGTTGTACCGTGATACCCATGTCCGGCGGGCAAACGGAGAAACAGGCGCTACTCATCCAGGACTTCGAACCTGACATCATCATGGTCACGCCGTCATACATGCTGTGTATCGCCGACGAACTGGAACGGCAAGGCGTCGATTGCCGCAAGCTGAGTTTACGTGCAGGGATATTCGGCGCCGAACCCTGGACGGATTCCATGCGCGCCAACCTGGAACAGAGGCTGGACATCGACGCGGTGGATATTTACGGCCTGTCCGAGGTCATAGGACCGGGCGTTGCACAGGAGTGTGTGGAAACCAAGGACGGCCCCACCATTTGGGAGGATCACTTCTACCCGGAAATCATCGACCCGCAGACAGGAGAGGTTTTGCCGGAGGGAGAGGAGGGCGAACTGGTCTTTACCAGTCTCACCAAGGAAGCCCTGCCCGTGGTCCGTTACCGCACCCGGGACCTGACCCGGCTGTTGCCGGGAACCGCGCGCACCATGCGCCGCATGGTCAAGATTACCGGACGCAGTGATGACATGCTGATCATCCGCGGCGTGAACGTGTTCCCCACCCAGGTGGAAGAGCAGGTTTTCAGGGTCCCCGGCCTGGCGCCCCACTACCAGATCGAGATAACCCGCAGCGGCAACCTGGATGAAATGACGATCAACGTGGAATTATCGCCCGGCGCCGCTGCCACGGCGAAACAGCCTGCGGCAGCGGAACTGCAGAATCATATAAAGGACCTGATCGGGGTCTCTGCGAAGGTCAATGTGCACGACGAAGGCGGCGTGGCGCGTTCGGAGGGCAAGGCCAAACGCGTGATCGACAAACGTAAATTATAAATGGGGACGGACAAATGTCCGTCCCCTGCGGTTCACTCAGTACTCGCTTCCTGGCATATCCAAGCTTTAGTCGCGTCCTGTTTTCCACACTCCTTTTTCTCGAAAAGCAGGAATGCTTTGGCGACGGGCGGCGTTAGTGACGGCTGGTCCTGAGAGTCCGTTCTGTTTGATATGGTCCGACAGCCTGGTGATGACCTGTCCTTTCAAATAGCTCAGTCTCTTGTGCAGGGCCTCCATGAGAGCCAGCGACAGGATACCTTCCATTGTCTTTGTTTTTTTGCCGTCGTTGTAGTCTCTGAACGCTTGATAGTACCTTTCTTTTTCCGAGTTTCTGATGATAACGCGGGGCAGGCCGGATTGCAGGAATTGAAAATTCATAATGACGCGGCCTAAACGGCCATTACCGTCACAAAAGGGATGGATAGTCTCAAAATCCAGGTGAAACCGGGCAATCCTGTCCAGGAAATATGAACTCAGGTCGCTGGAATACGTGACGAGGAGGTCATCCATCATCTGTTCCACGCGCTCGGGCGCCGGTGCGATATGAGTTCCTACCCGTACATACTCTCCCTGCCTGCGAAAGCGCCCTGAAATATTGTCATCAATGCCGCCGATAAGCATCTGGTGTAATCGCAGGATCAGGTCTTTGTCCAATTCACTGTCTTTAACCCTTGTACGCTTGTATTCAATGACGCGGGCAAGGTTTTTTGCCTCGAAAACTTCCCTGACAGATACGTTTCGGGACAACGCCTGTTCCAGCAGGATCTTCTCTGTTTCTTTCAGGGTGAGGGTTGAATTCTCAATTGCATTGGAGTTATACACATTCTCGGGTATCTCCACTTCACCGATCATCGACAGCAGCGCTTCCTTGCCCTTGCGCAATGTGTCATATTCTCGTTTCAGCTCTTGAATGCGGTCTTTTATCGATTGTGTAGTTGGCATGTCCTTATTATATAATATTCACTATATTTTATCTGTATCAAGTGAATATAGCATTAAATAGAGACATATTCACTTCTAATTTAGAATAAAAAGTGAATATGCAAGAACTGCCAAGCACAGAGGGAAATTATTGCTTCCTGTGGGGGAGGGTCGAATTAAGCTGAGTTATCCAGTTAGTACTCCGCCACTCCCAGTTTGTCCTTGATGCGGGCGAGCAGTTCTTCCCGGTGCTCGTGCATTCTGTCGTCTTGATTCGTTACTTCACGAGGTCTACTTGAAGCAAGTCGTCAATGTTGGCGCCGGTGCGGCGTGCAGCTACAATTTCGGACAATATCTCGGGGTTTTCTACCCATAGGGAATATTCATACAAAGTCAAGCCAAGGAAATCGTGAATTGACTTATCGCTATTGCCTTGATGCCACCGCTCGACATAGCTATCTATATCGGTAAAACGGGCTGTTCCGGAAAGGCACTCTTGAATGAAATTAGACACGGATTTTCCTGCCTTTGACGGCGCTTTTTATTAAGCGTCCCCCAATTTTATCAAGGACGCCGAGGTGATACCCGCGAGTGTTGAAAACTTCGATTTCGCCATGTAGTGAATCCCAGGTATATATCCTCTTCCTGTCACCGGAGCGCCATCTCTGTTCTCCGTAAATAAACCCCAGATATTCCTGGTTGTCAAGAAATGGCGATGCAGATTTGGACTTCCGGGACATACATCCGTGTAAAGTGTGTTCCAATTTTTGAAAGATAATATTCGCCAGTACTTGACGAACAACTTGATCACGAAAGAATTATATATCAACCATGCAACTGAATACAAATTATAGTGTTTTCCAATATGAAATGAGCCTGAAGGGCGGACGTGATTCCAAGATGAAATGAGCCTGAAATAGCCCGTGTTTCCGTTCATGATACGAGGATGAAAACGATCATGAATGCAAATGACTTAACGCGCATCGACCAGGTACGCGGCTTTCTGTCGGGGACCCAACGGGTGGCC
>MKWU01003373.1_pt1 | contig 21317 bp, 15 predicted proteins | sample 809101 | NCBI WGS metagenome assembly MKWU01 (sample SAMN05860141, study PRJNA318959) | sponge metagenome | host: Aplysina aerophoba | place: Slovenia: Piran, Adriatic Sea, Gulf of Piran | collected 2013-05-07 | reverse complement strand
GCGGATCATCGGGTTGATGCGCATGGGACTGTCTAACGTCATGTGTCTGCACGACCTCCTGACTCAACCACGAACAGGACCCTGCTAGGTCGGATTATTGATCCAATCTAACATATTGGCGCGTAGCATGACTTGAACGGTTACAAGAAACTTGGCGACACACAGCCCGTTAGCGCTCGCCCCGGTGGTAGGGGATCGTCAGCGACAGGGGGACATTCGAACGGCTGCGGTTGAAGACCAGCGCCACGATGGTGAGGACGAAGGGCAACGCCAGCAGGAGCTGGTAGGGCAGGTCGACATCGCTTGCCTGGAGGGCGAGTTGGCTGGCCTCGAGGAATCCGAACAGCAGCGAACCGACCAGCACCCAGGTGGCTCTCCAGTTCCCGAAGATCACGATCGCCAGCGCGATCCAACCCCGCCCGGAGATGATGTCGGGGAAGAACAAGCCGGTCGATCCGAGGGAGAGGAAGGATCCGGCCAGCCCGGCCATCACTCCCCCGAACACCACCGCCACGTACTGCCGCGAGATGATGCCCACCCCACGCATATCACAGGCCTCGGGATTGTGCCCGATACTCCGTAGCTCGAGCCCGTACTTGGTCCGGTAGAGAAACACCCAGACGACCGGAACCATTACGAACGCGAGGATTGTCAACCAGGGAATGGGGAAGAATTCCCACGGAGCCTCCATCGTCTCGACTGTGGGGATGTCGATGCTCCCCTCGGCCTCGTATATGGATCGGTACCAGAAGAAGGCCAGCCCGAGACCCAGGATGTTGAGAGCTAGGCCAGCGACAACTTGATTCACCTTGGCGGTAACGGTCATCAACGCCATGATGAGAGACAGGAATGCCCCACCGAGCCCGGCAGCCACCAAGCCGGCCAGGATGCTGCCGGTCTCGTTGGCAACGTAGAAGCCGGCAAAGGCGCCCATGGTCATGGTTCCCTCGAGGCTGAGGTTCAGGATCCCGCTGCTCTCGCACACCAACTCCCCCAGAGCAGCGAGGAGGAGGGGGGTGGCGATCCGCAACGTGGCCCAGAAGATCCCGACGAGGACGGCGCTGGTGAAGAGTTCTTCCATGTCAGCCGGCCTTCCGGATCCGGTATCTCGACACCATCGCCGCGATCAGGACCAGCGCCAGCGTGGTCCCCTCGATTACGAACACCAGCGCTTTCGGGATGCCGGTCTCGTACTGCATAGCGGTGGACCCGTTGACAAGGGCGCCGAACAGTATGGCGGCCACGATCACGCCGAGAGGATGCAGCCGGGCCACCAAGGCAATGATGATGCCCGTGAATCCGATGCCCTCGGCGATGTCGAGCTGGACACGATGATGGAGCCCCAACAATTCCCCAGCGCCGGCTATCCCGGCCAGAGCGCCGGAAATGGCCATGGTGGCAAGGGTCACGGTACCCACCCTGATGCCCTTGTAGCGGGAGGCGACCATGTTGGAGCCGATCCCCCTTATCTCGTATCCCAGGGTTGTGCGCCGGATGATCCAGTAGACGGCCAGCGCCGCGAGCAGCGCGATGGCGAACCCCCAGTGAAGCCGGCTACCGGTGAAGAACCTGGGCAGGTAGGTGCTGTCGGCCATCCGGACGGTCTGGTAGTAGTAGGTGTCGGGCGACTGCCAGGGACCGGCCAGCAAGTAGGAAAGGATGTAGAGGATCACGAAGTTGAGCATGACGGTGGTGAGGATCTCGTTGGTCCCGTAGCGGACCAGCAGCCCGCTGGCGACCGAGGACCAGAGAGCGCCCGCGATTGCTGCGAAGATGAACATCAGTACGAAGAGCAGCGGCGCGGGTAGCCCTCCCCACAGGTCGTAGACGAACCAGGTACCCATGACGCCAGCGAAGAACTGCCCCTCGGCGCCGATGTTCCAGACCCCGGCCCGGAAGGCGATCGCGGCCGCCAAGCCGGTGAGGATCAGCGGTGTGGCCTGCACCAGGGTCTCCAGGGTGGACTCCCAGTTGCCGAAGGCCCCGTTGTACAAGGCTGCGAACGAATCGGCCGGGCTCTTTCCGATAACCAGAACCAGGCCGGTGATGATGGCCACCGCCACAAGCAGCGCGGCGACCAGGGCTACGAACTCGTGCCATGGGCGGACGGCCAGCCTCTTCTCGATCCTCCACGCTCCGGGCTGGAACAACATCGACAGCGGATCCCTGCGGCCGCCGCCATCCGGCGCCTGCACCTCGGAAGGGGTCCGGTCGGTCATGATGCTGATCCCGCGTCGACCGCATCGGCGCCCGCCATGCTGAGGCCGAGGGATTCGAGGTCGGCCTGCTCGGGGGTGGTTTCCGAGACGATCCGGCCGTCGAAGATCACCGCGATCCGGTCCGAGAGTTGGAAGATCTCGTCAAGGTCCTCGGACATCAACAGCACTGCTGCGCCACGTTCCCGCTCCTCGAGCAATCTACGCCTGACGTACTCGCTGGCGGATATGTCCAACCCGCGAGTGGGCTGGTGGGCAATCAATAGGCTTGGATCCCCCGAGAGTTCGCGGGCCATGATCACTTTCTGCAGGTTGCCGCCCGAGAGGGTACGGGTGGATTGCGACGCCGAGGGAGTCCTGATATCGAATCCTTTGATCGATTCAGCGGCGAAGCCGTCGATCGCGGCCCGGTTGAGGAGCCCACCCCGGGAAAAGGGGTTTGAACGGTGACGGCCCAGCACCAGGTTCTCCTTGACAGTGAAGTCCATCAGGAGACCCTGCGCGATCCGATCGGCCGGAACGCTGGCCACCCCGAGCTGTGCGATCCGGTTGGCGGATAGATCAGCGGTGTCCACCCCGGCGATCCGGATGGCGCCGTCGGAGGGCTTCTCGACCCCGACCAGCGCGTCGAACAGGCCGTTCTGACCGTTGCCGGAGACACCGGCGAGGCCGACCACCTCCCCGGCATGAACCGTGAGGGAGAGACCCTTCAGAGACCCCCGACCGGTGACGCTGGCGAGATGGATCTCGTCCACCTCGAGGACCGGCTCGCCGGGATCCGAGCGCTCCTTGTCGAATTGGAACAGCACCTCCCGTCCCACCATCATCTGGGCCAGATCCCGCATCTCTACATCGGCCGTATTGACAGTTCCGACCACCTTGCCGAGACGCAGCACCGTCACCCGGTCGGACAGTTCCATCACCTCTTTGAGCTTGTGGGTGATAAGGATGATGGTCAGGCCGTCGTCCCGCATCCGGCGGAGGGTGCGGAATAGCTCCTGCACCCCCTGGGGAGTGAGGACGGCCGTCGGTTCGTCGAGAATCAGGACCTCCACCCCGAAGTAGAGCGTCTTGAAGATCTCGACCCACTGCTGCTCTCCGACCGACAGGCGTCCTACCTCCGCGTCGGGATCGATCTCGACGTCATAGTTACGGAAGAACTCGCTGAGCCGCTTCCGAACCTCGGACAGGTCGAGCCACTGGCTGGCCTCGGTCCCGATGACCACGTTCTCGACGACCGACATCGGAGGCACCAACTCGAAGTGCTGGTGCACCATTCCGATGCCGGCTGCAATGGCGTCTCTCGGAGTCTGGAGTTCCAGCAACTCGTCGTTCAGCCGGACAGATCCCTCGTCGGGACGATATACCCCGTAGAGAATGTCGGCCAGGGTGGTCTTTCCGGCCCCGTTCTCGCCGAGAACGCAATGGATCTCACCCCGGTGGATATCGACGGTCACCGCGTCGTTGGCAACCACCCCAGGGAAGCGTTTGGTGACCCGATCCACAGCCAGGATCGTGTCAGTCACCGAATTCGCTCCCCTGCGGTGCTGGATACATTCCGATCGTCGGGCCTACTCGATCGGATCGGTCTTCAGTTCTACCGTGAGAGCCCCGCTCAGTATGGCCTGCTGGGCCAGTTCGACGCCCTCGCGGACCTCGGCGGAAACCAAGTCGCTGATCTCGCCCAGCGAGGACCCACCATCCACCATCGAGGTGTAGACGATCCTCTCCATCGGGGCATCGTACGCAACACCCTCGGTGGTGTAGGCATACCAGGCGTCAACCAGATCCATGAAGGCGGCGTCCCAACGGGCGACCGCGCTGGTGAGTACCACGTCGGAAAGCCCCAACTGGTCGGTGAAGTGGCCGAAAGCCAGGACGTTGCCTGCCTCCTCGGCAGCCGCGAACGGTCCGAACCGCTCGGCATAGATCATGTCGGAACCGGCCGCGATCTGGGCGGCGGCCGCCTCCTGGGCGGTCGCAGGATCGAACCAACTCTCGATGTAGGCGACGTCGAAGGTGATTTCTTTGCCCAACTGTGCGCCCGCCGTCCTGGCACCGTCTATGAAGGCATGGAGCGGACCGTTGACGTTGGGGAACGGGAAGGCTGCCACCCCGCTGATGTGGTTCGTCTGGGTCATCGCCCCGGCGATGAGGCCGGCGAGGAAGGCCGGCTCGTGGATGAATACGTCGATCCAGTAGCCGTTGCCTCCGGTGGGCTCGTTGCCGGACCCGGAGTAGGCGAACAGGAGGTCCGGGTAGTCGTCCTTGACCGCGGCGACCGCATCCGAGTAGGTGCTGTGGGCCACGATGATCTCGTAGTCACCGGTCTGGGCCAAGTCCCGGATCACACGCTCACCGTCAGCGTATGGGATCTCCTCGATCTGCTCCAGGGTGATCGTCAGCCCGTGGGGCATCTCTTCAGCCACCCGGTGGACCGAGTCGATGAAGGTCGCGTACCAACCCTCTTCCTTGGTTCCCAGCATGATCATGGCCACGTCCAACTCGGTTGGACCCATCGGCGCCTCTTCGTCGGGCTCCGCCATCTCTGCCTCGGTGGTGGTCGGCGCAGCCGTGGTGTCCGGTGCGGCGGTGGTCGCCGGCGCCGCTGTAGTGGCCGGGGCCGCAGTTGTAGCCGGCGCCGCAGTTGTAGCCGCCGGTTCGTCGTCGCCGCACGCCCCGGCGATCATGGCCAGAACGATGACGACAGCAGCCGAAGCCAACGTCCGGCGTTGCCTGAACTTTCTCATAGGGACTTCCTCCTCTGTTGGTCGCTTGTCCTCTCGGACCGCGATGTTGCTCCGCCCGGAACTCCATTCGCGAGGCGATTTCGTGCTGAAGCGCGCTCTCGCCTGCACAACGCGTGCGATCCCTCACACGCCCCCTGCACGTTAGCGATCCTTAGACCGTTGCAACAACCAAGCTGGAACTAGGAACTAGAGAGCACCGGCTTGCCGCGTATCCGGTAAGCAGGCCACCAGCGCCGGAGACCTAGGTCTTCGACGATGACGTTGGCTGCGTTATACCCCGGGCCGAAGTGGATCGAGCCCCCCGGATGGCAGGCCGACCCGCACATGTAGAGGCCTTCGATGGGGGTGCGATAGCCGCTGGCCTCCGGGAAGGGCCGGTTGATCCCCCACTGATCGTTGGTATAGGCGCCCTGGCGGCACCCGCCTCCAACCATGTTGATGATCCGGTTCTGTATGTCGTCGGGTGTGTAGGCGTAGGTCGCCAGCATGTTGTCCCTGGTCAGGTTGGGCGCGTACTCCGCCCAGCGGGCCCGCATACGCTCCAGCAAGTCGTCCTTGATGTCGTCGTAGGTCTTGGCGCCGTTCTCCAACTTGTCGGCCGGGGGACCGAACTGCCAGAAGAGAAGGGTGTGCTTTCCCTGGGGGGCATAGGAGGGATCGATCACGGTGTGGCAGCAGGCGTCGCCACCCAGAGCAGAAGGAATATGACCGTTGCCGATCTCCTCCCAGTGCCGGTCGAGTTCCTCGAGGGTGTTGACACCGAAGAATATCGCCAGACCCTTGTTGGCCTCCTCCGAGTACTTGGCCGAGTAGTCGGGCGCCTCTTCCGACGCGGCGTGGAAACCGAACAGCGCGGTGTGGTACTCGATCTCCCACTCCCGGCAGCGCTGGGCGATCTCGGGAGTGAGGTGCTCCTCCCCCACCATCTGGAGGAAGGTCGCCGGCGGGTCCACTGCCGAGGCCACGAACTTCTCGGCTCGGAAGGTCTTCCCTTCGGAGGTGCGCACACCCACAGCTCGCCCGCCCTCGATGATGATCTTCTCCACATGCTCCCCGGTGAGGATGATCCCCCCGCTCGCATGGAAGAAGGCGGCTAGGGACTGAGCAATCTGGTGGGTACCGCCGCGCACGATGCTGAGACGGGGAGAGGCCGCGTACCGCATGAAGAAGTCCCCCACGCCGGTGGCGAAGTCCGGCATCCCCCGCACGCAGGCGTTCATGGCGATCCAGGTCTTGAGGCGGTCGCTCTCGTAGAGGTAGTCGAGCACTTCGCGGCCGCTCATGTCGCACATTTTCTGGTACTCGGCCCGGTCCTCGTCCCCGAGCCCGACCCCCCGCTCGGACGTGGGCTTGGGAGGAGCGTAGAACTCCTCCTCCACCTTGGTGAGGAACCGGTGGTAGAGGTCCTCCATCGTGTCGAGGTCGGCCTTGGGAATGACGTCCTTGAACTGGCGGTAGGTTCGCTGCGGGTCGTCGGTGTACGTGAGCAGTTCGGCGCCGTCCTCGAACAGGTAGGCCCTCTCGACCTCGCCGCGCATCAGCTTGAGGCCGTAACGATGCAACTCGAAGTCCTGGTGGGGCGGCCCGTATGACCAGATGAAGTTGGCATGCAGGTTGTGGTAGAAGCCGGGTTTGGTGACCTCCTCGGTGATCGTCGCCCCGCCATACGCCAGCCGTCGCTCCAGCACCAGGACACGTAAGCCCTGCCTCGCCATGTATCCGCCCAGGGTGAGGCCGTTGTAACCGCCACCGATGATAATTCCGTCAAAGGTTCCGTCCGCCACAAGCTCCTCCGTTCCCCAGTCGAATGGCCCCGAATATTGGTAACATCTATATTTTCTGTCAAGTAGTGCCGCCAGACTTCCGATTGAGCATCCCGTGGCGACCATTCCATGGCTCAAGGTCACCGTGACTCCGATCGAGGTCCCGCGGCCCTGATCCGAACGCTCGGGTCGCTTGTCATCGTGTCGGCGCTCTCAGCGGGGGGGGTTTTCCACTTGTGCGGCTCCGCGGCACCGGAGCATGAACTTGAAGAGGTATTCGGCGTCGGCTACCCGCCGGACCCCGCACTCCAGATTTCCGAGCCCCAGATCTCCGAACTACCGGACAAACTTACAACCATTCGGCAAACCGTGGCCTTTGGTGTCGCCTTTGATCGTTCTCGTCACAGGCTTGATCGCAAATACGTTGGCGGAGACGACGAGACGGAAGATGATCCGGCGGTCCGTTGCAACCGGCCGCATCCCGCGAGCATGACCCGCGTCCGGCTAGGAGGGTGCTGAAAAATGACGATTGCTCGGGCCTGCCGCCCGCCAGCCCAGGCATTTTGCCGGCGGTTGGCAGGCCGCTGGTGGATTGCTCAGCACCCTCCTAGTTCCCAGGAGAACCAGACTGGCACGATCAAGGGTCTTGACCGCTGGTACACATGCGGATACCCTACGAACATGAATACGTTGTGATATTCAACGTACTTTTCGGATCACGACGGACGATCAGTAGGAAGTGAGGTCCTACCAGTGACCGTGATACAGGAGGCCACCGTCGCTGAGCGGGTGGCGCAGGCATTGAAGTTCATGGATCAGGCGGAGGCCGAGTTCGCGGTGGGCGACACCCGACAGGCCGCCGAGAAGCTCTATGGCGCCGCCGTGCAGGCCATCATCGCCGCATCCTGCCAGCGCGGCTGGGACTTCCAGTCGCATCGAGCTAACAAGAACGCCGCCAGGCAGTTGGCCGAAGAATACGACGACCCGTTCCTGTCCGCCGGGTTCACCGCCGCTGAGAAGCTCCACATCCATTTCCACCACGGCGACATGGAGGACTACCAGATCACCGCCGATCGCTATGCCGTGCGCTCCTACGTGGACCGCATGGTGAAGCTGGCAGAGGAGTACGAAGCGAACCGAAGGAAAGACCCGCATTGACCCCGACTCTTCAAGGTTTGGGGTTTGTCGGGATGACTGGGAGTAGGGGTCTTCGAGACCAGTTGAGTTTGAAGTGGCCTTACGAGCAGCGGTGTGCCGGTAACACGAGGAATCAGGGTTAGGAGAGGCTCCCCCCTGCTCCCATCGAAGAGTTGTGGACCCTGATCGACTGCGGCCTGACGGATGAACCCAGATATAGGCTCAGTATCGGACAGCCGTGTCGAGAGGACGACCCCTCCTTCAACTGCAGCGATCCCGAGCAGGCTCGGTGAATTACTACATGAGTGCTGAGGACATACCTACATTAGAGTTACGGACATTCCTCCATTAGTGTGGGGTAATCTACTACATTAGGGTTCCTGCCGATGATGGGAACGACACTACCCCGACACGTTTCGGAGCAGATTGACGACGCACGGAAGTGGGCACGGGTCGTCCTGCTCCACGGCCCTCGCCAGGCCGGCAAGACCACCCTCGCCCGTCTGGTCGGCGAGCAGTCGGACGGGACGTTCGTCACCCTTGATGATCCGGTCCTGCTGGAGGCGGCGCGGCGCGATCCGGTGGGTTTCTTAGCACAGCCGAAACCGGTGGTGATCGACGAGATACAGCGAGCCGGAGATCCGCTGGTGACCGCCATCAAGATGGCCGTCGACCTCGATCCGACGCCAGGTCGATTCATGATTACCGGCTCTACCAACTTCCTCACCGTGCCCACCATCTCGGAATCATTGGCCGGGCGGCTGGCGATCATCGAGTTGTGGCCCTTCTCCCAGGGCGAACTCGCCCATGGGAGCCCAGAGACATTCGTGAACCTGGCCTTCGAACAGCCTGAGGTGCTCCGCGCCCGGCCGGCCGGGTTGACCACCCGTGATCGGTATCTGGAGTCGATCTGTGATGGCGGCTACCCGGCCGTGATCCACTTCACATCACGGCAGCGCCGAGGCTGGTACGGAAACTATCTCCGCACGGTTGTCCAGCGTGACATCGTCGAGTTGGCCGACATTCGCCGTGCCGACTCCATTGCACCGGTGCTGTCCACAGCGGCCGCGCTGACCGGGCAGGAACTGAACGTGGCCCGTCTCGCACGTGGCGCGGGCATCGATCCGCGTACCGCCGCCAGCTATCTCTCCTGGCTGGCCACCGTGTTCCTGGTCCACCGCGTGCCGATGTGGTCCCGCAACCTGTCGACCAAGCAAGCCAAGTCTCCGAAGCTATTCGTGACCGACAGCGGATTGGCCGCCCACCTTGCCCGAAAGGACCCGGCGGCCTTGGCCCGCCCCACCGACACCTCCGTCGGCGGGCTGGTAGAGACCTTCGTCGTCAACGAGGTAGCCAAGCAACTCACCTGGAACCAACCCGAGGCGCGTCTTCATCACTTTCGCGACCATCGAGGCCCCGAGATCGACCTGATACTCGAGGCTCCTGGTGGACGTGTCGTGGCGATCGAGGTCAAGGCGGCAGTATCTCCCGGTCCCGGAACAGCCCGCTGGCTGGCCTGGCTTCGCGACCGCCTCGATCTCCTGGGCAAAGACTTCGTGCACGGCTTCGTCCTCCACACCGGTCCGAACCGTGTGAGCCTCGGTGACCGACTCACCCTGCTTCCCATCGAAGCACTATGGAGCCCGACCTCCCGAACCAGCGGCCACGAGGGCTAGGAGGGCTCGGGATTAGACGGCCATCCTCAGAAAGCGTGATCGTACCGCATCGATTCCCTCAGAGTGCCTCGCGACCCCGTGTTTCCGGGTTCCTCGGGCTACTCGGGGGGAGCGTCGTTGAGTTCTACCACTACGTAAGACTGGGGACACACATGCGGGGGCCCCGCCGCAACCCGGCCCCGGCCGACCCTCGATCTCACCACCCTCGTCCGTCGAGCAATGCCTTCAGATTGCGCTTGCGCGAGTGCTCGGTCCGTACCCGATCGAGCAGGTCAGTGAAGTGGTGCGGCTCATCCGCGGCGTCGGCGAGGCGGCGGACACGGTCCATCAGTTCCACCGCCTTCTTGTAAGCGGGGGTCTTCTTGCGGTCGATCTGGTCAAGGACCTCCGGCTTGTAGACGGCGATGGCGTCGAGAGGATGAGTCTGTTCGCGCGCCCGGGCCAGCGTCAGCCACATCTGGCTATCGCAACCGAACTCGGTCGCCGCATGCCAAGCCTCGTCGATACGACCTTCGAACAGCAGTATCTTCAGCAGCGCCTCTCTGGCGGAGGCAACGATTCGCCGTCGCACCCAGTCCGTTTCAGCCACTCGCTGGGCAAGACGGGCCCTTAGTTCCTCCACACATCGCTCCGCCCAGCCGCCCCGGACTCCCGAATCCTCGCCGACCTGTTCGATGAGGTGTCGGTAAGTCGCAAGCGAGGGATCCGCCGAGAATGCGTCCCAGAACAACTGGACCGCTCCGCTCGAGTCACCGCGGTCGTGCAGAGCACCCGCCAGGTACTCACGCAGATCGGCTGTATGGTGATAGGGGCCGCGGTTTTCACGGAGACCGCGCCTCGCCCACTCCAAGGCCTCGTCCACCCGGTTGTCGGCGGTTAGCGCGGCGACGATCTCCATCGCGGCTCGGGGGTGGAGGCGCACCCGGCTATGGACCTCGATGAGAACGTCGGTGTCGCCGGTGCCGATGGCCCAGCCCACCATCGCCTCCTGGATCCGTCCCAGGGCAATCTCGGCCCCCGCACCGTCATCGCGGCGGGCCTCCGTCCGTCTCCGACGCACATCAAGACGCTCGCGGTAGACAACCAACCCTTCGTCGCCGAGAATCTCCGCGTACGTGGCGGCCGATCGGTAGAAGCCGTCCAACTCGGGGTCCAACTCCAACTCCACCAAGCGCGCGGCGAGTTCAGCCGGATCCGGGCTCCCTTCGCTGCAGGCCCGATGATGCAGATCGCACAACCGCGACGAGATGAGGAACAGCCAACCGTCCAAGTCGTCGACATACTCCAAGGCCTGATCGGCCCGCCGATGGGCATACTCCGCCAGCAGCACCACCGCATCGGGATGGCCCGTGTCACAGATATCCTCGAGGGCGCCGATCACGTCGCGTACGCCGTCGGCCCAGCCTTCGGCCTCCCGGTACGAAACGTAACGGTCATGAGGTTCGAACGCGTTGTCGATATATCGCCGCCACGAGTCTACGTCGAGTCCGTCTCCCCGGCGGGCGCGGGCCTCCGCCAGCAGGCGCTCTCGCAGTCGCCAGTCCGACGCGGCTTGTTGCAGGACGACTTCGACCAGCCGACTCTTCGGGAGCTGTCCGACGAAGCCGGCTAGCTCCTGGTCAGCTACCGGAGAGGATGACGAGTCCGGCACCGGCAGGAACGAAACCGCGGGCGACCGGTCCGTATCCGGATCCACCGAGAGCGCCACCGCCACACAGTGCTTGCAGAACGATCCGTCCTCGGCGGCCGGACAGGTGCAGGACCAACCCGGCATGCCCCCAGTTACCCACAGTCTCACCGTATACGGCATGGTGCCCCGCACCCTGGCCTGGAGCCCCGGCCCGCCGCCGCCCGCCGGTTCGACCCGACCATCGCTGTAATAGGACACGCCACGCCGGTAGGAACGGGATCCGGCCAATCCCTCAACCGTGTCCGCCGTGAACGCCTTCACCAGTGAGTCATGTACCATTCAATGACCTACCACGAGTACGCATTGATACTCGTTTTCACGATCTTGCGGCTCTTCTACACCCGCATCGTCGGCGCCACCGCCCTCGCACGCAGCGAGGAACCCTTCACGTTCACCGCGCCGTCTGTTTACCAGTGAGTCATCCATTCACGAAGTCGGCTGCCAGTTCGAACAGCCACGATCGATAGGCCAGCGTTACGTCATCAGCCACCTTTATGTACATCTCGGCGCTGAGCAGGTCAGGCAGGTGCTCGGGCCACTGGGACTCGACCACGGGCTGATCCTGATCCAGCACCATCAACTCGAAATCGATCAGGAACGCCAGGTCCTCATCGGTCTGAGCGAAGTCGGAGCCGATGTGCCAGAAGTTCCGGCAGGTTGCCGGTCCGGTCGGAGCGCTGACCATGTAGAGCCCGTACCGCTTGCCGTTGGGAAAGACCCGCAGCAAGTAGATCGTCCCGGGCAGGGTGAGGTAGTAGCGGTTCAGAACCGTGACGATGTCGTCCGAGATACCGAGGATCCCCTTCATGCGCTCGTCGTTGGGTTCCACCACGTAGCGGTCGAAGCGGAGCATCTGACCCTCGCGCCAGACCTCGTGGTCCTCGATCTCGGCCTTGTCTCTCGTGCCGAGGATGTTCTCGTGGACGAACGGGAAATGGGAGAAGTCGACGAAGTTCTCCAGTCGCCGGGGCGCGCTGGTGGCCCAGTCGTAGTAGGGGGGTGACTGCCAGTGCATGTCCGGGTCCTCCCATTCGGCCAGGCCGGGTGGATCGCCCCACGGGTCGTCCACGAGGGACACCCAGATCATCCCGGCGCTCTCCATGCACCGGTAGCGAATGAGGTTGACCTTCAGGATCCCGTTGAGTTCGGGCCGGGAGGGGATGTTTACCAGCGTGCCTTCCATGTCGTATGTCCACCCGTGGTACGGGCAGTTGATGCAGCCGTTCTCGATCCATCCCAGCGAGGGGGCTGCTCCCTTGTGGCGGCACACGTCCATGAAGGCCCTAGCTATCCCGTCGTGACGGACGATGAGTATCCGCTCGCCGAGCAGTTGCCCCTGCATCATCTCGTCCTCACCGACATCGGTGCTGTACGCGACCGGGTGCCAGAAGTGCCGCATCGCCCGGTACCACTTGGAGGCGCGTTCAGGGACGAATGGGTCGGCCAGGTCCTCCATGGTTGGTTTGGCCACACTCACCTCCTTCTGCGCTGCCGCTCGCCGACCGGATCAGACAAAGTAGGCACCCCCGTTGACGAGCAGGCTCTGGCCGGTGACGAAGTCGGAGGCGGAGGAACTCAGGTAGATGATGGTCCCGACCATGTCGTCGGCCACCTGCGTGCGCTTCAACGCCCGCCCGGCAACCACGAAGGGGTCGCTGGTGGCGTCGGTTGGGCGGACATCGGGGTTGGGAATCAGGTCCGGCGACACGGTGTTCACCGTTATTCCCTCCGGACCGAGTTCGTTGGCCAGGCAGCGGGTCAGGCCGAGCAGGGCGGACTTGCTGGCCACGTAGTGGGGAAACCCCAGCGTTCCCTTGAAGCACGTGTTGGAAGCTATGTTGATGATCTTGCCGGAACCTTGAGCGGCCATGTGGGGGTATACAGCTTTGATACAGAGCCAGACACCGCGGACATTGACTTCGAAGGTCCGGTCCCACTCGGCGATCGACACGTCGGTGAACGGCCCGCGTGTGGTCTCGGAGAACATCGCCGCGTTGTTGATCAACACATCAATACGACCGAACCTATCCATCGCGGCGTCCGCCATCGCCACCGTGGACGCCTCGTCGCTCACATCCGTCGTGACCGAGAGGGCTCCACCACCGGAGCCGGCCAGTTCCTCCGCCACCGGTGAACCGTCGAGCAGGTCGGCGATAACCACGGCTGCCCCCTCCCTGGTGACACCATGTGCGTAGGCACGTCCGATCCCGCGCGCCCCGCCGGTGATAACCACCACCTTGCCGTCGAGCACACCCATGGTAAACCTCCCCGCTGTCGGCCCATCCCCGCAAGAATAGCCCACCGGATATTGCTGGTGCCAATAATCCGGGCCACAATCCCGTCCAGGTGCCCGACACCTCCACGACATAGATATGATCAATGATCACCAGATGAGCGATTACCTCCCAACGCCCGAATCCTCACGAGAGACCGCAACCGACTCCGGCTCCGCCCCGGCATGCGACCTGCTTGTCGAGGGGGGCATCCTGGTCACGCTGGACGACCGGCGCCGGGTTATCGCCGATGGCTCCGTGGCCATCGCCGGCGACCGGATCGTCGCTCTCGGCAGGCGAGCCGATCTAGGTCGCTTCCGGGCGAGCGCGGGCCGTATCGTCGACTGTTCGGGGAAGTTGGTCCTCCCGGGACTGACCGACGGGCACACCCATCTCTTCCAGATTCTGGGCCGCGGTCTCGGTGACGGGATGAGCCTGGTTCCGTGGCTCCGGCACTTCATGCTCCCATACTCGCTGAACATGAACCGCGAGACCGCAGTGGCAGCAGCGAAGCTCGGCGCCCTTCAGGCGGCCCTGTCGGGTACGACCATGGTGGTCGACAACCACTACGCACCGACCGATACGGAATCCACCCTGGCAGTGGCGGCGGCGGTTGAGGAGGTCGGAATCAGGGGCGCCATCGCCCGGGGGATCTTCGGTGGGATGAACCCCGGCGCCGAACTCATGGGTGTACCGACCGACTTCTTCGCGTGGACCGATGCCGAGGATCTGTCGATCACCGAAGAGTGCATGGCGGAACGTCCGGCCGGCTCGCTGGTAGAGGTTTGGCCCTGCCCCGAGAACATCGTCTACGTAACTCCCGACATCATCGAGGGCTCAGCGCAGCTTGCCGAGGACGGAGGGGTCCGGTGGCACATGCACTGCTCCGAGGCCCGTGACGAGATCGGCTTCTTCGAGTCCGTGCATGCCGATCGTCCTGTCTCGTGGCTCGAGAAGAGGGGTGTTCTGACCCATCGGACCACGCTCGCCCATGCCATCTGGCTCGATCCCGACGAGGTAGCTGGGATGGGAGCAGCCGGGGCTACCGCAGTGCACAATCCGATCTCCAACCAGTATCTGGCGTCCGGCGTCCTCCATCTGGACCCCCTGCTGTCGGCCGGTGCCAACGTGGCCCTCGGAAGCGACGGAGTAGCGGTAGCCGGCCAGGACATGTTCGAGGCGATGAAGGCCGGCACGCTCATGCACCGCGTGGCCCACCTGGACTCGACCGCCACCACCGTCGAGCAGTTCCTGGAGCTGGCCGCGCTGGGCGGCGCCTCCATGACCGGGGTCGACGGCGGCGTTCTGGCGGCGGGCCGGGTGGCCGACCTGGTGATCCTGGATGTGGACAATATCCGCCACACCCCATGGAACAGGCCGGTGGCGTCGATGGTGCACTCGGGCCGATCGGGCGATGTGGACATGGTCGTCGTGGCCGGAGAGGTCATCGTCGAGCACGGTCGCTCCACGAGAGTCGACGAAGCGGAGGTGCGGGCCGCTGCGAGTGCGGCTACCAAGCAGTTGTTCGGCGAGGCACAACTCACCGGATTGACTAGGGATTGGCAGTAGTGGTCTGTCTGTAGATGCATCTTGGCGTGTACTGCTTGCCATCACACCATTTCATATACAGATCACCAGTAACCGACGAGCTGACCTGAGAAGTTCGAGACAAGGAGACGAGATCGGTGCAGACACCAAGCGTTCGGCATGGCTACACGACCGGGGCGGCAGGCAATCGCCTTCACTACCTGGACTACGGCGGCGAGGGGTCGACCCTGATATGCATGCACGGCGTCATCGGCAACGCCTGGAACTGGTCTGCCGTGGCATCCGCGATAAGCGATCAGCGAAGGGTGCTGGCCCTCGACTATCGCGGCTACGGCGAGAGCCAGTGGTCACCGTCTCATAACTACCAGACCTCCGACCACGTCGCCGACCTCGGCGCTCTGATCCAGTCACTCGGCGAGGACACCGTCGACCTGATGGGCTCCTCCTGGGGCGCCCTCGTGGCTCTCCAGTACGCGGCCGAGAAACCCGACCGGGTGGGCCGGATCGTCGTCGTGGACGTGGAGGCCTCCTTCTCTCAGAGCGAGACCGACCTGTTCCCCCGACCCACCAGTCACGCCGACCACGCTGCGGTACGAACCGGGCTCGGGTTCGCCTTCCCCAACGCCCCCGACGAGATGCTCGAACTCACCGCCCTGACCAGTTTCGGGCCGGTCGACGGCGGCCGGCTGGCACCCAAGCACGATCCCTTGTTCTTCGAACGGTGGCCCTTCCGCTCCGACGACCACTGGGAGCGCTTGGACGGAATGCAGACCCCGGCGCTGCTGGTGCACGCCGCCGACAGCTTTGTGAACTTCGATGTAATGGCCGATATGGCGAGCCGCATGGCTAACGCCACCCTGGTCCAAGTGGAGAACAGCACCCACGTCATACCTGTGGACAACCCCGACGGCCTGGTGGAGGTGCTCAAGCCCTTCCTGTTGTGAACAAAGTGTTATGGGTCGTTTGATGGGTAGTGCAAGAAAGGTCGCACACCCGTAGTACTGTCGACGCCGGTGATGTTCACATGACTGCCTACTCGCCCGCCTCTTCGCTCGGGTGGCTCGACTTCGATGCCGCCGCCGCTGACCGGGTAGCGACGTTGCTGCGCGCCCTCCAGGAGCCGGCGACACTCGATGTCCTGGGCTTGGGGTCGGTTGTCAACACCTTCTCCCAGATGCTGCATCCCGGCACCTCCTACATTCACACCAATCTGCGCTACTTCATGTTCCTGCCGTGGATCTTCCAGCGGCTCGAAGCGGACAGGGTCGCGCCCGGAGACTTCTTCCGGCGTCTTCGTGACGACGAAGCCAGGCTCATCGACTGTCTCCGCCACCTTGGGCCCGGCCAGGGTGTGATCGGCTACCGGGCCGGGCGTAACTTGAAGCGGATGCCCAGCAGCATCTATTGGGGCGCCCTCCGGGAATGGGGGCTGCGACGAGTCTCCCTCGGCCTTGGCGAGTACTCGCAACGTGCGGCCGCCGTGGGACGGTACCGGGCTGCGCGCGATGACGACGGCAACGTCACGGACCCGACCCATTCGATATGGGCACCGCTTCCGCATCCCCCAGAGGACTTCCTCCAAGCCGACATCACCTTCGAGTTGCGACCCGACGAAGCACAAGTCCTGGTAGATAACTTCCAGCGCAAGCAGCCAGAGACGCTGCTCGGGTCGCTGTGCGCGAATCCGCACTTGGCCGCCGCCTGCCGGTTCCCGTGGGACGTGCCCGGAAGCGCCTTGCCGGGGCGGGTCGCCGAAGTGCTGCGCCACGCCCGCTGCTTCTCGGACCTGACCACCGGCCCGCAATACGCCTACAACATCTTGGTGGCACGCCGGGCTCGGCAAGAACTTGGTTGGGACACCGACCCGGTCGAGCAGAGCCAACTCGGTCATCTGAGGCAATGGGTAGCTCTGGTGGAGACCCGCCGTGACGAACTTCGGTCCTGGGCCGGTGACCTCCCGACGTTCTGGGAGATTCTCGGCCGCAAACGCGTAAACCGCGGTACGCGAGCCTTCATCGACACCATCGTCAACATGGCGGTCGACAATCCTGAGGGGTTCGACAACGACGAGGAGATCCACAAAGTGATCCAACTCCGCGAGATCCGCTTGAAATCGAACCGGGCACGCCTGGGCAATCGGGCCGCGTTGGAGAACTGGCACGGCTCGCCGGTCGGAGGCCGACATTCGTACCGGTGGTCCGTCGCCAAGCGCTACCTCGGGGAGATCGCTACGGCATTGGGAGCCGACACATAGTGCTGCAACCGACCAACCGGCTGACGCTCATCAACGGAATGCGCCCACCGGCCGCATTCCGGCTGGAATCAGCCATGGCGGTCACATTCACGCTCAACCTCCAGGCACTCCTCGCGGCGCCGGCTGCATTCGCCATTGCCGGCTTCGGCGATAGAACGGACGAAACAGGTGGCCAGAGGCCCGTGGAACTGATCCACGCACTCCGTACCAACGCACACAAGCTCACCGTCTTCAGCGAGGCCGGCGCGATCAGCCTTCCGCCCCCCAGCAGAGCCTTCGCCTTTCTTGACCAAGCAGTGGTGCCGGTAACGGCCCCGCGTGGTGGAATCGTCCATCCCAAGGTGTGGGTCCTGCGTTACGAGGCGTCTACCGATCTGGACGAGATCGCAAAAGGCGACAGGCGGCTTCGCGTGCTCATCACCAGCCGCAACCTAACCTTCGACCCGAGCTGGGACACCGTACTGAGACTCGACGAGTCGGCAGGCCCGCCGGGAGCGAATCTCGGTGCCATTGGCGATCTGTTCGAGGGACTGATTGAAAACGCAGTCGGAGCCGTGGCCACGGATCATTCCGAGCGGGTACGGTCGTTGGCAGAAGCCCTGAGGACGGCGCAGTTCGCGCTCCCGGACGGAATCGACTGTCTAGATGTCCATGTGCTGGGCCTCAAGGGCAGGGCTTATCCGCTGCCGACCACCGCGGACCGGTCACTGATCATCTCCCCCTTCCTGACCGACGACTTTTTCTCCAGGCTGGGTCCACGACCGTTAGCTGAACTGGTCAGCCGCCAGAGTTCGCTCGACGGGCTGAGTGAAAGCACTCTCGAGCCCATTCGAAGAGTCTGGGTGCTGGACAGCATGCTCGACGACGCCAGCATCTCCGACACCGGTGACACGCCTGACGAACCTGGTCGACCGGGACTCTCGCCGGATGACCCCGGCCAGCACCTGGTAGGACTTCACGCCAAGGTCTTCGCCTTCGAGCAGGATGGCCGTGCCCGCCTGTTCGTCGGATCGGCCAACGCCACAGGCGTTGCCTTCAATAACAACGTCGAGGTCTTGGCCGAGCTGCACGGCCCGGTTTCCCAACTGGGGATTGAAAGACTATGCGAGGGAAACGGGGACGAGCCCGGCCTGAGCGACCTATTCCGTTGTTACAAGCACGGGAACGGTCCGAACGGTCCGAACGGCAATGGCTGTCTCGAACTCGACCGTGCTCGCCGTGCCATCGCACGTCTTCCGATCAAGGGATCGGTGGAGCGAACCGACGAAGAGTGTGAAGAGTGGGCCGTGACATACCGATCAGCCAAGCCTTTGCCCGATACGGACACTGAGATCCACTGCTGGCCACTCACCACACCTGGGAACCGGCGCCAGGTCAAACCTGCAAAGCGGCTGGATGTGCGCTTCGAGACCAGCATTGAGCACATCAGCGGACTCCTCGCCGTCGAGTTGAGCCACGAATGCGGTGCGCAAACCGGCTTCGTGGTTCCGGTTCCGCTTGAGGGATTGCCCGAGAATCGAGACAAGCGCGTGCTGATAGCACTATTGGGCAACGCTGAGCGCTTCATGCGGTATCTCCTGGCGATCCTCTACGAGGGCTCCACCCAGATCGACACCGGCACTCTGATACAGACCATCGACAGCGGAGCGTCCGGCGCTAGCAGTGCGGGCGGCGTCGCCGTTCTCGAGCGGTTGATGCGAACCATGCGACGCGATCCGTCGAAGCTTCTGGCACTGCACCCGCTCGTCGCCGACCTCAAGACCGACAAGGCCCTTCCCGAGGGTTTCGCCGCACTCTGGGAAGCGATCTACGAGATGGCAGTTCAGGAGGCCGGACGGCAGTGACCGAGCCTCGCATCGATGTGAACGCAACGCTGGCGGATCTGAAGGACTTCCAGCGACGCACGGCTGTGTGGGCCTTCGAGCGGATGTTCGCGGATCACGATCCCGCACTCCGGTTCCTGGTGGCGGACGAAGTGGGTCTCGGCAAGACGCATGTCGCAAAGGGCGTCATAGCTCAGGTGATCGACTACCTGGGACGGACCGGCGACGAGCGCCATGACATCGTCTACGTGTGCTCGAACGCGGCCATCGCTCGCCAGAATCTCCGGAAGCTCGCTCCCAAGGGCATCGATCCAACCCTCGTACCCGTTGATCGGCTCACGATGCTCCCTCTCGTCGACCTCAAGGACGAACACGACGGTAGGCCGGGGATCAACCTGCTGGCGATCACCCCGGGCACGTCCTTGAAGTTCGGCCGAAGCACCGGCACGTTCTACGAACGCGCACTCGCCTACACGTTGCTTCGCTCATGCTGGGGCGCCGATGTCATGGACGAGCGGGCCCGTTCGATCTTCTGGTTCGGCCTCAGGAAAGGAAGTCGGGCTCAGCGGGACGGACGGCTTCGCTGGTACGAGCGGTGGTACCGCCCACGCGTCCGGGTGTCGCCCAAAGAGTTCGCCACCCGGCTTGAACGGGTCGACGCCGAAAGGCGGCTACGCGACGAGCAGTCCGTTCGCGAGCTTTTTGACGAGATCGTCGATGGCCTGGCGAGCCGGGGCAGATTCCACGGTCACCTGTGGACATTGCGCCGGCAGTTGATAGCGGAGGTGCGCCGCGTCATGGCAATCGTCGGTATCGATGCGCTCCGCCCCGACCTCGTGGTGCTCGATGAGTTCCAGCGCTTCAAGGACCTCCTGAGACCCAAACCCGGGAACCTCGCCGCGGAACTTGCCCAAGCGCTCTTCGATTACCGCGATCCCGGGACCGGGCGGCCTACCCGAACCCTGTTGCTCTCGGCCACTCCCTACCGTATGTACACGACGGCCGACGACACCGACAGCGACCACTACCGGGACTTTCTGGACACGTGCCGGTTCCTCTTCCAGGATGCCGGGCGTGTCAAGGGGCTCCAGGGTCGTTTCTCCGACCTGCGTAAGGCGCTGACCGCGTCGGCTGTCCTCGACGACCCCGAGGCGCCGCTGGCCGAGGCTGCGAAGATCTGCGGCGAGATCGGATCGGAGCTGCGACGGGTCATGGCTCGTACCGAACGGCTGGCCGCTACGCCGGACCGGGACGGGATGCTCGAAGAACCGGACGTCCCGGTGACGGTGGCGCCCGAAGACCTCCGCGCATACCTACGCCTCGGTGACCTTGCGCGGGTCGTCAAGCACCACGACCCCATCGAGTACTGGAAGTCCGCACCGTACCTAGTCAACTTCATGGAGAACTACAAGCTCAAGAAACTCATAGTAGAAGCCGTTGCTCGGGGTGAATTCGTCGAGGGCGAACTCCTCGACCCGGGTCCCGGGCTGTTGAGCTGGGAGGATGTGGAGAGCTACCAGCGCGTAGACCCGCAGAACGGGAGGCTGCGATGGATGATCGACGACCTCGAAGGCTGCCGGGCGTTCGAGCTTCTATGGGTGCCGCCGTCGATCCGCTACTACGACACCGGCTCGGTCTACGAGTCTTCCGAGGCCCGCCGGTTCACCAAGCGACTGATCTTCTCAGGCTGGCGGGTCGTGCCGAAGGTCGTGTCGTCGCTGATCAGCTTCGAAGCCGAGCGCCACGCCTACGCCAGCCGGGAACACGGCTACTCGGTCGAGTACGGACGGCGTGGTGGCCAGCGGCTCACGTTGCGCACGAGCGAGCGCACCGCAGCCGAGGCCCGTCCCGGAGAAGCTCTAGGTGCTCGCCGCGCTGCCTCGATGACGACCTTCCTGCTCGTGTGGCCGAGCCTCAGTCTCGCTGAGCTGGGAGACCCGCTTCGCATGGAATCCGCACTGCCCGGTCGCGCCGCCGTGATCGCAGCAATCTCAGAGCGAATGGAAGCGGCTCTCGAGCCATTGGTTCGCACGGCCCCAACCGAGGGAGCGGTCGATCAACGTTGGTACTGGGCCGCCCCGCTGTTGCTCGATCACGAGCGTCACTCTTCAACTGTCGAGCGGCTACTCGCCCAAAGGTCGGCAGTGCTTTGGGAGGGCGACAAGGCTGACGTCAACTTCCGGGCCC